>PDWJ01001206.1_pt1 | contig 40322 bp, 45 predicted proteins | sample 1430881 | NCBI WGS metagenome assembly PDWJ01 (sample SAMN01162460, study PRJNA174530) | Oral metagenome, whole genome shotgun sequencing project. | biome: Marine environment; feature: Marine mammal; material: Swab sample of the gingival sulcus; isolation source: swab sample of gingival sulcus...
TGCATGATACTGCAGTGCATCTTCGCGTAATTTACTGGTCATGTGTGATTCCTGAATAGTCCTGAGCAAAGAAGTTCATTAATCCGAGGTATAAAAATGGTATGGGGAAAATATCATAGCGCCAAAATGAAAAAAGCGCCTTGGAAAAGACGCTTTTTTCGCTAGATTCTGCTTGTCCGCCATGACGGACTTCCGGCTTGTGCCTAACCGCGTGAGAAACGACGGTTAAATTTGTCGATCTGACCGGCCGTGGTATTGAGTGATTGTTTACCGGTGTAGAACGGGTGAGACTGACTGGAAATTTCCACCTTAACCAGTGGGTATTCCTGTCCTTCGTAGTCAATCGTTTCTTTGGTGTTCACTGTCGAACGGGTCAGAAAGGTGAAGCCGCTGGCCAGATCCTGAAAGACGACTTCTCTATAATTTGGATGAATACCAGGCTTCATACCGTGTCCTCATGTTAATCGGATTGTGAGAAAGGGGCATAACTATACCAAATCAGCCCCCTTGGTCGCAAACAGAATTTACCGGCTTTGATGATTATTTTTCAGAGAGTTCAATCCGGGCACCAACCGTAACCTGAACAACCTGTTTACCGGCATCCAGACTGGGTGCCACCGGTGCCGTATCTGCCATCATCCCTTCTGCACGGACGGCACGGATCATCGGCTGCGGCATATCATCTGCGGTCTGAATATCCAGTTGTACCACGCGGTATTCGGCGCGTTCCATATTTGCCTGCACCTGTGCTGCACGGTTTTTGAAGTTGGCCAGTGCCTTACTGATTAAGGTCTCCTCGGTGGCTCTACGCACTTTGTCAGACAGGCTGTAGGCGATGGATTGCACCCGCAGCTTCTGCTGCAATTCACCCAGCAGGCTGCTGAGTACTTTACTGTCTTTGCTTTTCAGTTCGATACTTTGTTGTACCTGCCAGCCATCTACCCGACCCTCTCTATTGTAAACCGGGCTGGTGATATAGCCGAGAGTTCGACTATCAACAGCATCCTGCTTCCTGATAATCTCTATGGCCCAATTGATATCCTTATTGACGGTATCTGCCAATAACGCTGTGTCCTGACCACTCTGACTAGCTGTCAATACAGCCGTCAATACGTCATTTTCAACTTTTTTTTCTGCGCTGACTGAAAAGCTAACCTGGTTATAGGTGGTTTCTTCTGCAATGCTGCTTCCTGCGCCGAATAACAACAGGGTTGTCAGCAGGCTGGTGTGAAATAATTGTTTAGCTGTCATGTGATGACCTCTTGAATTACCTTGAAATATTATGGTTCTGATTCTGACTTGGCAATACGGCAAAAGTTTATTTTTTAGCGTAGTGCGTAATCCAGCCCGATGCCGACAAACAAGGTCATACCGACCCAATTATTGTTCAGAAAGGCACGCAAACTCAGCCAGCGATCACGATTACGAATCAGGTATTGCTGATAAATAAAAAAACCGGCGGCAACCAGTAGTGATAACCAGAAACAGATGCCCAGTTCGTTTAATTGCCCGACAATGCTGAGCATGAGCAGTGTACCCAGTTGTAGGATACCGACCCACAGCCGGTCATAATTACCAAATAAAATGGCTGTTGATTTAACACCAATTTTCAGATCATCTTCACGGTCACACATGCCATACATGGTGTCATAACCTGTTGTCCAGAGCAGATTGGCAATGAACAACAACCAGGCACTTAACGGTGGTAATGTATTGGTTACTGCAGTAAAGGCCATAGGAATCGCTGTTGAAAAGGCCATGCCCAGATAAACCTGCGGCAGGTGATGATAGCGTTTCATAAAGGGGTAGGAAGCGGCCAGCAGCATGGCAGCCAATGAAAAGGCAATGGTGAGCAGATTAAGTTGCAGGACCAGAATCCATGCGACCAGTATCAATATGACAAAGACGGCAATAGCTTCTCGCAGGGTGATAAGACCGGAAGCCAGTGGCCGGTCCCGGGTACGTTCAACGTGAGCGTCAATATGACGATCAGCGATGTCATTAATGGCACAGCCTGCCGAGCGCATAATAAACACGCCCAGTGTAAAGATGATGAGCAGTTTTATGTCCGGAATGCCGGCTGAGGCTATCCACAGGGCCCAGAGTGTCGGCCACAGCAAAAGGTAGGAACCAATGGGGCGTTCAATGCGAATCAGGCGACCATAATACGGCAGGTGGGTTAATACCAGCATGTTCAGTCCAGCATTAGCCGTTTGACAGGCTTACCATTAACCAGATGGCTGTCAATAATTTCATCAATGTCTTGTTTGTCCGTCCAGGTGTACCAGGTACCTTCGGGGTAAACCACGATGACAGGTCCCTGTTTACAGCGATTCAGGCAGCCTGCGGTATTGATGCGGGTATGACCGTTTTTGTGTAAGCGCAGTGTTTTACAGCGTTGTTTGGCGTAGTCACGCATAGCCTGTGCATTAAAATTTCCGCAACCTGAGTCACCATTAGTGCGTTGGTTGGTACAGAAGAAAACATGATGCTTGTAAAACGACATAAGAGATTCCGATATTATGTACTCTGTATGAGGGTAGAGGCTTACTTTCCTTCCAGTTCACGCAGCGATACCAGGCCGCCGTTAATGGTTGCCCCCTGTTCGACATGGATTTCTGCATAATGAATATTGCCCACGACTTCAGCAGTTGATTTCAGTGAAATGCGCCGGGTGGAGAAAATATCGCCTGAGATTTTGCCGGATACAACCAGTAGGGGTACGCGGATTTCACCGATGACCTCACTGTTTTCCTGCAAAAACAACGAGGCATGGGAATCATTGGGAGCCACCAGGTTGCCATTCACCCGTCCCTGTAGGTACAGTTCTCCGGCGAAAGAAACATCACCGACGATTTCAATATCTGTCTCAAACAGGGAAGCAGAACCCGCCCCGGAATTTTTTTTTGTCATCTTGATCTCCTGAGTTTTGTGCGCTCTCTCTGTGTGAAATTTGCACTTTCACAGCAGTTAGCGTAATTTTTCAAGCTCGCCTTCAAGAATAGCAATTGTATCATCGCGGGCCTGAATGTCTTCCATTAAAGCATTGGCGCGTAATTCTGCCGCCTGCAGTTGCTCAAGCAGCGCACTTTCCTCCTGTCCCAGATGTTCCGCCCGCTCCATCTGTTCCAGTTGTTCTTCCAGTTCCTTCAGATCACGCCTGAGTTCCGCGTTATCCCGGTGACATTGTTCCAGACGGGAACGGGCACCAAACGGATCAACTTCGTCAAAACTGTTATAAGCCTCTTCGGTCTGTATATCAGCCATTAGTCCGCGTGACCACCAGCCGAGGAACAAGCCCAGCAAGGTGGCTAACACAATGACCAGTAAAATCTGCATCGTCAGATAAAGCACACTATCTCTCCACAAGCACTCCAGTACACTGCATTAATGCTGACTTAAAGCAGCCGGAACATCAAGCAATAAGCTATCAGTTTCCGTCGGTTTGCTGTACTCAAACAGAAGTGTTGGGCAGATTGGACACTACCCGGCGTAACTTTTGTATGGTAAATGACCGTATGTCCAGTAAAAGCATCCTGCCGGATTTTTATGAGTTAAGATACAAAAAATCTTATCAATCCTGTACTTAATAGGCTATAAAATATACCGGAGTGTTAAGTTTGGTTTCAGCTGTTATGATTTCGGCTGTTTTTTCGTTCGTACTTCAGTGTTGTCAGTGATGCCGCCGGTTGGTCATCGGCAGTTCACAGGCAGTAAAGCAGTTTATACTGGTTGATAACTTATGTTAGGGAATTTGTTTTCCACAGGGACAATCGTTTCTTCTGCCCATGTTCCCCTGCCTTTCTGGGCGGTTGCGGCACGTCAGTTACGGCTGGCTCCGCTGGCTGACAACAGCAGCGGAGAGGGTACTGAAAACGAGCTGTTACAGCTATGGCGCTTTCTGTCCCATCATATCCGCCGTTATCCGTATGATCTGCGGGCCCATGTGCAACGCATTCTGCTGACCAGTCAGGAAGGCCTGTTGAACCGCAGTGGTGGTTCATTGCTGGATCTGTTTCTGGCACTGGGCAGTTCCGGCAGAATGCTCCGTGAGCGGATGCTGGAAGAGTGCCGGGAACGACTGGATAAAGCGACGTATGAACGGTTTAGTCGCTGGTTGAATGAGGGTGTATCCGAACGGGAAAGCGGCTGGTTGTGCGGTTCCATGTTGACAACCGGAGAGGTAGCACCAGTCCGTAAACTATTGCAGCAACAGCGTTCGTCTGCGGAGGAAGCCACCGGTTATGCTGATGTGCTGGCGGAAGTGCAGGATCATCTGGAATACGGTCAGGTCGATCTGGCCCAGGCATTATTGGAAACCGAGATTCTGGAAGGACGAAGCACACCTGAACTGGAACAGGAGCTGCTGACCGTCTATCAGTATACCCGTAATCGCAATCGTCTGGAGGAAGTTGCCGGGGCACTGACTTCAGCGGGGTATGAGTTGTCTGGAATCTGGCATGAGGCCAGGATGAGTGCTGAAACGTGGTGAGTATGCAGGCAAAACAAGTGGCGAATGCTGTAATTTTTTACAGTATCGGGGTTGCGGAGCGTAACCGTCGGCGATCTTTGTCATGCGACTTAGGGAAAAATAACAACAGGCAGGATTTATGCTGAATTCACCGAACAATCCGTTGAAAGTGGCGTTACTGAGTATCAGCCCTCATAACAGGGCGATTCTTGAGTTCTTTTTCGCCGGAGCGGGTAAACAGATCTTTAAACCGGTGACGCTTGAGGAAGCGGATGCACTGATTGTCGATTTTGATCACCCCGGGGCACAACAGGAATGGCAGGACAGGATAAGTCAGGTTCCGACTCCGGCGATTGTGCTGTCTGTCAAGGAAAGTGATACCGGGAATACTGTCTGGGTTCCGAAGCCCTTGACATCTCAGGCATTGGTACGGTCGGCGGAACAGATTCGTAAAATGTTGCCGGACACCACAGAGACGGAATACGCTGAAGTGACAGCGGGAAAACAGAAATTTGCCAATGATATGTCACCATTGCGGGCCTTGCTGGACTCACAGCGTGAAGATAAACAGGTCTTTGGACTGTCCGGAGAGTATAAGCGCAGCAATGCCGGTCGGCCCACCTACCAGGGTGCTGAATCATTAGTCAAAGAAAACCGGTCTTTTGTCACTCGGGCAGAACCGGATTCAGTAATAGCAGCAGATACTGTCAAGGCCGATGAACAGCTGATTGCGACAGAAGATGTCTTTATCCCGGAGCCGTTGAGTGATGAAGAAATTATTCTGAAAACTGAGGGTGAAGGCATCAGTCTCGGGCAGGTGACGACACCGGATGAAAGTACACCGGATAAGGAGCAACAGGAACGGCGCTGGGCAATGCTTTGCGGGGAGGCAGAGGAAAGACTGACAGCACGTAACTGGCAGGAAAGTGCGCAGCTTTATACGCCGGAAAACTATCTGTTGAACAGTCTGGTGGATGCACTGAAGCTTTCTCGTGAATCAAAGCAGTATGTACAGGTCGTACTGGAAGAAAATGGTGCATTTATCCTGCTGATGCCTGACGTAAACTTGGCCTACAGTAGTATCGACCTTTATTCTGATGCATTTACACATTTGTGTGATAAACCCCTTCAGGGCGGGAGAGCCAAACTGCATTTGCCCGATACCGGCACGCTGAGTGAGCTGGAGGAAATCGTGCGTCAGGACGCGTCGCACACTTATGATATGGAAGGTCTGATCTGGACAGTGAGTCTGCTGACATCGCATGGCCGCCTCAGCCGCAATGCCGAAATGTCATCATTCCGTCTGCGCAGCTGGCCCAATCTGACCCGGCTGGAGCAGTTTCCGCATGTGATGCCAATTGCAGCACTCTGGAGCCAGCAGCCGGGTAATGTCTTTGATATGTCTGAGTGGCTGAATGTACCGCAACGTTATGTGCTGGCCTTTTTCAATGCCGCACATACGCTTGGCCTGTTTGAAGTGGATCATGGGAAAGCCGGACACGAACAGAAAGCTGCACCGAAAAAGAATCGTGGGTTATTCTCACGTTTGCTGAAACGTTTACTCGGAGGGGGCTCTAAGTAGTATTTATGACTACCACCAACAAAAAAATTATTTTTACCGGCCCGGTCGGTGCCGGTAAAACCACGGCGATTGATGCTATCAGTGATATTAAAATCGTTAAAACAGATGAGTATGCGTCTGATATGACCAAAAGCCGTAAACCGCAAACGACGGTGGCAATGGACTACGGACTGATTCAGCTGGGAGAAAACGAACGGGTGCATCTGTATGGTACACCAGGTCAGGAGCGTTTTGATTTTATGTGGGATATTCTGACCAAAGGTGGTATCGGCCTGATTTTATTACTGGACAATACGCGTAAAGATCCTTTCCGGGACATGAAATTTTACACTAATGCTTTTCGTGACTTTATTACCCGAGAGCAGATGGTAGTGGGTGTAACACGGATGGATTTACAACGAAAACCGGGTATTAATGATTACCGGAACTGGTTGAAGGCACTGGACATAGAAGCACCGGTATTTGAGATTGATGCCCGTGATAACAGTGATGTGACAGCATTATTGCAGGCACTGCTTTACTCACTTGATCCCGGAGTAACAACCTGATGAGCGAATATATTCTTAGTGAAAACCTGTATTTGAGTGCTACACCGGGTGGTGCTTACTACGCTGTGCAAGATAATGCCACTGAACCGGGCAGGAACTTTCTGCACCAGTTACTGAAGGAGCCGGAAACTCCGCTGTTTAATGTGGAAGTGGCCTGTAAGCTGAGCGGCCTTAACAAAAAACGTGCACTGGAATTTGTCCACTGGTTGCAGGAAGCCGGGCTGATTTCTGGTCGGGAACAGCCGGAAGTGGCCTCTGAAGAAGCCTTGGAACGGGCACTGCCGGATTTATTACGTACTTTTTCGGATGAAGGTAAAGCAGTACTGGCGGAAAGCCAGGGTCTGTACCTTGGCAGTGCCGGTTTTCCGCATGAAGCTGCTGAAGAATTGGCAGCATTAAGTGCAAATTTATCTGAAGTTTATGAACGCCACAAGGAGTTGCTGAGCGGAAACCTGGGTTATCGCCAGCGAGCCTGGGGGTTAGTGGGGGCCGGTGGTAACAGTGAAGTTGGATTCTGGCCGGTTTATATTGAACAGAATCGGTTTACGCTGATTATTGAGGGTGTCCCTCAGCTCAATCAAATTGCTTTCAGAAATTTAATCTGGGCATTAGAAATCCGTTACGGTAATACGCAGCTATAACAATCATGACTGTCTGTAATATTAGTGTAACGACTATAACTTAAATCAAGGAGATATACTGAATGCGTGCTGAAATGTTGAATTCCATTTTAAGCGATCTTAACGGCTCATCTGCTGATATTGAAGCATCTGCCGTACTGTCGACCGATGGGTTAATGATGGCCTCCCTGCTACCAACGGGGATGGATGAAGACCGTGTGGGTGCCATGAGTGCTGCCATTCTGTCATTAGGTGACCGGACAGCCGAAGAGCTGGCGCGCGGGGCACTGGAACAGGTGCTGATTAAGGGGGCTACCGGTTACATTCTGATGACTCACGCTGGAAAAGATGCAGTGGTGACCGTACTGGCCAAACCGAATGCACGGCTGGGGCTGATTTTTCTCGATGTACGTCGGGCAGCAGAGGGTATTGCCAAATTTATTTAACGTTTTCAAGTAGTAACACAGGTTGTCACTTCAAGAACAACAATAAAACTTCAGTCTGAAGGAGGAAGTGCGATGAAAGACATGCAGGAAGCAGAGGTGCTTGCACCCTGCGAAAAAATGCATCTGAGCTATCATGATAAAACAGTCAGGGGAATATTATTTAACAAACAGGAAGTCCCCTTCCCCGACGGGAAGCTGATTGTTTCCCGTACGGATTTAGCGGGAGTAATTACACACTGTAATCAGTCATTTGTGGATATGTCGGGTTACCGCCGCGAAGAATTGATCGGTGAGCCACATCATATCCTGCGTCATCCGGATATGCCTGCGGCTGCCTTCGGCGATCTCTGGCAAACCATTGAGAGCGGTAAGAAATGGCATGGTTATGTCAAAAACCTGCGTAAGGATGGCTGTTACTACTGGGTATATGCCACGGTGATACCCAATATCCGCAATCAGCAAATTGTCGGGTACACTTCGGTACGGCGCAAACCTTCGCGCACCCGGGTGGAAGAATGCATCGCTTTGTATGCTGAAATGAAACAGGCGGAGGAATAACCATGCGCTATAACATGACAGTCAGCCCCGATTTTCCGCCGGACCACATTGCAGGCTGGTATATATTTAATACCTGGCTACAGCGGCAACTGGGTGAAGCGATACATCTGGAGTTGTACAACGATTTTCAGGAACAGCGTACTGCGATCAAGAATGATGAGATTGATCTGATTTACGCCAATCCGTTTGATGCCGCGATGTTGGTGCGGGAAAAAGGATTTACGGCATTGGCTGCTCCGGCTGGCCGGGCGGATGAAGCAGTGGTTGCGGTAGCAGCAGACTCTGCGGTACAGGTGATTGAAGATTTACCGACACAGTGTACAGTGGTGTCAACGGATGATCCGGATATTAACCTGATCGGAATGATCCTGGTGGAGCCGGCGGATATCAGCCGTGACACTGTACAGGTACAGCAGGTGGATACCTATATTCTGGTGGCAAAACAACTGATGCAGCAGGCGGATGTAGGATTTTTTCTGGCTGAAGCGTTTGATAATCTTTCTACATTGGTGCGCTCACAACTGAGAGAGCTGATTCGCAGCCAGATTTATGATATCCGCCATGTGTTGTTGGCAGGGCCGCGCTTGCAGGAGCATCACGCAGCGATTCAGACAGTTCTGGATCAGATGGGTAATGAGGATAAAGGGCGTGATGTACTGGCCAATATCAGGTTTGACAGCTGGGAAATTCTGCAGCAGGAAGACACTGAGTTTATGATTGATTTAATGGATACACTGGTTAGTTAATGAATATTTCCTTCCGTCTTCGTCCGCTGGTTCTGGCCTTTCTGTTGAGTGTTGTTACCGGTACTGCCGTTGCGCAGGCCGGTACGACGATCACGGTAAAGGAAAATGATACCTTAAGTGCCATTGTCCAAAGTGCTTATCCGCAGTTTCGTAACCGCAATGCGATTATGCAGCTGATTCTGCAACGTAATCCGCAGGCATTCAGGAGTGGTGACATTAACTTCCTGATTATCGGCAGGGAGTTGCAGTTGCCGGATACCGGGGAATTGACTGAACTGGGACTGTCTCCGGTACAGGCACCCTCTCAACTCAGTCAAACTGCCAAGGTTGAGCCTGATCCCGAACTGGCACAGCGCTTACAGCGTATTGTCATGGAAAAGGATCAGTTACAAAAACAGTTGCAGCAGTTGGAGAGTGAGAATCAATTATTACGTGACAATATTACCCGGCTGGAAAAGCTCAAGGAACAGCAGGATGAGCAAATCCAGCAGTTGGAGCAGCGATTGCAAGCCCTGCAAGCCACTCTTGAGCAACAGCAGGCTCAGCAGCCATCTGTGGATAATACTCAGGTTGCAGATAACGAGGCATCAGCTGCACTGACAGAAACCCGGGAACAACTGACACAGTTGCAAAGTCGTTTTGAGACCTCGGAGCAACAGCGACGAGAACTGCAAAATCGTTTCGAGACTTCAGAGCAACAACGGCAGGAACTGCAAACTCAGTTGACCGGACTGCAACAGCAACAGACCCAAGGGGTAGTGGATGCTGAAACGGGTGAAGATGCCGGTACGGCAGCTGATTTACAGGCAGCACAGAATCAGCTGATGATAAGCGAAGCCGATCTGAAAATATTGCGGGCGGATAATGAACAGTTAGTTGCTGATTTACAGGCGGCGAAAGATCAGCTGATTCTCGGTGAGTCTGATCTGGAAACCTTACGAACCGAGCTGGATGTGCTGGATAAGCAAAACGTGGTTTTGCAGACTGAGATTGATCAGATCAAAGCTGCTGCTGCCAAAGATGTGACGTTGGCACCCGCCGGGGCATCGGAGCAGTCATGGACTTCACTGGGACTCTGGTTGCTGATGTTGCTGTTACTGCCGGTAGCCTGGCTTTTGGGGCAGCGTAGTCGTCCGGCACCGGCTGTTGCTTCATCATCTGCACTGGTAAGTAGCACAGATACTGCGGCAAAGCCGACGGTGGTCAGTGATCCGGTGGCACCTGATCCTCAGGTTGCTGATGACTTGTCGGGAACAGGGTTTGGCAGTGGAGCAGCTGTAATACCCGATGATCCGGATGTGGCAATCAAGCTGGATATGGCCCGTGCCTATCTGGATTTACGTGATGCTGAAGCGGCTAATGATGTGCTGCAGGAAGTGATACGTGAAGGAGGCTCCGCCCAACAACAGGAAGCCCGGGAGATACTGTCTTTCATTAGCTAACATGATGCTTTCACTGGTCATATTTTATGAGCAGGTCAGTATGGTGTCACTGACCTGCTACTGGCTGCCTTGTTTTGTTGTAGTCCATTCAATCTGTTAATCGGGCATCACTTCCCATATATCCCTGTTCCGATAGCAATAAACAGGTCATTTACCTAGCCTAGTCTACAGATATAACTAATCTACTTAATTAGTTCGATTAATGTTATTAATTTGCCCATCTTGCCCGGATGATGTTTTATACATGGAAAAACACTTTTTCTATGTACGGGAGTGATTTATGGCTGTAACAGGGAAGAATTCACAGTATCCGCCTTTCCGGTTGATTTTACTGGCTTTAATACTGGCGGGGTTGCTGGCCGCACTGACTATTAAATTGAAGAAAGATGACATAGCACTGAACCTGACACAGGAAGTGAATAAAGCGTTGGTGTTTGCAGGCTTGCCGCTGGTGGATGTCAGTTTCGAAGGACGGGATGGTATTATCAGTGGTGTGCTGGGCAGTGAAAGTTTACCACAACAGATCGTGGTGGCAGCCAGTCGAGTCAATGGGGTAAGAATTATTGATAATCGACTACAGGTTAATCCGGTGGTTGAGTCACCTCCGGTGAATACAGATGATATCGCCATTGCTGAAGCTGAATTTGAAGACGGTCTCTATGTACCTCCTAAATACCATCCGCTGGAAAAATATAATCTGAGCAAGGTGGCATTTGCTTATGGACACTTAAGTTTGACCGCAGAAAGTTATCCAGTGCTGGATAAACTGGCAATGATTCTCAAACGCAATCCGCAAATTACTCTTGAGCTGTCAGTACACACCGATAATCAGGGCACTGCACTGGGTCAGATTGCCGCCAGTCAGTCCCGGGCGGATAATGTGAAATATTATCTGGTGGAACAGGGAGTCGCTGCTGAACAACTGGTCGCAAAGGGGTATGGTGCCAGCCGCCCGATTGCTTCTAATGAGACGGCAGAAGGTCAGAGACAAAACCGCCGGGTGGAGATCAGGGTGCTAAAGGATAGCTGACTATGCCTGATGCCCGCTGGTCACTGCAATTCGTGATTATTGCATTGTGCCTGTTTGTACTCGGTGTGGTACTCGGCTGGCTGGTTGCACAGCGTAAAGGCCGGAAAATTGAACAGCGTTTACTGGATGAGTTGACAGGGCTAAGGGTAAATTATAGCTATATCCGTGAAGATGCACATGAGTTGCGGGTGCAGTTAAAACAGGCTGAGGCAAAGAATAACCGTCTGGCAAAGTTACTGGATTCTACCTCAGGGTATGACCGTTTTCTGAAGGTGCGTACGGAATTGGAAACGGCTAGAAAAGGCATACAGGCTTTAAAGAGCATGCTCGGTAGGCTGGAGAATGAAAAATTTGTACTGAAAGAGACTGTCCGCCGCTACCACCGGCAACAAATTACCCGTTCTCCTTTACATCTGCTGGGGCCGGACTCCGGACAGTTACCCGCTTTAAATGATGGCCATGATAACTTGCAGCATATTACCGGAATCAGTGCGCAGCTTGAACATAAGCTACACAGCATGGGCATTATGAGTTTTCGTCAGTTGGCAGAATGTACTCCCGCACAGTTGCAGTCTATTCAGAATCTGGTGGGCGATGAACAGCCACTTCCACTGCATGATTGGGTAAAAGCTGCACGGCAGTTATTTTTGGAGAAATATTGCAACTCTGAAAATGATGCCAATGTTTTTGCCGAGCAACCGTTATTGCAATCTGTTGTTTCCGGAAAGCTTCATTGATTACTTTCGACCAGTAAATAGCCGTTTTTATTGTCAGCGTTGTAAATCAGCTTGATCCGGTTAGCACCATCACTGCCACTGAAGTAGCTTTTGCGTTGTAAACTTCCTGGTTGCCACCAGTCGACCGGCGGTCTTTTTGTCAAAAATTGGTTGTTCAACACGGCATCATCCAGCTCCATCTGTTGTAGTTTTAAGCGTCTGATAAATCGTTCAACCGGGGTTCGTTCAACAGAAAACTGATACCAGCGCCGGTTTTGCTGTGCAGACTGATAGCGGATGGCATGAACCTGGCTGAGTTCAGTAGAAGGGACACCAAACCAGTTGGCCAGTGCTTCTCTGGCTTCATGCGGGTTGGCTTGCTGGAAATGAGCTTGGCCGGAAGGAAAAAAGTATTCGGCAATATAGGGAGTCAGTTGGACACCCAGACCAATGGTAATGACCACTGCCATCAATAACGGGAAAAAATATTTCATTATCTTTTTGTCATCTGGTTTCAGACATGATTCCAAACAATTGTTGTGCATTCCGGGTGGTGATGGCTGCGATCTGCTCCGGGCTGGTTTGACGGATTTTTGCCAGTGCTGCCGCTATCACCGGCAGGCGGGCCGGTTCGTTACGTTTGCCTGACCAGTTGCTGTCCGGTTGATCCGGTGCATCTGTTTCCAGCAGTAGACATTCCGTCGGAACAATACTCATCACTTTCCGCAGACGTTTGGCACGTTCGTAAGTGATTGTACCACCGACCCCCAGATAAAAACCCTGTTCTATTAATCGCTCTGCCTGTTGCCGACTGCCGGAAAAACTGTGAATAACACCTCGTACCGAACCTGTTTGCCTGATGTATTTCATAATTTCATCCAGCGCCTTGCGGGCATGAATAATCAGTGGTAAATCAAAATCTTTTGCCAGCCACAGCTGTTGTTTAAACAGTTCGGTTTGAGCCGTTTTATCCGCTCCGGGGATATAAAAATCCAGACCACATTCACCCACGGCAACAGGGCGCTTATCTTCCAGCCATTGACGTAATTGTGCAATATCTCCGGTGCGATGTGTAGCCATAAACATCGGGTGCAGGCCATAGCTGGCATGGAAATGGGGTGAACTATCCGCCAGTTTTTTCAGCCTTGGCCAGGTAATGGCGGTTACCGCCGGAAAAATCAAATCACTGACACCAGCCTGTTGCATGGATTGAACCAGATCCGGGCGGTCTGCGTCAAAAACCGGAAAATCAAAATGGCAGTGTGTATCAATGAAATGCATGTGAAGCTCGTGTTGTTAGGGGTATACTTACCGTAGCATCGTCAGCAGCTAAATGTCCTGTCAAATATAAATCTGGATAAATGTTAAAATAGTCAACAGGCCGGAAACAAATGATATCAATCACAGGGGTGTGGAGGAGGATAAAGCAGCGATCAGCGGCTGTCAGGCTGTTACAGATTTCTGATACTCACTGTTATGCAGATGATGGGGTGCGTCTAGCATGGACAAAGTCGGTGGTTTACCCCAATCGTTCATTGCTTCGCTTATTGACACACCTGGAAAGTCAAAAGAAGCCGTTTGATGCTTTAGTGATCAGTGGTGATCTGGTGCAGGAAGAAACAGCCGCCACTTATCGCCGTTATCGTGAAATATTACAGGATTTTCACTGGCCGGTTTATATTCTGCCGGGTAATCACGATGTGCCGGAGCTGATGCATAGTGAACTGGCTACTGCTGAGCATATCCACTTTCAGTTTCATGAGCAGTTTTCAGGTTGGCACTGTCTGTTTTTAAACACTCACCGTGACGGTCATGCCGAAGGTTATCTGGAGACTGAACAGCTGATTGCAGTGGAGGAACAGCTCAATCAGCTGAAGGCCAATGAACATGCGCTACTGTTTATGCATCATCATCCTGTTCCCATCGGCAGCTCGTGGATGAATCGCTTAGGGTTGCAGCATGCCGGTATTTTCTGGTCACTGTTAGCACAGTTTCCGCAGGTCAAAGCAGTGAGTTTCGGGCATATCCATAGCGAATTCAGTCAGGACTACTGCATTAATCAACACAGGGTGATACAGACATTCAGTACACCAGCCACCTGTGTGCAGATAAAGCACACGGATGAAAAACTGCGTTTTGATCATACCCGCCCGGCATGGCGTGAGCTGACGCTGCATGCTGATGGTCAGCTGGACACCTGTGTACATTATCTGCCGGATTAGGTATTAACACTGATCAACATTGGTTGTCTCTGTTATATCTATTGTATCAGGCGGCTATCGCACTGTTTTGCAGACAGGCCAGGTTGTTCCGGATTTCCTGTTGTACATAGTCTTTAAGTCCGGGATCAGCTTTCAGCCAGCTTTCCGGCCACTGGATTTTATCCGGTGTCAGCCGCAGCGGATCATTATCATCGGCGGTAAAATCCGCATCAAAAGCCTCACTGTAGAGATCAAATACACCATTATCAAATGGCAATCCGGAAGGTTTACGGCAGATGGCAAAACGCTCTCTGATTCCCCGTGCCGCATTCACCAGTGAACGGTGATGGCAGTAGGGATTATTGCCCCGGCGATCAAAAAAGACATGGGCTGTCCAGTTACACGCGCCCCGGCATAATGCGGCATAGTCACAGCTTTTGCAGAAGCCCCATAGATGCTCGGTACCTTGATCCGTACCGGCTTTCAGATTAAAGGTCAGTTCTTCGCTGCCGGTGACAATATCAATCAGTGATTTTTCACGAATATTGCCACCAGTATAAGCGGCGGTCGGCAGGGATGGGCAACCTTTAATGGTTCCATCAGCCTCAATGCCCAGCGTTGATAACCCGGCATTACAGCCATTCCAGAACATCCATTCTTTTTCCTGCCCCATGCCGCGCAACAGGCGTTCATAAGGCCCGTAATAGCCGAAATTATTGCCGGGCTGAACATAGAAGCCACGCTCATAACCCTTACGCGCCAGATACGCCAGCACCGGATGAAAGATCAGCAGCTCATCGGGCTGTAACAGAAGATCAGAGTTATCCGCCGCATTGCCCATTGGCACGGTCATCTGAATCTGCCAGGCTTTTGCTCCGGCATCAACCAGTGCTTCGTACAGTCGCGGAAATTCCGGTGCGGAATGGCGGTTTACCTGCGTATTTGCACCGAATGGAATCCCCACTGCATTCAGGTGCTGCATGCTTTTAAAGGCGTATGTCCAGGAGCCAATGGTTCCGCGCAGACGGTCATGGGTATGTTTCATGCCATCCACCGAGATTGAAACCTGATTGATACCGGCCTGTTTCATTCGTTCTGCAATGGTGCGTGATATGCCATAACCGCCTGTGGTCATTGAACAGATCATACCGCAGCGGTTAATTTCCTCAGCAATCTCCAGCCAGTCCTTGCGCAAAAAGGCTTCTCCACCAATCAGGGTGACTTCAGTAATACCAATGTCCGCCATCTGGTGTACCAGATCCAGTGCTTCTGCGGTACTGAGTTCATTGACTCTGGCATCACCCGCCCGTGACCCGCAGTGATTGCAGGCCAGGTTGCATTTCAGGGTAATCTCCCAGACTGCGTAGCAGCTGCGCTGCGCCGGTTTATAAGGTATTTGTTTTGTTGTTGTGCTCATAAAATATCTGGCTATTTATCCTCGGGAGCCTGTATAACACCATAGACCGGCTGGATGGGCGGTTTTTCAATCGGTGGCTTTTCAGGGGGAAGGATAACTCCGTAAACCGGCTGCATGATCGGAGGCCCCTTATCAACCCCCGGTGGTTGAATAGTGCCGTAAACCGGTTGGGGTGTGGGTTCGGGCAGTGGTCCCGGTTTGGGGTCGGGTTTTGGCCCGAAACCCTGTATTTGCTGAATCAGTGACAAAATCAGCTGCAACAGATTTTGCAAAATTGCCGTATTGGGCTTACCCCAAGTACTGTTAAGCTGTTGTGCGGCCTGGGTTCGATGATTACTTTGCTGATTGGCACCGTCACTGTTGCGCGGCAAAACAGTCTGCTGGCGTGGGGTGGTCGATCCTTGTGTATTAATCGTCATGATATGTCTTCCTGATGGGGTTGTTCATACCTCCTATTCTTTTAACCACATCGGTTTTTTTACAAGCTTATTACGATTAACGACCCTGTAGCAGCGACACACCGCAAGGATGGCAATTTTAGGCTGGTGGTTTTACCCTCCAGTCAGATCATCCGGTGATTATGGGTTTAAAAATTCAGCACGGGTATGGATATTTTCCCGGAAGCAACCGCCCAGTGCTGTGGTGCTGGTCTGTGAGTTAGCATCCATGATCCCGCGTGATTTCACGCAGTAATGCACCGCATCAATACTGACGGCAACATTTTCAGTGCTCAGCAGTGTTTGTAATGCGACCAGAATCTGTCGGGTCAGACGTTCCTGCACCTGGGGGCGTTGAGCGAAAAAACGCACAATTCGGTTGATTTTGGACAGGCCGATAATTTTATCGCCGGGGATATAGGCGACCTTGGCTTTGCCGTCAATGGTGACAAAGTGATGTTCACAGGTACTGGTCAGGTCAATATTGCGCACTTTGACCATTTCCCGCGCACCCATTTTATTTTCAATCAGTGACAGGCGCGGGAAGTGCTGGTAATCCAGCCCGGAAAAAATTTCATGCACATACATTTTGGCAATACGGTGCGGTGTTTCGGCCAGGCTGTCGTCTTTAAGATCCAGCCCCAGAGTGCTGACGACTTCGCCCATTAATGCTTTAATGCGGTCATATTTTTGTTGTGAGTCCAGGCCATTGTCCAGCATCGGTGTTTCAAGACCTTTTTTAATCAACGCCTTCCTGACCAGTTCCGCTTCTGCGCTTAGTGCCAGTGCAGCTGAGCGGGGTGGATATGTTGACATAATGTTTCTCCATCTGTGTGCCGTATCGCTGATCGACAGGTAATCTTGCAGTGTAAATAGTGATGGCTGGTGGATGATTTATCAAGGAAAGTTGCCGGATTACAGGGTTTTATCTTTATGCAGAAGCGGTGATGACGGTAAATTGGTTGGTCTTAATGTTTCGGTGTGAATAGATGCGGATATTACTTGCGCCCATGGAAGGTGTGGTAGATTACACCATGCGTGATCTGCTAACCCGTATGGGGGGTTTTGACCGCTGTGTGACGGAATTTGTGCGCATTACTGAACAGCGCTTACCGGCCCGTGTGTTCCGGCGTTATTGCCCGGAGCTGGATCAGGGCGGCAGGACATCGGCGGGCACGCCGGTATATGTGCAATTATTAGGCGGTAATCCGGCTTATATGGCATTGAATGCCCGTAAGGCCGCCGAAGTCGGTGCGCCCGGTATTGACCTGAATTTCGGTTGCCCGTCGAAAACAGTGAACCGGAATGAGGGTGGCTCTGCGTTACTGCGTGAGCCGCAGCGGGTGCGCGATATTGTGCAGGCGGTGCGTGAAGCGGTGCCTGCGGATATTCCGGTGACGGTAAAAATTCGCTTGGGTTTTACCGATGCCGGTGTTCTGGAGGAGATTGCAACGGGTGTGGCGGAGGCCGGAGCAGATGAGCTGTGTATTCATGCCCGCACGCGGCTGGACGGTTATAAGCCTCCGGCCTATTGGCAGCATATTGCCCCGTTGCACAAAACGCTGGATATTCCGCTGGTGGTGAATGGTGAAATCTGGTCGGCAGCCGATGCGCGACAGGCGCAGCTGGACAGTGGGTGTGAGGACATTATGCTCGGCAGAGGCAGTTTGTGTCAGCCGGATCTTGCCCGTGCAATCCGTGCAGATCAGGCCGGTGATTCCTATACGGCACTGAGTTGGCAGGAAGTGCGTGAGCTGATAATCAGTTATCTTCCAGCACTGGACAATGGTAATCCAAAATTCGCCCCCAACCGGATAAAGCAGTGGCTGAATTACCTGCGTCGCGAATATCCTGAGGCAGAGGCGCTGTTTCAGCATGTGAAACGCCTGAAAACACGGGATGATATTAAATACAGCCTGCAACATTGGCAGGCCAAACAAGGAGTAATGGATGAGTCAGTCGGATAAGCAGGAACAAACGCTGGATACGGCAAAAAACCAGCGGCATAAGGAACGGATGCAGCGCAAAAAGGAAATTATTGATACCTATATTGCCAGTGCCGATCAGGAAAAAGGTCTGCTAATTGTGCTGACCGGTAATGGCAAGGGCAAGTCCAGTTCTGCCTTCGGTATGGTGGCTCGCTCCGTCGGGCATGGGATGAAAGTCGGAGTGTGTCAGTTCCTGAAAAGCCGTACCGATACGGGTGAGGAGGCTTTTTTCAGTAAGCTGGATCAGGTGGAATGGCATGTACTGGGTGATGGTTTTACCTGGGATACGCAGGATCGGGCGCAGGATATTGCCACTTCCGAACGCGGCTGGTTAATTGCGGAGAAAATGCTGGCTGATCCGTCTTATGATGTGGTAGTGCTGGATGAGCTGACTTATCTGCTGAGCTATAAATACCTGGATCAGGATAAGGTGCTGGATGCGTTACAGAACCGTCCAGCCATGCAGCATGTCATTGTGACCGGACGGGCAGCGACTGCCGAGTTGTGTGATATGGCGGATACGGTGTCCGAGATTCGCGATATTAAGCATGCCTACAAAGCGGGGATACAGGCACAGCAAGGGGTTGATTTTTAAAAAATAATAACCGAATGATCGGTGGTATAATTTATAAATACTCGCGTATTTTCGCGGCCAGCTCAGTGGGTGTTGCTCCATGCTGTACTTTTGCTTTCAGCGCCCCCTGCTGGTCTACCACATAAATCACCGAAGAGTGATCCATCGTATACGGCATGGAAGATTCCGGCGTTTCCACCTTGCGGTATATTGCCCCGTACTGCTTGGCGACATGTGCAATGTCTGCCGGTGTTCCGCTCAGGCCATGAAAATTCGGGTGAAAATACTGCGCGTACTGCTCAATCCGTTGTGGCGTATCCCGCTCCGGATCAACGGTAATAAACAAACCCTGCACCTGCGCCTGTTCCGCTGCACCCAGCTCCGCCATAGCCGCTTTCATCGTGCCTAGCGAGGTCGGGCAAACATCCGGACAGGAAGTAAAACCAAAATAAATCAGCACCAGCTTACCCCGATAATCCGGCAGCCCGGACTTGCCCCAGGTCGCATCCAGTTCGAAATCACCGCCATAGGCTTCTACGCCGGCAGGTGAGACCGGGGTCTCACTGCGCCATTGTTGCATGGTCCAAGCCAGCACGATGCCCGCCGCAAATGCCGCCAGAATGACTAAACTGTAGGTCAGGTAACGGGTTCTGGATGATTTTTTTTCAGCTGGAGTCGTCATAATCTTTCTCGGTCATTACTACGAACACAAGTTGCAGTGTATCACTTTAGATTACAACATTAGACCCTAATCAAAATTAAGCAGTAGCCAAACTTATCAAAGACTTGTATTTTTTCTGAAATACATACCTCTACATTTCCCCCCCGATTCATGCTCTAATCGCGTGTCTGAATGACAGCAGCCACAAACAGGAGCAGGACGCATGGCCGCACAATTACAGCAACGTTTGCAGCGTATCGAAACGGATAACTTATACAATTTTCTGCGTGAATCCCGCACCGGTCTGGAGAAGGAAAGTCTGCGCGTCAATCCGGATGGCTATATTTCCCAGACCGCACATCCGGCTGAATTCGGTGCGGCGCTGACTCATCCGTGGATCACCACCGATTACGCCGAATCCCTGCTGGAACTGATTACCCCGCCACAAAAACGGGCAACCGCTGCACTGGATTTTCTGCTGGATGTGGAAACCTTTGTCTATCAGCAGCTACAGAACGATGAACTGCTGTGGACAACCAGTATGCCCTGTATTATCGGTGGTGAGGATGACATCCGTATCGCCGAATATGGCAGCTCCAACGCTGGGCGCATGAAACACATTTATCGGCAGGGACTGGCCCGGCGCTACGGTAAAATCATGCAGGTGATTGCCGGGGTACACTTTAATTATTCCATTGCTGAAACTTTCTGGCCGATCTGGCACCAGTTCGAGGCGGAGCCACAGCTGAGCCTGCGCGAATTCCGTGACCAGCGTTACATGGGCCAGATTCGTAATTTGCAGCATTTCGGCTGGCTGATTATTTATTTGTTTGGAGCTTCCCCGGCTATCTGCCAGAGCTTTCTGAACGGCAAGGCACCTTCCGAAACCATGAGGTCATTCAACCATCGTACGGTGTATGAGCCTTACGGCACGTCATTGCGTATGGGCAATATCGGTTATACCAACAGCAAAGAACACGAAACCGGCATTCATGTCTGCTACGACAGTGTGGACAGTTATACTCGCAGTCTGCGCTGTGCGATTAACAAGCCGTTTGCGGATTATGAAAAAATCGGTGTCAAGGTCGGCGGTGAATACCGCCAGTTGAATGCCAATATTTTGCAGATTGAAAATGAGTATTACAGCACCGTTCGCCCCAAACAAATCCTGCAAGGTTTCGAAAAACCGGTTGATGCCCTGGCAGAACGTGGCATCCGTTATGTCGAGCTGCGTTCGGTGGATGTCAATGCTTTCCATCCGGCGGGTCTGACTAAAAATCAGTTATCCTTCCTTGAAGTGTTCATGCATTTCTGTCTGCTGCAAGACAGTGATTTACTGTGTGGTGATGCGAAAAAAGCGATCGACCACAATCACTATCTGGTTGCGCATCGCGGACGTGATCCGGAGCTGAAATTGGATCGCCGGGGTGAACCGGTATTATTGAAAGACTGGGCACTGGATCTGTTACAGGCAATGCAACCCGTCGCCGCCACGCTGGATAAAGCCCATGAAAGCCAGCGTTATGCTGCCGCTGTCGACAGGCAACTGGAGATGGTGCAAAACCCCGGTCTCACCCCGTCAGCCAGAGTGCTGGATGAAATGACCCGTCGAGGCCGGGAAGACTTTTTCACCTTCGCCCAACGCAAGTCACAGGAACACCGCGAATACTTTTTGCAACGCGTATTGAGTGATGAGCGGCAAAAACAGTTCGAGGATATGGCCCGCACCTCCATCGCCGAACAACAGCAAATCGAGGCGGCGGATGAGATTGATTTCGATACCTTTCTGACGCGTTATTTTGAAGGCGGACTGGATTAAATGTCGTCCGCACGAATATGATCAATGACTGCGCTGCTGTGCAATTACCACCAGCGTATCCACTCCAACACGATTATACAAATCAATCACATCCCGATTTGCCATGCGGATACAGCCATGCGAGGCGGGCTGCCCCAAGCGGCCTTCCTCATCGGTGCCGTGAATATAAATATAGCGTTCAAAGGAATCGACATTGCCACCCTTGTTGCGGCCCGGTTCCAGTCCGTCCAGCCATAGAATCCGCGTGGTCACATGATCAGCATGACTGCGAGCTCCCGGTTCGGTGAGAATTTTGGCGATACGTCCGGTATTGCGCCGGGCCTTAAAAATCGTACCAAGAGCCGCACCATCGCCAAAGCGTTTTTTAATCCGGTGCACACCCAGCGGGGTTTTATTACTGCCCTTGCGACTGCCCAGCCCGGCCTCACTGGTGGAAATCACCCAGTTCCGTACCACCTGGCCGTGTTCAATTAACATCAGACGCTGGATAGTGGCATCAATCAGCACCACCTGATCTGTCGAATAGACGGGAAAATGTTCTGCCAACTGGCGCAATAAACCATCAACCGGTGGGTGATCGGGTTGCGTCTCCCCGGCCTGTGCCGTCACCGATAAACCACTAATCGCAATCGCAAATATCAATAGCCATTGAGTCACGTTCCTGAGCAGATTTTCTTTGATCATTTCTGAGTGCTTCCAGTTCTTTAAAATAGTTATTATCTTCACCAGTCGCATAATCCCCCGTGAATACCGAGCAATCAAAATGCTCCAGACGCGGATTACCCTGTTGTACCGCTGCTTTCAGATCCTCCAGCGCCAGATAAAACAGCCCATCCACCCCCAGTGCATTGGCTACCTCCTGTTCCGTGCGTCCGTGGGCAATCAGCTCACTGGCCGCCGGCATATCAATACCATAGATATTCGGATAGCGAATCGGCGGTGAAGCCGAGGCAAAGTACACCCGTCTTGCACCGGAATCACGTGCCATCTGCACAATCTCTTCCGAAGTAGTACCTCGTACGATGGAGTCATCCACCAGCAATACATTCTTGTTTTTAAACTCAATGTCCAGCGGATTCAGTTTCTGGCGCACTGATTTTTTACGCTGCTTCTGGCCCGGCATAATGAAGGTACGACCGATATAACGGTTTTTCATAAAACCTTCCCGGTAGGGGACATTCAACGTATAGGCCAGTTCCAGTGCCGAGGTACGACTGGTATCCGGAATCGGCATTACCACGTCAATGTCATGCTCTGGCCAGCGTTTCTGAATACTTTCCGCCAGCAAATGCCCCATGCGCATCCTTGCCTTGTGTACAAAGACATTGTCGATCACCGAATCCGGGCGGGCAAAGTAGACATATTCAAAAATACAGGTGTTATAACGCGGATGATCACTGCACTGACGGGTGAATACCTTGCCGTCAATCGTCATATAAATAGCTTCACCCGGCTCAATATCACGCACCAGCCGGTAACCTTGTGCACTAAGTGCGGCACTTTCGGAGGCCAGCATGAATTCCTTGCCTTTGCCAGTATCACGCACACCATATACCAGTGGCCGGATACCATTCGGATCACGAAAGCCCAGCACACCGTCACGAGTCAGCATTGCCACCACCGCATAAGCCCCGGTACAACGTTTATGCACCCCACGTACGGCTGCGAAAATATCATCCGGTGTTACCCGCATGGCATCCTGGCGGTGTAATTCCTGTGCGAATACATTCAGCAGAATTTCAGAATCAGAATTGGTATTAATCTGGCGGCGATCCTGCCGATAGAGTTCTTTGCGTAATTTCTCTGCGTTAGTCAGATTGCCGTTGTGGGCCAGTGAAATGCCGTAGGGACTATTGACATAGAAGGGTTGGGCTTCGGCGGATGACGATGAACCGGCGGTTGGATAGCGCACATGACCGATGCCGACATTGCCCTGCAATCGGTGCATATGCCGCTCCAGAAAAACCTCTTTTACCAGACCGTTGCCACGACGCAGGTACAGTCTGCGCCCGTCACTGGTGACGATGCCCGCTGCATCCTGCCCCCTGTGCTGCAAAACGGTCAGTCCGTCATAAAGTGCCTGATTAACCGGCCCCTGACCTACAATCCCGATAATTCCGCACATAATTCATCAACCACATGGTAAAAAAATGCATTCTACCCTTACCGAAACAAAACGGCTATGTGCAGTGTACTTCAGAGTGATGATCCAACCCTTCCTCTACCACCCAGTCATCCACACTTTTCAGCTTGCTGCTGAAGTTAATGCCCAGTAGCACTTTCGGACGCGGGTCAGCATGGAAAGCACCTGCATAATCACGGTTTTTGATTTGTGCCATTGCTGCTGCGGCAGTCTGGTCGAGCTTGAATTCCACGATGTAAATATGGGTCGGTGTTTTTACCACGCAATCTACCCGCCCATTGCTTTCGTTCACCTCCGCCTCGGCGAATTGCCCCAGATAAAAGAAGGTCAGGTAAATCAGGCTATGGCAATAGGCTTCACGGTCTTGCAGGAAAATCTGATAGGGAATTTTTTTGAACACGTTTTTAATGATTGTAATAACAGCGGGGATGTCGTTGGCCAGAAATGCCTTGTGCAGCTTCACCACCATGGGAGTGGTGTGGGCAGGCTCCTCGTGTGCCCATTCCGCCATCAGGTACAGGGACATGGAAGCCCGCACTTCCTGGTTGGGGTAGTCGAGACTGTACAGGCCGTATTCATCACGTTGCTTGAGTGTCAGGTAGCCGGTCTGAAACATGACTGGAGTCAGTTGCAGGCGCTCCAGATCGTAGTTACCGAGTGTGGCTTCGGTGACTTCCAGATTATCCAGCCGGTATATCTTGTTGCGCCGCATCAGTTTGGGCAGGAAGGTGGGCGTGCCGGTTTCAAACCAGAAATTGCGGAAATCCTGTGCCTGGAAAAAGCTCAGGATAGAGTATGGGTTATATACCGAGGTGCGTAAATCCCATGTGTAGCCATTATACCAGTGCCGTACTTTGGTGAGCAGTTCCTGGCGTGTCAGGTCGAGGAGCTGCTCAACATCAGGCAGGTAGGGTGTGAAATAATCTTCCAGTTCTGTCTGTGTATAACCCAGCAAGGCGGCTGACTTGCGGTCAATACTCAGGTCGTACAGGTTGTTCAAATCGGAAAACAGTGATACCCGGCTGAATTTTGATACCCCGGTAATCAACAGAAATTCAATATACGGGTCGCTGTCCTTTACCACTGAATAGAAGGTTTTCATCACTTGCTGGTTGGCTTTGGCCAACGGGATGTCATCAAGATAATCAATCAGTGGTTTGTCGTATTCGTCGATCAGTACGACGACTTTGCCCTGTCGCTTGGCGAGTTGCTCCAGCAGCTCGGCAAACTGGCCGGAAATACCGGTATGGGCAGATAATCTTATGTCATATTCCGCTGCCAGTGTTTGCTGGTGTTGGTGGATTGCGGTTTCCAGCCCCAATTCCCGGTAGCCCATGCGGGCAAATGACAAATGAATGACCGGGCTGGTTTTATTCCAGTCCCAGTGGTCGGTAATCCACAAATGGTCAAACAGAGTGCGGTTGCCCTGATAGATTTCCTTGATCGTGGACAGGAGCAGTGATTTGCCGAAGCGGCGTGGACGTGACAGGAAAAAGTATTTGCCCCGCCACAGCAGGTCATAAATCTGCCTGGTTTTATCCACATACAGGTAATTGCCGTTACGCAATTCAGAAAAGCTCTGGATACCGACCGGGAGACGTTGCAACATGTTCAACTTTATTGCGTAAACATGGTACGACTGTTTTCGAGATAGCGGGTGAAATCATCAGGAATCTGCTCTTTCAACCAGCTGGCGCCTTGTTCAAAGTGCGGAATCAGCTGTGATTCCATCCACCATGATTTTTCCGGTAGCGAAGTGACCCCGACCAGAATAATCAGCAGTACCACAATCAAACCACCACGCAGGGCACCAAAGATGGCCCCCAGAAAACGATCCACTCCACCCAGGCCAATGGAGGAGATGGCGGCACTGAGCAGAAAATTAATAAATGCGCCGACTACCAGTACCGTAAAGAAAATAATCGCGAAGGCGATGCCCAGACGGGCGACCTCGTTATAAACTGCAAATGGCAGTTCATCCGCCAGTGTTCTGAAATATAACAGTGCAAAGCCTATCGCCAGCACCCAGGTTGTCAGAGAGAGAAACTCTCTGACAAAACCCCGGATCAAACCGATAACAAGAGAAAGGATAATGAGTATCACAATCCCCACATCAAGCAGTGTCGCGGTCATTTGCATAATTTGTAAACCTGATTGTTAAGTATGTTATGCACTGAACCGCTTGCCTGACAAGGCCAGGTTATCAGGCTGCAACACCTGATAACCTTTCCGTGTCAGTGTCCTGTTAGTTTTTAGTGACAAAGCTGTTTTGCACATACTGGTTTTTAGTGTAACGTGCCTTCATTTTAGCCTGCACAGAACGCGCTGCACTTTTGGCCGGATAAGGACCAACACGAACCCGATAAACTGTCTTGCCATTCACATTGGCTTTCACCACAAAGACCGGATAACCATCAACGGCAATGGATTGTTTGACCTGTTTGGCGGTACTGTGACTGGAAGCTGCCAGAACCTGAATCACATAACCACTGCCACTGACAGGGGCTGATGATGACTGGGAAGAGGCAGAAGAAGCACTACTGTGGCTACTACGGGAAGAGGCTGCTGGTTTGGATTGAGTAGCGGAACTCTGGGATCTCGGAGCCGGAACCGGTTTTTCACCCACTAAACGTGGCTTGACAGCTTCCTGTTTCTTCGGTGCTGCCTGAGTAGTCTGGCTTGTACCTGAAGAACCTGAGCTATGACTACCAGAGCTGTTATGGGTCTGTTGAGTGTTATTTGCTGCTGCATCAGTGCCTTGTGTCGTACCATTATCGGCTGACGGTGCCTGTGGAACCTGATTGGCTGCACCCGTGTTGCCGGAGCCTGAATCCGCTTGCTTCGGCAGGGCAATTTCACTGCTACCCATGCTGCCAACACCATCTTTCACCTTGGTACCATCAACCACCTGACGCTGTTTGCCATCCGTGTCATGAACCTGGAAATTACCCGCCAGATTTTTTACGGCTTCCTTGCCTGCTGTTGCCGCTCCGGCAAGTTTGTCACCCACGCTGTTACCATCGCCATCTTTCGTTGGCTGCTGAGCGGTCTGGGCCTGTTCACCCTTATTCTGTTGTGCTGTACCGGCACCCTCCTGATCCTCTTGCTGTGCATCAGTACCGCCGATGACATAAGGTGCCTCACCCTCCTGGGCAACCTGCGACTCACCTTCTTTCACACCCGGAAAACCAAGAATAGGCGTTGCCCCCTGAGTTTGCTCCGCGATTAATTCCTGCTGCTCCTGTACCGATTTGTTTTTGCCCTTTAATAACCAGGCCAGTAACAGTGCGGCGATTAATACCAGTACAACCGCACCGATCATGCGCTTAGTAGTAGACTTATTGTCCATTGTTTAAATACTCCTTGTGTAACACTCTAAAAATCCGGGGGAGGCAAAGCCTCGTAAAACACTTAAGGTAAACTCTCTAACATATTGGATACTACCAGAAAAGAACCGAATACCACTACCCTGTCAGTACGATTTAACTGTGGCTCCAATGCCTGTCGTGCCTGTTTCAGACTCTCATGAGACACAGCCATGCTTATATGTTGCTCATCCATTGCAGCCTGCATAGCGTACAGCGGCATAGCCCGTTGATCTTCCAGTGGAAAAAAATGCCACTCATCGACCACTTCTGATAATGCAGCGATAATACCGTTGATGTCCTTATCCGATAAGACAGAAAATAGCACATAAGTGCGGCCATCCGTCGGATTTTTTTGCAGCCAGTCAGCCAGTTGTGTTGCAGCCTGCGGATTATGTGCTACATCCAGCAAAATATCAGGGTCTGAACTTAATTTTTGCAAGCGCCCGGGCAGATGGACATTACATAAACCCTGCTCCAGTGCCCTGCGGCTTACCGGCAATGTTTCACGCAGCTGATACAATGCCGACAACGCACAGGCCGCATTCAGTAATTGCACCGCACCTGGCAAAGCCGGTAACGGCAAATCCCGCCACAGTAATTGCTGTGACCGTTTATGTGCTGTCATGGCGGGGTAATGAAGGGAAAACCGTTGGGGAGATGCCTGACGATGTTGCACAAAAAAATCGACCCCATATTGCAGATAACGGGCATTCACTTCCGCAGCAACCTTTGCGATACTGGCCGGAGGCGCGGGATCACCACAAATCAAAGCCTTGCCCGACCGGGCAATAGCGGCTTTTTCCCGGCCAATCATTTCACGGTTATCACCCAGCCAGGCGACATGGTCAATACCAATACGGGTGACAATGGCCACCTCCGCATCCCACAGATTAGCCGCATCCAGCCGTCCGCCCAGCCCCACTTCCAGCACTACCACATCCAGACCGGCCCGCTGGAATAACCACATCGCCGCCAGCGTACCAAACTCAAAATAGGTCAGCGATATATCACCCCGTGCCTTATCAATCGCTGCGAAAGCCGCACAGATTGATTCATCATCCGCCGGGCAGCCATTCAGAGTGATCCGTTCGTTGTAACGCAGGATGTGCGGGGACGTGTAGGTTCCGACCTGATAACCGGCAGCCTGTAATATGGAGTCTAACAGGGCGACGGTGGAACCTTTGCCATTGGTACCGGCCACGGTGATCAGCGGAAAATCCGGCTGCAGCAGGTTCATCCGTTTGGCAACCTGCCTGATGCGATCCAGCCCCAGGTCAATGGTGGAAGTATGCAGGGACTCCTGCCAGCTCAGCCATTGCGCTAAATTTTTTTTCACTCGTCAACCTGCCAGCATGGTTTGGTTTTGAGGGTTACATTGAATTTATGCCTGATCTGCCTTAGCCGTTTCATTCTCTGCCGGGGCATCTACCGATTTTGCAGTGTCAGTTATGACCGGCTCTGCTACTATCGGCTTAGGTTTATGCTGCAAGGTTGCCAGCAGGTCAGCCAGCGTTTCGCGCATGTTATTACGATGCACGATCATATCAATGGCCCCTTTTTCCAGCAGAAATTCACTGCGCTGGAAGCCCTCCGGTAATTTTTCGCGCACGGTCTGTTCAATCACACGTGGCCCGGCGAAACCGATTAATGCCTTGGGTTCCGCAATCTGAATATCTCCCAGCATGGCAAAACTGGCGGAAACACCGCCCATGGTCGGATCCGTCAGTACCGAGATATACGGTACTCCTTGTTCAGAGAGTTTAGTCAGTACCGCACTGGTTTTCGCCATTTGCATCAGTGAAAACAGGGCTTCCTGCATTCTTGCACCACCACTGGCGGTGAAACAGATAAACGGAACCTTATCATCAACCGCCCGCTGTGCCCCACGTACAAAACGCTCTCCGACCACTGATCCCATAGAACCGCCCATGAAGCGGAAATCAAACGCTGCTACCACGACCGGAATACCCAGTACCGTGCCTTTCATTACAATCAGCGCGTCTTTCTCTTCGGTCAGCTTTTGCGCTGCGTTCAGGCGGTCTTTGTATTTTTTGGTATCACGGAATTTAAGGGCATCCAGCGGTTCAATATTGGCACCGATTTCCTCCCGTCCGGCTTCATCCAGAAAGACATCCAGCCGTTTGCGGCCATAAATCCGCATATGGTGTTCACACTTTGGACAGACCTCATGATTACGCTCCAGCTCAGCACGGTATAATACCGCCTGACATTCCGGACACTGATGCCAGAGTCCTTCGGGAATCGATTTCTTTTCGGTCGTACCTTCAGTGCGAATCCGTGATGGCAACAGTTTTTCAAACCAGCTCATGATCCTGTTTCTCTGTACTGTCCGGCAGACATCTGCTGATTTATCTGCCGGACTTCGTTCATAAAAGCGACCACCCTGGCACGATCCTTGATGCCTGGCGCAGCCTCCACACCACTGCTGAGATCTACTGCATAAGCCCGGGTAGCTGCAATTGCCGCTGCAATATTATCAGGCTTCAACCCTCCGGCCAGAATAATCGCTTTGGGATAGTCTTTTGGCACCTGTGTCCAGTCGAATATCTGCCCGGTGCCTCCGGCTGCTCCCGGTTCATGGCTGTCAACCAATAACCCCTGTGCAGACGGATACTGATCAGCAAAAGCCCTGAAATCTGTGCCACTCAAGCCGCTCATACCCAGACTTTTAATATAGGGGCGGGAGAATGCCTCACAATAAGCCGCTGACTCAGTACCATGAAACTGCAATCTGTCCAGCGGCACCTCGGCCAGCACCTCGTGTATAAAGTCTTTATCCGCATCGAGAAACAGTCCCGTACTGCTGACAAAAGGGGGTAAGGATGCACAAATTTCAATGGCCTGCTGAATCGTTACATGGCGCGGACTCCGTGCATAAAACACCAGGCCGATGGCATCCACACCGGCGGCACTGACCATCCGGGCATCGTCCGTTGAAGTAATTCCACAAATCTTAACCCGACAACGTGGTGCTATCTGTTCTGTCAATGGAGCGCCTGTACCCTTGTTGCTGAATTTTCGCTAAAACCTGCCTAGCCTATCATGACCTGCAATTCTAAATCATCTTCATTGCCTTCATCAGGATGAACATTTCCCGCAGTTGATTACCGTTGGTGGAGGAAAAATAAACCGGTTGTTGGCGTCCGGCAAATTTCTTTTTATGCGAGATATTGCCCTGGAATGGATACAGGTGATTCAGGTTTTTCGCCGCGTAACGCAAGCCCTTCATGGTGAAATCATTTTGCCGGAAGTGGGCCCGTAATACATGCAGAGGCATCAGTCCCAGTGACACCACCTTGACCTGTTCCTCAGCGAACACTTTCATTGCCTCAAGAATAATATAGGCACTGGTACCATGCGGCGCATCCGCCGTAATACGGTCAAAATTGTGATAATAGCCCACGGTTCTGCCGTTATTGTACATCGGATCAAAAATCGCCAAGCCAATCAGCTTACCCTCTTTTCTGGCCCAGAAACAACGTACTTCCGGTTCATCCTGTTTAATGAAAGGCCGGGTCAGCAGAATCAGCTCCTTACCGCCTTTTTCCTGCATCCATTGCTCAGACAGCGCCTCAATTTCGGCCAGATCACAGGCGGAAATAGCCCGCTCTTCCACCACCACGCCCTCACGTTCACATTTATTGCGCCACTGGCGGATTTTGGCACGGTTTTTACCGGTCAGCGGTAACGGCACCGGCAGTTCACACTCCTTGCCGAACATATTAACTTCATAGCCCAGTTCATCCATGACCTTGCCGGTGGCTGCCCGGCATTGTAACAAAATCACCCGTTTATGCCGGGCAATAAAACGCTGCAACATGCCCTTAATATCATCCGGCGCACAGATCGGATCAGCCAGCACAATCTTGCGCCCCAAGGGTGCCAGCAACAGGTGGCGGAAAGAGTAATAGGCAATAAAGCCGACACCCTCTTCAAGATAATATTCCATACCCGGCTGGAGTACGGAATAGGTCAGGCAGCCCCGGCCATATTGCTTTATGTAAGGTGCCAGCTGCACCCAGTCAGTATCAGACACTGGTTCAGCTCAATAAAAACACTTTTTCATCAATGGTCGGTACACCTTTTTTAATCAGGCCGGGAAAATCGGCTGAAGCAGCAATCGTACGCAATAAATCCACCGTATAACCGGCTGCATAATAATCCCTGACTTCCGGTTCTGTTACCGAAAACGGAGGCCCTTTGGTAATGCTTTGCTCATATTCGACAGTAACCAGCAGTATTTTACAATTTGCAGGAGCAATTTGCTGAATATGTTGTGCGTATGCCGGGCGCATTGCCGGTGGCAGGGCAACCAGCGAAGCACGGTCAAACACCGCACCGTATCCGACCAGGTCATCAGCACTCAGATCGAAAAAATCACCGAGCAGAATCACAATGCCATCCTGTTCCCAGCGCTCAAATTTTCCCTGTCGGCTGATTTCAGGTTCCAGCTGATTTTCGGCAAAAAAATCACGCACTGCGATTTGACTTAGCTCGACACCGAGTACCGTATGCCCTTGTGCTCGCAGCCACAGCATATCGCTGCTTTTACCGCACAATGGCACAAATACTTGTTCGGTACCGGACAGTTTCAGTTCCGGCCAGAAATCCTGCAGATGTGAGTTGATGCCGGACTGATGAAATCCGATCTGATTTTTTTCCCAACGAGCATGCCAGAAATCTGCTTCCATTATGTTTACCTTAAAATTTATACTGTCTGACAGGTGCGGCAGTATAGTCGAATGATGATGAAAGTTCACTGTTCCAACTGCGAAAGGTGAGTGATATCAATGTACAAGAACACTGAATTATCCAGCTGGATACAGCGGTTATCTCGCGGCCCTGGTGCCTTTATGACCGGTACTGATACGGATGTCGGTAAAACCTGGGTCGGTGTACAGTTATTGCATCATCTGCGGGCAGCCGGTTGTCATATTACCCCGCGCAAGCCAGTGGAATCCGGCTGGCCGCAACCACCGGCTACCACCGAAAACACGGATGCATACAAACTGTTGCAAGCCTGCAATAACCCGCAGCAGACCCTGGAGCAGGTGTGTCCGAACCGCTTCCGTGAACCCTTATCGCCCCCGCGTGCCGCACGGCTGGAAGGAGTACGGCTCACCATTCAGTACCTTGCGGCACAATGTCGTCAACACCTGTCTCAAGATACCTTTTTGTATGTGGAAGGAGCCGGTGGTTTTTATTCCCCGCTGGCGGAGAATGGTTTGAATGCCGATCTGGCCACAGCACTGAATCTTCCGGTAATTCTGGTCAGTGAAGACCGGGTGGGTTGTATTAACCATATTCTGCTCACTATTGAGGCGATGCAATCCCGTCAGCTGAGCATTGCCGGGATTATTCTGAACCCGATAACCGGACGTAATCCGCCACAGACGATGGATAACCTGACAGATCTCAGGGAAATGCTGGAAATTCCGGTATTACGCTGGCCAGATTGACTGGCCGCCCTGTCATGATTAATCATCAAACCGTTGTCGGTAACGCTGTTTCCGCGCTTTCTAGCGGCTGTTGATCCAACGCATTTGACCCGATCACTTTCTCATACACTGTTTTGCCGTCACCTTCTTTATACGGATCACCGGAGAAGCCAGTACCCTTACCGAAGTTAATCTGCCATTCCAGATTGTTACGTGAGGTGGCATATTCCAGTGCACTTTGCTTGCTGATCTTGCCTTCCTGATACAGGCGCAATAACGATTGATCGAAACTGACCATGCCGTCGGAAGAACCTTTTTCGATCACTTCAGTCAGCTCATTAAACTGCCCCTTGCGGATCAATTCTGCGGCATACGGCGTATTCACCAGCATTTCTGCTGCCAGGTGCAAACCTTCGCCGTTTTTAGCCGGGATCAGTCGCTGGGCGACGATACCCCGCAGATTCAGTGATAAGTCCATTAATACCCGGCTCTTGGTTTCACCGGGGAACAGGTAAATAATACGTTCCAGTGCCTGAATCACATTAATGGCATGCAGCGTTGAGATCACCAGATGTCCGGTATCGGCAAAGCCCAGTACCGCTTCCATTGTTTCAGCATCCCGCACCTCACCGACCATAATCATATCCGGTGCTTCGCGCATGGCCTCACGCATGGCATTGGCATAGCTCAGGGTATCAAAACCGACTTCACGCTGGCCGACAATCGACTGCCCATGACTGAAACGATTTCTGAGAGTACAGTTGGCAGACACAAATCCTGTGGCGAGGCAATATTGCTGCGGATATGGCGAATCACCATGGAAACCTCGCCCCGTTGAAAATAAAGATTCATCCGGAACCGGCCGATGCCTTTCAGGGCCAGTCCTTTATTCAGCTCACGGTTTTCAAAGAAGCTCTCGATTTCACTCGGACTCAGCACCTCTTCGGCCAACTGGCGGATATTGCCCGGCTTCATCGGCTCGCGGCTGATACGCTGCAATTTGCCACGTACCTTGATAGATGCATGAGCACCTGTGGTCAGATAAATATCGGAAGCCCGCTGCTTTACCATCATATGCAACAGGGGTGTAATACGCATATCCTCATCAACAAGATTACTCATCGTCTTATGTTCTTATTTTTTCTACAGGTTCAATTTCGAGCTTCTCGGTACCACGGTAAAAATCGTTTTCCCTGGAGAAGCGGCTTTCCAGTTTCAGCTTCAGACGCAGATCGTTCACCGAATCAGCATTACGCAGTCCCTCATGCACAGTAATCTTGCGTGCCTCAATCAGATCAAACAAGGCCTGATCAAAGGTACACATGCCATGTTCCCGCGAGGCGGCAGTCAATTCTTTCATGCCCGGCACATCGCCTTTAAAAATCAGATCTGCCATCAGCGGGGTGTTAATAATTACCTCAACAGCCGGTACCCGGCCCTTTTCATCAGCGGTACGGATCAGGCGCTGCGAGATCACCGCCTTCAGATTCAGCGACAGATCCATCAATAACTGATCACGCCGTTCTTCCGGGAAGAAGTTCAGAATCCGCTCAATGGCCTGGTTGGCACTATTGGCATGTAAGGTCGTCAGGCACAAATGTCCGGTTTCCGCATAGGCATTGGCATATTCCATGGTTTCCCGGTCGCGGATTTCGCCAAGCAGAATCACATCCGGTGCCTGGCGCAAGGTATTTTTCAATGCAACCTCATAACTGTTGGTATCCATGCCCAGTTCGCGCTGGGTAATCAGGCAACCCTTATGCTGATGGATAAATTCAATAGGATCTTCAATGGTGACAATATGTCCCTTGGAATGCTCATTGCGGTAATCCAGCATTGCCGCCAGAGAGGTAGATTTACCGGAGCCGGTGGCACCGACAAAGATCACCAGCCCACGAGTGGTCATCGCAATATCACGCAGAATTGGCGGCAGTGACAGCGATTTAAAATTTGGTATTTCGGTGGGAATATGTCGCAACACCATGCCGGAACAGCCACGCTGGGTAAAGGCATTGACACGGAAACGCGCGGTACCGGGCAGGGCAATGGCAAAGTTGCACTCCATCTCCTCCTCGAACTGACGCAACTGATGGTCATTCATAATCGAACGCACCAGCATGCGGGTGGTCAACTCATTCAGCACATTGGGTACCAGCGGCTGCATATAGCCATCCACTTTTACCGAAGGCGGCGCATCGGAGGTAATAAATAAATCCGAACTGCCAATATCCAGCATCTTCATCAACAGACGCTGGACAAAACTCATTGCATTATCGCGATCCATAAATACTCCTAGATAGATTCCGGATTTTCCGCCTTGTGGCGGGCCACCTCACGATCCACCTCGCCTTTCATCACCAGATTGCGCAGTGACTGATCCAGTGTCTGCATGCCATCACCCTGACCGGTTTGCAGTGCGGAACGCATCTGGGCCAGCTTGTTTTCACGGATCAGGTTACGAATGGCACGGGTACCGATCAGAATCTCGTGTGCCGCCACCCGACCACCGCCTTTCTTTTTCAGCAGTGTCTGGGAAATAACCGCCTGTAGCGACTCCGATAACATGGAGCGCACCATGTCTTTCTCTGCCGCCGGGAAGACATCCACAATCCGGTCAATGGTTTTCGGCGCACTGGTGGTGTGCAGAGTGCCGAAGACCAGATGCCCGGTTTCCGCCGCAGTCAGGGCCAGACGAATGGTTTCCAGATCACGCATTTCCCCGACCAGAATGGTATCGGGGTCTTCACGTAATGCAGAGCGCAGGGCGGCTTCAAAACTGCGTGTATCACGATGCACTTCACGCTGGTTGACCAGGCTTTTCTTACTTTCGTGAACAAATTCAATGGGGTCTTCAATGGTCAGAATATGCCCGTAATCGGTATCATTTTTATAGTCGACCATTGCCGCCAGCGTCGTGGACTTACCGGAACCGGTTGGGCCGGTGACCAGTACCAGACCCCGTGGCTTATCAGAAATTTTACGGAAGATATTCGGTGCATTCAGCTGCTCCAGTGTCAGTACCTTACTGGGGATTGTCCGGAATACGGCCCCGGCCCCCCGGCCCTGATTAAAGGCATTGACACGGAAACGTGCGATCTCCGGTATTTCAAACGAGAAATCCGCTTCCCAGTGTTCCTCAAAGGATTTACGCTGATTATCGTTCATAATGTCGTAAACCATGCCATGCACCTGCTTATGATCCAGCTCAGGCAGATTGATACGGCGCATCTCGCCATCGACACGAATCATGGGCGGTAAACCGGCAGATAAATGCAAATCCGATGCATTATTTTTGACGCCAAAGGCCAGGAGTTGAGTAATATCCATTGAATTGATTGTCGTTTATTATTGTTGTGATGAATGACTGGGACGTTACAGGGAAACTAACACAAAGCATGACTATTCATGAAAATCTTCAGATAATCGGCCAGCGTATCCGTGATGCTGAACAACGGTATGGCCGGGACCCCGGCAGTGTGCATTTACTCGCTGTGAGTAAACGCCATCCGGTCAGTGCCATCCGTGCCGCGATTGACAGTGGCCAGACGGCCTTCGGGGAAAACTATGCGCAGGAAATGGTTGAAAAGGCGGCTGACCTGCATACGGCTGATCTGGAATGGCATTTTATCGGGCCGATACAATCCAATAAGACCCGGCAGATTGCTGGAATAGCGTACTGGGTACATGCCGTTGACCGCCTGAAGATTGCCCGCAGGCTGGGGGAGCAAAAACCGGCTGATGCGGCGGCAATCAATATTTGCCTGCAGGTGAATATCAGCGGTGAAGCCAGCAAATCCGGTGTACATGCGGATGAATTACCGGAACTGGCTGAACAGGTGGTGCAACTTCCCGGTATCAGGCTGCGCGGTTTAATGACCATTCCGGCGGCAGAAACCGACTTTGACCGCCAGCGGCGCAGCTTTGCCAGGTTGCGTACTTTACAGGAGCAGTTAATCAGCAATGGCCTGGAACTGGATACTTTATCCATGGGTATGACCGGTGATATGGAAGCGGCTATTGCCGAAGGTGCGACCCTTGTCAGGATTGGTACAGCTATTTTCGGGGCACGGGATTAAAGTGGTGATGAATATATTTACCCGGTTTTGTGAGCCGGTTTGAGCCTCATCGACAGTACAGCGCCTAGTTTTACCTTGACATCACAGGTACTATCGGATAATTTCCGGGGCCTTTTTTACGGGCCAGCAGCATCCTCGTCATTAGGGAGTCCAGCTGGTTTTTAACAGATAAGATTAGTTTTTTTGGTAATTTATCATGAAAAGAACGTTTCAACCCAGTAAGATTCGCCGTGCCCGCACTCATGGTTTCCGTGCCCGTATGCAAACAGCTGATGGACGCAAGGTGCTGAATGCCCGTCGTGCCAAGGGACGCAAGCGCCTGATTCCCTGAACTGATCCGGATTTTTTCGTACACACTTGGCGAGCTTTCCGCGTGCAAACCGGCTGACCCGTCCTGAAGAATTCCGGCGGGTGTTTGAGCGTGGTCGTCACCGGCGTTTACAGATAACCGGGCTGACATTGCGGGTACGTGAAAATACCCTGCCCCATGCCCGGCTCGGGCTGGCGATTTCCAAACGGTCACTGAAGCTGGCTGTACAGCGTAACCGTGTAAAACGTCTGGTCAGGGAAAGTTTCCGTCACTCTTTCTCCGATCTGCCAGCTGTTGATATTGTCATGATGAGTCAGTCAGAACTGGCATCCATGGATAACGCTGCTATACTGCAGCAACTTGAAGTGTCCTGGCAGCGTGTGAGGCAGTTGTATGGAGCATCAGCCAACAAAACTCAACCATCCGGACACCACGCTCCATCTAACCGAAAACCGGATTGAGGAATTATGGATTCTCAACGCCCCTTTCTGTATCTCACCCTGATTTTTCTGGGCTTTCTGCTATGGACAACCTGGCAGGCTGACCATGCACCCAAACCGGAGGCACCTGCTGTACAAACGTCGTCGTCTGCCGGTGACAACGCTGTGCCCGTGGCAGGCACGGCAGCAGATGTGCCTTCAGCTCCGGTAGCCGGTCATGTGCCCACTGATACTGCGCAAACGGCTGCTCAGGCGGCAGGCGCACAGATTATCCATGTGCATACCGATGTACTGGAGCTGCAAATCAGTACGCAAGGGGGCGATGTTGTCGTTGCAGACCTGCCAACCTATCCGGTGAGTCTGGATGAGCCAGATAATCCGGTGCGGATTCTGGATCGCAATGCGAAAAATTATGTGGCGCAATCCGGTTTACAGCATGTGCCGGTGGCCGGTGTGGATACAACCGGGCTTGCACCCAATCACCAGGCCATTTATCAGGCAGCACAAACGGATTTTCAGCTGGCTGAGGGGGCTGACGAATTAGTGGTGCCAATGAGCTGGCAGGGTGCCAATGGTATTACTGTGACCAAGCGTTACCGGCTAAAGCGTGGCAGCTTTCAGATTCAGGTTGAGCACGAAGTACAGAATAACTCTCAACAGACCTGGGCCGGTACTGAATATCGTCAGCTGAAACATGGGCCGGACAATACTCCGCGCGGTCTGCTGATGGGTGTGCGCGCCTTTGTCGGTGGTGCCTATTATAATAATGATAAATATGACACCCTTTCATTTGATGAAATGAAGAATGGCATTCCGGAGGAAGAAAACCGTGCTACGGGTGGCTGGATCAGTATGTTGCAGCATTATTTCATCAGTGCCTGGGTGCCGAATCAGGCCGAAAAGACCCGGTATTACAGTAATGAAGTGATGACGCTGGGTGTGCCGGGTTATATTCTCGGGGCGCGTGGCCCGGTCAGGCAGATTGCTGCCGGTGCGACGGATACCTTCCAGACCGGTTTATGGGTCGGCCCGAAATTACAGGATGATCTGGAAGTGATTGCGGAAGGTCTGGATCTGACCGTGGATTACGGCATCTTTGCCTTTATCTCCAAGCCAATTTTCTGGGTGATGCAGGTGATTCACAGTGTGGTGCAGAACTGGGGCTGGACGATTATTTTTCTGACCCTGCTGATCAAGATTATTTTCTTCTGGCCCTCTGCCGCCAGCTACAAGTCGATGGCCAAAATGAAGGCTATGGCGCCGAAGCTGAAGGAGATTGGTGAGCGTTACGAAAATGATCCGCAGGCCAAGCAGAAAGCAATGATGGAGATTTACCGCAAGGAAAAGCTCAATCCACTGGGGGGTTGTCTGCCAATCCTGATTCAGATTCCGGTGTTTATGGGACTGTACTGGGTACTGCTGGAAAGTGTGGAACTGCGCCAGGCTCCGTGGCTGTTGTGGTACAAGGATTTATCAATCATGGATCCGTACTTCGTGTTGCCACTGATCATGGGTGGCAGTATGTACCTGCAACAAAAGCTGAATCCGCCACAGGTTGACCCGATGCAGCAGAAGATTTTCCAGTTCCTGCCGGTGGTTTTCACTTTCATGTTCCTGTGGTTCCCGGCTGGTCTGGTACTGTACTGGGTTGTCAATAACCTGTTGTCGATCGCCCAGCAGTGGTACATCAATAAAAAGATTATCGGGCACGCATAATGCCTGCCCCTGCCGACACCATCGTCGCTGTGGCCACACCGCCGGGGCGTGGTGGAGTCGGCATTATTCGTCTGTCCGGCACTGATGTTGCGGGGTTGGCTGAACAGATTCTTGGCCAGTGCCCACCCCCGCGCCGGGCGGTACATAGACAGTTTCTCGCGGCTGACGGTACTGTTCTGGATAATGGCATTGCCTTGTATTTCCCCGCCCCGCATTCCTTTACCGGTGAACAGGTGCTTGAGTTACAGGGGCATGGCGGTCAGATCGTACTGGACATGTTATTGCGCCGTTGCCTAGAGTTGGGGGCACGTTTGGCCCGGCCTGGCGAATTTTCTGAACGTGCCTTTCTGAATGACAAACTGGATCTGGCTCAGGCGGAGGCCATCGCTGATCTGATTGATTCCGGTTCGGAGCAGGCTGCCCGCTCGGCGTTGCGCTCGTTGCAAGGTGAATTTTCTCAGGTTATTAATACGTTATTGCAGCAGATGATTGAGCTGCGGGTTTACGTTGAGGCCGCATTGGACTTTCCGGATGAGGAAATTGATTTTCTCGCCGATGAGTCGGTGAAACAGCGCCTGGAAAATATTAAACAACAGCTGCAAACGATCTTCCGCAAGGCTCGTCAGGGCAGCCTGCTGCGTGATGGTATGCATCTGGTGATTGTCGGGCGACCCAATGCCGGCAAGTCGAGTCTGTTAAATGCGTTGGCCGGTCAGGATACCGCGATTGTGACGGATGTTGCCGGTACCACACGGGATGTATTGCGGGAACGTATTGATCTGGACGGTATGCCGTTACATGTGGTGGATACTGCCGGGTTGCGGGACAGCGATGATCCGGTGGAGAAGATTGGCATTGAGCGGGCCTGGCAGGAGATTGACAAGGCTGACCTGGTGTTATTGCTGACCGATGACAGCGATACTGAAGCTACCGGAAGCAATGCGGAACTGCTGGCGCGGATTCCGGCCGCCATTCCACGTTTGACGGTACACAATAAAATAGACCTGAGTGGCAAAGCTGCCGGTAAACACGGAGAACATGTGTATATCTCTGCCAAACAGGGGCGGGGCATTGATGAACTGCGAGCGGAACTGAAAAACTGCATGGGCTATCGTGGTGAGGCGGAAGATACCTTTATTGCTCGACGGCGGCACCTGCAGGCACTGGAGCAGGCTAATAAAGCCGTGGAGCGGGCGGAACAGCAGCTGTTAGTGTTTAATGCCGGTGAGTTGATGGCCGAAGAACTACGCATTGCTCAGGATGCACTGGGGCAGATTACCGGGCGTTTTACGCCGGATGATCTGTTGGGAGAGATTTTCAGCTCGTTTTGTATTGGTAAGTAACCTGATAGGAGTAATAAAAGCTCCTTTTCATAAAATCAGCCAAATATAACCCATTGATTTTCATAATATTTGGGTTTTTAGCGCTTAATTCACATTTAAGGCCATATTATGTTACGCGGATTTTAATCGCTAGTGCAACACATTGAAAAAGAACGGCCAGTGGGCGAAGCTCACGGTCGACTAAAACACAATGTGAGAGAACACGATGCCA
>PDWJ01000891.1_pt1 | contig 40316 bp, 28 predicted proteins | sample 1430881 | NCBI WGS metagenome assembly PDWJ01 (sample SAMN01162460, study PRJNA174530) | Oral metagenome, whole genome shotgun sequencing project. | biome: Marine environment; feature: Marine mammal; material: Swab sample of the gingival sulcus; isolation source: swab sample of gingival sulcus...
GGAATAATATACCACATAATATATTGTTTTTAATTTATTTATAAGCACTTGTCTTTTGGGCAAGTGCTTTTTTGTAAGGGAGGAAAAGTAAATTTTAAAATAGAAATAATATTTTTAAAGAGGTTAAAACCACCTCGAAGATGCTCAATACCACCTCAAAGATGATAAATATGACCATAACAGGTTATCCAAACTATCTTAAAGGTTATCCCGACCACCTTAGAAGTGCAAAATATGACCATAATAGGTCATCTGAACCACCTTAAAGGTACAAAATATGACCATGACAGCTCATCTGAACCATCTCAAAGGTTATCCGAACCATTTTAAAAACCTCCCAAAACCATCCTAAAGACCCTCCAAAGTATCTTTTTAATCAATTAATCATATTTTTTTTACCCTTCATTTGTATAATAAACATGTTTAAACCTTTTCAATTAGGTGAAATATTATATAATTTTCTATTTTTATTAATTCTAAATTAGATTTTTTTTTCATGATACGTCAAATTTATTTTAAGAATTTATAATTTAGCAAACTCTTATTATTTTAGTGATAAATAAGGAATTACCAATCCTCATTTCACTTAATTTTAAACCATTAAAAATCAAATAACTATGTCAGAACATATTTCATCAAAGATGGCTATGGAGCTTGAAGACAAACACGGAGCTCACAATTATCACCCACTACCTGTAGTTATAGCCAAAGGCTTAGGTGCAAAAGTATGGGATGCAGAAGGAAAAGAATATTACGATTTTTTATCGGCTTATTCTGCTGTAAACCAAGGACATTGCCATCCTAAAATTATCAATACCATGAAGGAGCAAGCAGAAGTTTTAACATTAACTTCTCGTGCATTCTATAATAATGTATTGGGGATATATGAAAAATATATTACCGAATATTTTGGATATGATAAGGTATTGCCCATGAATTCGGGAGCGGAAGCAGATGAAACAGCCTTGAAATTAGCCAGAAAATGGGGATATAAAGTAAAAGGTATTCCAAATAATGAAGCCAAAATTATTGTAGCCAACGAAAACTTTCACGGACGTACCATTACCATTGTAAGTATGTCAACAGACCCTGAATCTTACGAAGGTTACGGTCCTTTTACACCCGGATTTATCAATATTCCTTACAATGACATAAACGCATTGGAAGAAGCTTTACAAGACAAAAATGTAGCCGCATTTTTAGTAGAACCAATACAAGGCGAAGCCGGTGTTTTTGTACCTGATGAAGGATATTTGAAAAAAGCCAGCGAGCTTTGTAAGAAACATAATGTATTATTCATGGCTGACGAAGTACAAACAGGTATTGCCCGTACCGGAAAATTATTGGCTTGCGACCATGAAGGCGTACGTCCGGATGTACTTATCTTAGGAAAAGCTTTGTCTGGCGGTGCTATGCCGGTTTCTGCGGTATTGGCAGACGATGATATTATGCTTACCATTAAGCCCGGCGAACATGGCTCTACTTTTGGCGGAAATCCATTGGCTTGTAAAGTGGCTATTGCTGCACTGGAAGTGGTAAAAGAAGAAAATTTAGCCGAGAAAGCTGAAAAATTAGGAAAAATATTTAGAGAAGAAATCCAAAAGATTGATTCTGATATGATTTCTTTAGTAAGAGGAAAAGGGTTGTTAAATGCAGTTGTTATTAAACCTAAAAAAGGAAAAGAAGCTTGGGATGTGTGTGTGGAAATGAAAAAGAATGGCGTATTAGCAAAACCTACCCATGGCGACATCATCCGTTTTGCTCCTCCTTTGGTAATTACAGAAGAAGAGCTTCGTGATGCTATTGGGCGTATTAAAAAATCTATTTTAGCTTTTGAATAGCAAAAAAAGATGCTTGAAATATAAAAAATCTCACACCATAATTTGTAGGTGTGAATTTTCAACATAAAAACGTTGTGGTATTCATTTATCACAACGTTTTTTTATACAACCCAAACGGCTTTTCATAAAATATTAATTTCACGTCAGTTATTAACTGGACTTTTTTATGTATATTTGCAGGGTATTTAATAGAACTCATTTGATTTTTTTGAATGTAAACGAAAAATTTAAATAAGTTCATTATTATAATTTAGTGTCTGTAAAAACCTAATTTCAGACGTCTTTAATAAAAAAACGTCAGGGATTTGGTTTATCATGTTTTAAAATCAAGTAAATCCATTTTTGTATATTTTGATATATTTGGAATAGCAAAAACAACGTTTTAAATCACAAATACTTTTAAAACAAAGAAATGCAAAGTAATTTGGCATTTTTTTTGCTAAAATTATTGACAATAAATTATATAACAAAAAAATTTCTAAAGAAACAGATAACATCAAATGTTATCAAAAATTTTGAATAGATGAAAAACAAATCTAAAATTCTTTTCGTATCACAAGAAATCACACCTTATCTTAAAGAAACAAAAATGGGTAAAATCGGAAGATATTTACCACAAGGCATACAAGAATCGGGAAAAGAGATGAGAACTTTTATGCCACGATTCGGCCTTATTAATGAACGTAGAAATCAACTACATGAAGTTATTCGATTGTCGGGAATGAATTTGATTATTGATGATACTGACCACCCTTTAATTATAAAAGTAGCTTCTATTCAAACTGCCCGCATGCAGGTATATTTTATTGATAACGAAGATTATTTCCAACGAAAAGCTATGATTCGAGACCCTAAAACAGAAGCATTTTATGAAGATAATGATGAAAGAACGGTCTTTTTCTCTCGTGGGGTATTAGAAACTGTAAAGAAATTAGGTTGGGCTCCGGATGTTATTCATTGTAATGGTTGGATGTCTGCATTAGTAGCATTATATGTTAAAACAGCCTACAAAGACAATCCGTTATTTGCCAAATCAAAAGTGGTTATTAATTTATTTAATGATGAGTTTCCGGAAAAATTCAATGAAAATTGGACTGAAAAGATACAATTTAACCAAATTGACGAAAGTGCACTTGAAGTATTGAAAGCTGCCGATTATGAAAGCTTGATAAAAACAGCCATAGATTATTCCGATGCCATTATCATGGGTGAAGAAGAAATTAATGAAAATATTAATGAGTATGCCAAAGCATCCGGAAAACCAATCTTAGAATATATGAGTATTGACGATGAAGCTTATATTTCGACATATAACGAATTTTATGACAAATTAATAGCAACAGAAGAAGAGTAATTCATTACCTTATTGTTAAATTATATTTTTGAAAATAACATTGAAAGCAAATACCTTGAAAATTTTTAAACAACGAGTAATTACATTATTACTTTTAAGCATAATCGTTCTAATAAATGCTTGTAAAGAAGAACCTTCAAGCATAGGACTTCAATTACAACCGGGAAATGAACAATTAGACATCTTGGTATGCGATACCATTCCTATTGAAAGTTATAGTTATATTGTTGACTCAATTGCTGTCAGCAAATCAGCGCTAACACCTATTGGTTCTTGTTATGACCCTATTTTTGGCGTAACAACCGCATCTGTTTATACCGGATTCTCATTATCTTCCGGAACCTCCGGATTTGATTTCGGAACAAATGCAGTATTGGATTCTTTGGTATTAATGTTACAATATGAAAGCTATTTTGGAGATACAAATACAGTATTATCCATGCACGCTTACAGCTTAACGGAACTTGTAAAATATGACACCACTTATTACTCAAATACCACTTTTGGATTTGACGAAAGTATTGATCATATCGAAAATAATAATTTCACACCTCGCCCTAAAACCAAAGTCATTATAGGAAATGATACTGTACCTCATCCCGCTCATTTGAGAATGAGATTAAAAGATGATTTAGGTAACTATTTAATGAGTGCGAATAACAATATTATGGAAAATATTGATGATTTTCAAGATTACTTTAAAGGGCTATATCTTACTGTAGATAAAGTAAATGGTGTAAATCAAGGTTCTATTAGTGCTTTTAATTTATTAGGAGATTATTCAAGATTACGTTTATATTTTCACAATGATGCCGACACTACATTTTATGATTATGTAGTGGCCGCTAATACCGGACGTGCTAATCATTTTGAACATTATGATTACAATGAAGCTGACCCTTTATTTAAACAACAAGTATTGGAAGGGAATCAAGCTTTAGGTCAACAAAACTTATATTTACAAACCATGTCAGGCGTAAGAACAATTTTAAAATTCCCTTCCCTTAATAAATGGGATAAATTGATTGTAAATGACGCCAAATTGGTTATAAAAGCTGAAGAAAATGATATATTTAGTAATCCTGACGAAATTGTTATCAACGGCATAAATGATGATGAAAAAATATATCCGATTAGTGATTTTACAGAAGGTGCAGCTTACTTTGGCGGCGTATATAATGAAGAAGAAAAATCATATAGCTTCAGATTATCAAAATATGTACAAAAGCAAATCTCAGGTAGTGATGATACCACACGTTTGGTATTAAGAATTCCTTCTGAGGTTGCAACCGGTAAAAGACTTGTATTTAATGGCTCAGAAAGCCAAGAAAATAAAATGTATTTACAAGTCATTTACACAAAAGAATAACGAATAATATAACAAAATATGTGTGGAATAGTAGGGTACATAGGCGAAAAACAAGCCTATCCCATTCTAATTAATGGATTGTACCGTTTAGAGTACAGAGGATACGATAGTGCAGGCATAACATTAGTCAACGAAACAATAAAAAGCTATAAGCAAAAAGGAAAAGTTTCTGTTTTAGAAGATTTTGTTTCCGGAAAAGATATAAAAGGACATGTTGGTATTGCTCATACAAGGTGGGCAACTCATGGCGAACCCAATAATGTAAATGCACACCCTCATTTGTCAAATTCCGAAAAATTAGCCATTGTTCATAATGGAATTATTGAAAATTATGACACCCTAAAAAAAGAGTTAATCAACCGAGGATATACATTTCATAGTGAAACAGATACAGAGGTATTAATCAACCTTATTGAAGATATTAAGACAAAAGAAAAGGTGGACTTGATAGAAGCTGTTAGAATTGCACTGCAAAGTGTGATTGGTGCTTATGCCATTGTAATTGCTTCGGAAGAATATCCTGACATGTTGATTGCTGCCCGTAAAGGTAGTCCGTTGGTAGTAGGCGTTGGAAAAGAAAATGACTTTTATTTGGCTTCAGATGCAACACCAATTATTCAATATACCGATGAGGTAGTTTATTTGGAAGATGAAGAAATTGCTATCTTAAAGAAAGGGGAAATACTTCAAATTAAAAATATTAAAAATAAAACCATAAACCCATATGTTCAAAAACTATCCATTAGTTTGGATGCTTTAGAAAAGCAAGGTTATGAACATTTCATGCTAAAAGAAATTTACGAACAGGTAAATTCTATAAAAGACAGCATGCGGGGAAGGCTTAATCCTGAAAATTGGAATATTATGTTAGGCGGTATCGTAGATTACGAATTACGCTTAATGAATGCAAAACGATTAATTATTGTAGCCTGCGGGACTTCTTTCCATGCCGGATTAGTTGGTGAATATTTATTTGAAGAATTAGCAAGAATCCCGGTAGAAGTAGAATATGCTTCTGAATTTAGATATCGAAAGCCAATTCTTACAGAGGATGATACCGTGATTGCCATCTCTCAATCGGGAGAAACGGCAGACACATTGGCCGCCATACAAATTGCCAAAGAAAAAGGAGCAAAAGTGTTGGGAATTTGCAATGTTGTTGGGTCTTCCATTTCTCGTGAAACGCATGCCGGAGTTTTCACCCATGCAGGACCCGAGATTGGCGTAGCTTCAACCAAAGCTTTTACGGCACAAGTTACTGTATTAACCTTAATGGCATTGCGAATTGCAAAGATGAAAGGTTCTATTATTGCTTCTCATTACCAACAGATTGTTCATGAATTATATGAAATTCCAAATAAAATTGAAGAAGCATTAAAAACAGACAAACTGATTGTTGAAATCTCAGAAAAATTTAAGAACGCACATAACTTCTTATATTTAGGTCGTGGCATTAATTTTCCGGTAGCATTGGAAGGGGCTTTAAAACTAAAAGAAATTTCGTATATCCACGCTGAAGGTTATCCGGCAGCAGAGATGAAACACGGACCAATTGCGCTGATTGATGAAAATATGCCAACAGTTGTCATTAGTACCAATAAAACTATTTATGACAAAGTAATGAGCAATATTCAAGAAGTAAAAGCAAGAAAAGGTGTAATTATTGCAATAGTTTCTTCAGGAGATAATCAGATTAGCGAATCTGCAGATTATGTAATTGAAGTACCTCATACACAGGAAATTTTAGACCCATTAGTAAACACCATTCCACTCCAATTGCTTTCTTATCACATTGCTGTGATGCGTGGATGTGATGTAGATCGCCCAAGAAATTTGGCAAAATCGGTAACTGTAGAATAATCAGAAAAAAATCTTATATAATAAAAATAGTCCTCATAAGTTTTGAACGCTTTTGAGGAAAACCAATGAAATATATTACAGATATAGAGAAGAATTTACCACCCAAACGGAAGACTTTATTGTATAATCTTCGCAAAAATAATTGGGAAGTTGTTAAGATAAGTAATGATTTTTCTGATTGGATTTATGATGAAAAATGGATTGTTGAATCTACTCGTGAAAACAAAGGTTTTCAGATTCAGCTTTGGTTTTTTAAACATAATGGACTTCATGACGGTGTTGATAATGTTCAATTTACAAAAATTGACGATGAAATGCCAAATCCGTATGGAGAAAGAGAAAATAGTATTTATTTTGATGGAAGAAAATTTGAATATCAATTGGGTTCGTTTTTAGAAAATATTCATATTTTGAGATGTATTAATAAAAACGAAAAAAATGATTTGGAAAGAACTAAAAATAAACAATGAGAGATTAAGATTGAGTTCGTCTGATATAATGAAAGAGGGAAAAAAATATTCTATGATATGTGAGTTTAGAGGAGGTACTTTTATTAGCCAAATTTCTTCTAAAACAGAGCAAGATGCTTTCTTTATTTGGATTAAAAATCAGATAGAGCAAAAGGAAGATATTATTTTTACCAAGGAAGATAAATTTGTTTTATCAAAGGAAATAGATTTTGACATACATTATCCAGTACTATTACAAAATCTAAAAAATATTTGGAGTGCTGATTTTTCTCTTCGTGATGAATATGTTTCTTTGGTAATTGTAAAAACTTGTGAAGAATAAAAACGAACACATAAAATTATATATATACCATTGATTAATTGACTCATATAACCTGTTTGCATTGGCTTTAAAACTAAGTAAATGTATGGTTTCCATCATAGAATTATACTCATCTAATAACAATATAAGTATTTATTTAAGATAAAATCAATTATAATATTGATTAACAATATTTTAAACAAACCCCTTTTATTTTTATTTCTTAATTTAATAACATGTTATTACCATAATCTTTTTCATTCTCTACCAACTCATTAATATTTCTTATTTTTGCTAAAAAATAAGCATACAATTATAAAATAATGAAACAATATTTTTATTTCATCACTTTTTTGTTTTTATCGATGTCTGTTTTTTCTCAAACGGAAAATGCAACACTTCAACCCAAAAATAATTCAGAAAACCGAGCAGTATATTTAAAACTTAGTTCAGGAATAGGCTTATCAATGTATCGAGATTTTGCCACTTCGCCCCTACCCTATGCCGGAATTTTGATAACTTCCGATTTTTCAAGACTTCGTACCGGATTTAATAAGGAAACCATATTACATGCCGGTTATTTTCTTGGAATGTACAATTCATATTATAATGACCATATTAACCCAAGTACCGGAATGGGATTTTCACAATCTTATGGCATGATGTACCGTGTAAGTAATACTTCCAGCAAAGATATTAATGTGAAAGTTGGAGGTATGCTTAAAAGTTTATTCATCGTTCGCATTAATCCGGGCTTAATGAACAATGGATATGGATATGAATGGTTGCCAACCTTATTTGGATCGGCAAAAATTACATTTGATGTATCCCGAAAACAAGCAAAAGAAAAAGATTTCCTTATTTGGAAATACAAACTCAAACCTCGAAAACGTGCCATATCCTATCAACTAAATATCGGGATTGTTAATGCAGCATTGAGAAACGGACTAACCTATTTAGGGCAATCTGTTGCTGTTAATAACTTTCAACTATTTGATAATTATAAATTTACATTATTCTCAGGACTTCGCTTTCAATCATCATTAAGCTACACTATTCATTTACATAATAAAAATGCCATTGCCCTTTCTTATGATTGGGAAGCCTTAACAGCAGAGAATGATTTTAGCCTTTTTGAAATGTCTTTCCATGTTTTAAAATTTGCTTTTTTGTTTAACACTAAATAATACTGACATCCTATGAAAAATAATATCACCTTTATCCTTATTATATTGATTCTAACAAGTTGTGAAAGCAATTTTTTTGACAAAAATTATGCAAGTACAGAACCCGAAGATAACCTTGAGTATTTGTGGAATGAATGTAATGAAAAATACTCATATTTTGAGTTGAAAAACATCAATTGGGATAGTGTTCATGATGCCTATCGTGAAAAGATTTACCCTTCCATGACACAGGACTCTTTATTTAATGTATTGGGTGGCATGTTATCGGAACTAAAAGATGACCATACCAATCTGATATCAAATTTCAATATCTCAAGGTTCGGCGTCAAGTATTTAGGACAAGACAACTTTGACTGGCGAATTATTGAAGACCATTACATTGGTCATCAATACTATATTTCCGGACCTTTTAAACATCAATTTATAGCAGATAAGCAAATTGGATATATCCGTTTTTCTCAATTTTCAGGTACTATCAATGAACAAAACTTCGATTTTGCGTTAAACAAATACAAAGGAACAAAAGGTATCATCTTGGATTTAAGAGAAAATGGTGGCGGTGCGGTTATTGACATTTTTGATTTACTGGGAAGGTTTATCAACAAAAAAACATTGATTTATTATTCTCAAATCAAAGAAAACATATCACATAATGGATTTTCCGAGCCTCAACCCACTTACGTTTATCCAAAAGGAGCATCATACCTAAAACCAGTTATCATACTAACGGACAGAGGCACATACAGCGCTGGATCAGTTACAGCACTTTCAGCCAAAGCCATTCCTAACATCACACTAATGGGCGATACTACGGGAGGTGGTTTGGGTTTACCTAATGGTGGGCAGTTACCTAATGGTTGGCGTTATCGTTTTTCTGTTACCCAAGCCCTTACATTAGACTTAAAACCGGATTATGAAAAAGGTGTTCCTCCCGATAAAACCGTATTATTTGACTGGAATAACTTAGAAAAAGACGAAATATTAGACGCTGCAATTCAAGAAATTTTAAACGATTAAAAAAATATATTTTGGGAAAGAATAAACTAAAAAAATATCACGAAGCCACTACCTATCAAAATATCATCCGACCTGAAAGAGATGTACTTTTTAAAGGTTGGGAAGGCAAAGGCGAATGGAAAAGCCATTTTTTTGGCAATGACAATGAAATTGTAGTTGAATTGGGTGCCGGAAAAGGGGAAACCAGCCTTATGTTGGCACAAAAATATCCTGAAAAGAACTTTATCGCAGTGGATATTAAAGTGGACAGACTGCTCAAAGGGGCTAAGGAAGCCGTAGAAATGGAGTTGAAAAATATTTTGTTTCTTCGTATCCAAATCGAACATATTGAATATGCTTTTGCTGAAAATGAGATTGATGAAATTTGGATTACATTCCCTGATCCTTTTCCTACCGACAGGCGAAGAAAAAAGAGGATGACTTCTCATAAATTTATAGAATCTTACAAAAAAGTATTAAAAACCAATGGTTTAATACATTTAAAAACCGATAGTACTTTGATGTTTGATTTCACAAAAGAAGTGTTGGAAGACTTAAAGCTAACAACCCATTACGAAACTCGTGATGTATATGCCGAAGAACAACCTCCGGAGGATGTGATAATGTTGCAAACATATTATGAAAAAAAATGGTTGGAAGAAGGGAAAAAGATTAAATACTTGAATTTTAACCTTTAACAAAATAAAATTATTAACAGTATAGTTAAATGTTAACATCTTTTTGTTAACTATATTTATGAGAGTTCAGAGCTCAAATTACTAATTGCTAATTATTAATTGTTAATTGATTAAAAGTAATGGAAAAAAAAGACTCTTTTTTTGAGCGAGTATATGAAGTGGTAAAACAAATTCCTTTAGGAAAAGTTACTTCTTATGGTGCTATTGCTAAATATTTGGGAGCAAGCAAGTCTGCTCGTATGGTAGGTTGGGCAATGAATGCTTCTCATCATATGGATAAGCAAATTCCTGCCCATCGGGTTGTTAATCGTAATGGGAGATTAACCGGAAAAAATCATTTCTCTACCCCAACAATTATGCAACAATTATTAGAAAATGAGGGCTTAACTATTATTGATGACCAAATACAGGATTTTGAGCTCCATTTTTGGAATCCAATAGAAAAATTATAATTTTATTTTTCAATAAATTTAAGTTCCAATTATTATAATCCTTATATTTGTAGATTATGAAAGATTATAATGATAATGACACTGCTTTAAAAGTTAATAAGGGAATAGAACCACCTCCGGTTGTTAATCCTAACCTATCCTTTTTAAAGCACAAGTCACCCAAAAAATATAATGCCAAGCAGTATATTGACGGTATATTGGCAAGGGATTTAACCATGTTGAGTAAAGCCATCACCATGATAGAATCCTCTTCTCCGTTACATGCTGACATCGCTCAAGAAATTATTGAGGGATGTTTGCCTTATGCCGGAAACTCCATACGCATAGGTATCACAGGAGTTCCCGGAGCAGGAAAAAGCACCTTTATTGAAGCCATGGGAAAACACATTACCCAAAGAGGTGAAAGGTTAGCCGTATTGGCAATTGATCCCAGTAGCAGTCGTTCCAAAGGAAGTATTTTAGGTGATAAAACAAGAATGTTTGAACTATCTGCCAATGCCAATGCTTTTATCCGCCCTTCTCCCTCCGCAGGTTCATTGGGTGGCGTAGCTCGAAAAACACGAGAGTCAATCATCCTGACAGAAGCAGCAGGATATAATGTTATTTTTGTGGAAACAGTGGGAGTTGGACAATCTGAAATTGCCGTACACTCTATGGTTGATTTTTTCTTATTGTTGATGATTTCGGGTGCCGGAGATGAACTGCAAGGTATAAAAAGAGGTATTATGGAAATGGCAGATACTATTCTTATTAACAAAGCGGATGGAGATAACATCAAAAAAGCCAATTTATCAAAAGCGGAATATAAAAATGCCATACATCTGTTTCCTCCCTCAGAATCGGGTTGGGAAACCAAGGTAGAAACTTGTTCGTCCATTACCAAAGAAGGTATTCCAGAAGTTTGGGATATTATTAATGATTATGCCAATTTTAGTAAGCAAAATGGTTATTTTTCATATAGAAGAAATGAACAAGCTAAAATGGTAATGTATGAAACCATTGATAAATACTTGCAAACCCATTTTTATCAAGATGAAAACATCAAAACATTAATTAAAAACAAAGAAAATGATGTATTATCATCAAAGATAAGTCCATATGTAGCGGCAAAGGATTTATTAGACAAGTATTTTCAATAAAACACTTCATTAAATTATGAATGGTAAACGAAGATATTGAAAAATTGCCAGTCGTTTACTTTACTTCAATTACGCAGTTATTGAATACATCAACTTTACTCAGCAACTACATAGTTGAAATACAGTAATCAAGCGGAAGCAAAACAATGAAAAAGAAAACTAAAGGCTAAAAACAAAAAGCAATATTTATATAAGATAACTTGTACCATGACTTGGATATACATTATAATATTATTGATAATTTCATACCTTATCGGCTCTTTTAGTTCAGCTGTTTGGATTGGCAAATGGTTTTATCAAACGGATGTAAGAGAACATGGCAGCAAAAATGCCGGTGCCACCAATACATTGCGTGTACTAGGGACAAAACCCGGTATTACAGTATTACTTCTTGATGTATTAAAAGGGTTTTTAGCAGTACAATTATTTCATTTTTTGCCAAATAATGCCTTAATCCCGGATCACTTAATCATATTTAAAATTGGATTAGCCATAGCTGTTATCTTGGGGCATGTATTTCCGATTTATACTCATTTCAAAGGCGGAAAAGGCATTGCAACCTCTTTAGGAATGGCTATTGCACTATTCCCAGCCTCATTAATTCTAATATTGATAGCCATCTTTTTGATGGTTTTTCTATTGAGTCGATATGTTTCTTTAGGCTCTATTATTGTTGCTTTGTTATTACCTATTTTGTCATTCTTTTTCTTCGATTTGCCTTTACCCCTCATTATCTTTTCTGTCGCAATTAGCATATTAGTTATTGTTACGCATCGTAATAATATAAAACGACTGATAAAAGGCAAAGAGTCAAAAATTCAATTTAAAAAAGAAAAATGATAAACTTTAATATAACACTCATTTAAATTTTTACTATTTTTGTTCAATACTTAAAAATTTATACGTTGTGAAAAATATACTTTTAACAGCTTTAACCGTCATTATTATTTTAATAACATCCTGCAAAACAGATGTAGATTTAACAGCTTCATGGAAAGATACCACCATTGTTTATGGTATTTTAAGTCAAAATGATAGCGTACATTATATTAAAATAAATAAAGCCTTTTTGGGAGAAGGAAACTTATTAGATTATGCTGCCATTGAGGATTCGAGCACGTATTTATATGATTTAGATGTAAGTTTGATTGAAAAAGATGAAGCTAACAACATCATCAAAACCATTCCTTTGGATACTACCTCTATTTTTAATAAAGATAGTGGATTATTCTATCATCCTCATCAAATCTTATACACCACAGGAATTAATAATACCGTATTTTTAAATGAAAACAGCAAATATCATCTTAAAATTCACAACCCTAAATTTAATAAGGATGTAACTTCTAAAACACCTATTGTAAAGGACTTTCCAATTCTCAATCCACTTACAAATCCAACAATGACAACAACATTTTATGACAACGATTTTTCATACACTTTTAAATGGGGAAAAGCAGAAAACGGAAAGATTTATTATCCTTACATCAACATACATATCAAGGAAATTACAGTTAGTAATGATACCATTTACAGAACTTTAAAATGGAAATTCCCAAGCCATCTTGATAAAGAAGAACAAAAAGAAGTATTTAAGCATAATATTTTTTATAAATTTATTGATGACAATGTGCCTTATAAGAATGCCGAAGAAGAAGCAAATATTACAAAACGATATGCTGAAAAAATTGTTTTTAATGTAGAGGTTGTTTCCGAAGAGTTTTACACATATTTAAGCATTTACAAACCTTCTAACAGTATTGTAGAGACTGTACCTGAATATTCAAATATTAAAAACGGGAAAGGTTTACTTGCCAGTAAATACCATAAAACCAAACCTTTCTATTTTTCTCTTAAAACACTAAGACGTCTCGCTGAAAAAGACTATAAATTTGTCATGCCATAATATTAAATAATTATAAAACGCTAGAAATTATAAGGATATAAAAAAGAGCTCGCAAATTTTAAAACTTGCGAGCTCTTTTTTATTAAAATTCTGCACTTTTCTTTGCAAACCTAATTAAGAATCAAGAACAAAAATTGCGTTTAATAAAAAAATCGCTAAATAATTTATAACAAACTATTTAGCGATTAATTTGGTGCGGGTGAAGGGACTCGAACCCCCACGCCGTTAAGCACAAGATCCTAAGTCTAGCGTGTCTACCAATTTCACCACACCCGCTTTTGTCTTAAAACGATTGCAAAGATAATAAAATTTTAATTACAAATGCCTTTTTCGTCATTTTTTTGTACTTTTACAAATAAAAATATACAATAACCATGAAAAAATTTGCAATTATATTATCAGGATGTGGAGTTTTTGATGGAGCTGAAATTCATGAAGCTACATTAACCATGTTGTCCGTTATGAAAAATGGAGCTACTTATGAACTTTTTGCACCGGATGTAAATCAACACCATGTCATCAACCACCTCACACAAGAGGAAATGAACGAAACACGGAATGTGCTTGTAGAATCTGCCAGAATTGCCCGTGGCAATATCAAAAATCTTTCGGATTATAATGCAGCAGATTTTGATGGATTGATTATGCCCGGTGGATTTGGTGTTGCTAAAAATCTTTCGGACTTTGCTTTCAAAGGTGATAACTGTATGGTAATTGATTCGGTAAAAGAGGCTTTAATTGCTACACACAAAGCTCAAAAACCAATTGGTGCATTGTGCATATCTCCGGCGATTTTGGTAAAAGTATTAAATGACATCAAAATTACCATTGGACAGGATAAAGGCACTGCCAAAGTAATTGAAAAAATGGGTGGAGAGCATGTAACAACTAATCATGGCGAAGTGGTTGTTGATGAAAAGAATAAAATCTTTACAACGCCTTGTTATATGTTGGATGCTACAATTTTAGATATTTGGAACGGAGCAGACCATATTGTAAAATCAATTTTAGAAAGCCTTAATTAATATATTTAAAATATTGATTTACAATTATTTGAACAAACCATGCAGATAACTCAACTTACCATTGATAATGTAACATATCAAACAAAAGCATTGTTTGAGTTATCCCGTTCTATGGTGTTAAATCCGGATGTTCCCAAATGGAAGCGAGATGTTTTTTCATTTCTATTGGATTGGATGAGTCAAGATAAGACAATTACATTGTCCACTTCCGGAACGACAGGTATGGCACAATCAAATGTATTGCTAAAATCTGCAATGGTTACATCAGCAGAAAACACATTGCAATATTTTAATCTAAAAAAAGGCGACAGCGTATTGCTTTGCCTCTCTACTGTTTACATTGCCGGCATGATGATGGTTGTAAGGGCAATCACAGGCGGACTAAATTTAATTTTAATGCCTCCGGAACGCAATCCATGGCAATATGTAGAACAACAAATTGATTTTGCAGCTGTTGTTCCCATGCAATTGCAAGAATTATTAGAAAACAAAGAGTATCAAAAAATGGTCAACAAAGTTTTGGTAGGTGGCGTTCCGTTAAATCAGCAATTAATCAATATGATAGGCAATGCCAATGTTGATATTTATCAAAGTTTTGGCATGACAGAAACCTTATCACATGTAGCCATTCGACAATTGAAGCATGAAATTGGAAAAACACCATACACAGCCATGAAAGGTGTTAATTTTAGTCAGGATGAAAATGGTTGTCTCATTATCCAAGCTGATTATTTGAAAGAAATAATCCACACAAAAGATATTGTGGAAATGAAAGATAATCATACTTTTTTATGGGTAGGAAGAGCGGATAATATTATTAATTCCGGTGGTGTAAAGTTATATCCGGAAAAAATTGAAAATAAATTAAGTACGTTAATTTCAGAGCCATTTTTTATTGCCGGATTACCGGATAAGACTTTAAGTCAAAAAGTAGCTCTTTTTATAGAAACCAAAAATCCTGACACCATTAATAAGGATGCTTTGAAACAACAATTTGTTCATCAATTACATCGATATGAAATACCCAAAGAATTAATCATATTACCTGAATTTCAACGAACAAAAACAGGAAAAGTAAAAAGAAAAAAGACGATAGAGGATTATTTGAAAAATAAAAGACAGGAGACAAAAGTTGGAGTTGCTAAAAGCTAACCCCAATACCTAATAAATAAAAGCCAACAGCCAAAGGCTAACGGCTAAAAACTAAAAAAATGGAAAAAGAAAAATACATACGTCCTTCGTGGGATGAATATTTTATGGAAATTGCTCACACCGTTTCTAAACGAGCAACATGCGACAGAGGTAGAGCCGGTTGTGTGATTGTAAAAGACCGACAAATTTTAGTAACAGGATATGTTGGCTCACCGAGAGGATTACCTCATTGCGATGATGTGGGACATATGATGAAAAAAGTAGTGCATGAAGATGGACATATTTCTCAACATTGTGTAAGAACCATACATGCTGAGCAAAACGCCATTAGTCAAGCAGCACGAAAAGGAATTTCGTTGAGCGACAGCACTATTTATGTGCGGATGACACCTTGCAGAACTTGTGCCATGATGATTATTAATGTGGGTATAAAAAGAGTAGTTTGTGAAAAGAAATATCATGCCGGAGCAGAATCTGAAGAGATGTTTAAAATAGCCGGCGTGGAATTATCCTATTTTTCGGAAGATGTTTTGAAATATGATAAGCAATAGAATAAAAAGTTGTGCAAATCAAATCTAAACATTATACCATTCCGATTTTTATTCCCGAATTGGCTTGCCCACATCGGTGTGTGTTTTGCAATCAAGAAAAAATTACCGCAAGACAATCTATTCCAACGCTTGATGAGGTAACTCACATTGTTGAAAGTCATTTGCAAACCATTCCAACCGGTTCAGAGATTGATATCGGATATTTGGGGGGTAATTTTACAGGAATTGACCTACAACAACAAGCTGATTATTTGGCATTGGCACAGAAATATCTATCACATGGACGCATTTCCGGCATACGCTTGTCCACACGTCCTGACTATATCAATCCTCAAATCATGAATTTGCTTACAACGTATGGTGTTACGGCAGTGGAATTAGGCGTTCAATCTACCGATACAGAAGTGTTGCTTAAATCCGGACGTGGACACACCATTGCTGATATCGAAAAAGCAGTAAACTTGATTAAAAGTACGAATATCAATTTAGGATTGCAAATGATGACAGGGTTACCTGCAGACACCAAAGAAAAGGCATTACAAACAGCAAAAGCCATTTGCCGTTGGGGAGCAAATTCTACCCGAATTTATCCTACTCTGGTGGTAAAAGACACACCACTGGCAAAGCTTTGGCATGAGGGAAAATACAAACCCCAAACCATTCCTCAAGCCATTGATTGGTTATTGGATATTGTGCCGATTTTTGAACAACATCAAGTCAATATTTTACGCATAGGATTGCATCCTACCGAAGGATTTTTAGATAAAAGTGAATTATTGGACGGCCCTTTTCATCCTGCTTTTGCAGAATTGTTACAAACAGAAAAGTGGCATCGAAAATTTCAACATCAATTAAATTTTAACAAGAAAAAGGTGTTGATTACCGTTCACCCATCCGATATTCCTCATGCTGTAGGACATCAATCCAAAAACAAAAAATGGTTATTACAACAGTTTGATTTTGTAAAATTTAAACAATCAATTGAAGTATCTAAAAATAGTTTTCATGTTGATTATTGCTGATTATAGAATTCCCAAACAAGCATCGCAAAAGCTACAAAAATTAGGGGATGTGGCTTTATTACAAACTCAGAATATTGTATATGATAGTATTTGTGGGCATCCTGATATTTTTCTGTGTAAAACACCCGAAAAATTGATTGTAGCACCTCAAACCCCTGAAAATATTATTAAAAAGTTAAAATATCATGCCATTTCATTTGAATTTGGCATAAAATCTATTGGCAATGCCTACCCTAAAACGGTTCCTTACAATGCTGTTGTTACCGACAAATATATCATACACCAAACTGATTTTACCGATGAAAGTATATTAAATTTGCCATTAGAAAAAATCAAGATTTCCCAAGGTTACACACAATGTAACACCATTGTATTGAACAACCGCACTTTTATTGTAAGTGATAAAGGGATGAAAAAAAAATTGAAAGCCAATGGTCTGGAAACCTATTATTTCTCACCTGAAAATATTCAATTATATCAACAAAATCATGGTTTTTTAGGCGGCTGTTGTGGTATATATGAACGCACCATTTATTTTTATGGCAAATTAAACATTCCCAATGCAGATAATTTACAAGAAATCATTTTATCAAAAGGCTATCAAATTGAATATCTTTCCGATTTACCATTAGCAGACTACGGCGGATTATTTTTCTTATCAAGAGATTAATATTGTTTCTGCTTTAACATAACTAAAACATCCTTTTACTCCTATTTCAAAATAGCTAAAACTATTTTATCTACTATTTTCTTCTTTAATCATATAAGTAAAGACAAGCTGCTATTTTAAAAAGTAAATAGTATAAACCCTTTATTTCATTGTATCTTATACCTATAAAAAAAGCTGCCCGATTTCTCGGGCAGCTCTCTTTTTCAATATGATATAATATTGGAATTACTTAACAACCATAAAACGTTTGTTTGTAATCACTTTACTATCACTCATAAATTTAACGAAGTAAGTTCCATTAGCGTAGTTATTTACATTAATTGTAAGCTTATCTTCATTTACATTGTTATTAGTATAAACAACTTGTCCTAATTGATTAACAATAACAATATTAGAAACTTCATTACTAACTTTGATTGTTAATACCTCACTAACCGGGTTAGGATATACATTTAAGTTGTCTTTAATATCATCAGTTGCAATATCTATCACAACTTCTCCTGTTTCATTAGAAATAGCTGATTCACAACTATTGTTATAAACAGATACTAAATGATAAACATATGTTCCACTTGTTAAATTCTCATCAAAACATTGAGTTGCAGATGCAGAAATATTTCCATCCACTAACTCAAATTCAGAAGAATCAACTTCTGTATTCTTACGATATAATTTATATCCGGTAAGCGCTCTTGACATACCAAACATTTCATTATATGATAATGCATCAGCAGCTTCGCCTTTGTTTGCTAATGTAGCACCTTGAGGATTTGCTGGTAGTGTATTATCTAATGCTGGATACTGAACTAATGGTAATTCCTCACCTCTTGTTCCTACAATAGTACCGGCAAGATTCCAGTTCAAATCAAAACTACCCAAAGTACTTATTGGAGCCCATCCATCTAAATTAATCATATCACCACCTGCCACATTAGGACCTGCATCACAACCTGCTGGGAATACTCCATCAGCATGAGTTACGTTATATCCAATCCATAATGCTTGTGAAGCATCTATTACAACCGGTGTATTAAGAGTTACCTCATTCCACTGTTCTGCTGTAACAGTAGTAGCTTGTTCATAAATTAATGTAGGAGTACCTTCTCCTTGCCATACTTTGATAATAAAATCTCCTTGAGCATAAGGGAAGAAAGCAATTTTTCTTAACTCCATACCATTGTAATTTTGAATAGCTGAAGTTGAGAATTTTGCAGCTACATCAAATGAACCGCCACCAGTTAATCCAATAGCATCTGAATTAGTACCATTATCATATTGTAATGTAAATTCTTCTTCCTCATTATTATTGTCATTTCCAGATCCATCCCAATAAATACGGATATTATCTGTACCAATTTTCTCAGCACTTAAGTTTTCTACCGGTAACATTTCTTCAATAGAAACCTCAACAGCTTCTGACATCTCAGAATTTCCTGTAGAATAAACAGCCATAACAGTATAGTTATATGTTCCAGCTTCAACAGCTTCATCAGTATAAGTAGATTCTGTAATAGGTTCACTTGTTAATAATGTACCATCTCGATATACTTTATAACCAGTTAATGAACGAGTTTCTTCATTAGAAACCTGTACACTATTATCTTTACTATATTGTACTTGTGAAGAACTTCTGATTACTTCAACAGGTTTTCTTGTTAAAGCTTGACCATTGAAAGCATATACCTCTCTTGAGTTACCAATAGTAATATCATCAATAAACCAAGCATACCATAAACCTGCATCTCCATATCCGTTCCATGCTACTTTAATATTTTGTCCTGCATAAGCATTTAAATCAACAGTTACTGCATTGTCATAATGATTATCTCCTTGTGGTTGAGCTGAAGCATCCCATACTTCATTCCAAGAAGCTCCTCCATCAGTAGATACTTTAACATAATAATGGTCTCCATTTGTTGAACCATAAGTTATATATGTCCAGAAATTCACATTGAAACCTGCTCCACAAGTAAATTCAGGAGTAATCACCCACTCATCTTGTGCATTATATGACCAATATAATTCTAATTGTTTACTTCCTTCATGAGGAGCAACATCTCCAGAACCAAATTGTACAGTTTCTACTTGTTGCCAATTTTGATCTGTACAATTATTAACTACTTCCCATCCTTCCGGTGGAAATGCATCTTCAAAACCTTCTGTAATTCCGCTACCAGTAGTATTACCACCGGAACAATCCTCAAGACTCCAAGATAAGGTAACATCAGCACAAGCTGTATTTGCCATTAAGTTAACTGGCATACATAAAGCTTCTTGAAGTTCTATTGTACGATGCTCTGTAGGATTTGCAAATGTTGTTTCCATAGATGTTGTCATGAAACCTTCTTTAGAAACAGTTAATGTATATGGTCCAACCCATACAGCTGGGAAATGAACATTTCCTTCTGCACCTATAGTACCCGTATATGTACTATCAACTTCTAATCCGGTTAATACTACCTGAGCACCTTCTGCACTTTCTTCAGTATTCAAATTAACAAATACAAATACATCTGAGAACAAGCCTTTTGTTAATCTATTTGAAAGTACAAGTTCTGACTCTGTTACTGTATAAACTGATTTAACAGCATATTTATAAGCACCATTACCTAAGTCTCCCCAAGTATTATCCATATAAACTGTATCTGTTAAGTCTTCAGCTAATAATTCCCAGTTATAAACAGGCTCTTCAGCTGTAGCATCATAAACTGTTCTATAAACACTATATGACTTAAATTCTCTTGTATTTACAGTTTGATTTGCTTTGTACAATGCCATTTGCTCTTCAATTTGAGCTTGATTCATACCAGCTGTTTTAAATGGAACTGCAACAGTAGCTTGAGCTTGATAATACGTAGTTGCAGGTGCATTTACCTGACGTGCATTTGTAAGTTCAACATCATCAATATTTACATAGAATTTATCTGTACAATCTGTATGATTGAATGCAATATATACTTGTTGTCCGGCATAAGCTGATAAATCAACTTCGTGCTGTACATACTCAGGAGTAGTTTCAAGAGTAGCTACTTCTGTAAATGCGCTTGGTTCTGTTGTTGTTGTAGATACTTTTATTTTTACGATATCTCCTGGCCAGTTAGTATCTTGAGCTACCATCCAGAATTTTAATACTGAAGTACCACCTATAGCAACTTGTGGAGTAATTAAATAGTTATCAGGATTTACAGCTGAATTTATATCATTAATATAAGAAGCACTTGACATTGTTCCTACTCCACCATGAGCTGTAAAATCAGTTCTATTCTCCCAATTATATCCGTCACCATCATTATCAATTATCATCCAATCTGCAGGTAATCCATTTTCAAAGTCTTCAGAAAACTCATCTCCAGCAGGAGAACCCATTCCCCAATAAACCTTAACAGTTTCTTCGCTTACAATCTCTGCAACAACATTTGCAGGAGCTACAGGAACATCTCCTAATACGAAGTCTAAAGTTACAGTTTGAGTAGCAACAGCCATCACTTCCTGAACATTTGGTTGATAACCTTCAAAAGCAGCTTCTGCATCATATCCTTCTACAACTACAGGAACTTCTATAGTATAATGTCCATTTTCATCTGTAGTCGTTTCATATACTATACCTTCCATGCCTTTTGCAGTGAAAGTTATGCCTGCTCCAGCAATAACTTCTTCTGTATCACCATCAGTAACTGTTCCTTCAACCATACCTCTACCTAAGATTGAGATTTCGTCGATAGTGATAATCTCAGATTCTCCTTGAGGATATACAGCAGAAACACCAAAGATATAATCTCCTACAGGAAGGTCATTAACATCATACTCTATCTCTGTAACAAGATCAGTATTAAGTTTCTCACCATTTTGATAAACATTGTATCCTAATAAAGTAGCGTTCACACCTACAAAGTCATTAGAAATACCTATACCTAAAACTACATCATCTATAGCCCATCCGCTTCCCCATTGTCCTGCATCATCAGAATGGAAAAGAATACGAACATCTGTATTTTCAGGAGCTATATACTCACTTAAATCTATTTCTACATTTGTCCAAGCATCAGCAGGTGTCAAATCTTGAAGCAATTGCCATTCACCTTGGTTTACACTTATTTTCACATGTGCAAGCTGTCCATAATTTCCAGTATAATAAGATGCAAAACTCAATCTTGCACTCTCTCCACTTGATAAGTCATATGAACGTGTAATCAAATAATCTTGAGAACCATCACTACCATCTCCCGGAGCATCATCATTTGCTGCAGCATACATTGTATGACCAGGAATACTGAAACTGTCTGAACCTAAATCATCTCCAAATCTCCAACCTGCTGTATTTGATGTTGCAAGTGTTGATTGTTCCCAACCTTCCGGTAATTCACCACCTTCAAAATCTTCTACAAATAACATTTCTCCTGTGAAAGGACTTTGCCATGTTAAATGAACATTATCAAAATCAACAATACTTCCATTCACTAAAGTTGGTGGAGGTAAAGTAGTAGTAAATGCACGAATCTCTGATTCTACAGTTGCATTACCATTTTTAGCTACTACTTTCCAGAAGTATATCTGAGCTGGAGCTAAATTAGTAGCTTGATACATTGTATCAGCAGGATTACCATTAGTAACAACTTTATTTACAGGTGGATATTGTGTGTCTAAATATACATCTATATATTGTGTGTATTCATTAGCTTGTTCCCACTCTAATACTGGGTTTAATACCACATTGTTATCTCCATTTTCAGGAGCAACTAATACTATCTCAGTAGGATTAGGCATTGTAGTTTCTGAAATATTTAATGTATAAGGAGCTTGTTCTCCACTTAATATCAAATAATACTCGCCTTTCCATAATTTCATATTTTCAAAAGATGATCCTTCAGCAACAGGCTCAATAACTGTTGGGTTTATTACTCTTAATGCAGCTACATCATATAAAGCCATGTTAGCATTTTCTAAACCATCTACATTGATATTTATAATCTTATCTTCTTCAAATGTAAAATGATATACCGCATCTGTTAAATCTTCTTCTGTATCTAAATAGTTCTTACGCATTGGAGGATTAACTAATGAAGCTTCATGAGTAAATGCTCCTTCAACAGTAATTTCATAAGGCATTTCTGCTACGTCACCTTCCTCAGGTACATAAGTAGTAGCTGTAATAGGATAAATATGTGTAGTCGCACCTTCTTCATCAACTAATAAGCTAGCTGTAAAAGTTCCTGTAGCTGTTGCATTACAATGTACATAGAATACCATTTCTTGTGTTGTTAATTCGAAAGGATATTCGTAATGTCCTTCAACCTCAAATGCTCCATTTTCATCAGAAACAGTTACATCATTAATAGTAATAGACTGTCCACCTACATTTTTAAGTACGAATTTTCCACCATAATGGAATGCTCCAATAGGTACTTCACCTAAATCTAATGATGTTGGTGTAATCTCAAAGATAGGATCTCTTCCTTCAACATGCATTGTAAAAGCATAGTCTCCAGTTCCGGCAATTACAACATAGAAAGTTCCAATTCCTATCTCAATTTGACTTCCATCATACACGTTATTTTCTACTGTAAATTCATCTCCTTCAGCATATACAGCTAAATCTTCAATACCTTCTACATTTAAGAAATTAAAATATGAATCTTGAACTGTAGTAAATTTATATACTTTATCCGGACTTTCTCCTAACACATCATAATCATTATAATATCCCTCAAAACTTCCTTCTGCAGTATAATCATTTTCTTCCGGCCAGTTTTGATTAATCTCAATAGCATTTTCCATAATGTCTCCATCAAGAACATTATATGCAGTACCTGAGATAGGGAAAGTTCTAACCACTCTATCCATATCATCTTTAACTACTAATAAAGTACTTTTTTCCCCAACACTTGTAGGATTGAATTTTACTTTAAAAGTTAAAGCATTTTCTGTTTCAACAAATGGACCTTCAACAGCATAAGGGAAAGTAGCTTCTGTCACTACTTCAAACTGGTCAGCATCTGCAGAAAATAAATATGGAGCCTCTTCTATGGTAATTGTACCCGGTCCCTTATTTTTAATTTTAAATGTTGCTTCTGCTTGCTCTGCATTCATAACAGCTCCATCAAAAATTCCTACATTACCAAAGTTATATGATTCAGGAACAATATTGAAAGTAGTTTCTTCTGCAGCCAATTCTTGCATCTCAATCTTAAGATTTTCAAATAATGAAGATGTAAGATATGTTGTTGAAGGTGTGTTATCATGCCTATTATATACTACACGATTTGAACCATCTTGTGAATTTGTTTTATATGTTCTATAATAACCACTAGTCCAACCAGAGTTCGCACCCCAAGCAACTTCTACAATTAGATTTTTCTGTCCGGAATACTCATAATCTTCAATATCAATTGTAAACCAACCTGATTCAGAAGGCCCTTGTAAACTGTCAACAGCATACACTTCTACTGCACCCTCCATATCAACAAAATTCGAAGACATTGCCTCTAAATCCACTTCTTTTAATCTAACAGAAACATTTGCCCAAGTTCTTTTTGTTTCTTCTGCAGGGATTCTTTCGAAATTCCATGCGATTGATTTAATCAACATTTTTCCTCCCAACTCAGACTTTTTATACAAAGTTTGAGTTGTTTGATTTAGATAATAATTACCCCATGAAGGAGTTCCATCTATTTCAGAACCTTCTCCAACGAGCATAAAGCCTTCTTCGGCTTCTTCAACCGGCATTTTAGGTTGATAATTTTGCATCTCTAACTCATAAGCAGCTTTGTCCATTTGATCTTTTTGCTGAGGAGATAACTCCTGTGCAAAAACACTACCAAACATAAAAACAACTGCACTTAAAGTTGCTAGCCAATTTTTAGTAAAATAATACATAATAATTTAAATTTAATTAATAAAATTTGTTAGATATTTTCTATTTATTTTTTATGTAATAAAATAAAATATTCAAAAACAATAACTTAAAAAGAAAAACATATCTTTCATTTATATTTTCTTTTAAAATCACATACAAATAAAAGCATTTTTTATTAAAAAAACAAAACACATTGTCATTTTTTACACTTTTTATTTTCTTATTTATTGTTAAAAAAGGTTTTTTTAACACATATTCCATTGTTTTTTTCACAAGTTTTTATTTAGCCGCTCCCATTCTTCCATCTTTTCTTCTAGTTCTTTTTGCAAAATTTCATAATCAGCATATATATTATCAGGAATATCGGGTCCTCCTTTTGTTAATATCTCATTGATATTTTCCAACCCCTCTTCTATATCTTCTATTTGAGCTTCTAACTTATTAATTTGGTTTTTCAATTTCCTTTTTTCCTTTTCTTCAGCCTTTTTTTGCAAATAATTAGCCTTTCCATTACCGACTTTCTTCTCCCCTACCTCACTCTGTATTTTCTTTTTTGTATTTAACGCATCTAAATCCAACATTTTTTTCTTCTCCAAATATTCATACACATCTCCGGGAAATAATTTGATATGATGCCCCTGCACTTCATATATATTATCTGTTAGATTATGTAAAAAATCCCTATCGTGAGATACTATAATTAATGTACCGGTATATTCTAATAAGGCTTTCTTCAAAATATCTTTGGAAACCATGTCAAGGTGATTGGTAGGCTCATCAAGCACCAATAAATTAACAGGTTTTAGCAACAGCTTTGCCAATGCCAAACGTGCTTTTTCACCACCCGAAAGCACAGAAACCTTTTTCTCCAAATCATCATCCCGAAACAGGAAACTTCCCAAGATGGCTTTCACTTTTTTCCGTAAATCACCAATTGCCTCATCATCAATAGTTTGAAAAACCGTTTTTTGCTCATCAAGCATATCCGTTTGATTTTGAGCATAATATCCAATCTCTACTTGATGTCCGATAATCGCTTCCCCCTCATAATTCAAATGCCCGGTAATAATTTTACTCAAGGTACTTTTCCCCTCGCCATTCTTACCCACAAAAGCAATAAAATCATTTTTCTTTATGGCAAAATTTAAATCTTTTAACACTTCTTTCTCTCCAAATGACTTGGAAAGGTGCTTTGCCTCAAAAACAATCTTCCCACAGTGTGGTGCCGGAGGAAAACTAAAGGCTATATGCGATAAATCTTCAGTATCTACTTGCACCTCCTCCAATTTATCCAATTTCTTTATACGGCTTTGTACCTGTTTTGCCTTAGTTGACTTATATCTAAATCGCTCAATAAAACGCTCGGTTTCAGCAATCATTTTTTGTTGGTTGTTATAGGCAGCCATTTGTGTGGAACGTATTTCTGCACGACGACTCACATAATTAGAATAGGATGTTTTAAAATCATAGATACTTCCTTGGCTAATTTCTACCGTTCTGTTGGTAACATGATCCAAAAAAGCCCTGTCATGAGAAACCAACATCACTGCACCTTGATAATTCATCAAAAATTGCTCTAACCATTCTATGGAAATAATATCTAAATGGTTGGTAGGCTCATCTAACAACAATAAATCCGGACTTCTGAGCAATAGTTTTGCCAATTCCACCCTCATTTTCCATCCGCCACTAAAAGTTTGTATAGATTTTGTAAAGTCTGATTTCTCAAATCCCAATCCCAATAATATTTTCTCAGTATTACCCTCTATGGAAAAACCACCTTTTAATTGATACTGCTCATTTGCCTCATTAAGTTTCTCTATCAATTTAAGATAGCTATCTGAATGATAATCGGTTCTATTGGCAATCTCTTCCGTATATTTTTTTATTGACGCCTCCAACTTTAAGACATCTTCATAAGCAGTCAAAGCCTCATTAAATATTGTTTCCGTACTATCCGTATAAATTTCCTGAGGTAAATAACCAACAGTACCGGCATTGGGAGAAGAAACACTTCCTGTATAACTTTTTTCCCTACCGGCAAGTATTTTCATTAATGTGGATTTCCCGGCACCATTCCTCCCCACCAGACCTATACGGTCTTTATCATTAATGGTAAATGAAATATCTTTAAAAATAAATTCGCCTGTAAATTGTATAGATAAACCTGAAATTATATGCATAAAAAATAGATTTGCCTACAAAAATAAAAATATATCGGAAAGAAGTATATGACAAAATCCCTTTTTTAAGATTAGTAACTAAAAACATGATATGCTTTTTATTTACCCATATCTCTACACCTTAATATATAGTAAACTCATTTATAAAAAAATCGTCTAAAAAATATTTTTTAGACGATTTTCCTTTTGCTACTCTTTTACTGAGCACATATTTTAGCTTAGTAAGCTATTCTGCTTATTTAAGTTATAAAATCTAAATAATTATTAGGATTAATCACTGAAAATCTTGCTTCTGAATATGCTTTTTCAAAAGCCTTAGGAATTTTTGCTTTTTTATTTTTATTCCACTTAAATTCATAAGCATTTATTTCATTATTATTTACTTCCAACCAATCTATTTCTTGACCGTCATAAGTTCTCCAAAAATAATTTTCTGTACGATGTAAGTGATAATGTTGTTTTTTTATTCGCTCGGAAATCACATAATTTTCCCATAATTCACCCACATCATTACGCATAGAAAGACGATTAAAATTATTTATCAAAGAATTACGAATACCAATATCATAAAAATACCAACGACTTGATTTCCGTATCTCTTTTCGTAAATTACGGCTAAACCCTTCCACTTTAAACAACACAAAAACTTTTGTCAATAAATCTAAATATTTTTCTACCGTATTTTTAGACATTTGCAGTTGTGTACCAAGTTCAGTAAGCGAAACCTCTTTTCCTATTTGAAAAGCAATAAGCCTAAGCAAATCATAAATTTTTTGTGAATGTTTAATACCTTCAAACATTAAAATATCTTTTAATAAATATGAATTACGGATCTCCATCAAATATTCCTGTTTTTCTTGCCAACGCTCGTATTGTTCCAACTCCGGATATGCACCAAAAATCATTCGTTGTTCTAAGTTTTCAGTAGTTTGTTTATAATTTTCGTGTTGAGAAAACTCAATTTGTGACAGAGGAAATAGGTGTAAAACATTCTTTCGCCCTACAAGCGGTTCGCCAAGACTATTATTCAAGTCAAACATAGACGAGCCTGTTGCCACTATTTTGAGATTTTTCATTGTATCAACAATCAATTTCAAAATAAGCCCAATCTCAGGAACAGCTTGTGCCTCATCAATAACTAACAAATCAACCCCTTCAAAAACTCGTTTGTAATGTGTTGTGGTGCGTTCTTTAAGTATATTTTGGTCATTTAAATCTTCACCATTAAGGAATAGCGATTTATTTTTTGTTGTATTTTCTAAATAATAATTTAAAAATTCTGTTTTCCCAACACGTCTTGCCCCAAGTAAAATCAACACCTTTGCAGGTTTTAATTTCCTTTCAAATTCTGATAAAAATGCCCGTGTATAATAATTCATAACATCTATTTTTAGGACAAAGATAGTTCTTTTTTTGTAAATTTAGTCAATCAACTGACTAAATTAATGTAAATTTAGTCAATCGACTGACTAAATTAATGCAAATTTAGTCAATTAAGGAGATTTTAGAAGGAAATTTAGAGAGGTTAAAGATGTTAATTTCTTCTTATTTAGATTATCCGAAATTTTTGCCTAAAATATAACTTTTGGGAATGATCTTTCACTCTTTTCATAAAATAAAAAAGCCCATTGAAAATCAATGAGCTTTTTTTTACTTTTCAGCGGTCCGGACGAGACTCGAACTCGCGACCTCCTGCGTGACAGGCAGGCATTCTAACCAACTGAACTACCGGACCTTTTTTATTGCTTTGTTGCAAAAGTGATGCAAAGGTAAGAATAATTTCAATTCTCGCAAGTATTTTGATTTATTTTTTTGAAGTTTTTTATATGAAATTCTTCATAAAATCATTCAAATATTTGATTATAAATATTTTAAAAAATAAAAATATTTTTTATTATTTTACTCCTTTTGCAAATCTTTTTTTCTTTTTCGTCGAAACAATTCAGCAAAATAATCAAATTCTTTCCTGTAGAAGATGCCGACCCCTTGTGTATATGGCGATTCTTCTTCTAATAAGTTAATGTTATTCGTACGATTAAACCCTTTTACCCTAAATCTTCCATCATTTGTTATTTTCACCTCCACCAACACATCTCCAACAATGGTATTAGCATTATTTACGGCTGTTTCTTGCCCGCTGATAACCCCAAAATTTCCGGAAATCAGTACCCTATCATTAAATAATTTGGTGGACAATGCCACTTCAATTTCCTCAGCTGTAGTTTCTTCTTGAAGTCGATAATTAATTCCAATATCAAAGTCATCACTCACTTGTGACAACCAACTGCTAAGCTGTCCGGATAACAACCCCAAAGACTGAGAACCCCATCCCACACCTGCTGTTTGATAACCGGAAACATGAAAAGAATTAAGCAACAACAAATAAATCATCTGCTTATTCATTTCCGCCACATTGGTTGTATCAATACTACTATACACCATCTCCCGCAATTTAGCATCTGCATTAGGAATATTAATACTAAAATCTATGGTTGGATTAAACAACTTATCAGATAAATTAACGATACACTCAACTGGAATACGCTCTGAAGCCGCTTCGGGAGATAAAGCCTGAGCTGCCGGTAAGTTTTTTAGACTTGGCTTTGCCAAATATACAGCTTTTACATTAATATCCGCATCATAAGGATTGCCTGCCCAAGAAATGTACGAACCCCGAGAAATACGAAACGTATTTTGCAAAATATTCTGCACATTCAAATCAAAATTCCCCTCATCAATAAAATATTTACCAAACATTTTAAATTGCCCTGTTGAAGTTACTTCCATTCTAATATCTCCGGAACCTTTCCCATCAATTCTACCCATTTGGAAAGGCAAAATAATTGAAGCTTCCGCTTTAGGATTTAAGTCTAATTGTAAATCCAAATTAAACCCTGACTCTAACATAATTTCTTCAGGCTTCTTATTTTTGTCTGCCTGCAATCCATTAAGCGTGTCATTAGGATTAATAAATGTGATAAAATCATTATCGATAACCGAATAGCTTGAACTAATAGGAATTACCACCTTGGTATTTTCGGTTGGCGAAGCCTGAATGGTCATATAAATATCATCAGGTGTTCCTTTTATTATTAAATCACCATCGGCGAAAGCTTTGCCATAAAACAAAGAATTATCCTCTTCGCCAATATCTAACGCTCCAAACTTTTTGTAACGCATACGAATATCCAACATAATATCATTAAAATTCTTATGGGTTATTTCCCCATTAACAAAAGCCTCATTACCTAATTCATCAAAAACAGAAAAATCATCTATTAAAATGGCATTCGGTACTATTTTTATAAGATCTGAAAAATAGTATTTTGTACCTATAAAATCCACTTTTAAGCCACCTCTTACAAATTTCACCTCACCATTGGTTAATATATTATCCGAACTTCCTGTTACATCAATATTTCCACTCATCCAACCTGACATTTCAGAAATATTTCCTGCTACAAATGGTTGCAATACCTTAACAGTAAGATTTGAGAAGTTGGCTTTAAAATCCAACGCATCTTTATCTTTTGATACCGAAGGATAATAATTTCCGGAAATATTTAACAGTTCAGAAGAACCTTTATTTCCCGTGTAAATAATTTTACTTTCAATGTTCAGTTGCTCTTTATCACTATTCCAAGTAGAATTTACAGACAATTTACCCAACTTTTCATCATTAATCACCAAATCATTAATGGTAATAAAACCATCTATTTTAGGAATATTCATTAAATCTTTAAACCGCACTTCCCCATTAATTTCTCCATTTAATTGTGTGGAATAATCCGACAACACATGATTAAATGCTGCTGCATCCACCCCCGCGATATTCAACTCCAATTCATCTTTACTATTTGAAGCAACAACCCCATCAACAGCTATTTTTTGTATCTGATTTTGGAGGGTTATATTCTCAAACAAAAATTTATCATCTCTATATGTAAAAAGATTATTCTTGTTCATACGCCAAACCGCCTCATTAATCCCCAACTCCATATCATGGATTTTATTCACAAATGAATCAATGGCATTCAGTTTGAATAATCCGTTGATATTACCCTTATCAATCACTCCGATTTTCAATGTATCACTATCTCCCCAATGAATATTATAAGCAATATCATTCGAAGCCAAAGAAAATCCCATCTGCAAACTATCCAAGATGAAATTAAACTTTTCATTGCTATCCGATTGGTTTAACACAAAATTTTCTGTCTTAACAATCATTTTCAATGTATCCTTTTCCACATTCGAATATACCGATAAGTCATTTACTTTAAGTCCGGTAACCCACAAAGAATCAGCTTTTACAGATAAGTTCAAATCATTTGAGTTGCTTTTCAAATTGCCTTTCATTTGTGTATTTGGTGATAAGGCAAAAAGTGGATGTAGTAACTGATTAAGCTGTTCCACTTCTTTTATTTTTAATTCATAATCAAATGATTGCAGATTTTTCTTATATACATCATCCTCAATCACTGCCGGTACAAAATGTTTTGCCACACCTTGTAAATCTTCAGCCATTGTGCTTAACACAAATTCGCCTTTGGCATCAAAATCCAGTATTTCAGACCTTATGATAATGCTTTTTTCAGGATTTTCTTGATGAATATGAAGTACCAAAGAATCCACCTTATAATATTCATCATCTACTTCATACTCAAAATCCAATATTTTGGCATATCCTGTAAGTTTATCAATATCCAAACTTTGTATTTCACCCTTAATATTCGTGTTAATTTTTGGAGCGCCTTTTATGGCAAAAAGCCCCAATTTTGCCACATCAAAATCCCTAAACGATGAATTTACAATGACAGCCGTATCTTTTTGAGACAAATCCACTACGGCATCAAGATTTACTTCTCCCAATTGATTTTTTAACTGCACCAATGCATCAAAACGTTGCTTTTCGGCCTTTCCTTTTACTGTAATTCCTTGATACTTTTCACCTTTATAGTCAAAATTATTAACAACAGCATCCAATGATGCCGACATGGTTGCCAAATCAGTTCCTTTTCCCTCTAACAATGCATCTATATCAATTTTATTAAAATCTTTTTTTTGATTAAAAATAGTTCCAATATCAATATTCCGCCCTTGTATTTCTCCTCCATAAGAGAGCGTACCATTAATGGTATCATTTACCGCAACATCTCCATTTACCATTCCCAAATTAGTTTCTACTTCCAATTTCGATGTAAAATCATGTAATGTTCCCTTTACTTTCCCTTTAACATCAAGATATTCAAAATTTTTCATATACTCCGGAAGTTCTAAAGAATGATGTTGATATGAAATCTTTTGCACATCTTTTTTCGAAGTGTACAGTTTTTTTATGTCGGCATCCACATACATATTTCGCCAATCAGGAAGTCCTTTTATCTGAAAATCTCCGGAAATTTCTGTATCATCAGCAAAATAAATCAATACATCTTCAGTTTTAAAATCATCAACAGTACCGTCAAAAGAACCATCTAACAAAATTGTATTTCTAATATCTTGTAACTCGGGGGCAAAATAGCTCAAATCTTGTATCGAAACCTCACTTCTGTCAAAGAAAGCTTTCATATTTACTTTTTGAATAAAATCAGAAAAATCACCATACCCATTACAATCAAATCTCAACTCAAAAGCCACATCCGATGTAGGCGTTTTTATCCGAAAAAAATCGGCTAACCAATTCTTGGGACCAATTTTCAAGTTGGTAGATAAATCTTTGATTTCAAATCCACTTTTATCTTTTGCCGATAAGGTTTTCAAATTAATAAACATATCCTGATTTTCATCCAACCTAAAACTTGACACTTTTGCATTCAAATCTCCAATTCCAAGATAAAAATAATCCACTTGATTAGGTTGCAACAGCTCGGGATAATCCCTGTCTTCATACACAAATTTCGAGTTGATGATGTCAATATTCGTCAATTCTACTTCCCAATCACCGCCTGAAGTTTCTTCCTCACCACTTTCGGGCAGCAAATACATCACATTCAAGTCTTCATCACCCTTGTAATGAATTAAATTAAAAATTACCCCATTGATTTTTATATCTCTCAGACGAATTAATTGACTCACAGGATTAATGTCCGATACACTAACCTGTATCTCTTGTGCCTGCAAAATGGTTTTGTCTTTATGGTCTTTTACCATGACATCTTGTAAGTTAAAACGCAAAGGAAAACTTAGCTCTAACTTCCCCACAGAAAAGGTTGCCCGAGAATTTTCATTTACAATTTCCGTTAATTTTTGGGCAATATAACGCTGAAATGACGGTGTATTTAAAAGGATAATTACCGTCAAACATATCAAGGCAAAAATGATTAATATCCATTTTAGCCCCTTTTTCATGCGTTTTTTAATAATTTTGCGGTTCAATTGTTATATTATGAGTATTTATATTTTAGGTATTGAATCTTCTTGCGATGATACTTCCGCCGCAATTATCAAGGATAACGTTGTGTTATCCAACGTTATTGCCAATCAAAGCGTTCATGAGCAATATGGGGGCGTTGTACCCGAACTTGCTTCAAGAGCACATCAACAAAATATTATCCCTGTAATCGACGCTGCCATTCGTCAAGCAAATATACAAAAAAATGACATTCATGCAGTTGCTTTTACAAAAGGACCCGGATTATTAGGCTCCTTGTTGGTTGGGGTTTCTTTTGCCAAGGCTTTTGCCTTAGCGTTGAATATTCCACTGGTTGAAGTAGATCATCTGGAAGCTCATATCTTGGCACACTTTCTGCAAAATCAAGAACATTCTATCACACATCCGAAGTTTCCATTTCTTTGTCTGACAGTATCCGGCGGGCATACCCAAATTGTAAAAGTGGAAGCCTACAACAAAACAACCATCATCGGACAAACCATTGACGATGCTGCGGGTGAAGCTTTTGACAAAATTGCCAAAATCATGCAATTACCCTATCCCGGTGGCCCTGTATTAGATAAAATGGCACAAGTTGGAAATGCCGATAAGTTTAAATTTCCCAAACCTAATATCAAAGATTTTGATTACAGTTTTAGTGGATTAAAAACGTCTGTACTTTATTTTTTACGTGATCAATTAAAAGAAAATCCGAATTTTATCGAAGAACATAAAGTTGATTTGGCAGCATCTGTACAAAAAACCATTGTAGATATTCTCATGCAAAAACTCATTAAAGCATCAAAAGCAACGGGCATCAAAGAAATTGCCATTGCCGGTGGCGTATCAGCCAATTCCGGATTGCGAAATGCTGTTTTAGCTCAAAAAGAACAATTGGGTTGGAATGTTTTTCTGCCTCACATCTCTTTCAGCACCGACAATGCCGCAATGATTGCCATTGCAGGCTATTTTAAGTATCAAGACCAAATTTTTTCCAATCAACACGCAACACCTTATTCCAGAAGCAAAACAAATAAGAAGTATTTTTGAGTCGGAAGACCGAAGACGAAAGCTAGCCGGTCGCTGAGCGGAGTCGAAGCGGTGGGCAGGAAAAGAATGATGAATGATGAATTGTGAATTATAAATTATGAATTGAAATGAAGAGTTAAGAATAAATAATGAACATAAAATCAAAGTCGAGAGCTAATCCCCCTTGGAGAAGCGATGCATTGAGCGAAGTCGAAATGCGATGTGTTGAGCTTGTCGAAATATGGCAGGGGGATTGATTCTTTTTCAATGAGCAATTAGTAATTAGCAATAAAATTTAACCGCAAAGTTCGCAAAGAATTTACGCAAAGAACACAAAGGTCAAAGACCTCAAAGGTTTTGAAAACCTTTGAGGTCTGAGCAAAATAATTACTAATTATTAATTCCTAATTGCTAATCACCACTTTCTTACTGGTAAGATATTTACCGGCGTGGAGGCTGACTACGTAGATACCTTTGGGGAGGCGATTGCCATTATGGTCGGTGCCGTTCCATGTTAATTGATAACTACCGGCAGACTGTTGGCGTGGAGACCATATCTTTACACAATCCCCTTTTGTATTATACACCTTTACCGTTACCGTTGCAGCCTGTTGCAAGCTATAATCTATGGTACTTTGGGTCTCCAACGGATTAGGAGAAACTTGTAAGGAAGTCATTGGTACTTTATGTTCCATTGTAGCTATTGGCTTTTCCTCTAAAGTACGCAACATTATTCTGCCATTGCCATTTACCGAAGTTAAATATTCTAAGTATAAATAGCCATTATGAGAAATTAATTTATTATATATAAATCCATAACTTTCATTTTCATTAATTTCTGTACCAATCCATTGGTTATTGATAAGCTGGTAATGCATATGGAAATTACTATTATCTCTATACTCCATTTGTATAATATGAGGTTGATTATATTTATCAAAAGCAATAGCCGTTTGAAAAGTTGGGAGGTTTGTACCCGGGATTTCTACCAATAAATCCTCTTTCCATGCAGAACCGTTATAATATTGATGGATAGTCCCTTCATGGGTAGGAATATTAAATTCATCCCTCTTTGTAATTTCTCCCCTAATAATATGAGGTTTCCCTTGGGCATCAACCGTAATATCAGGAAATCCAAATAGCGAATTTTCAGAAAGTTGTGTTAATTCTGACCACATTCCGTCTGCACTTAATGTATAATAAACCAATATTGAACATGGATAGCCTACATCAACAAGTTTATAGTTTGTAAATAATAAGTTATTATTGGGGTCAACTACAACAGGAGTACAACCTTTTATTTCAGGATAAGGAGTTATAAAACGCTCACTCCATATCCCATTTTCAAAGATTTTATAAGGAACTTCACGTTCAAATGGAGCAAAATTATGTAACCAAAAACAATAGATTTTATCATTTTGGTCAATCAATAAACGATTCCAACGAGACCAAGGTTGTTCACTAATGGTATCTGACGGATTCCATATTCCATCTTCATTACAAGAGGTATAACGAACATGTGAATTTTCAGGAACTCCTAAGTTAAAATCATAAGTTACATGCAACTGACCTTGACTATCTCCTATAATGTGGGGATTGCCTGCCCATAGCGAATTATTTTGAGAAATATTCTTTGGAGAGCTCCAAGTATGTCCATAATCAAATGATTTGCTATAATATATTCTCCTGTAATTATCTTCAAATCGGTGAGACCAAACATTATGTATTACGTGATTGTTATCAATATAAAAATCAGGGTCTATATGTCCGTGGGGAACTATAGATACTACTCTGGGAGGACTCCACTCCTGAGCATTTATTAAACTACTAACACATAATAATAAGGTTAGAATTATTATTTTTACTGTTTTCATGGTATGTTATTTTTTAAATTAAAAGGTAAAAAGTAAAAGCTAAAATTTTCAAGATTTTATTTTTTACCTCTTACCTTTTCATTGTTAATTTATTCTTTTTCAATTGTTCTCGATACGGTTTTTCAATTAACAATTAGCAATGTGCAATTAATAATATTTTAAGGTCAATCCCCCCTTCTCCAAGGGGGATTGGCTCTTGGCTTTTAGCACCCGTCATTGCGAGTGTAACGAAGTAATCTCCATCCATCAGTAAAACATCGGGAAAAGAACCCACTGTGAATTAGTAAGGAGATTGCCACACTCCACTACGTTGCGTTCGCAATGACGTGTTTTTACTAGTGCTATTCACATCAAATGAATTTGTATCGAGATGTAATTTTTTTACTTAGAGACGCCCAAATTTGGGCGTCTCTAAAGTTTTATTTATCATCTGCTAATATAGTTCATTTTAATGAATTAAAACCAACTTTTTAGTGTCTGATTTATGTCCATTTACAAATAAGCTATAAAAATAGGTGTTTGCCCGTAGTTGGCTAAGGTTAATTTTCACACTGTTTTTTCCGGCGGTATGGCTTAATCCGTCTATACGTTGTATGGTTTTTCCGGTATAATCATAAATTACAATGCTTACTTCACGAACATCATTCTCCAATTGATACCCTATGGTAGTAATCCCTTTGGTTGGGTTTGGCACATTTTGCAACAATTCCCCTTCATTTTTTATTGTATTTTGATTTGAAGGTACATTTCCTTGTGAATTTACTCTTGGAATTGATGCCAATAATTTTTCTCTATTCTCAATATAGGCTTTATGAGAAACCGGTTTTAGTTCCGGCATCTTACCCACATAATTGGATTTATCATTATCAGCTTCCATAATTTCGTAAGTGCGTCCCAAATCAATGACTGCAAAGATACTGTCATTGGTATTGGTTTCAGGATTAGCAATTACATTTTCATAATAGGCAATAGCTGTAGGATAGTTCTTTAACGCCACTTCACATTCAATAGTTAACTTTTCTGCCAATTTTTTCAAATCGACATCTTGCTGTATATTTGTGTTATCATTGTAATAAGTCATTAAACTAGCATAATTTTGATTGTATTTACGGGTTAAGTTTAATAACATTTTCATGGCATCAGCCGCATAGATAGAATTCGGATAATCTTGAATTACGGTTTTAAAATTCACCTCAGCTTCAGCATAATTTTCAGACTCAAAATTATCAACACCTTCCTGATAAGTAGCCAATGCAATGTTATTATCATCATAAATTTCATTTGACGGACACCATGTAGGAGTAATATTAATATATTGATGCGGATAAATATCATCTTCTTTATCAAAGTTACTGCCCCAGCAATTATAACGCGCATCCCTTATCCTAATCATTCCATTAACATCATAATAGAATATAGGATCTGAAGGTGTGGCTGAATTCCCCCCATTATCATGGTCTCTAATCACATTATAACGCATATACCATGGATAAGCATTAGCAGAAGCATAGATTTCGTAACTGTCATTATCTCTAATTACCTGTGTTTCTTCTTCGTAATCGGCATCTTGATTACCACTTAAGCTGGTACTGGAATTATTCAGCAATTTAATACCATATTGGTTATTAAAAATGGTATTGTTATAAATGCGAGAAGCCGAATTATAACATTGAATAGCCGCCAAATCACAATCATGTATTTGATTATTTGTAATTATAATCGTTCTAATCTCTTTTTTTCCGGAATTTACAATATTAATACCATTACCTTTAGAACCATCAATATAATTATCTTTAACAATAAAGCCAACATAATTTTCCAGGGTAATAATGGCTTTATGAACACAATTATTCGACTCAGTAAATTTATTTTCAAAAACAGCTATATTAGGAGCTGAAGCACTATTTTGAGAGAAAAGTAACGGCGCTTTAAAAGATAAGTGAGAAGCTAAAAATTTATTATTCTTCACTTCACCTCCTTTGTTGTGCGATATAATTTCGCCACAAGATTTAAACTCGCAATCATTTATTCTTAAAGATTCTGTTGTACAATTTATTTTAGTACTCTCAAAATATACCTGACTAATTTCAAATGGTGTGCTACTCATATAGATTTCCATATCTCCATTATAAAATTTAGCCCCCGGTTCTATTACAAGAGTTGCTCCCTCATCCACAATCAGTTTTGCATTATTCAGGAATGTAACCTTTGATAAACTTTTAAAAGTAAGGGTATGCCCTGCGGTTACATGCACATCTTTGGTTACCCCTATAATACCCCTTGCCGTTTTATTAGTTACCACATTTTTCCATATTAGGGTAGGATATTCTAATGAGGTATAAGCTCCGATATTGCCCGGATCATCTACCAATGGCGTACCCGGTTCACTTTCATGTAGCTTTTCCCATTCCGAAGATTCTTTCATACTAATCACCCCATCATTATTCCCTTGATAAGCAGATTGAGTATCCGCATCGGTATAAGGCTCTCCAAAATAATTGGTGAAATTAGCCGGAGAAGCACCATTGGTTACCGAATAGGTATGAAAATTAAACTCCCCATGGTGATATATTCTTCCACTCCTTACTTCATTCTCAATCACCGATTGGTGTGTTTTGGTTTCATCATCCGCTCTATAAGCAGTTTGATTGGGCTGAGAGGCTGAATGAAAAAAGGTGTTATTGGCAGTTAGATTATCGGCAAAACCACCGGCAAAACACTGTTGCATCCAAAACACTTTTTTATGGGCATTAATTGGATTAACTAAATTGGCAAAAGCTGCATCTGTCATCGTACCGTCTATTAAGTGCAATGTAGAATTCCCTCCTCCTGAGGTTCCTCCATGGTCAAAAGTCCATACAAATAAAAAGTCATTCGGCGTAATCGTTTGTGCCAACTGATTAAACACCAGCTGTACATTGCCTATAGTAGCAGCATAATCCGTTACACTTGGAGTTGAGATTGAATCAGATGGTTTATAGTGTCCATCATAATTTAAATCCACTTTATAATAATCTACTCCATCAGCAAACAGTACAAAAACATTCTCCTCTGAATATCCTTTTCCTCCTTCTTCAACTGGTCTCGTAAGCATGTCCCACATAAGGAAGGTATCGTTCCAGAACTCGTCAAAGCCATAAGCACTTTTCCCTTGTCCATTGTTATACTGTTCATTTGCAGGGATATTTTTTCCTGCATAATCGCCGGTTATTAATACAGCATAATTTTCTTGTGCATAGTTTAGAGTTATTAACCCTAACATCATTGTTGCTAGTAAAAATACTTTTTTCATAAGATATAAAATTTTTAATTAATAATGATGAAAACGATAGTCCTATATCGCTTTCAAAAATTTTGCTTATTTTTATTTTACTTGTACACTCATACATTGTCTACCTCCTTTTTTTAAGTATGAGGGTTAAATTAATTTCACAATTTAGGTCAATCCCCCTGCCCCCTTCTCCAAGCGGATTGGGCTGGCGCACTTCCGTCTTCGGTCTTCCGTCTTCCGACTTCCAATTAATTCCTTATTTTAGGGTACTGTTACCACCCAATTAAGGTACTGTAGGTACCTTATTAGGGTACTGTAGGTACCTTATCAGGGTACTGTGGACACCTTATTAGGGTACTGTAGGTACCTTATTAGGGTACTGTAGGTACCTTATTAGGGTACTGTGGACACCTTATTAGGGTACTGTGGACACCTTATTAGGGTACTGTAGGTACCTTATCAGGGTACTGTAGGTACCTTATTAAGGTACTGTTACCACCCAACTAGGGTACTGTTACCACCCTAACAGGATGCTATAGACACCTTATGGTGTGTCTTCACTACCATTATCGGTATTACCCGCGTGCTTATAATGCTGTTTAAGGTCTCTATACACATTACTAATCCCCGGATGATTTTGCGAGGACAGATACTTAATATAGCGATAATACGCTATTGCCGCATGAAAATTATCATGGTCAAGCAAGGTTTTGGTATCTTGCATCTTCTCTATCACACCG
>PDWJ01000907.1_pt1 | contig 40229 bp, 37 predicted proteins | sample 1430881 | NCBI WGS metagenome assembly PDWJ01 (sample SAMN01162460, study PRJNA174530) | Oral metagenome, whole genome shotgun sequencing project. | biome: Marine environment; feature: Marine mammal; material: Swab sample of the gingival sulcus; isolation source: swab sample of gingival sulcus...
CGCCACAAAAATTGTGGCTTATTCCATTTGCAAACCGATACGAAGCCTTTTAAAACTTCTTCAATCTCTTTTTCACTGTAACGGCTTTTGGAAACAATTACTGATCGATAGCCTACGTCCAGGTACTCGTTAAACAACGCATTTCCAATCTGCGGATGTAACTGTCTGAGTAAACACAACTCTACGATTCGGAATCTGGCACTAGAGCGGCTTGGACTCAACAGTGCGTTCACTAGTATGTTTGTATCTATGACTACATTCATAGTTTGCATGATAACAATTATGACGTCATCTATGAAGGCATATATGACTTCTGTTGAAGTAGATAATCCAATTATGAAGAAGACAGGGAAAACTTATTCAGGGCAGGTTATACAACAATGGCCAGTTAAAATGCGTGAGTGAGGCGTTTTAGTTTGAATAGTGGTAATGAGCAGGAAGATCGGGGGAGAGCAGTCGCGCCTGTCTGTTTCAGGCGCATCATTGATCGGGATTAGTTGATGGATATCAAATGCGCGTTTTTGCTCAGGATGCTGGCGCCAATACCTTTGACATCTTTTAGCTCTTCGATATGGGCAAAGTGGCCATAGGTGTCTCGATAGGTGACAATTGCCTGTGCTTTTTTCAGGCCGATTCCGCGTAAGGTGCTCGCCAGCGTTTTGGCATCGGCGGTATTTATGTTGATTTTTCCAGTTTCTTGAGAAATCGCGATTTTCGCTGTTGTTATGTCCTTGACGGAATCGGTTACTGTTGCATCGGCGGCGGCCAGATTACACCCGATAAAGGATATCAGTGCGAGTGCGAACATAATTGTGCGAGAAAAAAATGGTTTGATTTTCATTGTGACAACTCCATGTCTTTTGTTTACGAAACGAGCATGCGAGGTTTTATTGCAATAGTGATTTGTCGCTGCTCGATTGAGTGTGAGAGTAGGGCAGGCTCACTATCCTTGTGAGCCTCTGCTTGGAAATCGATGCTTATCCTTAAGCTCTAGTTACTTCCTTGTTATCCCTACAAGTATGCATCCGTTGCATGGGAGGGTATTCTAATGCCATTTCGGGCGTCGAAAAGAGGATATTTGCGATAGTTCGCGTAAGACATTGCTTACACATGCAGCGCCAAAAAACTGGTTTATCGATAAAAGTCGCCAGTTTCAGAATGATACGGAGCATAGTTAAAAAGCGTTTTAACAAAATAATTTGGCCATTTTTTCCGGAATGGTCGCTTTATCTCTGTCATAGCTTTACGTCGGGTTTTTATTTACACTTGCTGTCCAATATATCGATATTCTTGGGGTGAGCAAACAGGCTATGAAATTTTTGATTACCGGAGGGGCAGGTTTTATCGGTTCTGCGGTGATTCGCTTCCTTGTTGGCAATACTGATCATGCTGTGGTCAATGTGGATAAGCTAACCTATGCCGGAAATCTGGAGAATCTGGCGGCAGTTGCTGATTCGTCTCATTATACCTTTTATCACGACGATATCTGTGACCGGGATCGCATGCTGTCTATCTTTTACGAGCAGAGGCCGGATATTGTCATGCATCTGGCGGCCGAGTCTCACGTCGATCGCTCAATAGACGGCCCGGCCGATTTTATTCAGACTAACATTGTCGGCACTTATCAGTTGCTCGAAGTCACTCGGGCTTATCTGGATAGTGTCAGTGACAACCGGTCCGGGCGTTTTGTTTTTCACCATGTTTCGACGGATGAAGTCTATGGCAGTCTGGGTGCCGACGGTCTATTTACCGAAGTCAGCCAATATCAACCCAATTCGCCTTATTCTGCGTCCAAGGCTTCATCTGATCATTTGGTCAGGGCCTGGAGAGAAACCTACGGTATTCCAACCGTACTGACTAACTGCTCGAACAACTATGGGCCTTATCACTTCCCGGAAAAACTGATTCCGCTGATCATTCACAATGCGCTTTCAGGCAAGCCTTTGCCTGTTTATGGTAAGGGTGATCAAATAAGAGATTGGCTGTACGTCGAAGATCATGCCCGTGCGCTGGTCAAAGTGGCACTGGAGGGCACGCTGGGTGAAACCTATAATATTGGCGGGCATAACGAAAAGCGGAATATTGAAGTGGTGGAGAAAATCTGTGCATTGCTGGAGACGCTTCATCCGGAAAAACCGGCCGGGGTGGCTCGTTATCGTGACCTGATCAATCATGTCGCCGACCGGCCCGGGCATGATCAGCGTTATGCCATCGATGCCGGTAAAATTCGACGAGAGCTGGGCTGGTATCCTCAAGAAACCTTTGAAACCGGCATGGCAAAGACGGTTCAATGGTATCTGGACAACCCGTCCTGGGTGCAAAGAGTGATGAGTGGCGCCTATCGCGGCGAGCGATTGGGCCTGGGCGGTGACCCGTCAGGTGTCGGTAAAGGAGACCTGTCATGAAGGGGATTGTGCTCGCTGGAGGTTCCGGTACCCGGCTGCATCCGGTTACCAGAGGGATATCGAAACAACTGTTGCCAATTTATGACAAGCCAATGATTTATTACCCTGTTTCGGTGTTGATGTTGGCCGGTATTCGTGACATTCTGATTATTTCAACTCCTGTCGATCTGCCTTATTTCAAGAAACTGCTGGGTTCCGGGGATGAGTATGCGGTGTCTTTTTCCTATGCCGAGCAGCCACGGCCAGAGGGACTGGCCCAAGCCTTTATTATTGGTGAAGAGTTTATTGGTGACAGTTCGGTCTGTATGGTGCTGGGGGATAATATTTTTTATGGGCCGGGGTTCCGCCATATACTGCTTCGATCCGCTCAGCAGGAAAAAGGCGCCACGGTTTTTGGCTATCGGGTCACCGATCCGGAACGCTTTGGTGTGGTTGAGTTCAATGCTCAGAATATGGCTATCTCGATAGAGGAAAAGCCGGTCTTGCCCAAGTCCAATTATGCCGTTACAGGACTGTATTTCTACGATAACGATGTGGTTGCCATCGCGAAAAGCATCAAACCCTCATCGCGAGGTGAGCTGGAAATAACCGATGTCAACAATGTCTACCTGGAGCGCGGCGAGCTCAGGGTTGAACGATTGGGTCGGGGATTTGCCTGGCTGGATACGGGTACCTACGACAGCTTGCTGGATGCGGCGCAATTCGTGAAAGTCATCGAGTCTCGTCAGGGACTCAAAATAGCTTGTTTGGAAGAGATTGCCTTCGAGCAAGGATGGTTGAGTGCTGAACGGCTTTTCGAACAGGCAAAGGCACTGGAAAAGACCGGGTATGGCGAATACCTATTGGGGTTGTTGCAACAATGAAAGTGATCGAAACCCGTATTGACGGGGTGCGGATTATCGAGCCTGATGTGTTTGGCGATGAGCGCGGTTTTTTTGTCGAAGCCTATCAGGTGAAACGTTACCAGGCGGCCGGTATAGGTATAGACTTTGTTCAGGATAATCATTCCCGGTCAGCCTATGGTGTATTGCGCGGACTCCACTTTCAGCTTGCTAGACCACAAGGCAAGTTGGTTCGGGTCACTCAGGGCGAGGTCTATGACGTGGCGCTGGATATCCGGCGCGGCTCGTCGACTTTTGGTCGATGGGAGGCTGTACTGCTGTCTGGTAACAATCATCGTCAGCTATATATTCCGGCGGGCTGTGCGCATGGCTTTTGCGTTACCAGTGAATCGGCAGACTTCCTCTATAAATGTACGGATTATTATGATCCGACAGATGAGGCAGGAATTATCTGGAATGATCCGGAGCTGGCGATTGAGTGGCCTGTTAGCGAGCCGGTTTTGTCTGAAAAAGATATGCACTGGCCCACTTTCTCGGAGTTCAAGCAGTCTATATGATTATTTTGGTAGTTGGTGCTGGTGGGCAATTGGGTAGTGAGCTGGTTAACAGTGGTGTGCTGGATCGGCATACTGTGCTTCGGGCCGATCGCAATGAGTCAGAAAACTCTGAATCTGACAAAAGTTATGTGCTCGATGTCACTGATTTTGCGGCACTGGCTGATTTTTTCCAGTCTCATCGGGTCGATCTGGTGGTCAACGCGACCGGTTACACCGCAGTGGACAAAGCCGAAAGTGATCGTGACGAGGCTTTTCTCATCAATGCCCAGGCTGTTGCGAACCTGGCGGAAATCTGCGCGCGACATGGCTGCGTCTTGTTGCACTTTTCGACCGATTATGTTTTCGATGGCGAGCGAAAAACACCCTATCTGGAATCGAGCCCGACCTGTCCGCTTAGTGAATATGGCAAGTCCAAGCTTGCCGGCGAGCGATTGCTGGCGGAAAAGCTGGATCGATTTATCATTCTTCGCATCGGCTGGTTATTTGGTGTCAACGGTCATAACTTTGTCAAAACCATGTTACGGCTAGGCGCAGAAAACGGTGTAGTGAAGGTAGTGGCTGACCAAAAAGGAGCGCCGACGGGTGTTCGATCCATAGCCAATGCCGTAGCCAGAATTGTTCAGCATGACGCGTTTGGCAAAGCCGATTTTCCATGGGGTGTCTATCATCTGCCATCGTCACCAGCGGTAACCTGGTATCAATTTGCCGAAACCATTTTTGCCCAAGCCCTGGAGTTGGGGCTGATTTCGAAAACCGTCAAGGTCGAGCCCATCGCTTCGGCTCAATACCCCACTCCGGTAAAGCGCCCGGAAAACTCTGTTTTGCACAGTGAGTTAATGGCCGATGTGTTTGGTATCGAGCCATTCGATTGGCAAACAGATTTGCGGATGATGCTGCAAACCCTGAAAGCACAAGCCCGGCAAGCAGAAAGCTGACCCACGATGGTAGTCACTGTTTTTTTCGCGATCCTGGCTTTTGCGATTGCTTTTTTCGGTACGTTTTTGCTCCGCAGATACGCCTTGAGTGTGGGCCTGATGGACAAGCCCAACCGCCGAAGCTCTCATACCGTTGCAATGCCTCGCGGTGGCGGTATTGCGGTGGTCGCTTCCTTTTCGATCTGCCTGTCGCTGGCTGACCTTTTCGGCTTGATCGATTCTTTCTGGTTGTTCGCTGCTTTGATGCCGGCCTGGGCGGTGGCCATCGTCGGCCTGATCGATGACCTGGGCCATGTGTCCGCGCGTTATCGGCTGGTCATTCACTTTTCCGCTGCGGCATGGGCGCTGAGTTTTCTCGTTTCAGGCCATTCTGGTTTTTCTTCTGCACCAGTGGCTGTCGTTCTGCTGGTGAGCGGGATTGTTTGTGTCAGCATTGTCTGGTTGCTCAATCTGTTTAATTTTATGGATGGTATCGATGGTATCGTCGTGGTAGAAGCATTGTCAGTGACAGTTTGTTCGCTCATATTGATCGCAATAAACGGCGGCCTGGATGTTGTGGGATTTCCGATGTCGCTATTTTTGATGGCGATGATGGGTTTTGGTTGCTGGAACTTTCCAAAAGCGAAAATCTTTATGGGGGATGTTGGCAGTGGTTTTGTCGGCTTTGCAATGGCGATTTTTATTCTGGTTACCGTGCTTAACGATCTGCTCTCCGTTTTTATATGGTTGATACTGCTGGCTTTTTTCTGGGTGGATGCCACGTATACCTTGCTGCGACGATTGTTTACCGGTCAAAATGTCGCCGAGGCGCACCGAAGTCATGCTTACCAGATTCTGGCACTCAGGTGGCGAGCGCACTGGAAAGTGAGCTGTACCGTTGCCGCTATCAATCTGTTCTGGTTATTTCCACTTGCCTGTTTGGCCAATACCTTTGTGCACGCTGAGGCCGTTTCTTTGAAATTGGCTGTTTTAGTGATTGCAGTTTCGCCATTGTTTTTTTTTCAGGTCAGGCTTAGAGCAGGTGAAAAGCCTTGTTAAAAAGATTACAATGCTTTCCTGCGGCTTTTTCGTACAAGAATAAAAAACATAAGAAGAAAAAACGCGATTTGAGCCGTTCTTGTGTTGCTTGCGGCATTGAAATAAATGGAATTTTGGAAATAATTTAGTATACGCATGATAGCACGTCTGTTTGGACTTTCCCGAAAAAACAAACGGCTGGTTTCCGTTTTTGCTGACCTGGTGTTTTTGCCCTTTGCTTTCTGGTTGGCCATGACCCTGAGACAGGGCCAGTTTTTTTTGCCTGACCAAAGCCCATTCTATTTGGCTATGGCGGTAACCGCTGCTGTTAGTATCGGTGTTTTTGTCCGGCTTGGACTGTATCGCGCCGTTATCCGTTACATGAGCAATCATGCGCTGGTAGCGGTCATTACAGGCGTGAGCCTTTCCGCTGCGACGCTTGCCCTTTCCGGGCTGCTTTATGGCGCCCCCATCCCCCGGTCGGTCTGGTTGATTTACTGGTGCCTTGCGTTGCTGTTTGTCGGTGGTTCTCGCATGACAATAAGATCTATCTTTCAACATCAGATGATGAAATCCAAGGAGCGTGTCATTATTTACGGTGCAGGCAGTTCTGGAATACTGCTCAGTTCGCTGCTGTATCAGGGTAAACAATTTCAGCCGGTCGCATTTATTGACGATGACCCGAGACGACACGGCAATATCCTGAATGGCTTGCGCGTTTACCCCCCTGTTTATCTGGCTCTTGCTATAGAAAAATATGGCGCAAAACGGATATTTTTGGCTTTAGGCAACACCCCGCGTTCCAAGCGAAGCATTATTCTGCGTTTTCTCGAAGACTTGCCGGTCCAGGTGCAGACGATCCCGTCCATGTCGGATATTGTCAGTGGCAAATCCACCATTGCCGAGGTCAAGGATGTTGATATAGAAGATTTGCTCGGTCGCGATGAAGTGGTGCCGGACAACAGCCTGATAAAAAGGTGTATCAGCGGTAAAGTGGTCATGGTAACCGGAGCTGGAGGTTCTATTGGAGCCGAATTGTGTCGGCAACTTATAGAGCATGAACCCAAGCGATTGGTTTTATTTGAATTGTCCGAGTATGCGCTGTATCGAATCGAACGAGACTTGTCCAGAGCGATTGAAAACAGGCATCTTTCCGTCGAGCTGGTGACTGTTTTGGGGTCGGTGCAGCAAGAGCATCGGGTAGAAGTCATTATGCGTACCTTCGGGGTGCAAACGCTTTATCATGCGGCTGCGTACAAGCATGTGCCAATGGTGGAGCACAACATCGTCGAGGGTGTGAGAAACAATGTGTTCGGCACCTGGTTTTGTGCAGAGGCGGCGATTCGTGCCGGTGTCGAGCGCTTTGTGCTGGTTTCGACAGATAAGGCGGTTCGGCCCACAAATGTGATGGGGGCGAGCAAGCGAATGGCAGAGCTGGTATTACAGGGGTTGGCAGAGCGACAAAGCAAAACTCGCTTTTGTATGGTGCGTTTCGGTAACGTGCTTGGTTCTTCAGGTTCTGTGGTGCCTTTGTTTCGTGAACAGATCAAAAAAGGTGGCCCGGTAACGGTCACGCATAAAAGCATTACCCGTTACTTTATGACCATTCCGGAAGCGGCACAATTGGTTTTGCAGGCCGGTTCCATGGGTGCGGGGGGGGAAGTTTTTGTGCTGGATATGGGGAGTCCGATCAAAATCGACGACCTTGCCAGAAAGATGATTCACTTGATGGGCTATGAAGTTAAAGATGACGGGCATCCCGATGGGGATATCGAGATTTGTTATACTGGTTTGAGAGCCGGCGAAAAACTGTTCGAGGAAACGCTGATTGGTGGCAGCCCGATGGGAACAGAGCATCGTCGTATCATGAAAGCGCAGGAAACTTTCCTTCCCTGGGAGCAGCTCAAAAGCCTGCTCGATGAAATGGACAGGGCTTGTCACACATTTGATTGCGAGCGTGTTCGTTCGCTTCTGGTCAATGCACCAACAGATTACGAGCCGATCAATGATAATCAGGATCTGGTATGGCAACAAAATCTCGTTCCGGATCTGGACTCAGGCAAGGTCAAAGTGCTGAAGCCGGTTAAAAAAGAAGGTGCGGCATAGGTTTGTCCGGTTTTTCGGGCGACAACATTATTGGAGAAAGGAATTGATTATACCCGTTGTGTTATCTGGCGGATCGGGCACCCGACTGTGGCCTTTGTCGCGCCAGGCTTACCCAAAGCAGTTTATCAATCTAGTTGATGAAAACTCGTTGCTTGGTAATACCGTGGCTCGGTTGGATCATATCGAAGACGTAGCTAATGTGATGATTGTCTGTAATGATGATCACCGCTTTATGGTGGCGGGGGTGTTGCAATCGCTAAACAGGTTATCAGGTTCAAGTATTTTATTGGAGCCTGTCGGCCGCAATACGGCACCGGCGATAGCCTTGGCGGCTATACAGGCCAGTAAGGTCGATAAGGATGCTATTTTGCTCATTATGCCGGCCGATCATGTCATCAAAGAACCTGTGGTGTTCGCGACTGCGGTAGAAAAAGCGGCCCGTGCGGCCCGGTCTGGGAAACTGGTTACCTTTGGTATCGTTCCTGATCAACCTCATACCGGTTATGGTTACATCAAGTCTGGCAAACAAGACGGCGATTGGTCGAAAGTGGCCGAATTTGTCGAGAAGCCCGATTTGAAAACGGCTGAATCCTATGTCAATGATGGCAACTATTACTGGAACAGCGGAATGTTTGTATTTCGGGCAGACCGATACCTCGACGAGTTGGCCAAGTTCTGCCCCGAAATGATCACCTGTGCCGAAGCAGCGCTCGAGCGGAGTCAGGCTGACCTGGACTTTATACGTGTTGATCGGGAGGCGTTTGAAAAATCACCCGCAGATTCGATTGATTATGCCGTAATGGAAAAAACGGCAGATGCGGTAGTGGTGCCACTCGATGCAGGCTGGAGTGATGTCGGTTCCTGGTCTGCGTTATGGGAAATACATAATCAGGACAAGCAAGGAAATGTTTGCCGGGGTGATGTGCTGGTTGAAGATGTGACCAATAGTTATATCCATTCAGATTCCAGGCTGGTTGCGGCGATTGGCATTGACAATCATGTGATTGTGGAAACTGGCGATGTCGTATTGGTGGCGGACAAAGGCCGTGTCGAAGAGGTTAAAAAACTGGTGGAACAAGTCAAGGCCCAGGACCGCGAAGAATACCGTTTCCATAAAAAAGTGCATCGGCCATGGGGCGCCTACGAGGGAATAGCGATTAGCGACCGATTTCAGGTCAAGCGTATCAGGGTCAAACCAGGCGCCCAACTCTCCTTGCAGAAGCACCACCATCGCTCAGAGCATTGGATTGTGGTGAGTGGCACGGCGATGGTGACACGGGGAAACGATGAGATACTGCTATCAGAGGATCAATCTACCTATATACCTTTAGGTGTTAAGCATCGCCTGGCCAATCCTGGCGTGATTCCTCTGGAAATAATCGAAGTGCAAACCGGCGCCTATCTGGGTGAGGATGATATCGTGCGCTTTGAAGACACCTATGGTAGGGTCAAGTGACCGATTGGTATAAATAGATTTTTGGGATTATTTCTAATAGTGCGGGGGCGCGTTTTCATCGCCCTTGTCTCCGTAGTCGAGTTCCATTTTTTTTATCTGGTCTTTGAGAATTCGGTTGGCCTGCCATAGTCTGTCGATTTCTTTTTGCTGGTTGGCCAGCGCTTTGTTCAAAGATTCCAGAAGATCCTCCTGAAAAGCGGAGCGTGTTTCCAGTTCTTCGAGCCGGGCTTCAAATTCTGTGGGCATAGATCAGGTTTCCAATAGGTTCAAATTTGCTATTATTAGGGCTGAACCCTGAGTCAGTTTGTTGGTCAGGAGGGTTCATTGTACTCAGTTTGAGTGTATTGTCTTTATGTATTTCGGGGTGGCCCTGTCTCTGTTTCGTTGGATTGTCGAAGTTGTCGGAAAATCAGGATGTGTTGGGGCAGGTGCGAGATTGTCTTGTTGAAAGTGTTATGCCTCCCTGATTGGTGATACCAGTATATTTAATTGTTGAGGTAGCGTTAATGGGAAATGTGTTTGTACGTAAACTAATAACCGGGTTGTTCTTCGCGATACCCGCACCGGTTATTCTGGGGTCGATTGTATTTGCTTTGTCACAATCGATCCATATTAGTATCGATGGCGAAGAAGCAGGGTTTATTGCCTTTCTAGGAACCGGAGAAGGCATTCTTATCTATTTGATTACCGTCGTTTTGTTTCTTGTTCCCCTGATCATGGTTCAATCGTTAAACCTGCCTGTATCGATGGTTGCAGATGATTACGACGATGCCAATGATGGTCGTGAACTGGGAACGGTCAAATGGTTCAATGTCAGTAAAGGCTTTGGTTTCATTACCAGAAGCAATGGCGAAGATATTTTCGTGCATTTTCGCTCGATTCGTGGACGGGGTCACCGCAGTCTCAAACAGGGCCAGGCTGTCAAATTCGATGTTTCCGAAGGTGAGAAGGGGCTGCAAGCGGATAACGTGTCTATCGTTAATTAGTTTCAGGTTTGGTTATCCATCGGGCACTGATATAGTGTCGCGGTTCAAAGTGACACGGCGGGTAAACGGCAAGGACGCTCGCCGGAGGTGTTTTTAAAAGGCCGGTACGTATATAAAGTGTGCCGGCTTTTTTGTTACTTCGTTATTAAATATGAACATGTTGGTGTCGAATATATTTACATATGGGTCGGTTTAGAACTAGCTGATACGAAAAAAATACTATAAGAACAATGGATTATTTATAGTGGTATGTTTCATGCTTATGTAGCGCGAGTGCATCTTTATGCACGTTTGATTAGGACTTAATGTTCAGCAATAAACTAAAGGAAATCTATAATGTTCGAAAAAACGCTATTGGCACTTGCTTTAGCCGGGGTGACCGTGTCTGCTCAAGCGGTTGTTGTTACCGATCTAAATGATCCCGAGCCAAATATCGATACTTGGGGTTATATCGGTTTTGATCACCAATTTGACACTATGCTTGGTTCCGTGAATTCTGCAACGCTTGACTTAAACGTAGCGGATATTGATCGTGTGACAGATCTTGAGGTCAATCTGGGCGGAAACTGGGTGGATTTGGGTAGTTTTGGTACAAACGGGGGCGCCAACGACTTTGTACTATATAGTTTTGACCTTGGTGTTGGGGAAATTGCTGAGCTTGAATCAACGGGTTCTCTAAGCTTCCGCTTTCAAGAGTATTCTTTTTGGCCCACGTCTGCTGTCTATGACTTTTCGTTATTGACGGTGGATTACACTGCTAATCCTGATCCTGCCTCCGTTGCAGAGCCTGCCTCACTGGCGCTGTTGGGACTGAGTCTTGCTGGTTTGGGCGTGGCTCGCCGTCGTAAAGCTCAGGCGTGATCATGATCGGTGGTTGACTCGGCTAGACAGGAGTCATGTTTGGCCGGTTTCAGTTCTGTTGTCAAAGCCGGTACGTGTAAAAGTGTGCTGGCTTTTATTTGTCAGTCCCACCTATTTGTCAGTCCCACCTATTTGTTAATCCCGCCCAAGAAATTGCCGAAAACGAATTATTAGCAGACCAATATAACCGGAAAACGCGATGATTCCACCGACGCCTGCTCCCACCAAGGCGATGAGTGCGTAGATTTCCTGTTCTTTTGAAGGCTCTAGATAGTTATTTAACATAAATACGCCAATCAGGCTGGATATCAACAAAATGCCGCCGGCGAGGAAGCGCTTGAACAACCTGAGATGATGCTCGTTCAGTCTTTGTTGCTTGTCGTTTCGATCTTGTCTTTGCATGGGTGGTTTTCTGTTCTTGATGGTGCTCTATGGCTCGGTATAGTCAGTTCCGGACCCCAGCAGTCGGGTCAATACTTGTTCGTAAACAGCCGTTAATTGATCGAGATCTGACACGCTTACCCGCTCATTGACCTTGTGAATGGTCGCATTGACAGGGCCAAGCTCAACCACTTGAGCACCTGTTGGGGCGATAAATCTGCCGTCAGAGGTGCCACCGGAGGTCGACAGTTGGGCACTGTCGCCGGTTACGTTTTTGATTGCATCGAGAACGGCATCGACCAGATTTCCTGGTTTTGTTAAAAATGGTTGGCCACTGAGTTCCCAGTCAAGTTGATAGTCAATACCAGAGTCATCCAGAATCCGCGTTACCCGACGTTCGATCATCTCCTGCGTTAACTCTGTGCAGTAGCGAAAATTAAAATGCACGGTTTGATCGCCGGGGATAACATTGGAGGCGCCGGTGCCGGCATGGAGGTTGGTAATCTGGAACGTAGTGGGTGGGAAATACGCATTGCCGCTATCCCAGGTTTCAGTTGTCAGCGACAGCAAAGCCGGTAAAGCTTCGTGAACAGGATTATGGGCTAAATGGGGGTAGGCAACATGGCCTTGAATACCCTTTATCTTCAGATGGCCGTGTAGAGAGCCCCTGCGGCCATTTTTGATGATATCGCCCAGGCGCTTGGTACTGGAAGGCTCCCCGACCAGGCACCAGTCAATTTTTTCCCCGCGAGCCTCTAATGTTTCTATCACTTTTTTTGTCCCGTTTTTAGCTGGCCCTTCTTCATCACTGGTGATCAAAAAACCGATAGACCCTGTGTGCTCTGGGTATTTTTTCAGAAAAAGCCGTGTCGATGCAATGAACGCGGCTAAACTGCCTTTCATATCCGCCGCACCCCGGCCGTAGAGAAAACCATCGTCTATGATCGGTTCAAAGGGCGGGTGATGCCACAGTTTTTCGGGACCACTGGGCACGACATCAGTGTGTCCGGCGAAAACGAACAGTGGCCCAGCCTTTCCTTTTCTGGCCCACAAATTGGTGACTTCGCCAAACTGAAGTCGCTCGATACTGAAGCCAAGTTGCTCCAGATGAGCGATGATCAGTTCCTGACAACCTTTGTCATCCGGCGTGACCGAGGGTTTGGAAATCAATTCAAAGGCAAGCTGAATGGTTTCCGACTGAGTGTTGGCCGCAGTATCGTTGCCTGTCATGCTGGAGTTACCTGGTTAGTTTTGTCGTTGTAAACGGGATGCTATCTAAGTGCATTACCTATTGCCGTTAAGGCGATAATACGTAAATGTGCCCAAGTTTGGGCGCAGGGATGCATCAGTTGTGAGCATGCAATTCCTGATTGAGTTCGATAGCGGTTTTATTGGTTTTGCATTCGACCCGGCCATTGCTGGAGTTTCTTCTGAATAACAGATCAGTTTTGCCAGCCAGGTCGCGTGCCTTGATGGTTTCGACCGGGTTGTTTTGGTCGTCGAGCAGCACGACTTTGGTGCCGGCTGTGATATAGAGGCCAGCCTCTACTGTGCAGCGATCTCCCAGTGGAATACCGATTCCGGAGTTGGCTCCCAGCAGTGAGTTTTCACCCACTGAGATAACGATATCGCCACCACCGGATAGCGTGCCCATAGTCGAACAGCCCCCGCCAAGGTCTGAGCCTTTGCCAATCATAACGCCGGCTGAAATACGCCCTTCTATCATGGAGGTGCCCTCTGTGCCGGCATTGAAGTTGACAAAGCCTTCATGCATGATCGTGGTGCCTTCGCCGATGTAAGCACCCAGGCGAACACGTGCGCAATCGGCGATCCGCACCCCCTGTGGTACGACGTAGTCTGTCATCGGCGGGAATTTGTCCACTGATTTTACTTCGATAAACTGGCCCGCTTGTCTTGCTTGAATCTGACGCGACGGTAATTCGTCCAGGTCAATCGCACCGATATTGGTCCAGGCGACATTGGGTAGCAAGCCAAAGATGCCAGCTAGGTTCACTTCGTGAGGTTTGACCAGTCGGTGGCTAAGCAGCTGTAGTTTTAAATACACTTCAGGGGTCGATAGGGCCGGATCGTCTGTTTCCAACAGTGTGGCGACGACGGGCCTCGTGCTGCCTGACAAGCTGCGCGCCAGCTCGGCGAGTTCTGGATAATGGCCGGCGGAGAGTGCGTCTGACAACCTGGCTAGTGAGTTGTCATCTAGTGTTATGGCGTGATTGCCACCATCATAACCAAGGCTTTCTTTTGCGGCATTTACGATGCCTGTTTCCGGCTGGATAAGTGGCCTCGGGTAATAGATTTCCAGCCATTGTCCTCGATTGTTTTGAGTGCCAATTCCTAGTCCAAATGCAAAACTCATAACGGTTTCCTGTGTCTATGTGAATTGAAAGTGAGTCGTACCAGGGTGATTCCGAAAAATGGACGGCGGTGTCTTTATTTGCTGTCAGTTTTCGAAGAAACGGCTATAGTCTGCCTCGGAAAACCCCGATAAGCACGCTTCTCCACGTACAATAATTGGTCGTTTAATCATTGATGGATGGTTTCGTAACATAGTGATGGCATCGGCCGGTGGTTTGCCAGGGCCAAATTTTTCCTTGTCGTTGTCTGACAACTTTCGCCAGGTGGTGCCTCGTCGGTTGACCAGTTTGGCAAGCCCGAGTCGCTCGACCCAGGCTGCTAATGTTTGTTCAGATATTCCAGATTGTTTGTAGTCATGGAAAACAAACTCGATGCCATGGGTGTCGAGCCAGCCCAGTGCTTTCTTCATGGTGTCGCAGTTTTTAATGCCATATACAGTGGTTGTGGTAGCTTTGTCGGTTATTGTGCTTTCGGTCATTGTTGTCTCGGTTGTTGCTTTCGTGGTTATCGCTGTCCAGGCTGCTATCTTTTTGGGGTGGCCTGCCTATTCACTTGTTTGCCAGTTTAAAGGTAATTGGCTAACCGCTTGTCAGTGTCTGCACAAAGCGTTTTATTCGCTGGGCCGCTTCGATACATTCGTCTACGGGTGCCACCAGCGCCATGCGCACCCGGTTTGTTCCCGGGTTTTCTCCAGCCACTTGTCGAGACAGGTATGAGCCTGGCAGTACGGTCACATTTTCTTGCGCATAGAGTTGCTGGGCAAACCGTTCGTCTGATAGCGGGGTTGCCGCCCATAGATAAAAACTGGCTTCGGATTGGTGTACGTCCATAACCGGTTGCAGTAGTGCAAGTACCTGCTGAAACTTTTGCCGATACAAGCGTCGATTCTCTTTTACGTGCTCTTCGTCTTGCCAGCAAGCAATAGAAGCGATTTGATGGTGCAGTGGCAGTGCGCAACCGTGATAAGTTCGATAAGCGAGATATTGCGAGAGCAGGTTGGCGTCTCCGGCGACGAATCCGGAGCGCAGTCCGGGTAGATTGGAGCGTTTTGACAGGCTGTGAAATACCACGCAATTCCGGAAGTCATTTCTGCCTATGTCGGCACAGACTTCAAGCAGCCCGACAGGCGGGTTGGCTTCATCGCAATAGATTTCCGAATAGCATTCATCCGAGGCGATGACAAAATCATACTTGTCCGACAGTGCGATCAGTTTGGCCAATGTTTCTTTATCGGTTACAGCTCCGGTCGGGTTGCTTGGGCTGCACACGAAGAGCAACTGACATCGTTGCCATGTCGCTTCGCTTACCTTATCGTAATTCGGTATAAAATTATCGGCCTGGTCACAGGCAAGAAAAACCACTTCCGCACCCGCCAAATAGGCCGCTCCTTCATAGATTTGATAGAAGGGGTTGGGAGAAATAACGATAGGGTTACTGTGCCGATCGATCACGGCCTGAGTGAATGAAAACAATGCCTCGCGGGTGCCGGCAACTGGAATGATATGGGCGGAGGCGTCAAGGTTTTCTCTCGGGATATGGAACCGTCGAGTCAACCAGTCGCAGACCGCCTTTCGTAACTCCGGCATACCATGCGTTGCGGCGTAGCTGGATGCCTTGGCCAGATTGTCCTGGATTGCCTGCAGTGCAAACGGCGGTGCCGGGTGTTTGGGTTCTCCGATAGACAGCGCAATAGGTGGAGCTTCAGATGTCATTTTTGCCGCTGACTTCAGGTTGTTCAGTTTCTCAAAAGGGTAAGGTTGTAGTCGTTTCAGGTCTGGATTCATAGTATCAGGGATTGCATGAGTGTCAGTGTCGCTTAATGGATCGTTTTATCAATGAGTGTTTCGTCAAGCATCTGGCAAATGCTTTCGCCGAGTGAGATGCAAATGCCCGGATCGCTGATAGGGGCGGCATTTTTGTCGGTAATGAAAAAAATGTCTTCCACCCGCTCGCCAAGTGTCGCGATTTTAGCGTTCACCAGGCAAATGTCATGGTTAAATAACGCCAGACCGATTTTTGCCAGCAGGCCGGGGCGATCTGGCGTGATCACTTCCATCACTGTTCGTTGATTCAGGGTGTCGTTACTGAAGGTGACCTCTGTCGGAAAAGAAAAAAGCCTGAGTTGTCTGGGCGTTCTTCGCTGAATGATTTCAGGGTAGTCGTCCGGGTCGTCCAGTTCTTCCATAAGTCGCTGGCTCACTTTTTCCCTGCGTTCTTTATCGTTGGCAAGAGGTTTGTTGTCTTCGTCCAGAACGATAAAACTACTCAGGCTGAACGGGCCGGAGAAGGCGCTTATTCTGGCGTCGACGATATTCAGGTTGAGCTGTTCCAGTACGGCAGTTGTGGCGGCAAATGCTTCAGGGCCGGAGCGCAGGCTGATCATAATCTGGGTCGCCGTATTTTTTTCCGCTGCACCAATCTCCCTGATCAGTATCAGTGGTTCCGGGTTATCTCCATGGTCGATCAGCGCTGCGGTTTGCCAGGCAATCTCGGTGGTCGAGTCTTGCAGAAAATAATCGTTGTCGAGATGGCTCCAGCAGCGATCGATTTCGCTCTCGGAGTACCTTTGCTGGAGCAGGATATATCGTGCTTCCAACTTGGTGGCATTGATCCATTCGTCTCTGTCGACGGGGGTGTCTGTGCCTCGGCGAATGGCCCGCAGTGCCTCCAGGTAGAGATGCCGAAGCAGTGTCGCACGCCAGGTATTCCAGAGTTTCGGGTTGGTGGCGGCGATATCGGCAACTGTCAATACGAACAGGTAGTCCAGGTGTACCTGGCTGGGAATGTCTCGGGCGAATTGATGTATCACCTCGGGATCCTGGGTGTCTTTTCGCTGAGCGGTCATTGACATGACGAGGTGGTTTGCCACCAACCATTCTACCAGCTGCGTGTCCCGCTCGCTCAAGTGATGGCGTGCGCAAAACTGTCTGGCATCGACGGCGCCCAATTTCGAGTGGTCGCCGCCTCGACCTTTGGCGATATCGTGATACAGCCCGGCTATATATGCCAACTCCTGCTTTGGCAATCGTTTTACCAGCCGGGCAGCCAAAGGGAACTGCTCCTGGTATTTCGGATTATGGAAATTGACCAGGTTTCGGATGACGCGAATGGTGTGGGCGTCTACGGTATAGATATGAAACAGATCGTGTTGCATCTGGCCAATAATCTTGCTGAATTCGGGTAAGTAGCGCCCAAGTACGTTGTATCGCTTCATTGCCGATAGTGTCCGGTGCAAGGCATGAGGGGTGCGCAAAATGTCCATAAAAAGCGACGTATTGGCGATGTCCGCCCTGAAGTCGTCATTGACTAAGTGTCGGTGTTCGCGAATGGCTCGAATGGTAGTCGCCCTGATCCCCTTGATCGAGGGGTGTTGGGCGATAAGTAAAAAAATTTCCAACAATGCATAGGGGGCGGAGGCAAAAATGTGGTTATTGACAGCTTCTATGTAGCGCCCTTTAATAACGAAGCGATTGTTGAGTTTGATTTCCTCTTCTTCGTAATCTCGCAGTATGGCTTCATCAAAATACTGCAGCATGACATCGGTCAGTTCAGCCAGCACGAGTACGGTTCGGTAGTACTCTTGCATCATTAGCTCGACCGCCAGCCGTTGTTCGGTATCATCGAAGCCAAGTATTGGTGCCAGACGTCGTTGGTAATCAAACAGAAGTCTGTTTTCATTGCGCCTGGCCAGCATTTGCAAGCCATAACGCATGCGCCATAAAAACTCTTCGCCATCGCTGAGTATTTGATACTCTTCCTTGGTAAGAAATTGATAGCGAAAGCGCTCCTCTGCGCGGGTAACGCCACTATGGCGCTTGGTAATCCAGCCAATGGTTTGAATGTCTCGCAATGTGCCGGGGGAGGACTTCAGATTAGGTTCCAGGTTGTATTCGGTATCACCAAACTTCTCATGTCTGGTTTTCTGCTCTTCCCGCTTGGCCAGAAAAAAAGCCCGGTCAGTATAGATGTGATCGCCGTAGGCGATTTCGCTGAGTCCAGCGCGTAAGCGGTCGTTCCCGGCAATAGTCCGGGTTTCCAGTAGATTGGTGGCGATAGTGATATCACTCTTGGCTGACTCGACACATTCAGAGAGAGTTCGGCTGCTTTGGCCAATATCCAGGTTGAGATCCCACAAGCGGGTGACGAAGAGTGAAATGTTTTCACTGAACTCTTCGGTAAACTCGGATTCAGACAAAATGAGCAGGTCAATATCGGAATAAGGATGCAGCTCACCTCGGCCATAGCCACCCACCGCCAGCAGGCTGATGTTATCGGCGTTGTGCCAGGAATAGCCATTCCAGATGCTAGCCAGAACGCGATCGATGAACAAAGCGCGGGCGCTGATAAGAATGCGAATATTGGTTCCGGCAAGAAACTGTTTATCGAGAAAGCTGGAAGCTGCCTGCAATCTTTCCCTGATCGCAGCAATTGGCGAGTCATTTTCGTTCACTATTTGATCGATGCTCCGCCTGGCAAACTCGGGGTTTTGATCCAATAGTTGTGTGGCCAATTGTTCTGTGGGGGTCATCATAGGCTTGTCAGTCGTTGCATCGTATTTGTTGTCGGATTCTGTCTGGTTCGAACCATGACGCCGCAAGCTATGCTCAGGATGAAGTTTGCCAGGCGGCATTGGCCAGAGAGTCTTTTTCCTCTTCTCGTAAAGTGAGGATTTCATAGCCTTCGCTGGTTACCAATATCGTATGCTCCCACTGTGCCGACAGCTTATGATCCTTGGTGACTACCGTCCAGTCATCCGGTAGCAGTTTGCAATGCCTTTTGCCCTGGTTAATCATTGGCTCGATGGTGAAAATCATCCCTTTTTTCAGTTCGATTCCTGAACCCTCTTTGCCATAGTGCATCACCTGTGGCTCTTCGTGAAATCCGCGGCCAATGCCGTGGCCGCAGTATTCTCTGACTACCGAGTAGTGATTGGATTCAGCATACTTCTGTATTACCGCCCCGATATCACCAAGGTGCGCGCCTGGCTTCACTTGCTCGATACCCTTGAACAGACATTCCCGAGTAATTTTGACCAGTCTCTCTGCGGCGATACTGGGTTTGCCAACGAAAAACATTTTGCTGGTGTCGCCGTGGTAGCCATCTTTGATAACAGTCACGTCCAGGTTCACGATGTCGCCGGATTTGAGTTTTTTTTTGTCAGAGGGAATGCCGTGGCAAATGACATGATTGACTGAGGTGCAGATGGATTTCGGAAAGCCCTTGTAATTGAGTGGAGCGGGTATCGCATTGTTCTCTTGGGTAATAAAGTCGTGACATATTCGGTCTAGTTTACCTGTGGTGACCCCTGGTTTGATATAAGGTTCAATCATTTCAAGTGTTTGCGCGGCGAGTCGGCCTGCAACACGCATTTTTTCTATTTCGTCGGCGGTTTTAATGGTTACTGTCATGGAGTAATTGGCTGTATCCGTTGGTGGTGACTGAATGGGGTTGTATGGCGCCTTATGGCGATCGGGTAAACATTGTAACAATATGCGGGCCAGGAAGAAATGACCTGATTTTTCTTTATATTTGATGAACTTCGTGGTATAAAGCGCGCCGGAATCGAAATACACGGTTGGAATAGACCACGATTTCTATCTAAATCACACACGTATCGGCACGCTGCTCTGGGTGCCCCATGGTCGGTTTTGACTAGAGGTTGGACGGCGGGATATGTGGAGGACTAACCCACAAGTTTTTGAAAGGTGTAACATGGCAGAAGTATCGATGCGAGACCTGCTCAAGGCAGGCGCTCATTTCGGGCATCAAACCCGATACTGGAACCCAAAAATGGATAAATACATTTTTGGCGCAAGAAATAAAATTCATATTATCAACCTGGAGCACTCCGTGCCGGCAATGAATCAGGCGCTGAGCTTTGTCACCAAGTTGTCCGAGAACAAGAACAAGGTGCTGTTTGTCGGTACCAAGCGAGCGGCGGCGAAAATTATCAAAGAACAGGCCCGTCGCGCTAACATGCCTTATGTCAACCACCGCTGGTTGGGCGGCATGCTGACCAACTATAAAACGATTCGTCAGTCGATCAAGCGTTTTCGTGATCTGGAGACGCAGAACCAAGACGGTACCTTTGACAAGCTGACCAAAAAAGAGGTGCTGATGCGCACCCGTGAAATGGAAAAGTTGGAAAAGAGTATTGGTGGTATCAAGGATATGGGTGGCTTGCCCGACGCTATTTTTGTTGTCGACGTGGATCACGAGAGAATAGCGATAAAAGAAGCCAACAAGCTGGGTATTCCAGTAATTGGAATAGTGGATACCAACAGTGATCCTGACGGTGTTGATTACGTGATCCCTGGTAACGATGATGCAATCCGGGCCATTCAAATCTATGTCAATACAATGGCGGATGCGTGTCTCGAGGGGGCGTCACAAAATGCGGCTGATGAATTTGTCGAATTGAAAGAAGACCCAGCGCCAGAGGAAGAAAAGGCGACTGAGTGATTTTTCCTGTTTTGCGAATAAATATCAGTGCACTAGCGTAGATAAGCCCAAACGGGATGGATCAGTTAAAGCAAAATAGAAAAGAGTCGTATAGCGAAGGGGCAAACTAAATTGCCCCTTCGCTCGTAAATGGTTATGAATTTATTGAAGAGGAAGTGGTATGGCAATTTCTGCCTCAATGGTTAAAGAGTTACGCGAGCGTACCGGTCTGGGTATGATGGAGTGTAAAAAGGCGCTGGTGGCAGCAGATGGAAATATCGACACGGCAATCGAAAACCTGAGAAAAAGCTCTGGTATGAAAGCGGCGAAAAAAGCCGGTCGTATTGCCGCTGATGGCGCAGTGGCAACCCGTGTGTCGGAAGATGGTCAATTTGGTGTGCTGGTCGAAGTCAACAGTGAAACTGACTTTGTTGCGCGGGATGACAATTTTTCAGCCTATGTTGAAAAGGTTGTCGCAAAAGCCTTCGCGACGAAAGAGTCTGATGTTGCCAAATTGATGGATGGTGAGTTGGAAGATGCCCGCCAGGCACTGGTTCAGAAGATTGGCGAAAATATTTCGGTTCGCCGTGTCGAGCTGGTCGAGGCAGCGGAAGGGGTTATCGGGCAGTATGTCCATGGCAATCGTCGTATCGGTGTTCTGGTTGCACTGAAAGGCGGTGATGCCGAGCTGGCCAAAGATGTGGCCATGCACGTGGCCGCAGTTAACCCGCAGTATATCACCACCGCCGATGTGCCGGCGAAGATAGTCGAGAAGGAAAAGGCTATTTTACTGGCGCAGCCTGATCTGGCAGGCAAACCACCTGAGATCGCAGAAAAAATTATTGTCGGCCGCCTTAACAAGTTTCTGGCTGAAAGTAGCTTGACTGAACAGCCGTTCGTCAAAGACCCGGATATCAAAGTAGGCGCTTTGGTTAAGAAATCTGCTGCCGAAATTATCGGCTTTACCCGTTACGAGGTGGGTGAAGGTATCGAGAAAGAAGACGTCGATTTTGCCGCTGAGGTGGCTGCTGCCGCTAAAGGCGACTAATACTTTAAACTATCAATGTCATGTTTGCCGCAATGGGTGCCTGTTTGGCTGGCCGATTGCGGCATTTTTGTTACAGCCCGATTGTTTTCGAGCTTGTTTTGGGCCGCTTTGGCGAGATTGCCGGATTCGTTACTTTCTTTTAAGTTTGTTTCGCTGGCAGTTTTTGGTTTGCCGAGCTAATATGAGCGCCTAGTTGACTATCGTCCGATAGAAATCGTTCAATAGAATGGCAGATGGCCAGAATCTGGCCTGTTCCGCTGTAGGCGGAAACCTTCTATGTCAAACAGAGTGTGTGCGAAGAGAGGGTTGCGGTATGTCTACATTATCGAAGTCCCGGCCGAACAAGTATCAACGTGTTTTATTGAAGCTAAGCGGTGAAGCCCTGGTGGGTAAGGAAGACTTTGGTATCGACCCCAAGGTGCTGGACCGGATGGCACTTGAAATTGGCCAGCTGGTCGGGATTGGCGTGCAAGTGGGGCTGGTTATCGGTGGTGGCAACCTGTTTAGAGGAGCTTCCCTGAGCCAAGCTGGTCTGGATCGTGTCACGGGTGATCATATGGGAATGCTGGCGACGGTAATGAATGCACTGGCGATGCGCGACGCCCTGGAACGATCGAATATTGCGACCAAGGTGATGTCGGCAATTCCGATGAGCGGAGTCGTTGAGCATTACGACAGGCGACGCGCGCTGCGTGATCTCAAGGATGGAGATGTCGTGATTTTCAGTGCTGGAACCGGTAACCCGTTTTTTACCACCGACTCCGCTGCGTGCTTGCGGGGTATCGAAATTGAAGCAGATGTGGTGTTGAAGGCAACCAAGGTCGATGGTGTTTATTCTGCCGATCCAATGAAAGATGATTTGGCCGTCAGGTATGCCAGGTTGACCTATGATCAGGTGCTTGAAATGAAGTTGGGTGTCATGGATTTGACCGCCATCTGCCTTTGCCGTGATCACGATATGCCCGTTCGAGTGTTCGATATGAACAAAAACGGCGCCTTGGCGCGAATTGTGATGGGTGAAGATGAAGGCACCTTGATCGCTGCCCAGGCATTGTGACAGTCAGTGTGGCGGGTAACGCGATATAAGGAGCGACCTGTTCTATTGGGGCATTGCAGGTTGATCGAAGCATAGAATTGAACGGTTCCGCGCAGAATCCGGGCCGATAAAAAGACAAGAACGAAGACAAAAAGGGGATTTGCCGTGTTAAACGAAATCAAACAGGAAGCCGAAGCGAAAATGAAAAAAAGCCTGGAGGCTTTGCAAACGGCATTCAACAAAATCAGAACCGGTCGTGCTCACCCAAGCATATTGGAAAGCGTCTGTGTCTCCTATTACGGCGTCAATACACCTCTGAAACAAGTCGCCAATATCAATATTGAAGATGCGCGCACCCTGGCCATCGTGCCCTGGGAAAAAACCATGATACAGCCGATTGAAAAGGCGATCATGGCCGCTGATTTGGGCTTGAATCCGGCAACGACGGGCGAAGTGATTCGGGTTCCAATGCCGGCATTGACGGAAGAAACCCGAAAAACTTATGTAAAACAGGCGAAAGCCGAGGCAGAATCCGGGCGCGTCTCAGTTCGAAATGCCCGTCGTGACGCAAACTCAGACCTCAAGGAAATGTTGAAGGAGAAAGAAATCTCCGAAGATGACGAGAGGAAAGGCGAAGACGATATTCAAAAGTTGACCAACAAATACATTGCCGAGGTTGACAAAATGTTGGCTTCAAAAGAAAGTGATTTGATGGAAGTCTAGCCAGCTAATGTCCGATTCTCTTGGCGAACAAAGCCTGTTCCAGGCCAATTCCCGACCTCGCCACGTCGCGATTATTATGGATGGCAATAATCGTTGGGCGAAAAAAAATCGTCTTCTTGGTGTGTCTGGCCATAGAGCGGGTGTCGAGGCGGTGAGAGCCGTGGTTGAAACCTGTGTCAACGAGGGCATCGAGGTGTTGACGTTGTTCGCATTCAGCAGCGAAAACTGGCGTCGGCCCAAAGATGAAGTCAGTGCCCTAATGAAGCTGTTTCTTCTGGCGCTGCAAAGAGAAGTCAAAAAGCTGCATCAAAATGGTATTCGACTCAGAATTATCGGTGATCGCTCGCGGTTCAATTCCCAGCTTGTCGAGCATATGGAAAAAGCCGAGCAGCTCACCCGCAACAATACGGTCATGACACTGGTTGTCGCGGCTAATTATGGTGGCCGCTGGGATATCGTGAACGCGGTCAGAAAAATGACCCAGAGGGTGCTGAATGGCGATCTGGGTTTGGCCGAAGTCAATGAAGATACTTTCCAGCAAGGGTTGTGTCTGGGCGAGTTGCCGATGCCGGATTTGCTGATTCGGACGGGCGGTGAACAGAGAATCAGCAACTTTTTACTATGGCATATGGCCTACACCGAGTTTTATTTTTCCGATTGTTATTGGCCAGACTTCAAACAGGAGCAAATGCAGGCGGCTTTGCACGCCTATTCACGCCGGCAACGACGGTTCGGGCAAACTGACGATCAGCTTGCCGAACAGTCTGCCAGCCATAACAATCATAACTGAGTGGATTCTTTTGTGCTAAAGCAACGAATTATTACCGCACTGATACTGGCTCCTGTTGTTCTTGGCGGTGTTTTTCTTCTTGAGCCGCATTATTTCTCCTGGTTTATCGCACTGATCATCGGGCTGGCCGGATGGGAGTGGGCCAATTTATCGCATTTCACCGGGCAAGCCCAGCGCTGTAGTTATGCGGCGTTGGTTCTTTTGCTGATTTTTGTGACTTCTTTTGTTCCTGTCAGCGCTATTCTTGTGGCGGCGGCAATATGGTGGGTTATCGCTTTTCTGTTAGTCACCCAGTACCCTGAAAAAACCGAATGCTGGACGCCTCCGATCGTGCGTCTTCTGATTGGTGTGTTGGTTTTGCTTCCGGCGTGGCACGCTTTGGTATTTATCCGCTCGAGTTCGGTCATCGTGGCTGAAAATCTAAGTAGTCTTTGGGTGATTCTCTATATTATGTTCCTGGTCTGGGGCGCTGATATCGGCGCTTACTTTGCCGGCCGCGCCTTTGGTAACAAGAAGTTGGCACCAAGCGTGAGTCCGGGTAAATCGTGGGCTGGTGTGTATGGTGGTTTGCTGGTGATTGTGTTTTTGGCCTTGGCGGCGGCGGGCAGTATTGGACTGAATCCCGGGCAAACGCTTTTGTTGGTGATCATTTCCCTGATTACCGGGATTGTATCAGTGCTGGGCGATTTGCTGGAAAGCATGATCAAGCGCTATCGCGGAGTCAAGGATAGCAGTCAACTGCTGCCGGGACACGGTGGCGTAATGGATCGAGTGGACAGTCTTACCGCGGCGCTGCCCGTTTTTTGCTTTTGTTTAATTCTGATCGGTTGGTTGGAGTAATTGTTGACAGCGTCAGAGAACAAAAAAATAGTGGTTTTGGGATCGACTGGCTCGATAGGGGTGAGTACGCTTGACGTTATCAGACGTCATCCCGGAATGTTCGATGTGTTTGCACTGGTTGCGAATCGAAGCGTGGAAACCATTTTTCAGCAATGTCTCGAATTCGAACCTGAGTATGCGGCTTTGCGAGATGGTGGTGCTGCCGAACAATTGCACCAACGTTTGGTTCAAGCGAAATGCAAAACACAGGTGCTCAACTCCGAAGATGAAGTCGCACAGCTGGCCTCGCACTCTGATGTTGATTACGTGATGGCGGCGATTGTCGGTGCTGCAGGTCTGAAGCCTTCATTGGCCGCAGTGAAAGCCGGCAAGCGTGTTTTACTGGCCAACAAAGAAGCGTTGGTCATGGCAGGTCGTCTGTTTATGGCTGAGGTCGAGGCATCGGGAGCGCAACTATTGCCTGTTGATAGTGAACATAACGCCATATTTCAGTGTCTCGATACGCATCGGTCAAAGGTGGTTGTCGGGCGTGATGTGCGGCGTGTGTTATTGACCGCGAGCGGTGGTCCTTTTCGTAAACTGAGTTTGCAAGAGCTTGATTCAGTGACCCCTGAGCAGGCCATCGCGCATCCGAATTGGTCTATGGGCAAGAAAATATCCGTAGATTCGGCGACGCTGATGAACAAAGGTTTGGAGTTGATCGAGGCGTGCTGGTTGTTTGATGTCACCCCGGCACAGGTTGAGGTGCATATTCACCCTGAAAGTATTGTTCATTCCATGGTGGAATATCTCGACGGATCCGTACTGGCGCAACTGGGCAGCCCTGATATGCGGACACCAATTGCCTATGGCCTCGGTTTCCCTGAGCGAATATCCTCGGGGGTGAGTTCGCTGGATTTGTTTAAACTCGGGACGCTCACATTTGAAAAGCCGGATTTGCAACGATTTCCCAGTCTTGCTTTGGCAGCAGAAGCCTTTATATCCGGAGGCGCGGCTTGTGCTGTACTCAATGCGGCAAATGAAGTGGCGGTTGAAGCGTTTCTAAATCGGCGTATCGGCTTTCTCGCTATTGCCCAGCTTGTGGAAGCCGTATTGGCGAAAGCTGACCTGTCAACACAGGATAGCCTCGAGCGAATCACGGCACAGGATCGATGGGCGAGAAATGCAGCGCTCGATTGGGTTGAACGAAACAGAACGGGAATGTAGCCTAAAGTGGAAGTGCTTCAGCAGATTGCTGCTCTTATCGTCACTCTCGGGATTTTAGTCACCGTGCATGAGTTTGGTCACTTTTGGGTGGCCAGGCGCTGTGGTGTCAAAGTCTTACGGTTCTCTGTCGGTTTTGGCACACCACTTTTCAGCCATCGGGCCGCTTCGGGTACTGAGTTTGTGATTGCCGCCATTCCGTTGGGCGGCTACGTAAAAATGCTAGATGAACGGGAAGGGCCGGTGCCGGAGGAAGAGCTCGCTCTCGCCTTCAATCGCCAGCCTGTGAAAAGCCGCATCGCGATTGCGGCGGCAGGCCCTGTGTTTAATTTTATCTTTGCCATTTTAGCCTATTGGTTCCTGTTTGTGATTGGTTTTCATGTGGTCGCCCCTGTTATCGGGCAGGTCGAAGCTGGCTCACCCGCTGATCTTGCCGGCTTGAAACCCGGAATGGAAATAGTGGCTCTGGATGGCGAACAAACCTCATCCTGGCAATCAGTGAACCTGTCTCTTGCGAACCGGATTGGTGATACAGGCGAACTGAAAATTACCGTTGTGTCATTTGACTCGGACGCAGACTATCGACCTGCCGAGCAGTATGTCATACCTTTGAAAAACTGGATGGCGGGACGTGAAGAGCCTATGCCACTCGATGGTATCGGTGTCATCCCTTACCGACCGTCGGTTCAGCCTATTATCGGAGCGGTCACTTCGGGCTTGGCCGCAGAAGCAGCCGGATTGAAGGCGGAGGACAAGGTGGTTGCCATCGATGGGCAGGATATCGCGTCATGGGATTCGTTTGTGGCATTGGTGCAAAGCGCCTATGGCAAAAAACTCGCTGTTACGATACTGCGAGAGGACTCGCGCCTGGAGCTAACCATGGTGCCTGGTGCTAAGGTTTTAGAGGATGGTCAAACGATTGGGTATATCGGCGCTGCCGTCAAGCCGGTCAAGTGGCCGGAAAATTTTATCCGAACCGTGCGTCTGGGTGTTCTGGAAGCGTTGCCGGCCAGTATCGTTAGAACCTATGACGATATTGCGCTTACTTTTGGTGCAATAAAAAAAATCGTTGTCGGGGTGATTTCACTAAAATCACTCAGTGGTCCCATTACTATCGCAAAAATTGCCGAGGAATCGGTCAGTTCCGGTTTAGAGAATTTTTTGCGTTTTCTCGCCTATCTCAGTGTCAGTCTTGGGGTGCTGAATTTGTTACCGATTCCGGTTCTTGATGGGGGACATCTGCTCTATTATTTCGTTGAACTGGTCAGAGGCAAGCCGTTGTCTGAAAATGTTCAGATTTGGGGGCTGAAAATTGGTGTGGTTGTCATTTTTTTGTTGATGAGCATCGCGTTCTATAACGACTTGTCGCGAATTTAAACGTCGTGGCTCAATTCGTGGGTGACTCGCTAGCTAGATATTGAAGGTGTTATGCGTTTTTTATTGGGTTTTGTCTTGTTTGGGGTATTGTGCGGTGTGCTAAGTGCCGAACCCCGCCTTAAAGTGGAAGATATTCGGGTAGAGGGGCTGCAGCGGGTGTCTGCGGGTTCAGTTTTCAGTGCTTTCCCTATCAACGTCGGAGATCAGGTGAATCAGGCCAATTTGGCTTTCGCGATAAGGAGTTTGTTCAAAACGGGTTTGTTTACCGACATTCAGGTGAGCGAAGACGAAGGTGTGCTTTTTGTTTTAGTCGTAGAAAGGCCATCTATCAGCAAAATAGAGATAGAAGGTAACGATGCCATCCCGACAGAGGATCTCAAAAGAGGGCTTAACGCGGTTGGCTTGACGGAAGGGCAGGTGTTCAAACGGGTTACACTTGACAAGCTGGAACTTGAAATCTTGCGTTCCTATGTCGGGCAAGGCAGATACAATGCGTCAGTGGTTGCCCTGGTAGAGGATCAACCCAGAAACCGGGTGGCGATAAAAATCGATATTGACGAGGGAGACGTTGCCTCTATCGTTCATATCAATATTGTTGGCAATTCTGTTTTTTCCGATGATGAATTGGTGGGCTTGATGGAGTTGCAAAAGTCCTCTTGGTTTTCATTTGTGCTGAATGATGATAAATACTCCCGGGAGAAATTATCCGGGGATCTCGAGAGAATACGAAGTTATTACTTCGACCGCGGCTACCTTAAGTTTGCAATCGAGTCAACGCAAGTGTCTGTTTCTCCGGAAATGGATGCCGTGTTTATAACGGTGAATGTCAATGAAGGCCCCGAGTTTAAGGTGAAAGCGGTTTCTCTAAAAGGAAAACTCATCGTTCCCGAAGCAGACATCCGCAAGCTTGTTTTGTTAAAAGAAGGTGAACCTTTTTCCCGTATCAAGCTGACTACCACTTCTGAAATAATCGCTAAAAGACTTGGCAGAGAAGGTTATACTTTTGCCAATGTATCAGGTATCCCCTCCATCGATGATGACAATACCACGTCCGTTACTTTTATGGTCGACCCTGGTCGCAGGGTGTATGTCAGAAGAGTTAATTTTCGCGGCAATGTCACGACGAGTGATACCGTGTTACGTCAGGAAATGGTGCAGATGGAAGGCGCAGTTGCGTCAACCGATCTGATAGAGGCTTCCAAGACACGTCTTGAGCGGCTGGGTTTTTTCAAGGAAGTGCGAGTGGAAACGCCAGCCGTGCCTGGTTATGGTGATCTGATCGATGTGAATTATACTGTTGAAGAGCAGTCTTCCGGCAGTATATCTGCGAACGTGGGTTATTCTCAAGGCAGCGGATTTATAATCGGTGGAAATGTGTCGGAAAACAATTTCTTTGGTACCGGACGTCGTGTTTCCTTCGGAATGAATGTCAGCAGGTCAGTTAAAAGTGCCAATTTCTCTTACCTGAATCCTTATTATACCGTTGATGGAGTGAGTCGCGGTTTTAGTCTGACCGCTCGGGAAACTAACTATTCAAAAGACGATATATCTGATTTCTCGCTGGATACGCTTGGTGCCGCCGTGACCTTTGGTTATCCTGTCGACAGTTTTACCCGGTTGAGTTTTGGGTTGGGTGCGAACAACAGCAAAATTACCAAAGGAAATCGTCCAGCTCAGGAAATCAGCCGGTTTGTTGACGAAAACGGTGATGATTTTGATCTGTTTTCACTTTCCGGAAGCTGGACGAGAAATACGTTAAACAAAGGAATTTTCGCGACAAGCGGACTGTCCCAGTCTGTTGCTATCGAGGTGATGGTGCCAGAAATCAGTGACTTGGAATTTTACAAAGTCAGTTATAAGGCCAAGTACTTTTATCCGTTGAATGAACGCCATGACTGGGTTGTCTATTTGCATTCCAAATTGGCGTACGGGGATGGTTACGCCACGACCGATGTATTGCCATTTTTTGAAAACTATTACGCGGGTGGTTTTGGTTCTGTGCGTGGTTGGGAGCATAGTTCGCTCGGCTTGCCTTCGACGCCACATCAAGACGACCCGGGTGATCCCGATCCCTTTGGTGGTAACATGCTGGTTGAAGCCAGCGTGGAATTGATTTTCCCGATCCCTTTCGTCGAGGACGCGCGGTCTATGCGTACCTCTTTCTTTTTGGATGCGGGGAATGTATTCGACACGTCGAGAAGTTATGATCCGAAGGTGGGTGAAGTGAGGTTGTCCGCAGGAATTTCGTTTTCATGGTTGACTGCGATTGGCCCTCTGTCCTTTAGTCTGGCGAGGCCACTGAATGATAAAGTCGGAGACGAAACACAGGCGTTCCAGTTTTCACTGGGGCGGCCATTTTAGAAATTTCAGGTAAGATATGACTAAATCTGTAAGACATGAAATAAAAAGTATTGAGGAGATAAAAGTGCGATTGACTAAAAAAATGGTAGTTTTTGTGTGCTTGTTTATGATGAGCCTGGTTGCAACAGCAGCAGACAAGTATGCGGTGGTTGACGTGCGTACAGCACTCTTCGCTTCAAATGCGGCGAAAGCCTTTAGCGAGCAATTGAAAAGAGACTTTCAGGGTGAGGAAGGCAAAATCAAAAGTGTCGGCGAGCAAGCTAAAAGACTGCAGGATCGTCTTAAAAAAGACGGTGCCATGATGAGCGAAAATGAGCGAACCAAAGTGGCAGAGCAATTTGAAGAGAAAGCCAAGGAGTTTAATTATTTGAAGAGCAAGTTTGAATCGTCAGTCAACAAGAGAAAGCAGAAGTTTCTGCTGGAATCGAAACCTAAAGTTGACGCCGCGATACGTAAAATTGCCAAATCGAACGGGGTCAATGTGCTTTTTCCCAAAGAAGCGACGCTCTGGGTCGATGGCAAGCTCGATCTGACCGCTCAAGTGATTGAAGAGCTGAACAAGTAACCTATTGTTTTGAATGCATTATGGAAATGGATCACGGCCTTTGCTTTACGGCTGATCAGTTAGCTGAGTTGCTGGGGGCAGACCTTGTCGTTCGTAACGAAAACAAGTTTACCGGATTGGCGACCCTGAAGCAGGCGACTTCCTCGCATATCAGCTTTTTGGCCAATCCCAGCTACAAAAAGTATCTGTCATCGTCAGAAGCGGGAGCTATCTTGCTCACTCCTGAAATGGCTGGTTTTTATCTGGCAGAGGTAGCACCGGCAAAGGAGGAGCCTTTGCCTGCCTTGCTGTCTGTTGACAACCCGTATTTGGGGTATGCCAGACTAAGCCAGGAATTTGATACTCAGTATCGATTTACACCCGGGATCCATGAATCGGCGATCATTGCCGAGGATGTCGTTGTTCCCAAAACGACACACATAGCGGCCAATGTCGTCATTGAAAGCGGCTGCACTTTGGCGGAAGGAGTCTATATTGGCGCTAATTGTGTTTTGGCTGGCAACGTTCGAATTGGCAAGGGTACGCGCCTTTGGCATAGCGTCACCTGTTACGCCGGTATCAGCATTGGCAGTGACTGCATCATTCATAGTGGCACCGTCATTGGTTCGGACGGTTTTGGCAACGCCAATCATAATGGCGAGTGGGTTAAAATAGCGCAGTTGGGTGGTGTCGTTATCGGTGACAATGTCGAAATTGGCTCGAACTGTTCTATTGACCGAGGGGCCTTGGCCAATACCGTAATTGCTGATGGGGTCAGGATAGATAACCTGGTGCAGATTGCGCATAACGTGGAAATCGGGAAAAACACCGCTATCGCCGGTTGTGTTGGTATTGCCGGAAGTGCCGTGATTGGCGATCACTGTATCATCGGCGGAGCCTCGGGTATTAGTGGCCACCTCAGTATTGCAAGTCATGTGCATATGACGGGTATGACGATGGTGACCAAGAGTATTCGTGAGCCTGGTTTGTATTCTTCCGGAACCGGTGTCGAGTCAAACCTGAAATGGCGAAAAATGGTGGCGCGAATGCGTAAACTGGATGAAATGGCTGCGCGCCTCAAAGTGCTGGAGTCGAAGATTGATAAAGCGTGAGATCAACACACCCACTGGGACGCATACCTGATGGTTTTGGATATAGAACAAATTCTGGAGTATTTACCTCACCGTTATCCGTTTCTTTTGGTCGATCGGGTGACCGAAGTCGAAAGCGGGGTAGCCATTTCCGGGTATAAGAATGTATCAATGAATGAGGGCTTTTTTCAGGGTCACTTTCCCGGCAGGCCGATTATGCCTGGTGTGCTGATATTGGAAGCCATGGCTCAGCTTTCCGGTATTTTGGGATATATTACCAATGGTATAAAGCCTTCGGAAGGTGTCGTTTGTTATTTGGCAGGGTCAAATCGTGTGCGCTTCAAGCGCCCGGTTGTTCCCGGGGATCAGCTGGTTCTGCAGTCCAGTCTAATCGCTGACAAGCATGGGATCTGGAAATTTGACTGTACCGCGTCTGTGGCGGGGCGAACAGCCTGTGTGGCAGAAATAATGACAGCAGAGAGGTCGGTATAATGGCGATTCACCCTCGAGCTATAGTGGATCCGAAAGCGACAATCGGCAATGGTGTATCAATTGGTCCCTGGACCTGGATAGGGCCAGATGTCGAGATTGGTGCAGGCTCGGAGATAATGTCTCACGTGGTGCTCAAAGGGCCTACCCGGATCGGGGAGAACAACCGGATATTTCAGTTTTCCAGTGTCGGGGAAGAGTGCCAGGATAAAAAGTACGCTGGAGAAGCTACCCGATTGGAAATTGGCGACAATAATGTTATTCGAGAGAGTTGCACGATACACAGGGGAACGGTCCAGGGTGGTGGTCTGACTAAAATAGGCAACGACAATCTGCTGATGGCCTACGTGCATGTTGCCCATGATTGTACCCTGGGTGATAACTTGATTCTTGCCAATGCAGCGACACTTGCCGGGCATGTTCAAGTGGGCGATTGGGCCATTTTGGGTGGCGGTACCATGGTTCACCAATTCTGTCATATCGGATCTTACAGTATGAGCGCGGGGGGCAGTATTGTCTTGAAAGATATTCCGGCCTACGTAATGGCGAGCGGGCAATCCGCGTCAGCACACGGCTTGAATACAGAAGGCTTGAAAAGACGAGGCTTTTCGCCGCAGGTTATCCAGTCACTCAAAACCGCTTACAAGATTGTCTATCGACAAGGTTTAACGCTTCGACAGGCAATTGAAAAAATCGAGGATGAACTGGGCGACAAGCCGGAAATCGCCGTTTTTCTTGATTCGATCCGCAACAATGCGCGTGGTATTGTGCGTTGAGATTTTCCAGGAATTGCGCATAAGGAAGCAGCCTATATGAAACGAAGTGTTCGCATTGGTATTGTCGCCGGCGAAGCTTCTGGTGATATTCTCGGTGCGGGTTTAATTCAGGAAATAAAACAGCGGTATCCCCATGCCGTGTTTGAAGGAATCGGTGGTAGCGGTATGATCGCCCAGGGCTTGCATAGTCTGTTTCCGATCGAGCGTTTGTCCGTAATGGGGTTGTTTGAGGTGCTGCCCCGACTTATTGAGCTGATTGGTATTCGTCGGAAACTGCGCAATCACTTTATTGCCCGGCCTCCTGATTTGTTTATTGGTATCGATTCGCCCGATTTTACTTTGGGTCTTGAAGCCAAACTGCGTCAATATGGAATCAAGACGGTTCACTATGTCAGCCCTTCGGTCTGGGCGTGGCGGCAGAGGCGTATTTTTAAAATCGCCCGGTCGGTCGACTTGATGTTGACATTGTTTCCGTTTGAAGCCCGCTTTTATCACCAGCATAGCGTGCCGGTCAGGTTCGTTGGCCACCCCCTCGCCGATATCATCCCGTTAGTCCCGGATCGGGACGCCGCATTAGCCGTTCTGCGCGATAAACATGAGTTGTCTATCGCATCTGACAGACCTTTGGTGGCTTTGTTACCCGGTAGCCGCAGTGGTGAGATTCATTATCTTGGCAGTGTTTTTCTGCAAGCGGCGCGAAAGGTTTTTCAGATGACTCCGGCTGTTCGGTTCCTGCTGCCCTATGTCAATCAATCCAGAAAAAAACAGATTGTCGAGTTGATAAAACAAGAGGCAAATGATCTGCCCATTGACCTGATTGACGGGGATTCGCGAACGGTGATGGCAGCGTGTGATGTCATACTCTTGGCTTCAGGCACGGCGACTCTGGAAGCGATGCTACTGAAAAAGCCGATGGTAGTGGCTTACCGGATGTCTTTGATTACTTACTACATTATGAGTAAGTTGATGAAGTCGCCTTTTATTGCCTTGCCTAATCTCCTTGCCAACAAGCCGCTTGTGCCTGAGTTGATTCAGGCACAAGCGTCACCGGAAAACCTGGCCAAAGAAGTATTGTTGCGTTTGAATGATCAACGACTGAGGCAGGAGTTGGGTGGACAATTTGTGCGGATTCATGAAAGCCTGAGAAAAGGTGCGAGCCGGGAAGCGGCAGCGGCTGTTTTGCAGTTGATTGAAACTGACCCATCAAGCGAATCTGTCGTGGATATGTCGTAAATGGCCAGGCGATTGGGTAATAAAATGACCCCCTCGGATGACAGTGAGGCACCGTTGATTCCTTATCGAGGGCAACGACTGGCCGGTGTCGACGAGGTGGGAAGAGGTCCGCTGGCTGGCCCGGTTGTGGCTGCTGCCGTTATCCTCAACCCGCTGAACCCGATAGCAGGCTTGGTTGATTCCAAAAAGCTGAGTGAGAAACAGCGAGAATCGCTGTTTAGCCAGATTAAGGAAAAAGCGTTGTGCTGGAGCATTGGCCGCGCAGAAGCCGAAGAGATAGATTGTATCAATATTTTGCAGGCGACGCTGGTGGCGATGCAACGTGCGGTCGCCGGATTGTCGGTGAAACCGGAATTTGTGGTTGTTGATGGCAATCGCTGCCCTCGGTTGACGATACCCTGCATGCCTATTGTTAACGGGGATAATCGGGTAGCGGCAATCAGTGCAGCGTCAATCATTGCCAAGGTAACGAGAGACAGGGAAATGATCGAGCTGGACAAACAATTCCGCGAATATGGCTTTGCTTCCCATAAAGGTTATCCGACCAAAGCGCATATCAGTGCAATCAGGGAGTATGGTATTTGTCAGCTGCATCGACGTTCGTTCAAGCCGGTCAGAGAGGTAATCGAAAGTGCCGGGTAAGGTTTTTTGGGATGAATGCCTTTTTTTGAGTGCTATCTTTCCAGGTCTTTCAGTTTTCCTGTTACGCCATCCCAGTCAGTGGCGTCGGGGAGCGGGTCTTTTTTCTCGGTAATGTTTGGCCATTTTTGACATAACTCGGCGTTGATCTCGATAAATTCCACTTGGTTGTCTGGCAATTCATCCTCGGAGAATATCGCATCTGCCGGGCACTCCGGCTCGCAAAGGGCGCAGTCGATACATTCGTCCGGGTCGATAACCAAAAAATTCGGGCCTTCGTAAAAACAATCAACCGGGCAGACCTCGACACAGTCGGTGTATTTGCATTTGATACAATTTTCTGTAACAACGAATGCCATTGGTTTGATCCCTGTTTGGTTTTGGCGATAGCTAACTGTCGAAAGTTAACCGAAACGCGTATTTTAGGGCTAGGCTATGCGGCAAGCAAGCCTGAAGTTGTAAATTGTGTATAACCAGACAAACCCCATTCAATGAGCGGCAGGGTAGTGACTGAACTACTCGTTAGAGAGCTGGTCTTTAAGCTTATACAGAAGATCAAGCGCCGCTTTGGGTGTGCAATTATCCAGATCCTGATCCAGAATTGTCTGTTCAATCGCAGTTGGCGTCAGTCCATAAAACATATCGGGCTGAACAAAACTGTTCTGGAGGTTACTCGGTTCAGTGCGCGAAAACGGCTGAAGCGGTAGGGTATTCCCGCCTTCGAGCAGGCTGAGTTGTTGTTTGGCGGCGTTGATTACCTGATTCGGTACGCCGGCAAGTTTGGCAACCTGCAGGCCATAGCTTTGACTGGCCGGGCCATCATGGACGGAATACAGGAAGACAATTTTGTCATCATGTTCGGTCGCTGTCAGGTGAACGTTAGCCACATTGTTCAGTTTTTCCGGCAGGGATGTCATTTCAAAATAGTGGGTCGCAAACAAGGTGTAGGCTTGAGTCTGGGATGCCAGGTACTCAGCACTCGACCACGCCAGTGACAGGCCGTCAAAGGTGCTGGTGCCGCGGCCGACTTCGTCCATCAAGACCAGACTTTCGGCTGTCGCATTGTTAAGGATATTTGCGGTTTCAGTCATTTCTACCATAAAGGTCGAACGCCCTCCGGCTGTATCATCGGCCGCACCCATTCGGGTCAATATCCGATCGATCGGCCCGATGACAGTTCGGCCTGTAGGAACATAACTGCCGGTATAGCTAAGCAGCGCGATCAGTGCCACCTGGCGCATATAGGTTGACTTACCACCCATATTGGGGCCGGTGATCACCAGCAAGCGTCTGTTTTGATCCAGGTGCAGGTCGTTGGGGACAAAGGGGGAGTCCAGCAGTTGTTCGACAACAGGGTGCCGGCCTTCCTCGATCAGTATGCCCGGCTCGGTAGAAAGTTCGGGTTTGGTCAAATGAAGCGTTTGTGCGCGTTCAGCCAGATTGCTCAATACATCCAGTTCGGCCAGATGGTCAGCCGTGGTTTTTAGTTTGGTCAAATAGTCATTCAATTGCGCGATAAGCGCATCATACAAGCCTTTTTCTCTCGCTAAAGCCCGGCTTTTACTGCTTAGGGCCTTGTCTTCAAATTGTTTCAACTCGGGAGTGATAAAACGCTCGGCGTTTTTTAAGGTTTGGCGCCGAATATAGGCCGTGGGCGCTTCCGAGGCTTGCAGCTTGCTGATTTCGATATAGTAGCCATGAACGCGATTGAATCCGACCTTCAGTGTAGACAGCCCGGTTTTTTCTTTTTCTTCTTCTTCGAGTTTTATAAGAAAACTTCCCGCATTCTGACTGATGGCGGTTAGTTCGTCCAGTTCGCTGTCATAGCCTTCCTTGATAACGCCTCCATCCCGAATGACGGCCGGGGGATTGTCAACAATGGCGCGGTTGAGCAAATCGGCAAGCTCAGGGTAAGTACCAATGGCGCGGGCGATATCGCAAATATGACTATCCGAAATCTCTGCCAATTCCGTTTGTAATTCAGGCAAAAGATCCAGAGCATCCCTCAGTCGAGCCAAATCTCGCGGCCGGGCCGATTTCAGCGCAATTCGAGTGAGAATTCTTTCAATATCGCCGACCTGTCGCAATGCACCATGAATCGGCTGGTAGTAGCAATTGTCAATGAGTGCTCCAATGGCATTTTGACGAGTGATCACTTTGTCACGTTCGCGCACAGGACTGTTAAGCCAGCGGAGTAACAGGCGGCTACCCATAGCCGTGCCGGTCTTGTTCATCACCCAGGCCAGGGTGTGTTTGGTATGCCCCTGCAGGTTAGTGTCTATTTCCAGGTTTCTTCGGCTCGCCGCGTCGAGAATCACAGTTGTTTCTCTGCGTTCTCTGGACAGGCTGATTATGTGAGGAATCGATGATTTCTGGGTTTCCTTTACGTACTCGAGCAGGCAACCCGCCGCTGCAATGGCCAGGTCTAACCCTGCACAATCAAAACCGGACAAGTCCTTGGTACCAAATTGGTTCAGCAGGGTGCGTGTGCAGGTATCCAGGTCATAGTTCCAGCCAGGTAAACGGCGTACCCCTGAGCATTGGTGGGTAATTTGCTCGTACGGAAATCCTTCGGGAATGAGAGTCTCGACAGGCAGTAAGCGCTGTAGTTCACTGGTCAGGCTTTCTTCACTTTCCGGTTCACAGACCGAAAACCGGCCGCCACTTAAATCCAGTATCGCCAGGCCGAACTGGTTGTTTTGGTGACTGATACAGGCAATTAGGTTGTCTCTGCCGTCTTCCAGAAAAGCTTCATCGGTTAGTGTTCCTGGTGTAATGATGCGCGTGACTTGCCTTGCTACCGGCCCTTTACTGGTTGCCGGATCGCCGATTTGTTCACAAATTGCAATGGACTCACCCATCTTTACCAGTTTGGCTATATAGTTTTCTGCCGCATGGAAGGGAACTCCCGCCATAGGAATAGGGCTGCCGCCTGCCTTACCCCTTGCGGTCAGTGTGATATCGAGTAAATCTGCCGCCTTTTTAGCATCATCAAAAAACAGTTCGTAAAAATCTCCCATTCGATAAAAAAGCAGTTCATTGGGATGTTGTTTTTTGATGGCCATGTATTGCGCCATCATGGGCGTGATCGTCGACGCGGCGGTCGATGTACTGATTGATTTGGCCATGCGGGTTAAAGTTTCTTTCGTTTATCGGGCTGCTTGGTGAGTCAGCCTGGTGAAATTACGTATTGTAATTCGTTCAGCTAGTGTGAAATAATGCTGTTCAAATATACAGTTATTTTCGACTTTTAAGGTTCTATCTTCAATGATTCGATCGTACCAGGTTGAACTGTATGGGTTATATTTCTTGTATTATCGCGGCAGAATGGCTCATTATATTGAGCATATTTGAGTTAGAGATTAACACTAAATTACTACTACGAAATTACTGGAATAGATTTACAGGTTAATAAAAAGATGGATGATAACAAAAAAAAGGCGTTGAGTGCGGCTCTCTCCCAAATTGAAAGGCAGTTTGGCAAGGGGGCAATAATGAAAATGGGAGACCGGCCCCTCGAGAAAATTCCGGCAGTTTCGACTGGTTCACTCGGGCTGGATGTCGCGTTGGGCATTGGTGGTTTGCCATATGGCCGAATTGTCGAAATCTATGGCCCGGAAAGCTCGGGTAAAACAACGCTCACTTTGCAGGTGGTGGCCGAAGCGCAGAAACAGGGAAAAACCTGTGCGTTTATCGATGCTGAACACGCGCTCGATCCGATTTATGCCGAAAAACTGGGAGTTAATGTTGAAGAGTTGTTGGTTGCTCAACCGGATACGGGAGAGCAGGCGCTAGAAATTGCAGACATGCTGGTTCGTTCAAATGCGGTTGATGTTATCGTTGTCGATTCTGTTGCCGCATTGACACCAAAGGCTGAAATTGAAGGTGAAATGGGTGATTCTCATGTTGGCCTGCAAGCCCGGCTTATGTCTCAGGCATTGAGAAAAATAACCGCAAACGTCAAAAATGCCAATTGTTTATGTATCTTTATCAATCAGATCCGAATGAAAATCGGTGTTATGTTTGGCAACCCGGAAACCACCACAGGTGGCAATGCGTTGAAGTTCTACGCTTCTGTCAGACTGGATATCCGGCGCACAGGTGCGGTCAAGGTTGGCGACGAGGTGGTCGGCAATGAAACACGCGTCAAGGTCGTGAAAAACAAGGTGGCGCCACCCTTTAAGCAGGCTGAGTTCCAGATTCTCTATGGCGCTGGAATATATCGTCTGGGTGAGGTGATCGATATCGGGGTCAGCTTGGGCCTGGTTGATAAGTCTGGCGCCTGGTACAGCTATAAAGGAGATAAAATCGGTCAAGGCAAGGCCAACTCTGCAAAATATCTGGAAGAGCATTCAGAAATCGCCACCGAGATTGAAAGTCAGATCAGGCAGCAGTTGCTTCCCGAAGACAAGCCAGTTGAACAGCTACCGGGTGATTTAGAGAGAAATGGGTCGTAATGAATTAATTTTGAACAGCTATTTTAATGGAGTTTGAATTGTAGTTTAATTGTAACTACTTACTCCCTAAAGTTTTTTAAGAAACGCTTGACATGTTTTTTGCGCTAAATTTCGTGTCAAGCCATCCTCCGCAGTAAATAATGATCAAAACTCAACAGCACGTTTGTTACAACGATTCGCCCTTACTTTGAAAATAACAAGTTTATTCGCCTGTCCGCAGAGGACACAATTTCTGCCGAGTTAAAAATTCTGATTAGTGGTTTTTCACTTCGCTCAAGTTCGTGATGCGGCTACACCAAGCTTTGGCGGAATGGGAGAGACACAATTCAACAACTGTTGATAAGTCTGATGGCACTTGCTGTAGAAATAGGGGGTAAGTAGTTGCTTCCAGCCAAACATTGGCAAAATTTGAGGACAACGAATCCGATTGAATCGACTTTTGGCACGATACGATATCGGACGAAGAGGTTTCGTAACTTACTACTTTAAAGAGATTTTTCTATGTTTAAAAAAAAGTTGGCTTATAAAACAATGACAGTTCTCGTTGTTCCTGCTGCACTTTTACTCCTGTATGCCTATGGTTTTTTTAATACAGAGGAAAACTCTGCAAATGTTAAAAAACCGGAAATCCGCTCAGAACAATCCGCCAGTTCATTCAAGCCCGTTTCCATTAAAGATAGTGTGGGAAATATCGTCACAGTGAAAAGAAAGATAGAAAGAATCGTTGTGTCCTATTACGGGTGTGCCGAAGTGCTCAGGAGTCTTTCCTATGCCGGGAAAATTGTCGGAGTGGGGGAAACAATTACAGACCGCCCCTTTTATTTCCCCAAACTCAGCTCCTTGCCTTCAACCGGAAAAACCACTTTCAATGAAATAGAACAGATTCTTGCACTGAATCCGGATACAGTCATACTCAGAACCCGCGCCGGAGATACTGAAACAAGAGTGCCCCGGGGTCGAGCTGGCATGGTAAAATTCTTACCGCAGGCGGTAGAAATATTTACGCAAATGAGCCGGTACCTCTTCCTGTCGTTACTTCCGAGAATATTATCAGCAAGAACCCGGATATCATTGTTAAGGTTGGAGGATGGGGAGTCGATGATTTCGGAGGCTATGGAGTTGACACCCTTTCTGCAATGAAACTGATGAAGAAAGCAATAATGAGCAGGCCTGCATGGGATAACATCGAGGCAGTGAAAGAAAACAGGGTCTGGGTTCTTTACAATGATATTCTGGGTGGCCCGGCTCACTTTGTCGGAATT
>PDWJ01000893.1_pt1 | contig 40205 bp, 30 predicted proteins | sample 1430881 | NCBI WGS metagenome assembly PDWJ01 (sample SAMN01162460, study PRJNA174530) | Oral metagenome, whole genome shotgun sequencing project. | biome: Marine environment; feature: Marine mammal; material: Swab sample of the gingival sulcus; isolation source: swab sample of gingival sulcus...
GCCGGCCTGAATCAGGAAGATATTCCTGCGGATTTGATCAATGGAGCTTGCCGTTATGGCCATCTGACTTGAAAGATTGCTCCCTATACCGGCCAAATCCGAAGTGCTCTTCTTGATAACAAAAACAAGCTGGCGGATATTGTTAACCGTAGAGTTAAAATTCAAAGCCATTTGCCCAATTTCGTTTGAAGAAATGACCTCCATCTCCTTTGTTAAATCCCCCTGCCCCAGCTCGGATAAAACACCGGAGGTTTTTAACAAAGGCCTTATGATGGAACGATTTATATAAATGACAAAGCCAACTATAAAAATAACCGCTAAAAGAGTAAAAAGAATGGCCAGTTTTTCATACAAGACAAACCTTTCCTTTACAGAATTTTCTTCGGCCCTCGTTCTTTGATCAATATTCTGGAAGAACTGGTTAACCGGCAGCATTATTTTTTTAACCTCATTATGGTATTTATCATCATTAAGAATTCTTGAAGCAAAATCGTAAACCGATTCATCTGATGCTTTATTCCTGATTCCCTCAACGAAGGTTTGCTGCTTAACCGTTTCCATGGCCTGCCGTTCAATATTAACCAGATCATTGGAAAGGCTAGTGGATTTTTGCAGCAAGGCAATCTCCTTCTCGGTACAGCCCAACTCTTTAAGCAGGGCAATTTGGCTTATCTTTCTGCCGGGATAAACCTTTTTATTCACCCTGTCAGGCCGGGGAACCGCACCGGAGCGCCATTGAATAATGTAATTATATTCATCCGCATACTTTTGCTCACCGCCGGTAGCTATGAAAAGGCGGCTGAGGCGTGTCAGATCTTCCGATGTCTGGCGCAGTTCATTGGCAATCAGGAACAAACGTTCTTTCTGATCCAGCAGCTGAACAAGCCTTGTACTCTGCCTGTTGACCAAAATATTCAGGAACAGCACAGCCAAAAGCAAAAGGGTCAAAAACAAAACCGTTATAGAAGTCATGGCCTTGAAGGCGGCACTCAGACTTTTTTTCCTGTTCCCACCATTTTCTTCCGGCCTTTTCCCCTCAGATACCGGAGAGTAACTTTTAGGGGTACCGGTCTCCTCATTCTCCATCGCTTCCTCCTTAAGAAACGGATGTGATCCTGCCTTGCAAAAGCTCCGCACAAAAGCTTTTCCTACAGAAGGCACAGTCCTGCCTGGCTTTAAGCTGCAAAGCCTGCCTGGAGCATTGCCCTTTTATCTTTTATTACAATTACATAAAAGCTGCAAGCCTTAAATATCTCTACTTTTTTTCTGCTGTAATATACCGGGGTGAGCTGAGCGTCAGGAAAAACCTGGAAACCTTGCTTGCTTGCTTGCTTGCTTGCTTGCTTGCTTGCTTGCTTGCTTGCTTGCTTGCTTGCTTGCTTGCTTAAAAATTATGAAAGGGGTCTTGTGCATGTCAATAGTTTATAGCCATTTTTTTTATTTTTCAATCTAATTGTGATTATTGCATGGAGGTTTTCGATGGATTGGCTGAAGCTAATGCAAAGTAATTTTTTAAAGTTTTATTTGCTTCAGTTTTATTCCATGCTTCCGAAGCAGTCTTGAGGCCCTTGTTTGGGTTATTCCTAATGCTTCGGCAAGCTTATAAGAGCTTTTGTAATTAATTGATACATTCTGCAGCAGTTTTTTTTCAAACCGTTTAATTTCATTATCAAAATCTATTCTATTACCATCAGCATCTGCAGAATGAAGGCTTGCTGGTTCAGAGAAAGAAGGAATATCTCCTATTGATATTATATCATCAGGAGAGGTTACTATCAGGCGCTCAATTATATATTGCAGTTCTCTGATATTGCCGGGCCAGCTATGTTCTTTTAGAATTTCTTTTGCCTGATCTGATATGGTTTTTTTATCTGGTACTTATTATTGAAATGATTAATAAAATGATCAATAAGCGGTTCTATGGCATCTATCCGTTCTCTAAGCGGAGGAATATTAAATTCTATAACCCTTAATCTATAGAAAAGATCTTCTCTGAATTTATTTGCAGAAATCTGCTTTTTCAGGTTGAGATTTGTTGCTGAAATAATTCTAATATCCACCTTTCTGCTCTTTATAGCTCCTACAGGCATATATGTTTTTTCCTGAATAAGCTGCAGAAATTTTGACTGCAGATGAATAGGCAGAAGGCCAATTTCATCGAGAAAGAGTGTTCCCTTATTTGCCAGTTCAACCCGTCCTTTTTTCCCCTTCTGGTTTGCTCCTGTGAAGGCCCCTGAGACATATCCGAATAATTCTGATTCGATTAGGTTTTCAGGAATGGTTGCGCAGTTGATCGTTACAAAAGGCTCTTTTGCGCGCTTACTGTTTTTATGTATAAAATTAGCCAACATGCTTTTGCCTGTTCCTGATTCTCCGGAAATAAGAATTGTAGAATCAAAATTTGATATTCTGAATATTGCCTCCAGAATATTTTTCATGGCTTCATCTTCAAGGATTGCTCCATTTGGAGAAAGATCAATATTATCCGATGTGTTTTTGTACGGTCTTAGAATTGTTTCAATTATTAAGGATTGTTGTTCCGGACCATCAAACGGTGTTGTTGTTATCTGAAACCTGCCCTCGGAGTAATATTGTTTTTGCCTTGAAACCACGGATTCTTCTTCAAGAACTTCTTTTATATGGCTTATGCTTTTATACTCTTCGCTGTTTATATCATCAAATGTTAAATCTTCAAATGTTTTATTATCTTCTAAATAGCGGTCTCGGAAGGAGTTGTTGAAGTATATAATTACGCCTTGTCTGTTGTAGATGCATATACAGGGTTCAATTGAGTTAATTATGTCTTCAAAAAAGTTTTCATTGAACACCAATAATCTCCGCAAAGAATAACTGCATTGTTAACAATTGAGTATTATAGAGCCTCTATAATAAGCTCTATTTTTATATGAGTCTATAGCGGTTTTAAAAAAATACAAACTATGTCTTGATCTCGTATAAAGATGAGGCTATGCTTGAATGCAGATTAACAATACGACCAAAGACATCCTTAGGCCATCTTGTGATCCATGGTAGAGATATGAATATAAAAAAACAGGTTGAATCTTATAAAAATGAATTAGTTTATGCTGTCCAAAAGCTGATTCAGATACGCAGTGTCCATGAGGATGGTGTTGAAGGTATGCCCTTCGGTGAGGGAATAAATGATGCCTTAAACTTTGTTTTGAGGCACGCGGAAAATATGGGCTTTGTTGTAAAGAATCTTGATGGCCATTGCGGATATATAGAATATGGAGAGGGTGAACTCTATATTGGTATTCTCTCCCATGTTGATACCTGTCCCGAAGGGGATATGTGGGCAGTACCTCCTTTTGGGGGACAAATTATGAATAACCGTATCTACGGCCGGGGCTCCATGGATAACAAGGGCCCGCTTATGGCCGCATTATACGGGCTCAAAGCTGTAATGGATTCTGGTGTAAAGCCGAACAAAAAAATAAGATTCATAATAGGCACCGATGAAGAAAGATATTATAAGGATATTGAATACTATCTGAAAAAAGAGAAACCCCCGATTGCCGGTTTTACATTGGATGGTCAGTTTCCTGTCGTCTTTGCGGAAAAAGGTTTGGCCATGATGGAGTACATGGGAACATTTCCTCAGCAGGGCGGGGAGATAATTGGTTATATCCGTGGGGGAGCTTCTGATAATACTGTTCCCGGACATTGTGAGACTCTTCTTATTACAGAACGTAAAAGTGAAATAGTTACGAACCTGTCTTTATTTGCGAGAGATAACAGGCATAATATGACTGCCAGAATAGTTGATAATGGGGTTATTATTGAATCCTTCGGTATGGAAACACACGGAATGGCATTGGAATTAGGTGTAAATGCAATATGTCAGCTCATCCAATTTTTATGCCATATTGAGTTTGGCTGTGATGCTGTAAAAAGCATGATTTCCTTTCTTAATAAATCAATAGGAATGGATTTATATGGAGCAGGATTAGGCGTTGATTGTGAATACGAGTTTTCCGGCAGTCTTACATTAAATTGGGGTATCATATCCATGGAGAATGATGATGTCAGGATAAGGTTTGATGTAAGGTTTCCTGTAACATGTGATTTTGAAAAAACCTCTGAAAAAATAGCTAAAAATTTTGTCAATAATGGGTTTAGAGAGATTGAAAATACATATTGGGATCCTATTTATTTTCCCAAGGAGCATTTTCTTATAAAAATACTGTTAGACGCATACCAGTATGTTACCAAGGATTACAGAGAGCCTATTTCAAGCGGAAGTGGAAGCTATTCCAAGGTAATGCCGAATGTAGCTGCATTTGGTGCAATTTTTCCCGGAGAAAGCCAGGCATGGCATCAGGTTAATGAATATATTGATATTGATAATCTTATGAAGATGACAGAAATTTATGCTACAGCAACTTCTTTACTTTCTACCAGATTATAGAGGCCTATTGTTTTTTAAGCTGTTTTTAATTTAAAAACAATTCTTTTACCCAGTTTTGAGTTATTATTGACTTAATTGTTCTTGTAATGCTATTTTTGAGCTGAATTTAGCTTGGAATCCTTTAATAAAAGTATTCTGACTTATTATCAAAAATACTCCAAAGGTATATTTCAAAAGTAAACGGCTTTTGCCCCCCCTCTATAACTAAAAAAAAATTACAAAATATAATAACAAGCGTATAATTATATCTGATTTTATAAATATTCATATATAAGTTACCATTTTTGTAATTGTGGCACGTATTTTGCTTTATATTTATAAAGGTTTTATTCCATAATTATAAGGAGAAGTTTTATGGCTAATAAAAAAAGATTTAAAATGCCCACGTCATTTTCTATCATCATTGGAATTGTTATTTTTGTAGCTATTCTATCGTATTTTCTTCCCGGCGGAGCATATGATTATGTTGATCCGGATGCAACAAAGCTTGAGCCTATAGCGGGAACGTATCATGAGGTTGAATCAACTCCTCAGGGAATTGGTGCTATTATACTTTCACCGATAAACGGATTTATGGATGCTGTCGATATAATTCTTTATACATTGATTATCGGTGGTTTCTTGGCCGTAGTAATGAAGACTGGGGCATTGGATGCAGGAATTGGGGATATCCTAAGAAGATTCAAAGGGCGAGAAAAATTCCTGGTTCCAATACTCATGGCTATTTTTGCCTTTGCGGGAGCCGCATTCGGTATTGAAGAGGAAACGCTTCCATTCTTCCTTGTGCTGATACCTGTTTTTATTGCAGCCGGTTACGATACCCTTACTGGTCTTAGCGTAATCAAAATGGGTGCTGCACTCGGTGTTATGGGCTCAATTGCAAACCCATTTGCTGTTGCAATTGCAAGCCGGTTTGCCGGTATTTCAATGGGTGACGGTATTGTTATAAGATTGGTACTTCTCGCAATCTACATCCCGTCCGGTATTATCTTTACAATGCGCTATGCGGAAAGGGTTAAAAAAGATCCGACAAAGTCACTTGTTTATGCACAGGCAGAAGAAAACAGAAAGTTTTTCCTTAAGCAGGGTACAGATGCCAAAGAGCTTCCTGAACTCACAGTAAGGCGTAAGCTTGTTCTGATAATTGCTCTTCTGGCATTTCTTATAATGATATGGGGCGTTCTGCCTTGGGAAGAGCTTGGTATAACCATTTGGCCCACAATGTGGTGGTGGTTTGGTGAGCTTTCAGGCGTATTCCTTGCTGCAGCTGTCCTGATTGCAATTATTGTAAGGATGGGTGAAGAAGAATTTTTAGATACATTCATAAACGGAGCCAAGGATCTTCTCAGTGTTGCAATAATCATTGGTGTTGCAAGAGGTGTAGCTGTTATTATGAATGATGCAAGGATAACAGATACGATACTCCATGCCGGAGAACAGCTTCTTGTTAATACTTCTTCTGCTGCATTCTCTGCTGCTTCCTATGTGATCTACCTTATTCTTTCATTCTTCGTTCCTTCAAGCTCAGGTCTTGCAACCCTTTCTATGGGTATTATGGCACCGCTTGCCGACTTTGCAAATGTTGGAAGAGAAATAGTAGTTATTGCCTATGCGGCAGCTAACTCAATGATAGCTCTTGTTGCTCCAACATGCGGTCTTTTGATGGGTGTTCTTACAATGACACGCACATCATATGGAACATGGATGAAATTTGTCTGGAAATTCCTTGTCTTCATTGCTTTGGTTACAGTAGCTGTTATTGTTGTTGCAACGCTGATAGGTTAGATCAAATTAAATAAGAGAGGTTTATATGGAAAGAGTACTTAAAGACATTGAACCTAAAGAAGTTTTTAGATACTTCGAAGATCTGACCCGAATTCCCAGGTGTTCCGGGAATGAGAAAGAAGTTACAGATTATTTAATTGATTTTGCCAAAGAACACGGTCTGGAATGTTACAGGGACGAGTTCCTGAATGTTGTTATTAAAAAAAGGGCAACCAAGGGCTATGAAGATCGCCCCGGAGTTATCTTTCAGGGCCATACAGATATAGTCTGTGAAAAGAATGCGGATACAGTGCATGATTTTCTTAAAGATCCAATCAATATCTATATTGATGGAGACAAAATAACCGCCAACGGTACCACCCTTGGTGCCGATGACGGTATAGGAGTTGCCCTGGGTTTGGCGATCTTTGCATCAAAAGATCTGGAGCACCCCGCTCTTGAGATGCTTTGTACCAGTGATGAAGAGCGCGGTATGAATGGTGTAGAGGGTTTTGATTTCAGCCGTTTGGAAGGTAAGACCCTTATCAACCTGGACTCTGATGATGAGGGTGTCTTTGTTGTCGGCTGTGCCGGCGGCCCCATGGTAACGGTAGAAATACCCCTCGTGCGTGAAGCTGTGAAGGCCGGTTATGTTCCTTTAGGAATAAAGGTCAGGGGTCTGAAAGGCGGACATTCCGGCGAGGATATCCATAGAGGAAGGGCTAATTCCATTAAGCTTATGTCACGTATATTAACTGCAGTTGAATCTGAAACAGATATGCAGCTTGTAGATTTAAGCGGTGGAGTAAAATATAATGCTATTCCCAGAGAGTCTGATGCGGTTATTTATGTGTCAAAGGATGCTGTAAAGAAGACCGAATCAATTGTCTCGGATATGGAAAAGGCTTTCCAGAATGAGTTTATGGTGACCGATAAAGGAATTAAGGTCGGTTTTGGAGCATTGAGTTCAGATGATCTTAAATCCGGAGCGAATGGATTACCTCTTACTGAGGATTCAAAAGACGCGCTTCTTAATTACCTGGTTTTTGCGGAGACCGGTATTATCAGAATGAATATGGAATTTAAGGATACCGTAGAAAGTTCTGTAAGTATTGGTTTTATGTGTCTTGAGGCCGATAAGGCATCAATTGAAACGCTGACAAGAAGCTCTGTTAAAAGCATGTATATGGATATGTTTCATAAAATAGAGCGGCTTACAAAAACTGTGGGTGGTGAGCTTACTGTAGGTTCAAACTGTCCTGAATGGGAATATAATCCTGAATCCAGGGTTAAGAAGATTTTTCAGGAAACATACCGCGAAATGTATAATAAAGAGCCTGAGTTGTGGATTCTCCACGCCGGTTTGGAATGCGGTGTTATAAGCCAGAATACAAACGGAACAGTTGATATGATCTCGGCAGGTCCTAATGTAAGAGATCTTCACACTCCCGGGGAATTTGTAACAATTTCTTCTGTCCAGAAGGTTTGGGAATTCCTTTGTGAAGTGCTAAAAAGAATTTAATGAATTTGTTTAGCTGCAGTTTCTTTTAAAGTCTGCACTTTAAATTATTTGGTTCCTCCCGGAAGATGATTTCGGGAGGAACTTTTTTTATCTTCCATCCTGCTATACCGCAGGTTTCGAATCAGAGCCTCTCCTTCCTCCGCTTGAAAAAATGTTGTATTTGTTATATTTTGTTTTTACTTCAATATAAAGGTAAATGATATGGCTAAAGACGCAACAATGGAAAAATTAGTATCTCTGTGTAAACGCAGGGGTTTTGTATATCAGTCAAGTGAGATCTACGGAGGCCTGTCATCAGCATGGGACTATGGTCCGCTTGGGGTAGAGCTGAAGAAGAATATTCAGAAGATCTGGTGGAAAGAAATGACCCAGATGCATGACAATATAGTAGGAATTGACGCGGCAATCCTGATGCACCCCCGTGTGTGGGAGGCTTCGGGTCATGTAGAGAATTTCTCTGACCCGCTGGTTGACTGTAAGGAGTGTAAGACCCGCTTCAGGGCCGATCATCTTGAAGAGGAAGCGCTTAAGGCTAAGAAGTGCCCGGAATGCGGCGGCGAGTTGACCGAACCGCGTCAGTTTAACCTGATGTTTCAAACCCATATGGGCCCTGTTGCAGATGACGGTTCGGTTGTATATCTAAGGCCCGAAACAGCGCAGGGAATCTTTGTAAACTTCAAGAATGTACTTCAGTCAAGCCGCGTAAAGATTCCCTTCGGGATTGCCCAGGTTGGAAAGGCTTTCCGTAACGAGATTACCACTAAAAACTTTATATTCCGAACCTGTGAGTTTGAGCAGATGGAGATGCAGTTTTTTGTAAAGCCGGGTGAGGATGATAAGTGGTTTGATTACTGGCGTGAGCAGCGCTGGAACTACTATGTAGAAAAGCTCGGAATAAAGCCTGAAAAGATCCGCTGGCATCAGCACGGGCCTGATGAGCTTGCCCATTACGCCAAGGATGCGTACGATATTGAGTTTGAATTCTTCTTTGGTTTCAGTGAACTTGAGGGCGTTCATAACCGTACAGACTTTGACCTCGGCCGCCACAGTGAGTATACCGGTAAAGAGATAAACTATCTGGAAGAAGAAAGCAAGGAAAGATATATTCCCTATGTTATTGAAACCTCGGCCGGTCTTACCCGAAGTGTGCTGATGGTTCTAAGTGATGCCTATGAAGAGGAGGATCTCGGTCTTGATTCAAAGGGCAAGCCCGACAGCAGAACTGTATTACGCTTTCATCCAAATCTTGCGCCTACAACGGTTGCGGTATTTCCGCTTGTTAAAAAGGACGGACTTGCAGAGCTTGCCCGCAGTATTGAAGAGGAGCTGCGGGAAGATTTGACAACCTTCTATGATCAGTCAGGCGCAATAGGAAGGCGCTACCGCCGTCAGGATGAGATCGGAACCCCCTTCTGTGTTACCGTAGACTACGATACAAAAGAGGATAAGACTGTAACGCTTAGGTTCCGCGATTCAATGGAGCAGGTCAGGATCAGCGTAGATGAGCTTGTACCTACTATTAAAAGGGCAATTAAGGATTATAAAAGGGTATAAATGATATGGCTAAATCAGGCCTTGAGGTATTAAAAGAGCGGGGTTTTATCTCGCAGTGCACCGATCTGGAAGCACTTGAAAAGCTTATGAGCAATGAGAGGGTAACCTTCTATGTGGGGGTTGATCCTACCGGAAAGAGTCTCCACATTGGGCATATGGTTCCGTTTTTTGCGATGCACCATCTGCAGAAGGCCGGCCACAGGCCTATTGCTGTTGTCGGCGGCGGAACCTCAATGATCGGCGATCCTTCGGGTAAGTCGGATATGAGAAAGATGCTTAGTATTGAGCAGATCAAAGAGAACGCGTCCTGCCTGAAAGAGCAGCTTGGCAAGATTATTGACTTTGGCGAAGATAAGGCCCTGATGGTAAATAACTATGACTGGCTGGGCCCGCTGAACTATCTTGAATTTCTGCGTGATATAGGGATTCACTTTTCGGTTAACCGCATGCTCAGCTTTGAATCATATAAACAGCGTCTTGAGAAGGGGCTTAACTTTATTGAGTTCAACTACCAGCTGCTTCAGTCATACGATTTTCTGAAACTCCACCAGGATCACGGCTGCAAGATGCAGATGGGCGGTGATGATCAATGGGGCAATATTGTTGCCGGTATGGAGCTGATTAGGCGTGTTGAGGGGCCTGAGGCAGAGGCCTTCGGCCTGACCTTTCCGCTTGTTACCCGTTCCGACGGTAAGAAGATGGGCAAGACCGAAAAGGGTGCAGTCTTTCTTGACCCCGAAATGTTCAGTCCATACGAGTTTTTTCAGTATTGGAGAAATGTTGCCGATGCCGATGTGGGAAAGTTTCTCAAGTTTTTTACCTTTCTCGATATTGAAGAGATTGCCGAGCTTGAGAAGCTTCAGGGTTCGGATATTAACAAGGCCAAGGAAAGGCTTGCATACGAGCAGACAAGGATCATCCACGGAAAAGAAGAGGCCGACAAGGCTCTTGAGGCCGCAAAGGCCGCCTTCTCTGCCGGCGGAGGTTCGGGCGCCATGGACAGGGATGCCATTCCGTCAGTTGATGTTTCCGCCTCAGAAATTGAGGCCGGCATAGGCATAATGGATCTGTTTGCGAGGACCGGACTATGCTCATCCCGCGGCGAGGCAAGGCGGCTTGTTCAGCAGGGCGGAGCAAGGATAAATGAGGTGCAGAACTCTGACATTAATGCTATAATTGATTCATCTTCCGTTATTGATGGAGAGATCCTTCTTAAGGCTGGTAAAAAGAGATATTTCAGGGTTGTTGTAAAGTAAATACTTACGGTATCCCGCAAACCCTTGGCAGTCTTGTTCTGTATCAAGGTAACAACGGTGAGAGCGGCGAGCCGGACTATGGTTCTAAAGAGGTACCGCACGTGTGGCTCGTGGTGATTCATGGGATGTTTCGGGGTTTAACTTGAGCTGCTCCGGCCGTTCCAACCGCCATCCAGCTTATCGCGGAGGCCTTATCGGTTTCCGCCTTTTGCTGGACGGCGGATTGATGTATCAATCTGCTAAACGGCGGTAAGGATAAAGCTTTCAGCATTGCTTAAATTAACAATTGAAAAACTCCATATAAGCTAATATAATATTTTATAGTTTTGATCATAATTATTTATATTAAATATTGAATATGAAAAAGATTATAATTGTGTCTCTAACAAGCTTATTTTTATTCTCATGCAGCTGGTTTACCCTTGAGCACTCAAACCCTTATGATTCTGAATATGAAGGGGAATACGATGCAGGATTCGCATTAGAACAGACCGTCTCTTCAGTCAGTTTTAAAATGCATTTTGTACCATCCGGGGGCCCCTTTCTCATGGGAGAGGATGTGCAGACTATCAAACAAAATGTTACCTTAACCAACGACTTCTGGATGGGGGAGACTGAGGTCACCCAGGGTCTTTGGGAAGGCGTTTGGGGTAATTGGCCTGGTCAACACCCAAGTACAGAATATGGTAAGGGAGATGATTATCCTCTCTACTATGTGAATTGGTATGATGCGGTTAAGTTCTGTAATTTCCTTACAAAGGCTGATCAAAGCATAGATCCCGATGAGCAGGTATACTATTCAGACGAGGATCTTACCACGCCCTATACCGATGGAACGGCTGTCTATGCAGACTGGACCAAAAAGGGGTACCGTCTGCCGACCGAAGCTGAATGGGAGTATGCGGTACGCTATATTGACGGTAAAACCTGGCTCCCAGGTCATCATGTTAGTGGAGATAGAAGCGCACCTTATAATACCTCCACTGTTATTGGCGACTATGCCTGGTACGATGGTAACAATAGTATCAATGGGTCTAAAGAGGTTGGCAGAAAAAAAGCCAATGCCCTTGGTTTGTACGATATGAGCGGCAATTTATTTGAGTGGTGCTATGACTGGTTTGCCGCTTACAGCGGAGAGCCTAAAACCGACCCGCATGGCCCTGATGGTGGTGGGGAACGTATTGTCCGCTGTGGTTCGTGGAAAGGTGTAGCCTTAAATATGATCTGTGCCCATCGTAATTCCTCTAATCCTGGGAGTAGAAGTGACAGTTACGGTTTTCGCCTTTGCCGGACGGCTGATTGATGTATAAATAAATAATATGTAAATCTTATTTGATCTCTTGATTTTTATTGTAAATGTGATAATATATTCTATACTTGGACTATAGTCCAAGTATTCGCGATAGAAGGGTGTAATTATGGCACAAAATTTTAAAAAAGATGAAAGAAAAAAACAAATTAAAAAAGTAGCTATTAAACTTATGTTAGAGCATTCTTATGAAGATATTAGCGTTAAAAAAATATTAGATGAAATGAATTATTCAAAAAGCGGATTTTATCATTGTTATAACAGCAAAGCTGAGCTTTTTATGGATATTTTAATGGATGGTTTGGAGTATAGGTATAACCAAATTATAGAAACTAAAAATAATTCAAAGGGTTTAGGTAGAAAAGCTTTAATTCTTGAACTTTTTTTAGATAAGGCCCTCGGTTATAATGAGTATAAAAAAATTTTTGCAAAACTTATGATGGAATTTCCTAATGATAAAGAACTGTATGCTTTTTATAATAAAAGAATAGATAATTTAAAACCTGCTTTTTTAAAATTTTTTGATGATAATGGTTTTAGTGAGGTTAAGCCATTTTTAAATGATGAATTTAATATCTTTATATACAGCTTGATGATCGGTACAGAAATCTTTGATCAATACAATAGTAAAAAATATCGTGAGCTAATTAGAGAAATATTTTCAGCATATTTTGAAAAAAAGAATTTATTTGATGGAGTTGATATACTGGAGGAAAAAGTTAAATGACAAAAACTAAAAAAGCTTCTTTTTTAAAAAAAATAAAACCCTATATGGGAAATAAACGAGCATTTATCCCCACGGCACTTATAACTTCGGCTATTGCTTCTCTTTTAAACATTATTCCATTCATATATATAATGAACTTATGGAAATCAATGGAATTTATAAGAAAATGTGGGATGAATATCAATCATCAATTGCCTGGAATATTAAGAAGAGAGCGTAAATAAAAAATGAAAAAATATTTGCAGAAAAGATATGCTCATCAGTGATGAAGGTGCAAAAGATGTGATGAAGTCTATCATAAGTAGTACGCTTGTAAATTTATCTGTTATGTTACCTATGATGCTATCCTTTGTTTTTATAAGACAATATATAGTAAAATTTTTTGGGACTGAAACGACTATAAATTTTGGTATTGTTCACTTCATAGGTATTGTCATTATATTGATTATGTATTTAACGGCAAAAAAAGATATAGGAGATTTAAGTGCCACAGTAATGTCAGATGTTACTGTTTTTGAACATATATTCTCTCATTCTGTACCGAAGGGATATGCAGCTCTTAATAACATTATCTTATTTACTGTTATGCTGTTTATCTATGAATACAGACCGGCACTTGCCTTATTTTGGGTAGTGCCTGTGGCTTATCTGATATTTTATTTATCTAAAAATTATTTAATTAGCATGTATAAAAAAGCTTTCAATCTAAATAGAGAAGTTCTTGATGAGTTTCAAGAGAGCATTAATTTAATTCAGGAAATTAAAGCATACAATAGAGTAGATTATTATATAAATAACATTAATAAAAAATATGATATGGAAATGAAACAAAAAAAGAAGATAGAATTAATTCCAGGTACTATTCTAAACATATCTGTTTCAATTCTTAAATTAGGCATGGCAACTGTAGCTGTTTATGGAGCAAAACTATTAATTAATAATGAGATAGGTATGTTTACGTATTTAAGTTTCCTTATTATTGCTGCTGTAATTTTAAATCCAGTTCAAGTTGCTTTAATGAATTTTGGCGAAATGATGTACTTGGACAGTATTGTAGGTAGAAAAGATGCGACAGATGAAGAAGTAAAAAAAGTTGCAACAATAGCTAAATGTGATGAATTTATTGAGAAATTGCCAGAAGGATACCATACTTTAATTGGAGAAAATGGTGCTAAATTATCTGGTGGAGAGAGGCAGAGAATATCTATCGCAAGGGCACTCTTAAAGGATGCGCCTATCATATTATTAGATGAATCAACAGCTTCTATTGATGCTGAGAATGAAAGTAAAATACAGGCTGGTATCTCTGAGCTTATAAAGAATAAGACAGTTATTATAATTGCTCACCGTATGAGAACGGTTATAGATGCAGATAAAATAATAGTTCTTAAAGATGGTAAAGTGGCTGAAAGTGGAAATTCTAAAGAGCTAATTGAACGTAATAGAGTTTTTGCTAATATGTATAAATCTCAAATGCAAAATTAATTTTGGGGTTTGAAACTCTACTTCAAACTCCCTATTGCGTAACCGCATCCCTGCGGTTCTAAAGGAGGATGAATTAAAAACGACTTCCCTGCCGTTTTTAATTTTGAAGTTTGAAGTAAAACTTCAAACTTCAGGTTCGAATAACCGCATCCCTGCGGTTCTAAAGGAGTAAATAATGTCAGAAAAATTAAAAACTAAGGATCTGGTTATAATAGGTGTGTTTTTTGTAATATATTATGTATTATATCTTGCTAGTGGTATTATAGCATTGGTTCCAATACTGTTACTGGTATGGCCTGTTTCCAATGCTCTGGTTAATGGTGTTACCTGTATGCTTTTTATGGCAAAAGTGCAAAAACCATTTGCCTTTTTCATATTTGGCATTCTTCCAGCGGTCGTTAATGTTTTTCTGGGCTACCATTTTATTGTGTTGGTTATTGTTTTTATTTTTATGCTATTAGCAGAGTTTGTAGTTAGAAAAGGAAAATATAGGACATTCAAGTATAATGCTATTGCATATGGCATATTCTCTGCGTCAGGAGCAGCTTCTTTGATGCAAATAGTTCTTGTTCATGAACACTATATGGGATTAATGAAAAGATCAAAAATGCCGGATGAAACTATTAGATTAATTGAAAAATATGCATCTTGGAGTAGTATAGCTATTATAATGACAGCAACATTTATGGTTGCTTTAATAGGAGCATTCATAGGAAGAAAAATGTTAAAAAAACACTTTGAAAGGGCAGGTATTATTTAATGGATGGAATCGGACTTGAGTTTAATCTATACTCAACTCTAACAATATCTTCATCGGTTATCAATGCATAACCTGTCTTTTTAGGCTAAAACCTCCTGGTTAGACCTATTTCCCGTGATATTACAGACGGGTTTCTACCAAGCTTTTTTGCTATACAGTGTATTGATTTATTCTGACGCAGACTGATCATTATTTCTTCACGTTCTTAGTGGGTGATTAGTCTATACACTGACTTGTCTTTTGAAGCAGTATTCATTATGGATGATTCCTTTGGTTTAGTATTTTTGTTCTAGACACATTACCTTAGGTAGCCATTTTTTTGTATCCCCAATTTTATAAAGATGTTGCTTCTCTGACTTGAATCTGGAGAATATGCCTGATACGACGGTAACAACGTTGAAAGCGGTAATCCAAAAAATAAACCAATAAAATTACAAAAAACCTCCCAAAAACTGAAGCACCACAAACTTTCTGCGGTATGTAATATATAGAACCGCATACGTGCGGTTTATTGGGGGTAAAGATGGAAAAGAACGATATTTTTATAAACCCAACCTCAGACATAATGATTAAGTTTCTGCTTGGCGCAAAGGGTACAGAGGGGGCGCTAAAGTCCTTCATTAACGCCGTTCTTGAAGACTCAGGAGCAAGACAGGTAAGAAGTGTTGAGATAAGGGATCCGTTTAACCACAAGCAGTTCCTAACAGATAAAGCCTCAATACTTGATATATCTGCCGAGGATACTGCCGGAGAAAAATTTAATATTGAGGTACAGTCTGTTGGGAATGATGTTTTTAGAAACAGAAGCCTGTACTATTGGTCAAGGCTCTACTCAGGTCAGCTTAAAAGCGGGGAATACTATGAAACACTAAAACCAGTGACCTGTATAAACCTGCTTGAGTTTGAATTGTTTAACGAATCAGGGGCAATCCACAGCTGTTTTCAGCTTAGAGAGAAGGATGAGGGGTTTATACTTACCAGCCACTTGAATCTTCATTTTCTGGAATTACCCAAGTTTTATAAGCTTTCAGCCACTGGAAAACTGGATGAATGGCTGATATACTTTAAGTGTGAAGGAAGAGAAGAAGAGGAGAAGAAAAAACTTATGTCCGATGTAATAAAGAATAATGAGGACATCCGGGAAACTCACCAAAGGTATGACACATTCACCAGTGATGAAGAGAACCGCAGGATCTACGAAGCAAGGATGAAACTTCTTAGAGACTACAACACAGGGTTTCATCAGGGGATGGAAAAAGGTAAAGAAGAAGGAATAAAAAAAGGTATAGAGAAAGGTATAGAGAAAGGTATAGAGAAAGGGCGAAAAGAAGGCAGGGAAAATTTTAAAGAAGCGGTTAAAGAAGAAGTTAAACTGGATGATAAGCAGAAAGTACTGATAAGACAGCTTGATAAAAAATTTGGTTTACCTTCTAAAGACAAGAAACTTATTTTATCCATCACTAATCTTGAGCAACTGGATGAAGCTCTTGATGAGATAGTTACTGCCCAGAGCCTTAATCAAGTTCTTGCAAAATTGAATTAAATAAGATTTTCATATGGGTATACCATCTAAAATATTTGTTTTAAGGGTGATTGAGGAATAAATTTATACCACAGGCTTTTATTCAATTCTGGTATAAGTTTCCGCCCAAATAAACCTGTTTCTCATTTTCATCTGAAACGGGTGTTTCGTCTTCATTGAAAGCTTTATATATTTTGCTAAGTTTAGATTCAACGACCTCCTAGGTAGAATTCAGTTTGAGTTGTTATTTCCAGAACACCTACAAAAAGTTAGGCCGCTCACCAGCGTAGATTACATCATGGTTCCAGTGCATGCGGCTTGAAACGGCGGGGTGGGGAACACCTATGAAGCGGGGGCTGTCTTTCTTTTCTGTTTTGGATATAAATCCTTCACATAGAGGATCTCCTATTACAGTATCAGGATTTAGGTCTTTGATAAGTTGTTTAATATGCCGTTCTGATTCTATCAAATAGTCATTTTCGGTTTTGAGTTTGGCATCAAGTGAAAAAAATGTTGCGGTACTTATCCCGGCTACTCCGTACTCTGCGGCGAGGCAGTTTCTGAGGCTGTTTGTCCATATTTGATCACCGATTATGAGAATCGTCTTACCATATTTTGCGGGTCCGTTATTTTGAACGTTTTCTGTTTTTGGTGATGTTTCTATTTTATCCGAATTATCGGAGACAGCTTTTTTCAAAGCCGAGGCTATGCGGTCCGACTCGGTCGTGCCTATTGGTACACCTGTTACAAATGGCATTTTGTATTTATTTTTCAGATGCCTTGCAAGCTTCAGACCTGACCATGAAACAACAAGGTTTACATCTGAGGCCAGGGTGTTTTTTACTGATTCGAGCTTATCATCGTATCCCCAGATCCCGTTTATTGTAAGGCCTCTTTTCTCAAGAGATTCCTTAATTGCCTCTATCTGCCTATAGTCCCATAGATCCATCGGCGAGGCACCTATTATATTAATCCCGCCGGTTTTGGGTACTTCCCTGATAAAATTCTTTGCGAGCTCAAGATAGGCGTTAGAGGCTCCTTTTTCGTAGGTTTCAATCCCTGTTGTATTTATTGTAAATACGGGGATATTTTTACCGCGCCTTATGATGTTTGCAACACCCTTGTGATCGCTTGCTATTACTGCTGAATTGGGTGTTCCAAGTATTGTGATGAAATTTATATCCTTATCGCCAACCGAGTTATTAATTTTATCTTTAAGAATATCCTCATCGCCGGTAATTGCCTTATATTCACGCAGCCCGCTGGAGTAGATATGGGTTTTATAGTCGAAGAATCTGGGCTCATCGTAGCCTGTTACATTTCCTATGCATCCGTCAGCCCCGTTTATTATTATAGCCCCGTCCAGGGTGTAGAGTACGGAGGAGGAGCCAGCATAATCCGGGGCGAGGGGGGGTATTATTTTTAAAAGGCCTTTCATCTTTTATTCCTCAATTCGTTTTCTTCAATCAGACTACAAGGTTCTGGCTGTAAACGAGTTCTTTTATGTCCATATCATATTTTTCTGCTGTGATAATTTTTTCAACCAGTTTTCGTGTGCCTGCATAACCATATAGATTTTCATCAACCGATATATCAATAAGGTGATCAACCTTGAAGTAGGCCGGTGTGTCCAGGCCGAATCCGTAATCAACATGTTCAACTATACCAGCTGAAGATAGAGATGGTTCTACACTTGGGATAATTTTAAGCCCGGGGGAAAATTTTTCAAGCCATGGAATATGTTCTCTTTCGTAGGGTCTGATAAATCCCGCAGTTAGATATTTAACCTCCATGCCCATTTCTGTCAGAAAGCGTGCCAATTCGAAGGGGGCGGCCTGTAGTGTTACTCCTATTACCGCCGTTTTGCCCTTTAATAAACCCCTTTTTGAATCAAGGTATGTCTGAAGCTCATTCTCGTAGGCTTCGGTATTAATTTCCTTGTTCAGGTATTTTGCGAGGGTTTTGTAGTTCTCTCTTATTCCCTCCGGTCTGAAAAGCCCGAAAACCCTTGTAAATGACTGGCCGAGCCTTTTTTCCATGCTTTCAACAGCCCTTATTCCCGGTAAATTTATCAGCAGGTTGCCTTCGGCCTTTGCCATCTCAAAATGTGACTCGAATGTGGTGTAATTACCTATATGCTGTAGTGGATAAAGACCGCAATCTTCCATTATAGTATGAATCTCCGAATCGGGATCAATTGGGCAGGGGGTTCCTATGACATTGTACAAACCGGGGGTTTGCTGTGTTTTTTCAAGAAAATCATGCTGTGAATTGTAGATCATCATCTGAGGGGGCTTTTTAGACAAACTCATAAGGGGATTCATTTTTGCCCTTTTTATAGGAACACCGTACTTTTCTTCAAGACGGTTGAAAACACTGTCATAATCTGAACCGAGTAAATCATCAATGCAGGTTGTCCAAAGCATTATTGCCTTTGGAGAATCCTCCTCTATCAATTCAGATAGGGCTTCTTCTGTTTTAAAAAGGTGATCGCCTGTTACTATGTCCAGCTCGGATATAGGCAGATATGATAGATTGCCTTCAAGGCCTTCATTCATTGTTGAAACGCCTCCGTGCCGCCCGCAGCCCATTGGAATTACAAATACAACAGCAACCTCGGGAACCTGAAAGGCCATTTTAACCATGCCCCAATGTCCGGCGCCTGGAGGGCAGAAGTGGGGGGCGGATTCTCTGTTTATTCTGTATTTACGGGGCTCAGTCTCGGATATTAATTCTGATATGGGAATGGTATACAGCTTATCAGCATCCGTCATTAAAAGTCTCCGCTTATGATTTTCTCTGCAATATTCATAAAATTTCTTGATATAGGAAGTTCAGGATCTCCTTCAATTACAGTCTGGTTTTTATTTTCATAGATCTGTATATTGGAGTCCCTTTCCACTGTTCCTATAAGTTTTGCGTCACAGCTTTCGGCAAATTCTGCTACAATATTCTCTTCATTTTCAACATTCCGTTTATTTAGAATTATTCCCAAAAGTTTAAGACCGTTTCTTTCACTGAATGTTTCAACCGCCATTCTGATATTTCCTGCGGCAAAGAGGGCCATCTTTTCCCCTGAGGTTATTATGATGACCTCCTCCGCGTATCCGTTTCTCATCGGCATCGCAAATCCGCCGCATACTACATCGCCAAGTACATCGTAGAATACGAAATCAGGCTCATATACCTCAAAGGCCTCAAGCTCATCAAGCAGCTCAAAGGTCGTAACAATGCCGCGTCCGGCACAGCCTACGCCGGGTGTAGGGCCGCCTGCCTCAAAGCAGACAATGTCTTTGTAGCCGATGTTGCAAATCTCGCTTAAATCATCACAGCTGCCGTTTTCCTGTAAATAGCTGATTACTGATACAGTTTTTTTCCCGCCTGTGAGATTCAGTGTTGAGTCGGCCTTAGGGTCGCAGCCTATCTGCATGACCTTATATCCCATGGCGGCTACCGCGGCAGCAATTGAGCTTGTAACTGTGGATTTTCCTATACCGCCTTTTCCGTAAACAGCAATCTTTCTCATATTCATTAGAAGTTAAGTATTAAAAATAGAAATGTCAATATCTAATATAGTTAACTACCGCTAATGTTGACAAAAGTAGTTCATACGCATAAACTCTTTGAATATTAGAATATCTAAATAAAGATAGATATAGCTAAGAAGGTAGACTTGTGGTTTATATTAAGACAGCATTGCAGTACATAATGGTTTTTTTCATCATACTGGTTGTTAACTTTGCGCTGCCGAGACTTGCGCCGGGTGACCCCGCAATCTATCTGGTTGGCGATGATATTCAGTATATGTCGGAGACTGAAAGGCTCGAAATATTGGAAGAATTCGGTCTTAACCTGCCTATCATGGAACAGTTTAAAAACTATATAGTTGGTATTTTCAAAAAAGATCTGGGAATCTCCATAATATATGGCGAGCCTGTTTGGGATGTTCTGAAAGCGCGCCTTCCCTGGACGCTTTTGATAATGGGTGTTTCTCTTTTGCTGAGTGCCTCGATAGGTATCATTATCGGTGTAATCGGCGCATGGAAAAGGGGCGGCGGGAAGGATATGGGGCCCTTGGTAACGGTTATGACCCTAAGCTCAATCCCGCCCTTCTGGATAGCGATGCTTTTGATAACCCTGTTTTCGGCAACGCTGAACTGGTTTCCGTCATTCGGTGCCTATGAGGTAGGAACCCAGCCCGGAACATGGGCCTATTTTATCGGTGTGCTAAAGCGTCTTATCCTGCCAGTGCTTACTCTGACCCTCGTAAAAACCGGGGCAATGTTTCTTACTGCCCGTTCTTCAATGGTTATTGCAATGGAAGAGGACTATGTAATGCTTGCCCATGCCAAGGGCCTTAAGGAAAAGACAGTTATTTACGGTCATGCTCTTAGAAATGCCATGCTGCCAATCTATACAAACATAATGATGGGACTTGGCGCAATGGTGGGCGGCGCCGCTGTAATTGAGACGGTTTTTTCTTATCCCGGTCTTGGAAACACCATTTATGAAAGTGTTAATGCCAGGGATTACAGCCTTCTGCAGGGAAGTTTTCTTGTTGTGTCTCTTAGTATTCTTTTTTTTAATTTTGTAGCCGATATGGGATATCCGCTGCTTGATCCGAGGGTAAGGAGGCAGGCCGTTGGAAGATAAGAAAAAGGTTTTTGATTTTTCAAGGCCTGAAATGAGATTCAGGATAGTCGGCGTTATAATACTTGCTGTTTTTCTGATCTCAAGTATACTTGCACCCGTTATCGCTCCCTTTGATCCATATGAACGTTCGGGAATCCCGTTTCAAAGACCTGGAGGCGGGCATATCTTGGGCTGTAACGATGTAGGCCATGATCTGTTTTCAGAACTGCTGTTCGGCGGCAGGGTTTCTCTTTTTATAGGTCTTTTTGCATCCTTTTATTCAACCCTGGTTGCCACATTACTGGCCCTTATTTCGGGGTATTTCGGCGGTGCAATAGACCGGCTTATAATGCGTATTGTTGATGTTGTGATGTCGCTTCCGTTTCTGCCTCTGGTTATTGTTCTTGGTGTATTTTTAGGTCCGGGCATTTCTACTCAGATAATAGTTATAACCACTGTAATGTGGGCCCCTCCCTGCAGGGAGCTTAGATCTCAGGTAATGAAGATCAGGGAAAGCGGATATATTGACGCATCCAGATCAATGGGAGAGGGATCTGTCCCGATAATATACCGCCATGTTCTGCCCGAGCTGATGCCCCTGATCGTTCCACAGTTTGTAAGGGTTGTTCAGCATGCTGTTCTGATTGAATCTGCTTTGAGCTTTTTGGGTCTTGGAGATCCTGTCTTGAAGAGCTGGGGAAGCATCCTGTTTTTTGCAAACACGAGGGCCGCGTTTCTAACCGGGGCCTGGGTAAACTGGGTACTTCCGCCCGGTCTTTGTATAGCCTTGATCGTATTGGCATTTTCATTAATAGGATTCTCTCTCGGTGGAAGGATAGGTTTAACCTATTATTCTTTTGGCTCATTTGTTCTGAAGCGGAAGAATACTAATGAAAATAAGCCTTCAGGCGGTTCAAAACTATCTATTAATGGCCTTGAGGTTGTTTATTCTCCGGGAAAAAATGAATGTGTTGCTGTAGATGGTGTTTCTTTTGATATTAACCCGGGAGAGATGATGGGGCTGGTTGGTGAATCAGGCTGCGGAAAGTCAACTATTGCAATGTCTATTCTGGGCCTTCTGCGTTATCCTGCCGAGATTCGAAAAGGGGTTATTTTTCTGGATGGAGATGAGCTTTTAGGTAAAAGCCGGCAGGATTATGTCAAGATTAGGGGTAAAAAGATAGCATACATTCCGCAGAATGCTATGAATGCCCTTAACCCTGTTATATCTGTTGAAAAACAGATTATTGAAGCTATCCAGACTCATCAGAATATCACACGTTCAGAGGCCGTTAAAAGGACTATGGAGCTTCTAAAGATGGTAGATATTCCGTCTGAACGCGCAAAGGCCTTTAATCACGAATTATCAGGAGGAATGAAGCAGCGGGTCGTTATTGCCATGGCTTTGGCTAATGATCCTGACTTCTTAATTGCTGATGAGCCTACTACCGGACTTGATGTCCTTGTTCAGTGGGAAATAGTTAATTTGCTTGTAAAATTGAAAGAAAAATTTCATCTTAGCGTGCTTTTTATCACCCATGATATTCCACTTGTGATGAATTTCGCGGACAGAATGGCTGTTATGTATCAGGGCAGGATTGTTGATCTGGGTACAATAAAGGATGTCTATTCTAATCCGGGGCATTTTCATACAAAGGATCTTTTTATGAATTTCCCCCGTCTTTATGAGGATAAAAAATGGCTGAGGGAAGAGTCTCATTCCGGTAAGCAGGCATCCCTGAAGCTTGAAAATGTCTCAAAATCCTTCAATAGCAAGCGCGGTATTTTTGGAAAATCCCTTCCGACTGTTAATGCAGTGCGTGATTTCAATCTCTCTGTAATGCCCGGAGAGGTTGTCGGTCTAATCGGCGGCAGCGGATCAGGTAAATCAACCATAGCAAGGCTTGTTATGGGGCTTGAGCGGCATTATAGCGGGAAAATTTATATAAACGGCAGGCTTATGCTGCCGGGAGGAAGCAGGAAAACGCGTCAGGAGATCCTTAAGGATATACATCTTGTTTTTCAGGACCCCTACCAATCAATGCGGACCCATATGAAGATTCCCGATATTGTGGCTGAACCCCTTAGAATACATGGTATCCGCGACAAGGTTGAGATTGCCTCAAGGGTGAAAGAGGCTCTGAAAGAGGTAAATCTTCCATTTGATGAGGGTTTCCTGAAAAGGACACCCGCTGAACTTTCCGGAGGTCAGCGGCAGAGGCTTTCATTTGCGAGGGCAATAGCAATAAGGCCAAAGTTTATAATAGCAGATGAACCTACCTCGATGCTTGATGTTTCACTTAGATGCGGACTATTAGAGCTGATGGAAAAACTCAGATCCGATTACGGTGTAGGTTTTGTTTTTATAACCCATGATCTGGCTTTGGCGAGACATTTCTGTGACAGGCTGATAGTCCTTAAAGAGGGTGTGGTTGTTGAACAGGGCCTCTCCGACCGTCTTGTACTTTCCCCCGAGAATGATTACACAAAGGCGCTGATTTCTGCTGCTGAAGAACCGGAACTGATTAAAGACCGTGGTTCAATGGTTGTATGAGATTATTGTTTTAAGAAAATATTATGGTTTTAACTGGTTTGAGTGAAAAAAGACAAATAACTTTTTTTAAAAAGCATCTCATCTTTTTGTGTCCTCTGTTTTTTTTGGCATTGTCAGGTAATCTTTTCGCCCATATTAATGATGAAGTAGCAATTCGTTCAATCATTTCTCTGGAAGATGAAAATATTTCTTTGACAATAAAGATAGATGCCGGAATGCTGTTTGGCCAGTACTATCTTTCGGATCTTGATCCTGATAAGAACAAGGTATTTGAACAGGCCGGAATAATGAATTTTTCGAATTTTCTCACGTCGGGCCTTAAGATTAGTCTGGATGGGAAACCAGTTGAGCTTGAATTTATAAATGCGGAGTTTTCATCATTTCAGGAGTTTGTAGCGGGGCTTTGTACTATCGTTTATGAATATAAAATAGCCTATCCCGATGATCTTGATTCTTCTCATACCTTCTTTTTTGAAAACTGTCTTGAATCTGAGGTAGCGATCTACAATCTGAATGTAGTTGCAGACAATGATTCAGATATAGTGATAGTTTCTGAAGAAAGAAATGAGGTGCTTCAGGATCTTACAAATATCACATTTGGAAAGGGGCTGCCGATCTCACCGTTGGCAGATTCGGCCCCGCCTTCCGTTCTTACTGAGGTTTCAGAAAATTCAGGCGAAACTAATTCAGCTGTACCTGATTTAGCAGCTTCTGAAGTATCCCAGCCTCAATTACCGCTCACAGGAATATCGGAATCAAAAACCGAATTCGCGGGTTCAGCAAGATTGATAGACAGGATCAAAAATGGTGATTTTAATCCATTTGTTCTATTTTTACTTGCTGTGGTTATAGGCTTTTTTCATGCCTTTACTCCGGGGCACGGAAAATCTCTGGTCGGAGCCTATCTTGTCGCAAACCGCGGAAGCTTTGTTCAGGCAGTAGGGCTTGGAATAACCGTTACAATTACCCATACGATAAGTATATACATTTTAGGCGGACTTGCTTCAGCCGCGGCATATTTTTTCATGCCGTCAAGGATTATTCCTGTAATGACCATTCTGACAGGCGGTTTGATTGTCTTCATAGGTCTCTGGTCCGGCATAAGAAGGCTTACCGGTCTTGAGACTGACCATGCTCATATTTTACCTAACCTGAGGGTTTTGAAAAAGGATTATATAAATGTGCTTGTTGACGGAAGCGCGGTTGATTCCTCCGAATTTCTGGCAATAGAATCTGAAGAGGATGAATTTCAGCGGCGGATGAAGGCTGCCGGGGCCGAAGGCCTTAATATATGCTCTCCCGGCTGTGAAACCCATAGGCTGGTTCCATTCAGAATTGCGGAACGGCAGAGTATTCAGTTGATGAAGATGGCTGTAGAAACAGGTGCTGTTGATGCTGTTGTAAGCGGCCGTAAAAGAATTCTGAATAAGGTAAGCAAGGTTAGGCCTGACGAGAAGGATTATTATTATGATCCTCTTGAGTCATCCGAACAGGCCGGCAATCTGCTGAAGCACGCCCTCGGTAATTTTTCTGAGCGGGGTGAAATTATAATCCCTGAAGACAGGCTGTCATGGAAGAAGCTCATTCCTATGGGAATAGCCGGCGGTGCTGTTCCATGTCCTGATGCCCTTGCAATTCTTCTTATCTCACTTGCAACAGGAAGGCTTGCTCTTGGTCTGGGGGTTGTTTTTGCGTTCAGCGCAGGCCTTGCCGCGGCCCTCGTTTTGATAGGTGTTCTCATTGTTTTCTCAGGTAAATTAGCTGCAAAAACCCGGCATTATAAAAAGATAGCCGGATTATTACCATATATTTCTGCTCTTTTTCTAATAGGAATAGGGCTGTACATGATTTTAAGGAGCATTTGAATGAAAAAGATAGCTGTTTGCGGTAAGGGGGGGGTAGGAAAAACAACATTTTCTTCACTTCTTGTTCACGCATTGGCTGAAAAGGGTGAAAGAGTATATGCCATTGATGCCGATCCTAATCCGACACTGGCTGAGGCCCTTGGTTTTCCGGCTGAAACTATCGGAGAAATTACCCCGATAATCGAGATGAAAAAACTCATTGAGGAGCGAACAGGAGCCAAGTCGGGAGAATACGGAAGTTATTTCAAGACAAATCCCAATGTAAAGGATATCCCCGCGGAATATTCAGTAACAAAGGGAAATATAAGCTACCTGATGATGGGCTGTATGAGGGGTGCTGGAAAGGGCTGTGCCTGTGCGGAAAACGCGATGCTTAAGTCTCTTATGACCTATCTAATGGTTAAGGAAAAAGAGACGGTAGTTATGGATATGGTTGCCGGAACTGAACATATGGGAAGGGGTACTGCAAAGGCTGTTGATGCCATGATTATTGTTGTTGAACCGGGTATGAGATCTTTAAAGGCTGCAAAGGAATTCAGCAAGATGGCAGCCGATTTGGGAATAGAGAATCTCTTTGTTGTTGGTAACAAGGTAAGCTGTCCTGAAGATGAAGAATATATAAGATCCAATATGGAAGGTTTTAAAATAGCAGGATTTTTACCCGCTGATTCTGCCGCTGTAACGGCAGAACGAAAGGGTGAAGTCCTTTATAATATATCTCCTGAAATGCAGAACAGCATTAAGGAAATAATAAAAAATCTAAATTGAGGAAATTTCAAAAGTAACCGACTTTTGAAAGGGCTCAATTAAATATACATTAAAGGAGAAAGATGTGAAAAGAGCTGTTTGTTTTATAGCATTAATAATGCTTATCATTGTTCCGGTTTCAATTTTTGCCGGAGGCGGAAAAGAAGCCGGCATGGATGCAGAGCCTAAGGGGCCTCAGACTGCTGAAGAGCTTAAGATCGGAATCTATAATGATGCCGGAAAGGTTAATATATGGGGCGGCGGACCGTTCAGCCCATGGGTTCTTGATTCTGTATGCGAAAGGCTAACCGGCCCGAGCCCGTACGGAGATGAGCTTGAAATGGTTCTGGCTGAATATGTAAAGCCGGTTACTGATGATAATATGGTTTGGGAGATCAAACTGAAAGATGGTATTAAGTGGCATGATGGAACACCACTGACTTCTGAAGATGTGAAATTTACAATTGATTATAACAGAGAAGGGCCTTCAAACAACCGCTATTCTCACCACACCTCTGCTGTTCCAAGACTACCGGGTGATGGAATCACAATAATTGATGATCTTACCCTTAGGGTAACCGGAGCTTTCCCGATGCCTTATTTTGACAGGGAACCATGTGCCGAGCTTCCTATAATTCAGAAAGCCCAGTGGGAAAATATTGAAGATCCAAGACAGTTTAACGGTAAGTCAATTGGTACCGGTCCTTACAAGCTCGTAGACTTCAAAGCTAAAGAATACTATGTTCTGGAAGCTTTTGAAGATTACCATATGGGTAAACCCCTTGTTGATAAGCTTACCCTTCTTGTAATTACGGATCTTTCCAATATGTTCACAGCACTTAAGAGCGGTGAGATTGACGGTGCAGCAAGGACACTTCCTGTTGAGCTTATTCCTGATTGGAAAAAAGATAAAAATATCGGTATTATAGAAACACCCTATATGTGGAGTGCTAGTATGACCCTTAATACAAAGAAAATGCCATTTGCCGAGCTTGACGCAAGACAGGCCTTAAGTCTCAGCATAGACAGGGATGAACTTCTTTCTGTAGTTGCTCTTGGTAACGGACTTAGCGGAGAAAAGGGATATCCTCATCCTGAAGCATTTCACGCAAGCCCCGATGCAGCACAGCCATATGATCCCGTAAAGGCAGCAGCCCTTTATGATGAGCTTGGTTATGTTGATAAGGATGGAGACGGTTTCAGGGACAATCCCGATGGAAGCGCCCTTGATTGGGGAATCGTAGCCGATACAAGTCAGCCCCTCTATGTAAGAGCCGGTGAAATAATTGTTGATCAGCTTGCAAAGCTTAACATCAAGGCCCATGTTCAGGCCATGGAAAAAGGAGCATATTTTCAGACTGTTTACAGAAAGGGCAACTATGATATGTCCATAGGTGAATTTGTTCCCCATGGTGTTGCTGATGATGATATGATGATTGTTCTTCAGTATGGAGAAAAGAAAACTGACAAGATTCCCTATCCTGAAAGAGATGCCGCGCTCGAAGCATGGAAGAAGGCCAGCACAAAAGAAGGACGTCTTGAGGCTTCATACTATCTGCAGTCTTTGATAAATAAGGCTCCCAAGAGGGTAATGCTCTGGTATCCGCACGGATTCTTTGCATACAATAAAAACGTATATGATAATTATTCAATTGTAAGGGGCTATAATATCTTTAATAAGTATTCATTTATACCTAACGAAGCAAGAAAAGGCTTTGTAATGGAAGATTATCCGCAGACAATGCTTGATAATATGTAATTATTAGAACATCTTTCAAAAGTCGGTTACTTTTGAAAGATGTTTTGGAGTATTTTTGATAATAAATTCATTAAATAGCTATGAAATAAAGATTTTTCAAAAATATTCCATTTACATTAAAGATTATTCAATATAGGCCATTTCGGATTATTTTTCCGAAATGGCTTTTTTTTAAAGAAGTATCAGTTTTTCCATGGTAAGATATTATCCATGCTATTTTATATTTAATAAGGGGTTATCCTTATGTTTATGCAGAAAACCAAGGCTCTGGAGAAAGATACAGATAGACTCATTAACAAAATACTTAAAATGGGATTGGTATTAAAAGAAGCAGCGTATGCTTTTTTTTATGGTGAGCAGGATAAATTTAAACATTTTGTAGGGGAAGGTTGTGAACTGGAATCCGAAGTTGATCATATTAGAAAGGGTATTGAGCTGAGTTTGTACAGTGATATGCTGATACCTGAGTCACGCGGAGATGTTTTTAAGCTGCTTGAAGCACTTGATGATGTTGCAGATTGTATTGAAAAGGTTCTTCTTGAATATGATATTGAAAAACCTGTTTTCCCTGAATCGATAGTTCCTGATATGATAAAGGTGGTAGAATTAACATTTAATTGTATTGAGGTACTCGTTCAGGCTGTTACCTCGTATTTCACCAGTGTTGAGAAGACCTCTTCCTATATTCAGCAGGTTAAATTTTATGAAAACCAGATTGATAACTATGAACAGGAAATAAAACGAAAGATCTTCAGCAGCGGCGCGGTTGCTGATCTTGCATCAAAGATTCAGTTAAGATATTTCATTGAGCAGACTGCCGATATCTCTGACTTTGCTGAAGATGTATGTGAAAGGCTGACAATAGCCCTTGTTAAGCGCGATATTTAGCAGATTAAATTAAAACCTCAATCTGCAGATTCAGATGCCCGCATCCTTGCGGTTTAGGAGAGAAACATTTGACCTTAACCCTTTTTTATCTGTCAAGCGGTCTTTTCCTTGGCTGGTCTCTCGGCGCAAATGATGCCGCAAATGTATTTGGAACAGCAGTAGGTTCAAAGATGATCCGCTTCAAAACCGCCGCAATTATATGCAGTATATTTGTAATAATAGGCGCTGTTTCAAGCGGTTCCGGTACAAGTCATACGCTTGGTAAACTGGGTGTAATAAGCAGCCTGGCCGGAGCCTTTACCGTAGCCCTTTCTGCAGCCATTTCTGTATTTTTGATGACAAAGTCAGGTCTGCCGGTATCAACATCGCAGGCTATAGTCGGAGGGATTATAGGTTGGAATTTTTTCTCAGGGCAGTCTACCGATCCGGCTGTAATACGTAAGATTGTTCTTACATGGGTATTATGTCCGGTTCTCGCATGCGCCTTTGCAATGATTCTATATTTTATTATTAAAAAAATTCTCAATAATGCACCAATTCATATTTACAGGCGTGACGCATATACACGCTGGGGGCTTATAATTGCCGGGGCATTTGGTTCATACAGCCTTGGTGCAAATAATATTGCCAACGTAATGGGTGTTTTTGTAGAATCTGTTCCGTTCACCGATCTTGGTATTGCAGGCCTTTTTGTTCTCTCAAAGGCTCAACAGTTGTTCTTTCTTGGGGCTGTTGCAATTTCGGTAGGGGTCTTTACTTATTCCAGGAGAGTAATGGGAACCGTAGGAACAGGAATTTACAGACTCTCACCTGTAACTGCATTCATAGTTGTGCTTGCAAGCTCACTTGTGCTTTATATATTTGCTTCGCTTGAACTGAGAGACTTTCTGATATCTATTAATCTTCCTCCCATTCCCCTGGTCCCTGTATCAAGTTCTCAGGCTGTGGTAGGTGCGGTTATAGGAATAGGTCTTGCCAAAGGGGGGAGGAATATTCAGTTTGGTTCGCTTGGTAAAATTGTAATAGGCTGGATTACCACACCGGTTATTGCAGCTGTTACATGTTTTGTTTTCCTCTTTGTTGTTAAAAATGTATTTGGTGCAGCTGTGTAATGTTGAAATATAGTCAAATACTCTGATTTACATTTTTCTATATTGATAAACGGCTATGGTTTTCCCTATAATTATTAATATGGAAACTAACTGGAAACCTCTTGATAAGAGAAAGCTGAAAGAGATTGAAAATCTTTTTTCCGAAATATATCCGGAAAATAAATACGGGGAGCTTGGCGGGAAGATCAGCTCTTTTTGGATTGATTTGCTTAAAAAAAGCTGGGAAAACAAGGCTGAGGAGCTTAAAAAACTTGATTTAGCTTATGACCCCTCAGATCCGCTTTCGAGGATCGAACAGAAAACAACGGTTATTGCCTATGCTGACAGTATAAGTCGTGATGGTGAGAAAAGTCTTGAAACGCTTGATAGTTTTTTCAGTAAGTGGTTTCCTGCAATAGGAGGTCTTCATATCCTTCCGGCCTGTACTGTTGAAGACAGCAGGTTTAATGACGGTTATTTCTCTCAGGTTGAGAGGGACAACATACACAGCCGTTTTGGCTCTAATGATTGTTTTGCAGAGATAGTTCACCGTTATTTTTCAATGAACGATCTGGTCTTGGGGCATGTAGATATTGAGAATCCTGTTTTTCAGGCCTATCTTGCAGGCTCAGATGAAGCCGGCCTGAAATTCTATGTGTATACAATGGAAGAATATGAAAGTCTTAAGGCGGCAGGCAGCTTTGAGCGAATATTCAGACCAAGGCCCTTTCCATTATTTACCATATTCAGGCGCCTGCCTCTGGAAACACCCTATAGAAGTCTAAGCCATTGCGGCCGTGTAGATGTAATGATCAAATTAATCAAAAAAATGCGCGGTATAGAAATAGAACCGCCTCTGGTCAATATACTATATCTTTTCAACAAGATCCTAAATGATCAGATGCTTCTTGATGATGATTACAGACTAATAACTGAATTCATCGAATGGCTTAAGTCTAATACCATAAATATTGAGTCTATATTTACCCGTTCTCTTACCCAGGAGGTACAGCATTATCCCTATGTTTTTGTCAGTCAAATAAAGACCGAAGAAGACCTTCTGATGCTGTGCGGCTTTGATTCAAAGAAAGCTGAGGCTGTAGGATCGATATTCCGTGAAACCAATAGAAGAATATTCGGTGAAGAAATCAGGGCTCTTACAACCTTCAGCCATGTTCAGGTTGATGTTAATACTACGACATTTGAGGGTTTAAAGGCCCTTGCCGAGGATCTGATGTTTTATTTGACAAAGGATCTTAACATGCTCAGGCTTGATGCCGTCAATTATGCCTTTAAAAAATGGGGAACCTCCTGCTTTGGACTGCCTGAGCTTGGACTGCTTATGAAGATAGTTTACCTGTCGATGGAGTGTATTTCTCCAAGGATGGTTCCAAACCTTGAGGTTAACGACAGCCTTACAACTATTCTTAATCAGATGACAGAAGGCGATGCCGCTCCGCCCATGATGCATGATTTTTTTCTTGCAAGTCTGCTGCCGGCTGTTTTTCATTCAAAGAATCCTGAAATAATCAGTCGAATCTTTAAAAAGATATCAGAATATGATCTTCCTCATGAAAGCATAAGGTTTTCTCTGTCAGAAAGCCATGATGGAAAATCTGTCCGCGGAAGTCTTGATTTACTTACCTTTGAAGAGCGTATGATCCTTACAAATGCTGTGATTGGTAATGGCGGTTTTGTAAAAAATAAATCGATACCGGAGCGGGAGTGTTCTTATGCTGAGCTTGAACGCTTCTGCAGCGAGGTTGGCGTTGATTTTAAAGCTGCTGCTGATAAACTTTTTGAAGGCTCCAATGGAGATGCTTCACTTCTTTTGAAGGATGAAGTTAAAAGCCTTGAAGATGTATTTAAGCTTGAGCCTGATTTTGATGGAAAAAACAGATCTGTGTCTGAGTTTTTCTTTAAACGTATTTTAGAAGGCCGTGACCCATATGAATTATGTATAAGCACACGCGATTCACTTCCAAGGCTTCAGGATACCGATCTTGAGGTTGAACGATTTCTTGCATTTGAAACCCTGGCCTTTGCGATTATGGGACGGAATATAAAGACCATATATTTTAATGATCTGCTTGCGCTGCCTAATGATCTGCAAAGGGTCAAAGAAACAGGAGAGCTTAGAAACATTAAGCGTACAAAGGTTGATTTAGACGAATTACAGCCCAAGCTTGAATCTAAAACAAGCTTTGAGGCAAAAATTGTCCGCGGTATAAATAATCTTGTAGCATTAGTCGATTCAGATCCGGCCCTGCATTTCCGCGGAAAAGAGGCCGAAACCATTGGTGTATCCGTTCCTGTTGCAGTCATTAAAAACAGCTGTGCCGATGATGAAAGCCTCGCGGTTGTAAATTTATCAGAAGAATCTCAAGGTTTTGATCTTGATGTAGGCAGCCTTAGTTTTGATAATTTAAGCGGTAAAAGGCTGGCTGTTGTTGACGGAACCGCTTCAATCTCACTTGACGGATTTGGAAGGCTGTGGCTTACAGAAGTGCCGGTTAAAATCCCGGAGAATAAGCTTGTCTGAAAACCTTGTTGAATCAGATGTAATTATCATAGGTGCGGGTGTTGTCGGAGGAGCTGTCGCGCGTGAATTATCCAGATTTGAGTTGTCGGTTATCTGCCTTGAAAAAGAGGCCGATGTCTGCTGCGGTATATCAAAGGCCAATACAGGTATAATCCATTCTCCCGCGCTGGTTCCATCCGGTACAATAAAGTCCGCCATGGCGGTAAAGGGTGCTGAGGCATTTGAATGCCTTAGTGCTGAACTCGGCTTTGTTTACCAGAAGCCTGGGGCCCTTGTTCTGGGCTTTACAGATGAAGATAGAATTACACTTGATCAATATGCTGAAAACGGATACAGGGTCTATGCGGACGCCGGCATGAAGCCCCCCGAATACAGAATCCTCATTGGTAGTGAGATTACTGATTTTGAGCCTTCTGTAAACCCGGAAGCAAGTTGTGCCCTCTATCTGCCTGATGCAGGCAGGATCATTCCCTATGAGTATGGAATCGGACTTTGGGAAAATGCTGTTTCAAATGGCGTAAGGCTTGATCTTGATTCTGAGGTTACCTCTATTGAGTATGATTCTTCCTCAAAACTGCCATGGATTGTAAAAACATCGGATGCTCAATACCGTGCAGGCTTTGTTGTAAATGCTTCAGGTCACGGCAGCTCTGCTCTTGGAGCGGCTGCGGGCTTTGATGATGGTAAAATAAACCGGGTTAAGGGTCAGTACATCATAATAGACCGTGCGGCAGGGCCTGAGATAGGTAAAATACTTTTTCAGGTGCCGGATAAGAAAAATAAAAAAAAGGGTAAGGGCATACTTGTAACCGAGACCGTCTACGGAAACATAATGATAGGCCCGGACGCAAGGCCCCAGCAAAGCAGCTCGGATACCTCTACAGACTTTGAAGCCCTGGAGCAGGTTATTGCAGGAGCGCTTAAGTCGGTTCCGGGCTTAAGGCCTGAAAAATGTATAAAAACCTTTGCAGGTATCAGGCCGCGGCCTCATGGCCGGGATTTTATAATTGAATCAGCCCGGGGATTTATACATCTCTGCGGAATTGAATCTCCGGGGCTTACCTCATCGCCTGCAATAGCGGCTGAAGTTGTCAGGCTTCTTTCTGATGCAGGGCTTGGGCTTTCCGCAAAAACCGGTTTTAACCCTGTACGCCGTGCAATTGTAGATGATGTACTGACCCTTCCGCCGGATGAGTTAAAGCGGCGTATAGGGCTTCCGGCCGGCACGGCAGATCGTATCGTATGCCGCTGCGAGCAGGTGCCGGAAAAAAGAATAATTGACGCAGTAAGCCGCGGCATTCCTGTTGTAACCACCGACGGTGTAAAGCGCAGGACGCGCGCGGGACAGGGACGCTGTCAGGGAAATTTCTGCGGAAGCAGGGTGCGCTCTCTGCTCGCAGAGGCTGCGGGGCTTCCTGAAGCTGATATTACCCGGCGGGGCAATGAACCCGAACTTGATCGGATTACGGCTGCGGATGTGCGTAAGCATTACGGAAACAATAAGTCAAATGAAGAAGCTGTAAATATTATATATTTTAAACGATAATTTTTTATCAAATTATTGACATTAAATATTACCTACTTTATTATGTAGCCGAATTTTGTTTTGGTTAGCGGTAAATGTCAAAGCCGCAAAGAAAAAGGAACAAGGAGCGCTCATGTTTGAATTAGATGAAAGAACAAAGCTTATGCAAAAGCTGTTCAGGGACTTTGCTTTAAAAGAAGTTGAACCTATTGCTGCTGAAGTTGATGAAGAAGAACGTTTTCCAATTGAGAATATTAAACTTATGGCGGAATCCGGATTTCTAGGAATTCCTTTCCCTAAAAAGTATGGCGGAGCCGGAGGCACTACACTGGAATACATCCTTCTGGTTGAAGAATTATCAAAGGTATGTGCTACAACTGGTGTTATTGTAAGTGCTCATACATCTTTATGCTGCTGGCCGATTTTTAAATTCGGTACAGAAGAGCAGAAAGAACGGTATCTCCCCGATTTACTTTCAGGCAAAAAACTTGGTGCTTTTGGTCTTACAGAGGCCTTTGCAGGTACCGATGCCTCAAGTCAGCAGACAAAGGCAATAAAGGTAGACGGCGGATACAGTGTAACAGGCTCAAAGGTCTTCATAACAAATGCCCAGCATGCTGATGTTTTTGTAGTTTTTGCTATTACAGATAGAAGTAAAGGGGCAAAAGGAATTTCCGCTTTTATCATGGACAGAGACATGGATGGGTTTGAGATAGGAAAACCTGAAAACAAAATGGGAATAAGAGGAAGCGCAACTTGTGAATTAATCTTTAAGGACTGCTTTGTTCCTGAAGAAAATCTATTGAGCACAGAAGGTAACGGTTTTAAGGTTGCTATGCAGACACTTGATGGCGGGCGTATAGGAATTGCTTCGCAGGCATTGGGAATTGCTCAGGGCGCAATAGATTGTACAATTGAATACACCAAAGAACGAAAACAGTTCGGAAGATCGCTGTCAAAGTTTCAGAATACTCAGTTTCAGATAGCTGATATGATAGCCCGGACAGAAGCCGCAAGACTGCTGGTATATAAGGCTGCTTGGCTGAAATCAGAGGGTAAAGCCCACTCGAACGATTCCGCTATGGCCAAATTATTCGCGTCCGAATGCGCAATGGCTGTCACAACAAAGGCTGTTCAGTTATATGGAGGATACGGATACACAAGGGATTATCCTGTTGAGCGCATGATGCGTGATGCAAAGATAACTGAAATCTATGAAGGTACAAGTGAAGTACAACGCATGGTAATTGCAGGACATGCATTTAAATAGGGCTAATTATAAAAAGCATCCATGCTTTTTATAATTTAGCAGTTTGAAGTAAAACTTCAAACTACCGATTATGTAACCGCATCCATGCGGTTTAAATAGGGCGAATAATAAAAAGCGTCCATGCTTTTTATTATTTAGTAGTTTGAAGCAAAGCTACAAACTACCGATTATGTAACCGCATCCATGCGGTTTAAATAGGAGTTAAGATGGAAATAGTAGTATGCATAAAACAAGTACCTGATACAACTGAGGTAAAATTAGATAAAGAAACCGGAACATTAATTAGAGCTGGTGTTCCAAGTATTATAAATCCTGATGACAGGTCCGCAATTGAGCTGGCTCTTAAGATCAAAGACAATAATGAGGGTGTTACAGTATCTGTTCTTACAATGGGTCCTCCGCAGACAAAAGAAATATTAATTGAATCTCTCTGTATGGGCGCAGACAAGGCCTATTTATTAACTGACAGGGCCTTTGCCGGTGCTGATACATGGGCCACATCATTAACACTCGCAAAAGCAATTGAAGACAGCTTTAAGCCGGATATAATCATCTGCGGCCGTCAGGCGATTGATGGTGATACCGCACAGGTAGGACCCCAGATAGCGGAACACCTTAAGCTTCCTCAGGTAACCTATGCCTCTGATATAGTAGTTGATGGTAATACAGTAAAGGTAAGAAGAAATTTTGAGAATGGATATCAGGATGTCGAAATGCAGATGCCCTGTTTACTTACCGCGCTAAGTGAAAAAACAAAGCCCCGCTATATGAAGCCTGCTTTGATTGTAGATATTTTTGAAAACATCGATGATTGTATAACAACCTTGACTCATGAGAATATTGATATCCCTGTAGATGAGCTGGGACTGAAAGGGTCTCCGACAAGAGTAAAGAGATCCATGACAAAGGGAAGTAAAACAATGGGCGAGATAATCAAAAATGATTTAGATGAGGGCGTTGCCAAGGCTTATAAATTGATTGAGAAAATGAGCACAATGTAGGGAGGCCGAAGTGAATAAAGATATATTGGTTTATGTTGAACAAAGAAAACAGAAGATCCAGCAGGTTTCTTTTGAACTGATGGGAGAAGCAAAAAAACTGGCATCCGTCTGCGGCGGAAAGGTCGTAGTTTTTATAATGGGCAATAATATTGATAAATGTGTTGAAGAACTACATAAGCATGGTCCTGATGAAATAATTGTTGCAGATGATAAAAGCCTTGAAGATTATAAAACACTTGAATATACAAAGGTTTTTTGTGAACTTTTGGAAAAGCGTGAATTTGATATAGTTTTAATTGGGGCAACCGCTATAGGCAGGGATCTTGCTCCCAGATGTTCTGCAAGAATTCATACAGGTTTAACAGCAGATTGTACAAACCTTGAATATGACACAATTGAAGACAGACTGCTTATGACAAGGCCTGCTTTTGGCGGAAATATACTTGCTACAATTATATGCCCTCACCACAGACCTCAGATGGCAACTGTACGTCCGGGTGTAATGGTTGAGGCTCCAATAGATGACAGCCATAAGGCCAAGATAACCAAGTTTGAAGTATCTGATATCTCTGATGACAGGTTAAAAGTCATTGACTTTGTAATTGATGATTCTCATACAGTTGATCTGACAAAAGCAAAGTTTATCGTTTCAGGCGGAAGGGGTATTGGCTCAAAAGAAGAGTTCTCAAAGCTTGACGAATTGGCAGAACTCCTTGATGCTGAAATAGGAGCCTCAAGAGCTGCTGTTGATGCAGGATGGATGCCTTCATTCCATCAGGTTGGGCAGACCGGAACCACTGTAAGACCCTCAGTCTATATCGCTATTGGAATCTCAGGTGCTATTCAGCATATTGCCGGAATGGAACAATCAGATTCCATTATAGCAATAAACCGTGATCCTGATGCCCCTATCTTCAATTATGCTGATATTGGAATAGTAGGCGATTATAATGACGTCGTACCCAAGCTTGTTCAGACAATTAAAGACGCCAGAAAAGCTTAATTAAATGGGGTTCTTTCAAAAGTAACCAACTTTTGAAAGAACCTTTTGTCTATTTTTTACACCTAATCACTAAATAGTTATTACCCCGTATTATTTGATGGGCGCTGTCAAGGATCCATGTTATAATTTTCATTATTAACATCCATAAACAAAGGATCCGGTAATGAGAATAAAGCGCTTTATCCTTATCTTTTTTATCGTAATGACAATTTGTATGCCTCTTTTTTCGCAGCAGAAGTCAAGGGTGGCAGTACTGCCGTTTGGCGGGGTTGAGGTATCCAAATCCGAGGCCAAAGTAATCACAGGCCTGTTTGAGACAGCCCTTGTCAAAACCGGTGTTTACAATGTTATAGAACAGAATCAAATAGCCGAGATACTTGATGCCCAGGCCTTCTCACTTTCAGGCTGTACAGATGATGCCTGCGCTGTTGAGGTTGGAAAGCTTCTTTCTGCCGAGATGATTATTATCGGAGAGCTTGCTTTAATAGGCGGCAGGTATATAGCAAATGCCAAGATAATAGATGTGGCTATTGGAAAGAATGTAAACGCCGATTCTGTTTCGGCGGATGATATAGGAAAAATGGCTGATACAGAGATTAACCTGCTTGCATACAAGCTTGCCGGTTTAACCTACAGCGGTGGTGATGGTGTAAGAATAGCAGATTCATTCGGGGAGATATTTCTTGAAACCAATCCTTCCGGAGCAGAGGTCTTTGTTAACGGTGTGCGCCGCGGTCTAAGCCCAGTGGTGATAGAGCAGATCCCCCTTGGAAAGACCCTCATAACTGTTAAGAAGGGAAATATGTCAGGTTAGAAAAGTGTTAATCTTACCAGTACGAACCTTCTTGAGCTTTCTATAGAGCTTAAGGTATCGCTTGGCCGCCTCTTTGTAAAAAGTACTGAAAAAGATGTGAATGTTTATCTTGACGGAGAGGATTTAGGCCCACTGTCCACCGGGCTCTTTAAAGACCAACAGACCGGAGAGCATAGAATTGAGCTTAAGGGTGATGGACTCTATTGGGAAGGCTCTGTAATAATTGAAGAAGGAAAGACTGTAACGGTTGAAGCATACCCGAAGCCATTTGGAACATTATCTTTTGAACTTCCGAAAGGGGCCTCAGCTGTTTTAAAGGGAAGGGTTTCCAAGACAACTATACGTGGGAAAGATGAGATTAATCTTTCCGAGGGTGATTATAAGGTAAGTGTAAGCGGAGAGAATTACCAGCGATTTGAGACAGAGATATCAATTAAACGAGGTAAAACCCTCAGCTTTAAACCTGAACTGGCTTTTAGCGATGAATATATAGCCCAAATAGAAGCGAATAAAAAAACTGCTGTTTATAATGAGCTTGATGATATGATTAGCAGCCTTGAGGCCGCTGTAAAAGATGAAGAAGGCGATATAAAAACCGAACTTTATTCAGCAAGAGAGTGCTATAAAAAGATAAAAGACAGCGGCTATGATTTTCCTGAATTATCAGGCAGGGCTGAGATTGTCTTAAAAGATGCAATTGATAATCGGATTGCCGAGCTTGACTCAATGATTGAAGGAACTGGAACTGAGGGCGGTGTTAATGGAATTAACATTGGTAAGTGGGTTGCCTTTGGCGCAGGAGCAGCGGGCTTGGCTCTTTCAGGAGTTACCCTTTTTATGGGTAATTCTGAATATGAAACCTACAAGACTGCTGTAACCTCGGATGCAGCCCTTGAAAGCCATAACAAGCTTGAGATGTATACAATTTTACAGATAGTTGGTTATTCCGTTGCCGGTGCTGGTGCTGTTACAGGTACTGTTTTACACTTTTTTGGTGACAGCATATATATAAGCAGATGGGAGGCGGAGAGGTTTGATCTGACTGCTGAGAAGGCCCAAATTGAGGGGGGGATGTAGTATGAAAAAGATGATACCTGCAGCAGTGACTGTTTTAGTTTTGGCGGTAGTTCTTTTAACGTGCTGTTATGACTTTAATAATCCTGTAGATCCTAAGGCAGATAATTATCAAGGTTATGAGATCTATAAAGAAGGAAGCATATTTATGATATCCGTAGTTGGAGGAAGCTTCGATATGGGTGATACCTGGGGGATAGGTGCTGATAATGAAAAACCGACCCACAACGTGACCCTAAGCAGCTTCCTCCTGGGAGAGACCGAGGTGACCTATGCTCAGTGGGGAGAGGTATATGACTGGGCTGTAAGTAATGGTTATCACTTTACAAACCCGGGACAGGCCGGTGATGATGGAATACCCTCTGATGATATTAATGAACCGGTAACAATGGTTAGCTGGCGTGATGTAATAGTCTGGTGTAACGCGGCCAGTGAGTATCATGACAGAACTCCGGTTTATACTCACAATGGAAATGATATCAAGGATTCCAGTGACACCAATGCCTGTGACGCGGCAGATTGTAACTGGAGCGGCAATGGATACCGTCTGCCCACCGAAGCTGAGTGGGAGTATGCCGCTAAGGGCGGTAACAATGATACTGATGACGGGCAGTATGCCGGAAGCAGTAATTTGGATGATGTTGCTTGGTATGACGCTAACAGCGGATCTGATACCCATGAAGTAAAAACCAAGGACCCCAATGAGCTTGGTCTATATGATATGAGCGGGAATGTCTGGGAGTGGTGCTGGGATTGGTATGTAGATTACACCAGCAGCCCTCAAATCAATCCTGTCGGACCCGAAAGCGGCGTCTACCGTGTTAGACGTGGCGGTTGCTGGTACGACCTTCCGGGCAGCATGTATTCTAGCACTCGGCGGACCCTCGATCCATCTTCTGAGGACTGCGGCTTCGGTTTCCGGGTTTGCAGGACGGCGGATTGAGAAATCAATCCGCGTAAATTGCGGCTTAATTTATTTAAATTTTAAAAAATTCCCCAAAAACTGAAGCAGTACAAACTTTCTGCGGTATGTAATATATAGAACCGCATACGTGCGGTTTATTGGGGGCAAAGATGGAAAAAAACGATATTTTTATAAACCCAACCTCGGA
>PDWJ01001267.1_pt1 | contig 40203 bp, 52 predicted proteins | sample 1430881 | NCBI WGS metagenome assembly PDWJ01 (sample SAMN01162460, study PRJNA174530) | Oral metagenome, whole genome shotgun sequencing project. | biome: Marine environment; feature: Marine mammal; material: Swab sample of the gingival sulcus; isolation source: swab sample of gingival sulcus...
GAAAAAAGCAGCAAGTACATTTTACTGTAACTTACTGCTTTTTAAAGTATTTCTGGTGCCGCAACGAGGAGTCGAACCCCGGGCCTACTGATTACAAGTTGATCAGAAAACATAATAAGATTAGTGACTTATCATTATTTTTTAGCCCAAAAGACACCAAAAAATATCTAATAAAATCAAGGTCATCAATACCTATTAGCCTACAAATAATCAGATTTCAATTTTCTGAATACGGTATAGAAGGGCAAGCCAGAACTTTGTTTCCGCAGAAGTGACTCACTTCCCGTGCTTCTTCCGCCACTTGATACAGCGGTTATCATCCTCGCTGGAACCACCTTTCAGGCACTCGCAGGCTTCGCCGTCTTTGTCCCGATCCAGCCGTTTCCAACCGTGTTTTCTAGCATCGTGGTATTGCTGAGCTTCTTTCTGGTCTTTGAAGTCTTTGCACAAGGCGGCTCTGGCCATTGCTTGTGTCGGGATAATTAGCGCAACTGTAAGCATTAATGCGACAGGTAATTTCATAACTACTTCCTCATTGAGTTAAACACAGTTGGCGAGTATAGAACAAAAAACCAACACTGTTTGAAAACCCAACAGTAAAAGCATATACTTTACGGAAATCCCGCCTGAAAGCGGCGGGTCAGGATTGAACCCCCTGAGTACCAAGAGACGCACAAAAGGCCGCGTTAGTGGCTTTTTTTGTGCCCACTCGACTATGATAGGTCGGATGGTGTGTAGCGGCGGCTCTCTTGGTGCCGGGTTCAACGTGAAACACTGTCTGGCCTGTCACCCATTGAACCCGGTTGGCAGGCTATAACTCAACCAAGAGGCTATAGCATGAACAATTCAAATATCCCTGAACTCGTTATTGTCGACGGGAAAATCACCGTCACTTCCCGCCAGATTGCTGAAGACTTTGGTAAGTCCCACAAGCATGTCATTCAGGACATAGAAACCGCGCAAGTACCTGAAAACTTTAGAAAGCCCAATTTTCGGCTCTCTGAATACACTGTCGAAGGACAGGCACGGAAATACAAACAATACGTCCTTACCCGTGATGCGTTTACTCTTATCGCAATGGGTTACACCGGTAAAAAAGCCATGCAATTTAAACTGGCCTATATCGAAGCTTTCAACCTCATGGAAGACGAACTGCGAAACGCACAACCCACCATCACCGCTACCCAGCTCACGGCCATTCGTGATGAAATGAGTAATATCACCCGCTACATGAAACATGAAGGCCAATCACTGGCACAAAACCTGTACCGCAAGATGAAAGCCGAGTTCGGTTACAGCAAAATCGAACAAATGCCACCGGCACAATACGAGCAGGTGATGAACTGGCTAAAACCTTATCAGGCGGTTGCTCACAAGGTATACGACATCACCAACAGCATCGAACGCGAATTTATCAACAAGGTAAAAGAGCAGGGCAATGACTCCGCTGAATTGCTGCTGGAAATGAATGATAAACAATTACAGCTAAACTAACTCCCCCAACAGAAGCGTCAGCCGGTATTAGTAAGTACTGGCTGGCGCTCTCATTTTTGATTGCATAACGACCTTCAGCTCTTTGGCCGTAAAATAATCCCGAACCACCATTAACCGGTCTAAATGCTTCGATTCACACTTCCGCCGGTAACCACCAGCCAGCTTGTTATGCAAAATACTGTGACAACCACTGCACAGCGTGACCCCATTAGCCGGATCAAACCGTAAAGCAGGGTGGTAAGTCGCATGCTTGATATGGTGCGCGTGGCGACGTTTCAGGCTGCCACAGCACTGACAACGCCGGTCACGCCGCACCACAGCAGCCCGCCACATACGATAATCACGGGTTCTCCGCCATTTTGCTTTAGCCATGGCAACACACCCCATGATCTAAAGCCTGGCCGTCCAAATGAGGAGTATTCCACAACACTGCATTATGGTTGTGATAACGTGCCGCCTTTACGTTCTGGATTCTGATGCCTGGTTTATATTGCCCTGATAAACTCCACACTGAACAGTCCTGACCACCGATCACGCTATCCTGCAAATGATTCGCAGAAAACCAGTAGGGTGCCTCAATGGCCACATTCACCCGGCGAATACCAATGTGAATATCTGAGTATCGACAGCGCTCTGACAACATAAAACCATTGACATCTTCCAGACCAGATTGCACATCCACTTCATTGATATGGATATGCCGGATGTGTCCACACGGATCGGGTTTCCAGCCATTTTCACGGGTTGCATAAATCTGACCAAGAATGTCCTGATGATATTCTTTATATCGAAAACGCTGCAAGATGTTATGAGGCCGGTGCCGATCAATATAAACATGACTACAGCGGATATTGACCGCATCCCCCCAGAAGCGACGAGGAGCGTAATCACCGATAATCAGCCGCCCCACGCGCAATACGATCAAAGGTACCCGCACCAGTGAGACATAGAATGCACCGATCACAACCATCTGTCCCGGTGCATCAATGACGACACCATCTGTGTGCCTGTCTTCATAGCGTCCCTTACACGTTATCTGTTCGTGATACCCGCTCTGAGTAATCCGTAATAACTCAGCCATCACCAGCCCCTCTGGCTTCAGAAAGAGGGGCTGGACACTGCCTTCGGCTCAATCGCCTATGTGTCATTACTGCCAGATTTCCCAATGGAAGTAACCAGTCGGCCTTTGAATCGGCTGACCGGCCACTTTCCCGGTTGTGGTAATACAGCGCCGGTGCAGCAGCACCCACAATCGCCAGTAAATCGGCAGGCCATTCCTGCTGAAACTCCAGGCATAATTGATCGGCAAATGTTTCTGTGGCATGTGAAACGCCATAACTAATCACACCGTGTGTTACGCCGTAATTGGTATTATTCGTGGCTTCCATTACCGCAGCCGTAGCCAGAGCAGCACCTAATACACGGGTTTCTTTATCCAGCTTCTGTAAAGAACTACAGGCCGATAGGGATAGGACAAAGATAAACAACGTCGTCACCTTAAATAGCCTATTCACGATGACTTCCCCCTGCGGCTAACCCAGCCCAGCGATACACGCCGCCCAGGTATTTCAAGACCCAACGATAGGCACCCCCCAGATACTTCACCGCCCAGTAATAAGGAAAGGCCAGCTTAAAATCGGCTTCCTTTAACAATTCCAGGAATACCTGGTCACACTGTTCACGGCTAAACGGAAAGTGCGGATCATCCAGGAACTGATACAGCGCATCGTGCACCAGGCTGGCGTAGTAGGTTTTTGGCCGTCCGGTCTGAAGGTTGACAATGCCATCCGGTGTACCGACCAATAGAAGATCCAGAATCTTGAATTTAGGACTGCATCCATCCCAGGCATACCCTCGGTTGACAGTAATCGTTCCATCCTTCTCAATGTGCAACCAGGGTTCACCTGCCGCTTTGAACACCAGGCTATCCATACCACGCGGAAACAGTTTCCGGTCGGGAACCTGTTGAGTTTGATGCCGGAAAGTTTTATGTAACTGAAATTTATAAATACCCATGATTATTCTCCCAATCCATCTTTAATCCAGGGCGCATCGACCCCCAGCGCCTGCATGGTTTCAGCTGTTTTTCGCCAATTCCCTGACCGGATCACATACAGCCTGGCTCCCGGCCGTCCGGTGTTTTCAGTGGCCCACTTTTCGGCCTGTTGAGTATTGACCGCATGTAGTGAGAAATTGGGTTTTACGGTTAGTAGCCTGCTTTTGCCTTCAATGCCTTCCAGAGTGGAACAGCCGGATAGTCCGGCTCCAATCAGGAAAAACAACAGATAGAACCAAATATTGGCCAATACGTTTTTAAGCATGTTGTGTACTCCTTACGCCTCACGGCGTTAGTTAAATTACGGGCGCTCTAATTGCACCCTGGTTGAGTAACCACCACTGGCACTCATACTGTGTGTGACCTGGGTACTGATCCACAAGCCATTCATTTCCGGCCGGAAGCCCTGCAGGGTGACTTCCTGTTCTGCACATAAATCCGGCCTGCCTTTAGCCAGCGCCAGTTCCATGGTGCTGGCATCCCGCTTCAGGCGGTTAAACTCGCCCTGTGCCGCTGCACTGGCTTCTTCTCTGGTCGGGTATTCACCTTTTAGCATTTTGATTTTGCCGGATCCTCCCACCAGGTATTCCTGCCGCTCAGCTTTTTTTATATCCCACCAGAACGCTTTCACTCCGGTGTATTCCAGTCGGCCCTTGCGTACATGGTGATGACGGTCATTCATCTTGCGCTTAATCGTTACCGCTGGCATAGGCCGACCATCTTTAGCCCGTGCCGTGCCTTGCTCGGTAAACACCAAAACCCCGTTAGATACCTTGCCTACTGCGTCATAGCGTTCGGCCAGACGGGTCATAAAATGAAAATCGGACTCCTCGGTCTGATCAATATGATCCAGGGACATTGTCATGTACTTAGGATCAATTTTGGCCTGTAAACCGTGCTTTGCCGCCAGCTTTGTCAGAATATCGCCCAGGTGCACATGGGTTTCATTGACATGCCAGGATTGATTCACCGATTCTTTCATGGACGATTTCATGGCTACTCCTACGGCATCATGTCTGCTGCACGGGCACGAATCACAAAACTATCCACCTGACCACCGCCGCCTTCATGCTCGACCTCATCAGCCACAAATTTACCCTTGAAAACCAGTGGCTTTCCGGCATAGCCAATCGAAACACTGAGCACCACATCCCGTTGTGGCCAGGCGACATCTCCTTTAGGATCGGTGATCACCAGTGTGAAAGTATCCGACTCCATACCCCGCGCATCCAACAATTCCAGACTATGAAAATGGCGTTTGATGATGTTAGTGACATCGTTACTATCAGCAATAATCTGGTACACCGGTTTCATCCGAATAACTCCCCGGCACCGGGCCATAATTCCACTGGCTGATGTCGCCGTTCCAGGGTGACTTCCGGCAGATTGATCCATAACCCGTGTGGCAGGTACGTACCCTGATCAGCCAGCCCCGGATTAGCCCGCAGCACCATTTCGGTATAATCGCCTTCCCGACCGTAGTAATGAGCGCAAATAGCATCCAGCACTTCATTTTGTTTAACCCGATACAGCACCACCAATACTCCCTACACCTGACTCATCGTCATCATAACGCCGCAGCTTTAATGAAAAATCAAAGCGCTCATTGGCCCCGTCATCAAAAAATAAATCCCGGTTATCATCCACACTGAGAATGATCTGCTGCCCGAATACATGGCCATAACCGGAAACCATCATATAAGGCTCACCACTATCGGCCATACTTCGTAATTGATCTAAGGAACTGACTTCACCCTTAAACCCCGGCAATAAACGTCCGTTCATCGTGAAATCGTCATCATCTTTACCCAGCCACTGGTAAGCAGAACGCTTGCCCATGCGTTCCTTCTTGGCCCAGCGTTGCTTGGTAGAGCGTTGTAACTTCTGGTAAGCCAGCGTATCCAGTTTGAACTGGAAGCCACCGAGTATCATCATCACTCCGGCCATTATTGTTTATATCCATCAAATAACTGGTGACGACGACTGTAATCAGATTGGCGCAACCTGTTGCGAATCCGTGATTCGATCAGCTCAACCAGTAGCTGTTCGTCCATGCCCGGTGTCGCATGAACTTCAATATTCAGCGTTATCGGTGCTGCTGGTGCCGGTAGTGATGGCGCTTGTTTGGTCGGCCCAGTGTGCTGCCTGGATAAACGGTAGTCGTGGTAATCCTGCCGTTCCTGCCGTGTCTCAGTCAGGTACTCCCGTCGTGAACCGGCGAAGATTCTGGCCACCTGTTGAGCCTGTGCTGTTTGCAGCGCCTGTGCCACCGGCGTTGCCAAAGCTTGGGTAACACCGGTTGCTGTCAGCTGCTGCTGAAGCTGATTGACCGGCTGGATTGCCGCCACGGACTGGGTCGGTGCTGCCAGCACCGGTTGTGCTGCTTGCAGCGCCTGTGCCACCGGTGTTGCCAAAATCTGGGTAAACCCGGTTGCTGTCAGCTGCTGCTGAAGCTGATTGACCGGCTGGCTTGCCGCCACGGGCTGGGTCTGTGCTGCCAGTACCGGCTGTGCTGTTTGCAGAGCCTGTGCTGCCGGTGCAGCCAAAGCCTGTGCAAACCCGGTTGCTGTCAGCTGCTGCTGAAGCTGATTGACCGGCTGGATTGCCGCCACGGGCCGGGCCTGTGCTGCCAGCACCGGTTGTGCTGTTTGCAGAGCCTGTGCCACCGGTGCTGCCAAAGCCTGGGTAAACCCGGTTGCTGTCAGCTGCTGCTGAAGCTGATTGACCGGCTGGATTGCCGCCACGGGCCGGGCCTGTGCTGCCAACACCGGTTGTGCTGTTTGCAGCGCCTGTGCTGCCGGTGTTGCCAACAAGGGCAGTGTTAAACCGGCACCCATCAGCAGCTTCTGGATAAAGCCGGTTTTCTGGATCTGTTGTTGCTGGTCAGTCTGGGAAAATGGCATCAACACTTTCCTGGCCAGGCCAGTAACTTTCTGCACGGGTAATTGCTGGTATTGTTCAATCCCCCCGGCCAGTCCCTGATCAATGTAACGGCCATAACCAAAGAATACACGACTGGGTGAGTGGATCTCCGTCTCACCAGTGAACCAGCCTTTAATACTGCTGCCCAATCCCAGGACTTTGTCTTTCACCCACGTTGTACCCGCTGTGATACCATCAGCCAAACCGCGCATCAGCATACTACCGAACTCGGTAAATTTGGCTGGTAGCTCCTGAAGCCAGGTGGTCAGATCGACCTCAATACTGCCCCATAGATTTTTGTAGAAGTCCTTGAGCGTATTCCAGTTATTCATGATCACGCCTAACGGTGACCAGGTTAACGCCGTTTTAATGGCTTGCCAGGCAATCTCCATCACTTGCTTGATAGTCGGCCAAAAATCGGTGAAGTAGTTTTTAATGGTATCCCAGTTACTGGTAATCATTCCCAGCGGTGTCCAGGAAAACAGTGTTTTAATCCAGTCCCAGGTAGCCTGAAAATACGGTTTCACAATATCCCAGAATGTCTCCAGATACTGCTTGACGGTATCCCAGTTTTTATAAATGAGATAAGCAGCACCGGCAATCAGGCCGACAACCACACCGATAGGGTTAGCCATCAACACCATACCCAATACTCGGAACGCTTTCACAGCCATCATCACGCCACCGGCCAGCTTACTCAGTGCAGCACCGGCAGCGACCCGCCCCAACAAAACACCGACAAAACTCAAACGTCCGGCAAAGGCAAGCAGGCCAACACCGGCTTTGATTAGCCAACTCAGCAACCCAATCAGACTGCCGACAACGCCACCGCCTTTAAGTGCAATCCCTCCCAATGCAAAACGAGCCAGTGCCAATGGCCCCAGAATACCGACGATCACCGTCGCCAGTGAGCCGAACACCAGCAGCGCAGCTCCTACGGCCACTACTACTTTGGCAATCGTGCTGACCAGTTGCGGATTTTCTTTTGCCCATTGACTGACTTTCCCAGTCAACTCGGTAACCTGTTTAATCAAGGGAATCAACTCAGGAAGCAGCGCATTCCCAAAGTCAGTCAGGGTATCGTTAAATTGCACCTTGGCCGCTTTGAATTGTTCGATAGGGGATTCGAGGCGGCGTTGTTTATCATGGGCAATGGTGTTACCTACTTCCGGTGAGTTATAGGAAGCCATACCTTTCTGTAGAAAATCTTTATTCTGGCGCATCGCCAAGTAAAAATTCGTAGTCTGCATATCCTGGAGGATTTTCGACAAACCAAAGCGGCTGATAATCTGTTCGACTTCTTCTGAGTTACCGGATTTCTGAGCAGCGGCCAAAGCACTTCTAAAGTCCAGACGCTCTTTCACCCGACCTTTGCTATCCCGGATTTTGATCACCTGACCTTTGGTCAGCTTATCAATGTATTCGTCAAATACCTCGAAAGAAGCAAACAGGGCCGACATCTTGCCATCCTGGGTGCGCTTCATGATTTCTTTTTTGAAATCAATGCCTACCTTTTCAAAGTTATCGATGGTGGAACTGGAAGTCATGTGGCTGAACCAGTTGGCTGTGTTGGCAGCGGCTTCTTCTGAAGTCCCCGCTGACTTTCGGGCAGCCTGCATAGCCATGGCCAACTCTTTCACAGCCTCTTGTCCGGTAGCCCCCATAGAAGCCATCGATGCCGCCAGGCTGGGGAAATAGCGAGCCATATCCCGAAACTCAAACTGTCCCTGTTTACCGGCATGCACCAGATTATTCATGGCTGTTTCCATGTCCTCTTTACCGGTAATTTTAAAAGCATTTTTCAAGGTAAATGTCAGGTTGGACGCATCTTCCATGCGGGCACGGGTCGCTGTAGCAGTATCCCCCAGTAATTCAGCATAGTCACCGGCTTCGACAGCCTCCATGCCGTTGGCCACCAGAATCTGTACGCCCTTATTGATTTCAGCCTGATGCTGGTTGGTATCCAGGGCTACCTTGCGTAGATCCGCCGCCAGCTTGACTTCGGCGTCCCGGTTTAATCCACCGGTGATGGCGATATCCTTGATCATGTCCTTATGCTCAGCGGCTGGCATAATAGCTTGTTGTGCGGTGTAGACCGAGGCTGTACCCGTCGCGGTAGCAGAAAAAGCCATACCCTGTATTTTCTGCAGACGTTCCTGGAACTTTACCCGCTTTCTGGCCAGCTCAATGGCTTTCTGTTGCATCCGGTTTTGTTTTTCGATATTCAGGGTCTCTTTATCTATTGCCTGGTTAGTTCGGTTAATCTCCTGAGTTAGCTTGCGTTGTGAGCCGGACAGATCGTGTGTTTCCAGTCCGGCCCGTTCCAGTGCTTCACGCAAGTCCTTGAGTTCAGCAATCTGCTGCTTTTCTTTCAGTTCCAGTGCAGCCAGTTTATTTTCTGCTTTGCCCAGAGCCTCAGTCAGTGTTTTGGTGGGTTTGGCTGTGCTGCTGAATTCGGCTTTCAGACGTTTCACTTCCTGACGCTGCTGCTTCAGTTCAACATTGGTGGTATCCAGTGCTGATTGCATTTTCTGGAATGAGGTCAGGTTGCGCTGGGTACGCTGTAAATCCTTTAGGGCTGTCTGGTTGCGCAGTAAAGCGGGTGCATGTTGTTCCCATTGCCGTTGACTTTGAACAATTTCCTGCTGGATACGTTGCTCTGAAGCACTGAGGTTGTCGGTAGAAACCCCAAGCTGTTCCACTTCCGTCTTCACCTTTTCCAGTGATACCACCCGGCGTTCTTCTTCATTGACCAGAGCGATGTGTTGTTTTTCCGCCTTTTTATGTTGTTCCAGCAGTTTCTTCGAGGGCTTTTGTGACTGACGGATTTGTTTGTCCAGTGCCATCAGGCTTTTACGGGACAGCTCCACCTTCAGCCTGGAAGTATCTAACTGTTGTTGCTGCTGTTTGTAGGACTCAATCTTTGACTGGGTTTTATGGAGCCGCTCCAGATCCGCCTTGCTGGCCTTTGCTGCAGCGGACATTCCTTCGGTGGCCCGCATGGCACGACGCACCGGAGCCGTCATTTGATCGACGGCTCCCAGAAGGACTTCCAGTTTTAATGCTGCCATGCGGTCACCCCTGCGTGCGGTTATTGGTATTATGAGTTATTAACGGTGATTGGCTTCGTTAATCGCATCGTTATGCTGCTCGATGTTTTCTACAGCCTGTTCAAACCAGGTGTATAAATCGTCCAGCGTCATTTTCTCCATTTCTGAAGGTGGCCAATGACCAATGCCTTCATTGATCACTGACCAGGCCTGTTCTACGGTGTCGGGTACTCGTCGTCCCCGGTGTCGACGAAAAAACTGACCACCGTGTTCATCACCTTCTGGCTATCCTGTAGCGACAACTGATTAAACAGATTCGGAGTGATCTGCGGGTAGGAGATACGCGGTAACAGCTTTTTATGTGCATCATCGACCATGGTGAGGATGTCAAAGCGCGACAAACCCTTCATGGCCGCAGCATTCGGTTCGGTCAGTGTGACCTCAGTGATTTGCTGGTCATCTGCCAGTTGCAGTGGTGTTTTAAAACTAATTTTATGTTCAGACATTGTGATTCCTGCTTTGGGTTGTAACGCCTCACGGCGTGTTATGGCAGGGCACTTGTGTTGCCCTGCGGGTTTAAACGGCTATTGATTTACATGCCAATCGCAGCACGCTTGGCAGCCATCAAATCTTTGCCATCGGCAATCAGGATCAAATTTTCCAGATCGAATTCGATTAATTGCCCCTTGGCTGTCCACTTGAAATAGTTGACATCCACCTTGATTTTCATGGTGGAAGAATCACCGCCTTTCCAGGTACCTGAGTCAATCTCAGAAATCCGGCCCTGTACCACGGCTTCAACTGAGGTCACTTCACCCCCGGCATCATCACGTTCTGCTGCACCCATAATGCGAAACTTCACGCCTTTGTGATCAATAGTGCCCCACGTTTTTATGATGGCTTCAGCATATTCACCAAAGGTCAGTTCCATTTCGGCTTTTTCCTGCCCCAAATCCACGCCGATGGGGCCGTTCATTCCACCGGAACGGTATTCTTCCATTTTACGAGTCAACTTTGGCAGGGTGGCTTCCTCACCTTCGCCAACATAACCCTGGCCATCGACAAATATCTGAAAGGCTTTAATTTTTCTCGGTAACATAATTATTTTCCTTCTGCGGGACTTTTATCGCTTCACTGCGAAAAAAACGGCACGACCCGCAAGCCGTGCCCAAGCCCACGTTATTGTTATTATTGGGTATTTTATGGTTGTTATATTCCTTTACGCTTTAGCCAGCGCCTCTATCAAGTCCAGGATATAAACATCCGTAATCCGCTGCTGGAACTTCAGATCCTCCAGAGGCGGCACCGGCGTATAGTCATAATCCAGGGTGAGTTGTCCGGATTTCATGGTTTCCTTGGAGTTGTACTTGTCATCAAACCAGCATTCACCGCCCAGCAAATAGCCGTTATTGACAAACCATTTGAACTTAGAGTTAATGCCTTCGATGATGTCTTTCACCAGTGCCAGAGACATTGGCTTATCAACGGCCCAGAAATGTGCTTCTGCCATGGTATCGGCCAGAATATCCCCGGAACGCACATAGTTCTCAAAACAGAACAAGGGATCGGCGGTCGTGGTACGTGAACCCCAGAAGCGATAACCCTTTTCGTTGATCAGGGTGGTGACTTCATTACGGTTCAGATAATCCGATTCGGTAGCCGTTGCTTGTAAGTCCCAGTACACGTCCTTACTGATGCCTTCCACACCGTTTACCGGCACGTTGGACAGGGTTTTATGCCAGCCTACAACATCATCAATTTTGGAACGTAAACCCAGTGCACGGGCGGAAGCGGACAGGGTGATTTCTGAATTGCTATCGGTTGACCAGCCGGTAAACTCCGGCCAGATCAGCATCAGGCGTTTATTGCCGAAGTTGTTGCGGTAGATCACCGCGTCTTCCGGTTCCTCGGCATCGACACCCACATAACCAAAACCCCGTACTTTCTCAGCAATAATGCCGATCTCATTGGCTACCGCCTGGTGCTTGTCATAACCCGGCGCACCCAGAATACGCGGCTTATAGCCGAACATTTGTTTGCAGGATAACAGCGCCTGCAAGCCGGTACGCCGACCGTTTTCCATACCACCGATAACATTGGAGATGGTTTGGGCGGCATCCTCATCTTCTTCAACGCGGATGATCATCATGATCGGTTCACACTGGTCTTTAATGGCATCCAGTGTCTTCGCCAGCGTACCGGTGGTACCGGCTTTATCCAGTAGATCACGGGTACCGAACTTCAGCACGGGCTTGTTGAGCGGAAATACTTCCGAGTCAGCATCATTGGCGGTACATACCATACCAATAATAGCGGATTCAATAACCCGAACGGGACGGGTACCGGCGTTGAGTTCAATGACCCGGACACCGTGATGATAATCTGATGGCATTTTATGCCTCCTGTTTTGGAAAAGAGCGCTTCACAGCGCGGCTCACCTCACACAGGCAAGGTGAGCGGTTGATGATGAATTCAGGCTTGTGCCGCCTTGAGTACCGTGGCTACCCCAGTACCACTGGCTGCAACATCAGCAAATACTGACTCAATGCCTTTAATATCGACTGGCAAGGTAATTTGTTGCGTTTTACGCTGATCAAACCACTGCTGGCAAAACGTCACGGTTTTTGCCCAGGAACCCTCACCATAAAACTGTTCATGCAAGTTGATACGGTTATTTTTGTAACTACTATCGGCGCTATCGGCCAATGCCAGAATATCTATGGCTATCTGATCAATGGCATAAGCGGCCGCATCGGAGGTAATCCCCAGCAGCGTTTCCGCATCACCCACCTGACGGGTGATGCCTCGGCGAACCTTTTGGCGGTCTGCCATTTTGTAGCCATGAGCGATGGTTTCCGGTGTTGCGGCAATCTCCGTACCCGCCGGATGGTAGTTTCCGGCAATCACAGCCGGTTTACTTAAAATAGTTTTTTTCATTCTGTTCTCTCCGGGATGCTGAAGCCTGCGCTTGACCTCAGCGTCCCTCGTTTTTTTGTATTAGCCCTTAAGTTCAATGACACCTGTGATGTCATACAAGCGCGTCGCGGTTTGCGTGTTGCCCTTAATCACATGCTGGTAGGTCGTCACGTTATCCGGTAACTCAAACACCGCATCAAATGTCGTCACAAAGCCATCTGAGGACACCCGGCTGGTCAGGGTCAACGGTTCATGTTCACCCTGTGTCGTTTTAATGGCTGGTGCAAAATGATGGTATTCCGGCTTGTATCCGGTCAGTTCATAAGTGATATTCACTCGACCGGAACCGTCCTCGGTACGATCCCTGGAAATGTAATTCAACTCGGCTGCTGGGCGGAACGCGGTGATTTGCGATTGCTCGACATTCAGTAATGGCATCACATCCTGATTGCCTCGGAATACCGCTCGGATCGGTGTGTACGGTGGCAGGTTCTCCAGTTCAGAGATAATGCCAATGTCCCGCCATTGCTCATTAATGGACACCTGAAACTTTAATTCAGAGGCCGCATCAATTTCCGCCGCCGTCTTTAGGGAAATAGACGCAATACCACCGGACAGTGATAACGGTTGCAGTTCAATCACATGCTCAGTCTGTTCACCAAAGTCGGCAAAACGCAGGGTGTAACACAAATCCTTGGCCAGATCGTTTGTCCAGAACTGACCGTCCTGGGTATAGAACGTACCACCGGTATTATCCTGATTCGCATTGTAGTTCACATGCCAAGTACCATCCGCCACAATAATGAAGGCGTAGGATTTGTTGGGTTTCAACAGCACCGGGTATTCCAGATCCACATGGACATCAACGGCATTGGAAGTACTGCCCATCGCACTGTCATCCCGGAAGGTACCCTCACAGATCACCTTATCCAGCACGGGGGCACCGTAGGCGGTTTCCACCAGTAACAGCCGTGGATTATTAGCCCGATAGCTATTCGGTGCTTTAGCGTTAATATTCAAGCCTTTCAGTACACGAGATTTATCCACCTGGAAGGTTTGTCCTGCCATTGAGCCGGACAAGGGCTTGCCGGGCACGGTGTAGGTATAGGTGTACCTCGACCAGTAGTAGCCATAGTAGTAACGCCAGTACCAGTAGTAGCCGTAGTAGTAACGCCAGTAACGCCACACGGTACGGGTAATGGTTTTCTGAAACGCAGGGTAAGCTGCAACATTCAGGGCACTTTGTACCGATGTCCAGCGTTTATCCGTGCTTTCAGTATGTGTCGGCATCAGATACGGGCCAACTTGTTCACCATCGCTGTCCATGCGCCGATCAGCCTGATTGACGATATAACCGTCGTAGGGAAAACGGATGCCGTCATCGACATTGGCCCGATACAATGGATCGTTGCTATTACCGTCTTCATTGTCCCGGCTTAAATCCAGTGGTGACCAATAGGCGGTTTGCCGGGAGAGTCCGGCAGCAGCAGCCAGACGTCCGGTTTCCTGAATAATGCCGCGAGTCAGATCCTCCTGACGATCCATACGGGTATTAATCCCGTTCAAACCACCTGCCGATAGTGCGGCTTGCAGTTTGGGAATGGACGGCACCTTCACCGGTTCATCACCATCCAGATTAAAGGGCACGTCACCGGTTTCGGTGACAACTTTCGGCAACTGTCGTAATACTTCCTGGGCACAGCGACGGTCTTTGTCCATTGACTGTATCAGGTCGTTGATTGTCTGTTCGGGCATTTAGTGATCTCCTGCACGTAGTTTGAGTTGTTTCTGCAATCGATTGGTGGTTTTCTGCAACCCACACAGATCACGGCTTAACCCCGAAATCAGTTGTGTGGTTGCAATGAAATAGGACTGGATATGCAGATCGATGCCGGTTTTGGCTTCAGTGGCAATCTGTTCGGCAATCGCTGTAATATCCAGCGGTGAGTAGGTGAAGGTCAGCTCGGTGTTTTGTTCACGGGAATGCAGCACAAAAAAGCTGAAGGCAAAACCCTTGCCTTTGAAGAAACCGTCCACCTGCGGCTGGTAACGGGCATAGGCATACAGGGTGCCGTCTTCCATCATCAGACCAATACCCCGGATTCTGAATTCTTCATCCGGTGGCACTTCACCATAAATCTTGGTAACACCTTCAGAAATGCGTTCAAAGGCAATGGCGTCAGTACGGTAGACCTCTTGAATGACTTGAACGGTGTCAGCATTTTCAGGCAGCACACCGCCATCAATCACCAGTGAGGCCAGTTTTGGTAATGGCTCACCGTTAATCAGTGCGTTAGTCTCTAATGCCTGCCCCTGGGGGGTTGGAATTAATAACATATTGTTTTCCCTTAGTAGGATTATGACGCTTCACAGCGTTCAGGTACTTCGTTTTATAATTGTCGGATCAGGCCAAAAAACACCGCGTCCTGTAGCTTGCCTAATGTCGCTTTGTTCTGCATGACCGGCGAGCTGTGGTCATACGTCGTGGCAATAATAGCAACGGCTATCGGTGCTGGTGCCAGTGCATCTTGTGGCTGTTCCAGCGTCTGGCGACTATGTAACAAACCGATCATGGCCCAGGTGGCGATGATCACCTGTTGTGCCACTTCGGTAGTCTGTGCTTGTTGTTGGATGGTCATCCCACAACCGGGCATCAACCCACCTGTTGCGAGTGTGGCCTTCACTTCCTTACGTTGCGAGCCTGTCAAAGCCACATTACGACTAGCGATCCGCACTGTTAAATTATCATGATGCGGTATGACTGCCTGATTAACAGATAGCATCCCGACATCCGGTTGGCGCTTGATTTTTAAAGTATTTACTAAAACATCACGTTGCTGGTGGTGGCCATACAACTGGTTGGTCGTTGCAACGGACTGTTGGAACGCCAGCTGCAGGTGCGGCTTTACGTTCAGATTTTCAATTCGTGCCAGTCCCAATGTTGCCGCCACCACCGGTGATTCCGCCCGGACCTCCCGTCCGGTATCGGTGGCAATGGCAATCTCCGCCGTGGTCACCCGCACCGCCAGATCTGGTTTCAAAGCCATTTTACGATTGCTGCTTTCAAAGGCCATGACCACCGGGCTTTGTGTCTGCCAGACTGCTGGTGTTAATTTTTCCGACCGGATATGTGCGCCCAGTTTTAATGCCTGGCTTGGGTACAGTTGACCGGAGGCCTCCGTGCGGGTATCCGTCACCACGTCACAATCCTGGCTGACCACGCGCATGGCCAGCGACGGTTTGTAGTAATGGCGTTTGTTGCTGGTTTCCAGCCAGATTCTGGCGGTATCAGGGCAAATAAATGCTTCCGGACTGCCCAGCTCCTTAAGATGGCTGTTAACATGGATATGGGCGATATGGGTACTGGTGGCCTGTACTTCCAATGCCGGTGCCATGCGGTCTTTTAACTGGCTTAACAGCGCATTGTGCGCCACGACGTTCAGCCCGGCACTGTCATTGGCAAACACCGCATACAAGGCTGACAAACGTTTGGAATGCTCAATAAAACGCCGCAATGTCTGTTGTTTATCGCCGCTGTCAATCCCCGGATCTGTGGCTTTAATGTCCACATGGAAGCGACCCCGACCAATACGGGCTTTATCCTGCCACCATTCGGTGAGTTCCGCTTCAATACCCAATGCGGCAATCGCTTGTTCTACGGCATAAAGGGTACCTTTGTGTTTATGGATTTCCACCGAACGACGAATCACTTCGCGTTTTTGCGCGTCTGACCAGGCATCCTCCCAAACATCGACGGATAAGGCCCAGGCTAACCAGGGCAACAGTTCCGCCGGACAACTGTCTGCCTGCCATAAATCGCGCAGAGGGACGGGCATGTTTTCTATGCCGGTACATTGGGCACGTTCCAGCGCACCCTCAAGTGGAGTGCGGTTATTTCGGGGTAGTAGTGTCCGGCACTTACTCATCCCGACCCCCGTTGGTCACATTAATGGCTGTGCAGAAGGGAGCCTGGAAGCGGTTACAACGAATCGGCAGCGCCATATCAAATTCCACCCGGTGTACGCCGGTAAGGTGGCATTCGTGCGCCAGTGCGGTTTGTTCAATATCGCACCCTAAGCGGTGTTGATCCCGGATATAGCGTTCCAGGTTTTTCTGTACTTGTTGCATCACCGGTTCCGGTGATGGCCCATAATCAAAAACCAGCCGGGCATGAATTTCGTATTCAATCACCTCGGCAGGTTGTACGGTCAGATCGTCAGCAATCGGTCGTTTCTTTTTATCGCTCAGGCTGTCATAGACCACCTGCAATAATTCATCATCAGGAACCCCATTACCCAGCTGCGATAACACGGTAATTATTACTTCCGCCCCATCCGGTGCATAGGCGGTTACGTCCTTCACGCGGCCATCAGCGGATAAACCATGATACAGATAGCTGTGTTCACTACCTGCCGTTGTAAACTGATCCAGCGCCAGAGCATAGCGTCGCCGGAAATCAGCATCCGATTCATACACGGCGGGTGTGTCATCTGTGGCCGGCTCGACGATTAAACGCTCCAGCCCCCAGATTTTGTAGAGTTCATCCTGATCGCGCCCGGTGGTATAGGCAGGCATCACCGCCAGTGCCGCGTCATTCACCCGTTGTCTTAATATCAACTCACGGTAAGCCGCAATCTGTAGCAGGCGCGTGGCTGGATCACTTTCCAGATCCAGATAATAAAGCCCGGCCCCCTGATCCACCGGCACTTTCCAGTAACGTTCACCGTTGGCTGCTTCAATGTATTGTGCCGGTAACACCACAGCCCGACCCGTATCATCAATCAAATTGGGCTGTAGGGCATTAAACTGTTGTTTGATTCTGTCCAGAATCACTTCATAGTCCAGATGTTCCACTACATCCGGCAACGGCAAATTCGGCAGGTAAATGGCTTGAGTGCTACTCATCAGGCTGCACGACCTCCCAATGACAGACCCGTGACTTCCACCGCCTGTCCCAGGTATTCCCCGAACAAGGTGAAGGTGGCATGACCGGCCAGACTCAGGTCATCGGCCTGGACGTGTGTTAACTTGAACCGGGGTTCCCAGCGGTGTAAAGCCACCGCTATAGCATAATAAACCTGAACGATGGTTTGTCGGTTGCCTGCGGCATCAATCAGGGCGAACAGTTCAGAACCGTAACGTCGCCGCATAACACGGGTGCCCACATAGGTGGTGAGTATGTCCTGGAGGGACTGGCGTAAATGTGACATCCCGGACAGCATTTTGCCGGTACGCCCATCCATACCCATAATCTGGTAAACCGGTGGGTGGCTGCTACGCATGACCACCGCCGTTTCATTCCCGGTTTGAGGAACGCGGTTAACGTTGGCACGTCTTGTGTATAAATCAGGCATCATGGTCATTATAACGTCAGCGTTTTGATAGGCCCTTTTAAGGTCATCGGCTTTTCACTTTCCACCACCACCGATCCGGTGCTGTAAATTCTGAAATTCCCCGTTTTTCGGTTATGTTCCACCCAACTGCCGTCTTTATAATCAATCCGGTGTATATCCCGGTCACTGGCATTGGCCGGAAACTGATCCGAGTACAGCGCTGGGATGACAACCCCCTGAGAAAGCTCCCCAGCCGGTGACAGAATTATTACCTGTTCCCCCGGCTCCGGGCACCAGAATGTACGATCCGGCCCGGCACGGCTCACGATCCAGGGCAACCAGTTGGTCAGCAGTTCGCCGGATTTGACCCGCACTTTCATGCGCTCGGTTTCATCCAGTTCCACCACCGTGCCGAAACGCACGGTGTTTTTGATCATACGTAGCAATTCAGCCAGCGCATAATCCTGCTCCAGTTGTTCGTTGTTCAGGTTCACGCTTTAGCCTTAGCATTCTCCTGCCACAGGTATTCCAGGCGCTCATAATGGTTACCGTCGGAATAACGACCTCCCCAGCGGTTATACGGGGACAAGGATTCCCAGAATTCGCCGCAAGCCGCATGGTCTTTGGTTCGGGTCAGGTAGCGGCCTTTTTTGTAGAGCAACAGGTCAATGGCCAACCCTTTGAAATGCTGGGAGCCGCTCATGTGAACCCCGCATGCTTCTCGTGACTTAAGATCATCACCGGCACACTCGAAGCCGTTCTCATTGGCAAACTGAATCAGCCTGGCCATATCCGCTGTAAACGCACAGCGGTGGTCACGCAGTTTCATCGGCTTTTCTTCCGGTTGTACCAACTTGCCGATAGATTGCAGGTACATGCGTTCAGCCTGTTTGGATTTAGCTCCCCACAAGCCATCCAGCTTGCCAAAATAAAATCCGGCTTTTTGGAGTTCTTTTTGCCTTTTCAGGGCATCTTCGTTGTATTGGATCATGTTGTTATCCTGCTTCGGGAAAAGTGCGTCCTCACGACGCTTTATTACTCAAGGTGGCTATCATGTCTTCGATAGCCTGGATGTCGTCATCATCCCAGCCTACTAACTCGCGGCTGGGGTAACGAATGCCGTGTTCTGTTTCACCCGCGTGGTGAATCTCTGCCAGGTTGGCGGCACTACCAAAAATGCCGACCTGGACACTGCTGGTCGTGACCTTGCTTTTCATGTGACGGGCAAAACCAGTTAACATTTTGCGTCGGATCTTTTTGTTCTTCCGGGCCTGGTACCTTGACCCGTCGGTATTTTTCTGTGCCCGGATGCGCTGGCGGTTTTTCTTCAAAAAATACCGACCTATTTCCCGCAGTAACTTACGTTGCTGCACCGGGCTTAACCGGGCAATCAGCCCATTCAGGTACTGCTCCAGTTCATCAAAACCCTTAAGCCGGATCATTAGGCTGGCCCAGTTCCCAGGTTTCATCACCCCGGATGTCATGGATCCAGGCGGGCATTTCAATGTCCGGATTTTCCAGCAATATCGGATAGATATTGTCTGTCACCACACCGTCTTTCAGGAAAACACGCTCATCGACCTGGATGCCGATCCAGACGTCCGCTGTGGTGGTGTTTTTAATGTCCGCTTCCCACAGCATGGCAGGTTCATCCAGCGACCGGTCATTTTGATAGAGGTTCAGCCACCATAGGATGGCGAACTTCAGCTTGTGGATGTTCAGTGCCGCCGCCGGGAAGTTTTCAATTAATACATTGATCTGGTACTTGTCCCGGAAAACCAGGTCTTTACGACCATCCACCGTCGGCCGGGAATGACAAGCCCCCTGTTGTGTCCAGATTTGCAACGCTTCTTCGCTAATCAGGCCGGTGCGGGTTAAATAATGGTGTAAGTGCTGGACTTTGTTCATACGGCTAGATCAACTCAATAGTACAACGGGGTTTCCCCATTAACAGACGTAATTTTTCGCGGGACTCCTGTTCATAATCAGCGATCAGGTCACTCACAGCCTTATCCTTGTCAAACCCGGCAGTCTGGTGACCTGAACGGGTGGTATCCGTATCACGATAACGTTCAACCAGCACTTGTTTGGCTTTGGCATACACTGCGGCCAGATACAATTCCACTTTTTCTGAAAGGCCACCGTACTGAATAGCCGGTACTGCATCCAGGGAGTAATATCCGGCTCTGACTTGCTGACAAGTCCAGCTCACACCACTCGCCATCGCTGCATCACTGAGCAATTCCGCATTGGTTTTAATCATGGCCTGTTGCAGTGCTTCGACCTGTCTCTCTACCGAATGGCTGGCATTGACCCGGTACTTTGTCTGGAAATCCAACAGATCAATTGCCGGAAAGAACTCCATATTCGGCAAAGTAGTGCCTGTTGTATCCTGGCTTTTCTGGGCAACAAAGGGTGCTGCCGGTGTGCCCGGATCTGAACAAAACGGCCCTTCCAATGCTACGCCCACAAGTAGTTCCAGATGGTCTGCAGGATGTTGTTCAGTACCATGATCAGCGTAATCACAATGGGTGCCACCATGAGCCATTTAACCAATGCTTTTCCGGTTAAACCGTGAAATTTGATATTGATCACTTTAATAACCTCCCTTACCAGCTACTTTTTCCAAAAAATGATCGGCGAACCGGTTCAGCCCTTTGACCCCCAGAAAGGCTCCGATAGAACCGGCCAGTCCTAATGACATGCCGGAACCACCCATAGCACCGGCTCCCAGACTGAAGACCATCCCGGAAAAAACAGCAATGAAAAAAGAGGCACTGAAGTCAATCCAGTTGAAATGCTCTCTCTCTTTTCGCGCCTTTTTAACTTCCATCATGGCGTTGGCGATAGCCCCAAGCACAATGAAGAAAATGACAATGCTGTACTCATTGAACATATCCGCAATGCTTTGTAGCCCGTTTTGCTTTTTGTCTGGCATAGTTATTGTTATCTCCAGGGCAAAGGTAAAACAGCTTCAAACGCTTGTATCAAACCAATCAGTCCGGCTCATTCAAGGGGTATCTGATGGCTCAATACAAGCGAGTGAGCTGTCGGGGGGACTCATTGGCCTTGATTTGTTGGCACCGGCTGGTCAGGTTTTTCAGCCAGTTGCTTTTCCAAAGCCATCGCCAGCTTTTTAGTGCCAGAGCGATTCCACAGATCAAATGCAGTCAGGTAATGTTTAATGGCCTTTTTCGGTTCACTGAAGTGCAATACATGACCCATTGCCTTATGCAGCTTGGCATGCGGGACATCCGTAATGTCCAACCCATTGACAATGGAAAAAGCGGTAAAGGGTGCGTTATCCAATTCTGCCGGGTTATCTGCATCAAAATTTTCGACTGTCCGGTCGGCGATGGATTCGGCTAACCAGTCAATCGCATCACGACTCATCAGACTGTCTGGCATTGCCATACCAGCAGGAATCACAAACTCAGCCACACGCAAACATTCGTCAATCTCGCCCGCATCAAAAGCCCACACCATGTAGTACATCAATACATCATTCTGAACCGTAGATCCGGATGCCAACACACCATCGATATAAGGCTTCATATCAGGAAGAATCTCTTCCCGTTTAACAGCTTCCTTGGCAGAAGTGGCCTTGATGTCTTTCAGCCGACGTTTGTTTTGGGCTAACTGCTGCAACATCAATTCATACTGTGAGGCACCGGAAACAGATTTCCGGCCACTCTCTTTGGCAGCTGCCATTCTGGCTTTATATGCCTGGGCAGGTGATTTCCCCTGAAACATTACGCCCAGCCTCCCTGACCATCCGGTAACAGGATCGTAGTCGAGTCATACCCGGCTACCATGCCATAATCTTCAACGACATAACCTTCATTGACCGACTGGTAATCTTCAATACGGTCACGTTTCGCGTTGTCTTCAATGGTTCGGCGACGTGAGCCTTTTTGCCAGTAGATACTGAGATTCTTATAGGACGTAATCAAAGCAGCACGTTCAGGGAAGAACGGTTCCAGTACTACCCGCAACCCCGCAATCTTTTCTTTGGCAAACCAGGCATCCAACGCATTACGTTCAGTCGCTACATCGTTTTCTTCCAGTAAGGTCAAGTTATGTTTGTGCCATAGTTCGTAACCCACAATTAAGACCAGGTTGGTATCCTGACGATACCAAGGATCAAGTAAGGAACCTCTTGCATCAAAAATGGCACTGTCTAGGGTCTTAAAATCACCACCCTCACCAATTTTGACTTTAGTTCCACCATCAGCACCAATAAAGTTTTCCGGTTTATCCTGACGAATTGCCTGCAACCAGCCCCGGTTGACATCCTCCAGCATGGGGTAATCATTACGGCTAGTCGTTTTTGCTACATGGGTACCATGCCAGCCAATCTTTACGCGGTCACGGGCAATCTGTTCAACCACCTTGTCACGGTAAAGGGTTTGGAAATTGGGCTGACTTGACCAGGTATCTATAATCGGGTAAGTGATATGGGTGTCAAAATCCGTTTTGTATAGTTCGTAATCACGACCATCCATATCACCGATATACTGTGTTTTCCGGTCTTCTTGTTCCGTATCGGTACGGCTGGCAATACTATTCCCTGCTAATAAACCCAGTTTTTCAGCCTTGGTATCACGCACACCAACGATATTGACCTTTCTCAACAGCCCGGACTTTTCCTGAATACGATTCTCCAGTTTTTGTTCCAGCTCAGGGGAAATGGGGTTAATACTGAATTTATCCTGACCGTTCCAACTTGAGCCGCTGCCATAAAGCGTAACCATGCCGGTCATCATGGCATTAAATAATTTTCGGGTTTTAGCATCCATTAATTTTTTTCCTGTTCGTCATCACGACGATCTGTTTATTGTTATGAGAATTTAGCAGTCGGTTAGCTCATCAACATCGTTATCGTTACGTTGTTGGCTATGGTGTTTGGTATCATGACCTGCTGCGAGTTTTCGAGCAGGCGGAGGTGATGTTTCTTCCTTGTCCAAAGCATCTTTCAGGGCGTTAAACTCATCGCGTAATTGACTAAGCTCGACTGCTTTCTCATCCAGCTGGTTTGAAAGGTTTACCGTCTCACTGGCAATGTCCAGTACCGCTCTGTCCACATCATGAAAACGCTGTTTATCAGTACGGTTTTTGCGACTGAACAGGTCTTGCACCTTGGCAAGCAGGCTGAGCTTGTCATCATCAGAACGGCTATCTTCTGAAAAATCACATTCAATGTATTCTGAATAGAGGCTATTGGTCTCTACCTTATTCGCTTGAAGGCTGAACTGGAGCATCTGTGTGCCCTGGCTGGCCGGGGTGTCGGTGACAGCCAGCCCCATAAGATATGCCTCGCCCGAATCAGCAAAGTTGGGATTTAACTCAATGGAGGTATAAACCTTCTGACGTTGCTGATTAATGGAAACCAGGTCATCCGTTGGATCAATTTCAGCATATAAACCCAGCTTTCCATCAACTTCTTCAGCTTTTAGCGATAATACATCACCGTAAGCCCGAAAGGCGCTATCCGGAAAGAAACCGCGCATGTGCTCCATCCAGATTCTGGCACCGTACTTTTTATCGGGGTCATAGTTATCAGCCATTTGCTGAATTTGGTCACGGGTAATATTGCGCCCGTCAATGGTTGCGCCTTCAAGCGCCACACGAACATTTTTTTTCTTAGGCATAAGTAGTTTCTCGCGAAGAGATTAATCGTTTCACAACGCTTGTTGTTCCGTTGACAACTTGTAGAGCCATAGAATTAAATTATCACAACTCAATTGCAAGCTGTTCTATGCGGATACCGCCTTTATCAGCATAAACCTCTGAAATTATGTGCGGATACTGCCCTTATCAGCGTTTGGCAGCCTTAGCATTAGCATAAATATTGTTAATCTGCCTGCATGAATCAGAATAACAATAACAACATCGGTCGATCACAAGCCCGGCACTGGTACTACCAAGGCTGGCGTGTTGCTAAGATCGCAAAAGAGCTGGGCATAAAAGCAGCCACAGTTCACTCGTGGAAAAAACGTGATGGGTGGGAACGTGCCAGTGCCATTGAGCGCATAGAAGATGCACTAGAAGCGGACACGACCCGTTTAGTCAACCTCCCTGAACGTAGCAAGGCTGATGAGGATCGGTTGAATGCCAATTTTCGCTACCTGGAGCGTACTGCCAAAATTAAACATTATCAGGCCACAGGTAGTGACAAGGTCGTTAATCGGCGACTCAGTAATAGTGGTCGTAAAACCAATAGAGACCATAATGAGCTGACAGAAGAACATATCGAACAGCTCAAAACCTGGTTTGCTGAAACCTTTCTTAAATGGGGTTACCAGAAACGCTGGTGGGAAGCCAAAAATGAATACCCTATACGGAACATCCTCAAATCCAGACAAATCGGCGCTACGTATTATTTTGCCCACGAAGCATTTCTGGATGCCCTGGAGACGGGTGATAATCAAATTTTCCTTTCTGCCACAAAATCCCAGGCCAAAATCTTTCTTGAGTACATAAAAAAGACCGTACTGGATGTTTGCGGGGTAGAACTGAAAGGCTCAGATCGCCTGGTGTTACCGAATGGCGCGACCATCTACGCCCTGGCAACCAGTAAAAGCAGTGCTCAGGGTTATCACGGCCATCTTTACATGGATGAATATTTCTGGGTCTATGGGTTCAAGGAATTTCAGCGTGTCACGTCCGGCATGGCGATACACAGTCAATGGCGCGAAACCTATTTTTCTACGCCTAGTTCCATGAATCATGAGGCTTACCCCTTCTGGACGGGTGAGCATTACAACGAAGAACGTCCCAAAAGCGAACACATCAATGTTGACATCAGCCCGGCTACCTTGAAAAACGGTAGCCTGGGTGAAGATGGCCAATGGCGCAACCAGGTAACGGTCGAAGATGCAATTAATGAAGGTTGTAATCTGTTCGATCTTGCCAGTTTGCGCCGTAAATATGCCGGGAAGACCTTTGACAACCTGCTGATGTGTCAGTTTATTGATGACACCGCATCCGCCTTCAGCTTCAAGGCTATGCAACGATGTATGGTCGACAGCTATACCGAGTGGGAAGGTTATGTTCCTTATGCAAACCGCCCCTATGGCAATCTGCCGGTGTGGTGTGGTTATGATCCAGCCAGAAAACGCGATGATGCCAGCTTTGTGGTGATAGCCCCACCACTGGTTAATGGAGGCAAATTCAAGTTACTGGAACGGCACACCTGGCAGGACATGGATTTTGAAGCCCAGGCGAAGGAAGTCTTTAAGGTTCTGGAACGCTACAAGGTTGAGTACATTGGCATCGATAATTCAGGCATGGGTCAGGGGGTATTTGAGTTAATCACAAAGAAATTCCCTACAGCGACCCCGATTACTTATAGTGTTGAAACAAAAAACCGCATGGTTATTAAGGCCCAGAACGTCATCAATAATGGTCGCCTGGAATTTGATTTTGCGGAAGCGGATGTGGTGTCTAGTTTTACCAGTATCCGCAAGACCATCAAGGGTGGCCAGGTTTCTTATGATGCAGGTAGAACTCAGGAAACCGGACATGCTGACCTGGCCTGGTCAATTATGCATGCGCTGGACAATGAACCATTAAGTGCTGTGCTGGAAGATGAAATGAATCTCCATAAATCGATTATGGAACTATCGTCGTGACGACGAAGGAATAAACAAATGGGTGCAATACAACAATTATCAAACTTTACTCGTCGCCTATTGAAAAGCGAATCCTCAATTTTCGATAAGCATCAAGCCTGGGAATCTTTTAGCTTTGGTGATACTGAATCCAGTATGGCAGGCCACGATATACTGGATTATTTTCATACCTGGCATAACGGCGATTACTTAGAGCCGCCTATTAATTTTGATTCACTCTATAAAGCCTTTCGTTCATCCCCCCATCATTCCAGTGCGATTTATTTAAAACGGAACGTCCTGGTCTCAACCAGAAAGAAAGCCTCAAAGCTGGATTTCACCACTTTGGATCGGGCTACGCTGAATGCCGGTATTTTTGGGAATGCCTTTATTCGCAAACGCATGAGCAAAACAGGACGGCTGCTTGGGTTTGAATACCTACCCTCAAAGTATGTACGGCGTATCAATGCAGAACAATACGGCTGGGTAGGTAATCCTGGTGAAATTACCGTCTATAAAAAGAATGAAGTTTTTCACTTTTCAGATACCGATGTTAACCAGGAGTATTACGGCCTCCCGGAATATCTCAGCGGCCTACAGGCTGCCTGGCTGAACGAGTCAGCCACACTGTATCGTCGCCGGTACTATGACAATGGTTCCCATGCCGGTTTTATCATGTATATCACCGACCCGGCCAAAAATGAGGATGATATAAACGAGTTGCGTCGGGCACTGAAGAACAGTAAAGGCCCAGGCAATTTCAGAAACCTGTTCATGTATGCGCCCGGTGGTAAGAAAGATGGCCTTCAAGTGTTGCCGGTAGCTGATATTGCCGCCAAGGATGAGTTCTTTAATATCAAGAATGTCAGCCGTGATGATGTGCTTGCAGCGCACCGTGTCCCGCCACAAATGATGAGCATTATCCCGACCAATACGACCGGCTTTGGTGCGGCTGATACGGCCGCCGAAGTTTTTGCCCGCAATGAAATCCTGCCGCTGCAACAGCGCTGGATGGCCATTAATGAATGGATGGAAGATGATGTCCTGATGTTTGATGATTATGAGGTTGTCAGATCAGTGGAACCGTCAACCGACCGACTTCCAACCGAGCGTCTGCCGAAGTAAACCCCTTCCTGCTTTTCCCCTTCATACCCCCGCTTGATCACTCTGGCCAGTCACGCTGGCCAGGCACTTCTCTGCCACATCTGCGCCCCGCAAAAAACTCCCGCCTTCGGTCTTTCTGAAATGGTTGCATTGTTTTTCATGCACTTCATGCAGTACCCAAACAGCCCCGGAAGCCGCTACAACGCGACTTCAGACCAATAATAAATGAAAACGTCATTTATGCATTTTCATGCAGTGTCATGCACTTATGCAGTCTGGCTTGTTTTGTATGGAGACATCGGAATTTTTACTTCGGGATTATGCTCAGCCGGAGGACTCAGGCCATACATGACTTTCTCTTGCCACTTCTCTGTATAACCACAATCGACATTGGTGCAACGGTATTTGACGTGGTAACAGGAATTGTCATTGCTCACCTTATACTTATCTGCCCGAATCATTTGTGAACCACAATGACGACATTCAACAACTGCTTTTCTGCCCACGCTTGTTTCCTATTGTTTTTATATAGTTAGCACCCCGATCTAATACTAACGTTGAGACCTTACCCAGCAATGAATTGCAGCAATTGAATAGCTCTGTGTTAGACTCTGTTTGTGTTTATTAAACAATCACGTAAACAAGGAACTCCCCCAACATGATCCGCCTACTATTTATCCTGTTCATTGTCATCAGCACTGGGTGTACTGAAAAAGCACCGTTGTCAGAAAACGCGACCCCGGAAGAAGTTGCAAAGTACTTCACCCATACTGATTTCCAAGTCACACACATACCCTCAACGCGCTATATGGCGCTTACACATAAACCAGAAAATATTTACCTAGACGGGCATCTACTCGATATAAAAACACTATTGCCAGAACTACTAAAGCGGTACCCAGATGTGGACAGATTTGCCTTCCTTTTTGAAAAAGAAGATATGTATTTCCTGAAAGCTAACTTTAATCGAGACCAGATTAAGGATGTGGTATGGGAGCAATCATTTGTAGGGGACTTGGAAAACTATGCTGAATCTTACTGGGTCATTCCAACACTAAGAGATTAGCTTTCTCTCTAGCGCCATTTGATTGAGGCAAGATGTTCACACCTTTTCACAAAGCCGTCGCAACTATGACGGCTTTTCTTTTGCCTGGTGAGAAGTGTCAAACCCGCATTGCAGTGCGGGTTGCAAGGTATTTTTTCCGTGACATGCAACATTCTCTCATAAAAGAGTATGCTCAAAACACGACATAAAAAACGATCACCGTGAATGGGCATCCGGAATCTCGGATGCCCATAGAAAAACCCTCATATCCCCCACCAAATCGCCTATACGCTTTTATCTTTTGCTTTTCACGTCCTAACCCTCGGCACCCTCGTTCAGCGCGGTCACGGCCTTTCAGTAGCCACAGCTACAATACGCGCCTGCAAAATCGCTTTTCAAAACCGTTCGGTGAGTCACTGCTCTACCCTGCGAACGCAGCCACGGTCGTTCGGCGTGTTCATCCTGAGTGGAATTTTATATTTGAGTTACAGTACATAAAGATCAGCTTATTTTAGTTTGAACCCCCAACCTTCCAGCCAGGCTCCCGTTCCACGAAGGTGCGCGACCGCGATAGCGGCAACTCGCGCTCATTATTTATTCACAGGCAAGCGAAGCGGTCTGTGAAGCGGAATATTCCTAGCGGAAAAAAGGCAGTAGGGTTAAAGCACTATAGTCAGCAGGGATAAAATATATACCGCTGTTAACAAGCCCGAAACCGCCCAGGTAGGTAGGGTTAATATTTTCCGGTAGGTAGGGTTAATATTTTCTTGCCGGTAGATAAGTAGCTATTCAGCACCGATGGCGGTACTTGATTAGCCTGGTCACACAAAATATAGGCGAAAAAATACCCGCAATCGCGGGTAAAAGGGGAAATAACAGTTTAAATCACAAAATCAGGACGCAACTATCCTGTAGAAGTTATCAGGCCATTGCGGTAATCAGTGCCAATACATCAGAAGCGGACGTTGCGTTTTTTGCCTGTTGATCAATCTTAATGTCCCTAGGCGCTGTTTTAACCTCTGAAACATACTTACGTGCCTTCCAGACCTTCTCATCGACCTTCAGGGCCTGAAACAGTGTGGGTTTAAATGCGCGTACTACCGTATAACCACGCCATTTTTGTGTAACACGGTCAAAGATACGTTTCTGTTTCCCGCTCCAAAGTATGTCAGTGCGTTCCAAATTGCGTAGTGCTTCCTTGGTGCGGGAAAAGCTGAGACCGGAACGTCGGGCTATTTCGTTTACCGACAACCCGATCCACTTTCCTGCTTGTTCAATACCACTAATCATCCTGCGCGGATTCCAGTTCTGCAACAGCGTAATCAAGACCTTAATCATTGACTCTCTGCCCTCGCTGCGGATCTGACGCATCCAGCTATCCCATTTTTGAACTTTGTAATGTGTACGCCGGAAGAACAGTGCTTTATTATCTTCGGGGTGAAGGACGGCGTACAGCAGCCTGTCAATGACTTCATAGATGATGTGGGGTCGTCGTTTTAGCCCCAGATAATCGGTTTTTTCTCCAGCATCATACGGACTGAAAAAATCAGAGCGGTCAAAATGGTTTTTATCATGCCCACCGTTACCAGGCTTATATTCATCAAGGATTTCCCGGAGTGCCTTTGTGCGATTCGTTGCCTCCAGCTTACGCAGACGCGCAAACTCTTTAGCAGGAACCAGCATAATTTGGCCTAATAGAAATTCTCTCTCTTCATCACTACTGCACTGCCCTAACAGATCAGTGCGGGTAGCTTCGAATATTTCGGCTTTCTTGGTTAACACGGTCAAATGGCGGTTTAAGTGCACCATCTCCCAGTGCGTCAAGCCACGGTTCTTTTTCATATCCACCGCCACTGACTCCATTTTTTCAATATTGGGCCAGTGGCGTTTTATTTCATTTTTCGCCCGTTTGAGCTGAAATCGGATATATTTGGCCATTGCTAAGCCTCGCGCTCACTGAGGGAGTCATCAGGCTTCTGACACTCAACATGGAAAGTAAAGGCATGTAGTGCCAGCGCTTTGTATATTTCAATTAGCTGTACCTGGCTAAACTGATCGGACTTACCATCCAGTGAATCAATTGCCTGACCTATTTCATGTATAGCATCAGGTGACCACAGAAAATCATACTCTGCGGAAATAGCACGGATGTTCTCAAGTGTCGCATTGAAAACAGCGGCCATGTTTTGATTGGATAAGCTCATGTTGATGACTCCATTTGTTGAGAATCATCTAACTTACCCCACCCATCATTCGCAGCCACAGCCGCCCGCAACTCCGACTCAATCGTCCAGAGTACGTTAGCAATAATATGGGGGTGTTCAGGATGCTCATCGGCCCACTCAAGCGCGGTCTGGAGCAATAAAACAAGTGATAACGCACGGTCGACGGGCATCATCACCTCGTCCACCGGATAGGGAACTTTTAACATCGTGTTGTCCTGATTTTGGTTTAAAACCAGCCGACACCATGTCTCGCCAAAAACAATGGTGACAGCACGTATCGGGTTGGCGAACCGGTGGACAACACAGGGTTTAACCGGCAAGTCCGAAGACTTCCCAATACGCACTATCAAAGAGGAAGTCTCCAGACGTGAAAAAACGCCTGAGAGTGAATTTCTCGGCGCTTGTGCGCCTGTGTAGCCATTCGAGTCGCCAAACCCGGTCATAGAATGCGCTATAACCCGGTCAGTATTACTCAGGACTGATAGATTTGTCAACATACCTTTTTTGTGCCTACAATCCATACCCATGCCACTAAGACGTAAACACAAAAAGACACTCGAGCGCCTCTTTGCCCGCCCGGTCAGCGGAACGATCAAATGGTCGGATATTGAATCCCTACTGCTGGCATTAGGTGCAGAATTAACCGAACAGGAAGGCTCCCGCATCGGTGTACGGCTGTTTAACGACCGGAAAGTCTTCCACCGGCCACATCCGTCACCCGACACCGACAAAGGAGCCGTAGCCAGTGTCCGTAACTGGCTCGCAGAAAATGAGGTAACCCCATGATCAACGTAATGGAATTCGACAACTACAGCGCCGTTATCACCTACGACCCCGACATTGAACTGTTCCGGGGAGAATTCGTCGGCCTCAACGGAGGTGCCGACTTCTACGCCTCCGACATTAAGGGACTCCGCCATGAAGGACAGACTTCCCTGAAGGTGTTCCTGAAAATGTGCGAAGAAGACGGCGTCCCCCCGCGTAAAGCCGATGCCCGCCCGGTTCAGGAATACGTCGCCGAAACCTTTCAGGCTGTCGCCGCCTGAAAGTGTCTCATACTTGGCCTGACCCTCGACAGGGCGGCCTGACGACGACATAGCCGGGCAGAACGGAGCGTAGCGGACGGACATCACAAGCACCCCACCCAGCTCAAAACCAGCACCAGACCACAACACGCCAGCACTCCCAGCCCCAGCACACAAGCCACACACACTGGCCGTGACTCCCGCTGTCGCTGCTCCAGTCGCTGCCGCGCTGCATCAAACTCAGGTCTACGCACAACTGCGCCCTCTTGTCACAACAGCGCCCGTCGGACGTGGCTCAAAATGCCCTAATAAATGCAGCACCGTTGATTGACGATCTTCAGGAAAATAAGGGGACAACTCCGGCGTGTTCGCCAGATCATAAAACAACGCATCATCAATCCAGACCTGGTCATCAGCGACTAAGGCAAACTGGTTCGATTCATCTTGAACACACTGCAACGCATGATCAAAATCCTTGGCAGCGATATTGAACCGGCCACAAAGAAAGCTTGCTGTTATATGAATAGCCCCATTAATAATACGAATGGCTTTAGGCTCTATATTCGCGGATAAGTCATTCAAATTTTCAGTGTTTTCTGCCATAATGGAGCCTCAATTAAGTAATATTAATGCCAGCGCCAACTGGCATTTTTTTTTGCGAACTGCTTTAAACCTGACCGGTTCCCGGCATGAGCTGAACCCCGGCACCTGTCATATAAACCAACGGATTCACTGGTGCTTTCATGCCGTAAAAACCACGCAACCACCAGTAACGCTCTTTACTTCCGGGTGTGTAGGGTGGAAATACACTGCCCCGCTTCGCCGCTGCCTGCCCCTGCCGGTAAAACCGCCGTCGTTTTTCAAAAGAAATTCTCATTTGTGTCCCCTGTTTAAAAAACCAGCCCCTTCCGGTTAAACTAAAAGCTCCACCTGATAACCCAACCAAAAGGAACTGATATGAAAAAAGCTGACTCACTAAGAGGCATTGTCGAAAAATGGATGGAGCTGCCAGAATCCGAACGTACCACCCTCAACTTCCCTGACTTTTATCATCAGCTTGAAACCAATAACCCTGAACTACTAACATCTACGGCATCTTTGACTTGCCGTAATGCGTTGGCATCAAGAAACAAATAATCGACCACATATAAATCCCAGGGCATTTCCGGGCAGGCGTTACACAGCATCTTTGGAGAACAAAAATGAAACTTGTCCGCCTCTACAGGCTTCTTGATAGTGGCAGCGACATAAGCAGTGACATAATCGATATAATGTTTGCTGATCTCTGCCTGAGCCTTTGTAGCAGCCATGAACACCTGTAACCGCCCTGTTTCCAGATAAACCACCATCGCCTCAACCGCCATCGCCAGCGTGGTTCCCATCTTCCGGTCAACCAGATAATTCCGGTAAGACTGGTGACGCTTCTCAAACCATGTCCATTGATGGGGATAAGCTTTTCCACGCCAACAATCGATTAATTGCTGCGGCTGCATACTCCCGCTCCTGTCTCCTAATCCACCATCAATACTTTCCATTACCCAACCTCCCCCGACTGTCCTACAAAAGAGTCAGCACTGTCAGACATGGAATGCGTAGCACCCGACGACTCCGCTGCCAGTTTCTTTGCTGGTTGTACTAAGAAGTAATCGACAGCCTCATCCAAACTGACATTGCCTTTGGAAGCTTCTGTCAAACGAACCACCATTTGCAAAGATGTTGTGCGAGTGAGCTTGCCATCTGCACGAAAAATGTGGGCACGCAGGTAGTTCAGAGTCGTTCCCGCCCGTTCAGCGTAACTTCTTTTTTCCCCAACCGTGAGGTTGTTGTAGTAATCAACAGGATTCATGCCACAAATAATAACCCTTAAGGTTAATAATAGGCAACAATAAAATTATCTTTTTAGTTCATTTAACCTTAGAGGTTAAAGAAATACATTTTTCTTATGGAAGAAAATCACCAAATCAGACTACAAAATGTTAAGACGATTCTGCGAACTCGATTCGATGGGAAGAAGGTTCGTTTGGCAGAAGCAATCAATAGAAACCCTGTCACCATACAACGATGGTTCTCAGGCGAAGGAAAGGGACGAAAAATTGGCGACAAAATGGCTCGCCTCATTGAAGAAAAGATTAGCTTGCCCCCAGGGTGGATGGACAATCTTCATGAGGAGTTTTCAGATTTAGAACCAAATCATCAGAAAAAACATTTCTTAAAGTCAGCGCATGGCGACACCTACGATATCCCCCTGCGCTACATTGCAACCTTAAACCAACAGTATCAACTCTCCGTTATCAATAAAACAAAAGGAAGTTTGATGCTTTTATCAACAGATCGTGACGCTTATGCCTTTCAGCTAATCGGGCACAACCCCAATCCGATCCTGAGCAAAAACTGGGGTCTGGTTATCGAACCGGGCACACCGCTGGCCATCGATGAGTACGCCCTGATCCACATGCAAAGCGGTGAAATGCTGTTACGCCTGATCACTTATCAGGATGATACCAAGCTGATGGGCTTGCACCCCGGAAGCGGCGAACAACAGGAATTCCCCCGCAGCCAGATCAATAAGGCGTTGTACTGTTACATCGGCATACCGCCCAGTAAAATCTCGGAAGAAAAAGCAGATCAGGCAGGAGGCTGATTAGCTCACATTCTCAATCTGTCACCGACCACAGGTGGCGGATTGATAACACTCCCTGTTTTCATGTTATACTTATCACCTGTTGATATGAATATGGCGGTTATATGCCCGAAGAATATGACAAGGGACTGGAAACACTGCTGGAGCTGGACGGTGTGGTGATTCACCAGGAAGACGGTCACTGGATGAAATTTGATGTCTCAATAACCCCCGTCACCCGGGAACGTCCCCACGGCCTCCGATACAGCCTGACCTTGCATGACAAATATGGCAAAAGACTGATGGGCTTTGATAACGCCCATGCCGTTAAACTACCAAAGAAGTACAAGTACGCTGGCCGGGTTACCGAATATGACCACCATCATCGCCACAGCCTGGATAGCGGTATCCCCTATGAATTCAAAGACCCGTATCAGCTTCTTCAGGATTTTTTTGCAAAAGTAGACAAAGTTTTAAAGAAACAGGAATGACCACAATGATCAACGAACACAAGGTGCGGATAGGCATCATGCCGCAGGAAAAAATCAGGGAACGCATGTTGTTAATTGCCAGGGGCAGCTACAAGCCTAAAGCCGATGACCCGAAAATATGGTTCACCTCCATGCGCTCGCTGGCTGAAGTGTTAAGCGACGAAAACCGTGCCCTGCTGCACGTCATCAAGGAAACCGAACCCAACTCCATCAAGGAGCTGTCAGAAGCAACCGGCAGAAAGCCGGGTAACCTGTCCCGCACCCTGAAAACACTGTCAAGCTACGGAATCGTCGAGTTGATAAAAGACAGCAAACAAGTGAAACCTGTGGTAAAGGCGGTAGAATTTGAGATTCTGGCCGCTTAATTGATCAGGATGACGACTGAGGAACCTCGCCCGTTTCCAGGAACCACAAAAACTCATCCTCATCCATCAGGACGCTACCCTGCTGCGTAGCCTTTTTAATCTTGCTCGGGCCGGCATTATACCCCATCACCAGGAAATTCAGCCCGCTCACTACGCTTTTACACACCCACAACCCTGCTTCTTCAGCCGTTTTCTGCAACCTGGGTAACGGCTCATCACGCCTGAAGCCGGTAAAATGCACTGACAACCGGTCATCGACCACTCGCCCCGGTTTCAGCGATTTAACGACTTCAACAGGTGGAACCTCCCCGTTCCAGTCAATACGATCCAGCCGAAAGGTGCGCGGCCCTTTTTCGTCCAGGTCATAACCACGCAAATAATGCTCATCCCGCTTAGGGTTTCTGATGTGACGCTGACTGTGCACACCTTTGGCATCGGTGTACGCAAAAGTAACGTCGTTATGGGTAAAGGTAATTGCACTCATAAGCTTGCCTTGTTGGGGTTTTAGACAGGTGACTACCTTTTCTACCACTTTTTACGTGCTAGGAAAACTAACAAAGACAAATATTTTTTTAACTATTTTCAGTGAATTAACCCCACAGATAAATTTTTATCCCTTTAGGATGTTTACATAATTAACCAATTAGGTTAATTTTAGGTTGTTGGCTTTCTACTCATAAGCCAACGTAAAGGAACCGAACATTCACGGAAACGTGGATATGCACGTCCGGCTGGCAACAGCCGGACAATTAACAGACAAACAAGGAACAATGATGAAATCATCACTCGAACAAGCCGCTTTCGACGCAGCCGACATCCTGCTCGAAGGGCAAGACCTCACTAACATCCCGCCACTAGGTATCTATCAAGCCATACTGGATGAAGCCAAACGCGGCATGCTGCGCCGGGTCATGCGGGCAACTCGTGGCAACCAGAGTCATGCGGCGGCATTAATGGGGATAAACCGTACGACGCTACGTACCCTGCTTAAACGCTTTGGGATGCTGTGATGGACAAGAAACAAGCAAAACAGCTATTCGAGAACGCGCTGAATCAAATACATAAGCTCTCACTGAAAACAATGGACGTTGAATTGGCGCACAGATCGTTTCGACAAAGTGACTAGAGTCGACCAAAAGCTTAGAACAAACAACAAACTGCGAATGAACTGAACGAGAGAGGCCGGTGGTGACACACCGGCCAGTGAAATCCATATAACAAGGGCGAAACTACATGAATCCCGCTACAAATATTGCAACAAATCCACCCAAAGCGCAACACACAAGAGCCGAATCCAAACTCCCATTGATTCTGCGCGGCATCGCAGTCGTCACCAGTGCCACCAGTGCTGTGGCCGCATACCCTGTCGCATCCTCCATGTTTGGCATGGTGGCCGGTGGTGTCATCGTAACGGCCAGCGCCGCTGCGGTTTATGGCGGCTGGCACTACGTCGGCACAGAACCCGGTACCCATCTGGAAAGCTGGCTAAAACGCACCGGTGCCGGAACAGTCGCCGGACTTTTCTCCGTTGGCCTGGTAGCCGGAATTTACGTCAGTGCCACCCAACAAACCGACCTGACCAACCAACAAGCGGCCAAACAATCCGACGCTTTATACCAGGAACAGGAACAATCGCGTATCCGCAACCTGGACAAACTGACTCAGGAACTCCGCGACACCAGCAAGAAAAACCACCCTGAAGAATACCGCCGCCTACAGGAAGAAATCAGCAAACTATCCAACCCATTACCGCGCACACAAACCGCGACCCAGAAAAATACCGCTGCCGTTCCTGTTGCCTATAAATGGGGAATTGCCAGTGCCTTTGAAATCGTCACCCCCGCCTTATTGATCCTTGCTGGCTTATTTTCCCGCCGTCGTGAAGAAAAAAAACAGCAGTTGACGGCAGTTGCCCCGGGAGTTGTCCAAGCAGTTGCCCCAGTTGACCAAGGGCAACAACCCCAGCCACAAGTCATTGATAATATTGAGTTGCCCCAGTTGACCGAAAGGGCAACTCCAACGGCAACCCCGGGCAACCCTGCGACAACTGCACCAGAACCGGATGATGATCCCGACCCGATTGGCATCATCGCTCAAAGAGGAATTCCAACCAATGACGAAGGCTGTGTGACCGCTGCCGCGCTGGAATCTCAGATAGGCTGCACTAACAAACAGGCTCGTCTTGCTATCGCCGAAGCCGTAACACACGGCTACCTCATCAAAACCGGCAAAGGCGGAGCCACCCGCTATCGCTATCCAACCCTGAATCAAACTACTTTATGGAGTGTGAAATAATGAGTGTTTATACTGTAGGAAACAATGCGGCACCATCCATCATCGGCTACGGTGGACTGCTAGTTAGCGCTTTATCCGGCCTTTCTTTGCTTGCCGGTGGCCCGGCCATTCTTGATGTGCCGGGTGATCGCGTGATCGACTTCGCTGCTGCCGTGGTGTCTTTCTTTGTCTCGGGAGCTGTCCTGAAATCCCGTGACCCGACCGCTGCCTGGTTAGCGGCCAGTATGTTGGTAGTGATGATCGTCTATGCGGGACTCAACGTCAACATGAACCAGGCGGGCAACATGCTGAAAGCTGCCCAGAATGCTGCTACCTACGGAGCCAGATCAGCTTCTTACGCAGTTGCCCATACGGCAATAACCGGGCAACAACCCCGGCAACAATGGGCAACTGTGGGCAACAACCCCGGCAACTCCAAACAGTGGGTAGCCACCCGTGAACTTACGCCACAGGAATCAGCGGCCTGCGATCAGCAACCTACACCGGAATGGCGCAACAAACCCCAGGGCATTCGCAACTGCACCCGGCAAAAGAATGGTCGTCGTTATATCTGGAAGTGGCAGTAAATCATGTTCGACATACTGCGTTACTGCTCACCCTTATTAAGCTGGACATTGCTCTGGTGGCTGATATTCAACGGAGCACTTTACCAGTTCGTAGAAAATGCCTACGGCACCTGGTTGCGCGGCCTGTTCTATCAGCTTCAGGAGCAATGGAAGCCCTGGGGTGATCTGTTAGGGTGGATTAACTAATGGACATGGCCCAGCGTGAAATTTTGCGTAGAATTCGTCGCATTGAACGCAAACTGGATGTCGTACACGACCACACAGCACCCCGTATGCCGTGGATGTTCGCGGCGATTGGTGGTCTGTTGATCTGTGCTATTGGTACCGAAACACTGGAACACGGCAACGTACCCTATCTATCCAGGTACTACACAGTTGCCTCCGATTACGTTGCCAACAACTCAGCCACCGCCGGAATTGCCGTCGGTGACTGGCTGGGTAATGTTGACCGTTCCATGCCTGCCGTACCCACCAATACAGGCATAATCAGAGGGCTAACCAGTCTGCAAACCTGCCGCCTGATGATGGCCCTGCGTGGCCGCGAATCCAGTCACGATTACAGCCGTAAAAACTGGGCATCTTACGGGGGAGCTTACCAGTTCGGTGCTTCAGCCCTGGCCACCGTTGGCCTGATTAAAACCAGCGCCATTAATAATGCTCACTGGCGTGTTAGAGCCGGACTCCCACCACAACACGGCTGGTTTCTCTACAACCATAAAAACTGGATATCCGGCAGCTTTGAAGACTTTCTCAACTCGCCTCAGCTTCAGGATGTGGCTTTTATCCGTCTGGCTAACAGTAATGTCACCACTGGCTTTCGCGCTCGCATACTCAACAAAAAACGCCCGGAACGTATTGCCGGATATGTTGCCGCTGCACATCTGAAAGGATCAGGAAAAGCAAATAACTGGTACTTACGCGGCAAAGACAGCAAGGATGGAAACGGAACCCGCACCTCAGATTATGCCCGTATGGGCGAAAAAGCCATCACCACCCGCAATAAATATTGCAAAGAAAAACCTGTTAAAAAACTATTCAGGAGTCTCTGGTAATGAACACAAACCACACCGCACAAATTCTCACAATCTCCACCCCAAACCCCGCGCAACAGCGTAAAAACTCCAAGGGGGGGCTAAGGGAGGCTTTAGGGGGAGTAAATTTTAAGCATTTTTTAACAAAATCTCCCTCAGAATCAGAAGGTGATTTTAATGAAGATATTCGCCATAAAATGCTATTAAAGTTAGAAAAGTCTGATTTAAGAAACAAAAAAGGCAGAGAAAATGCTCATAAATTAATTTGTAGCGATAATGCTGTGCGTTTGATTCATGATGCCGCTAAGGCCAGCGCAGGTGATCGTGATCAATACGTTGATGGACTGCTCGCACTGATTGAGCAATATGATTCAGGTGCCACCTGCACCATCCGTCCAATATGTAGCGCCGCCTCACGCGAAGGGCTAAGTGCAAACATGCTTGAAAAGCACATTGTCCCTTTAATGATAAACTTGGGCATTATCCTTCGGTTGAGCGAAAGAGCTTGCCAATGGGAAATTGCTGAACGTATTGGTAAGAAGGAAAACCCCATCCTCCGCAAAGCCCGTATCCTCTTTGATGTATCTGACGAACGTCTGCTATTACGCAAACAACAGGAAAAAGCAGCAGACGAAGCCCGTTTGTTAATCATCGTCAAAAAGCAAACGGCCCTTGCTCAAAAACGTAAACAACTGGCCCTTACTGCTGCCAATGCAGCCACCGAAGCCGCACGAATCGCCGAAACTTTACCAGAAGATCAGAGCACCGGCACGTTTGTTAAAAACAACCTATTGCCGCTGGTTGTTGTCGGTCTATTCGCTGTAGTGATGGTTGGTGGTGTCCTGTCCGGCGAAAACACCCCCGGCAACAGTCCGGCACCTGAAAACATACAATGGTCAACCCTGGGCAACTCAGGGCAACAACCCGTCAACCCCAGTCAACAACCGCTGACAACCCCGGCAACTGCCTATGAATCAGTCTGGTCAGCGCCACAGGAAGAAAACCCTCAAGGAAAGAAAAGACAAGCCCGCGAAATACAGGAGCAACCATAATGCTACGACTCGGCAAACCCGACCCATACCAAATCATCCCGGAAACCTGGAAAGGTATTATCGCTGTTCCCATTATCGCCGGATCTGCGTTGGCCATGAGTCATTCAGTATTGGCAACCATCGGAACACTGGCCGCATTCTGGGCAATGAACCAATACCGTACACGACACGAACGGGACGGCTACCTAATGGCCAGCCCCCTGGATGACCTGATCGGCCCGGAAAAAAAGCCCACCAGTGAGATGACCGAAACCCTCGGTAACTACGGTATTAAAAACAGCCGTTCCGCCGGAACTCAGCCAGGCCCGGTATTAACCCGCCATTTAATCAGCCTCCCGCCTGGTACAAAACTCGGAAAATTACCCACTGAAGACATGGCCCGCGACCTCGGTGTAAATAATGTCCAGATTGCCAGTAATGCCGGACGCGGTGTGATTGGCATCGACATTCCCCGCCATGACCGCCAATACCCCAAACTGGAAAACCTGCTGAATTCTGATGCCTGGCAAAACCGCAATAAAAAAATGCACCTACCTTGTTGCCCTGCTGTTGACCAGTTTGGAGAGCCATTTCTTTTTGACCTGGCTGATGCGCCTCATTTGATTGTTGCCGGAACTACCGGAAGCGGCAAATCCGTTATGGCCAACGCCATATTATTATCCCTGATGGCATCCGGCACTGACTCCCGTTTAATGATTGCTGATGGCAAGGGAGAGGACTTTGCCCTGCAATACAAGAAATCTGCCCATCTGGTCAAACCTGAAGACATGCCTAAAGGAGCCAACCTCCCACCTCAGGCAATCGCCACCGAAATACCCGACATGCGTAACCAGGTACGTTGGCTTGCTGATGAAATGGACAGACGCTTACGCGACAACGATAAACCCTTTCCGATTGTATTTGGGTCGTGATTCAGATGCGTTGAAAAAACTCTCGATTAATGAACTCTCCGATGACCTTATCGTGGATTTCCTCTGACTTCGAAAAGCAAATAGTTTTT
>PDWJ01000894.1_pt1 | contig 40188 bp, 29 predicted proteins | sample 1430881 | NCBI WGS metagenome assembly PDWJ01 (sample SAMN01162460, study PRJNA174530) | Oral metagenome, whole genome shotgun sequencing project. | biome: Marine environment; feature: Marine mammal; material: Swab sample of the gingival sulcus; isolation source: swab sample of gingival sulcus...
ATTGGGGGTTAGCATCTCGCACTCCTTGTTCTGGAAATTCCCAATTAGTATAGCTATTCCTGCTTAGAAACGCTCTCACGAGACTTCGCCAACAAAGTCAAAAATCAAACGTAAATATAATTTGCTTGAATGAAAATCATCCTCTATGAAACCGCTGGGAAGACTTGACCGCGAGCAACTTAACAAGCTCAATAAAGAAACGCTTATTGAACTGTTACTGAATGCTCTGTCACGGATCAGCGAATTAGAAAAACAAGTTACTGCCCAAGCTGCCACTATCCAAAAGTTGCGTGATGAAATAGCTAAAAATAGACACAATAGCAGTAAACTGCCCAGCAGCGGTAGCTTAAAAAAGCCCAAAACATACAGTTTACGCCAGAAAGGGCGACGTAAACAATCACCGTCCAAGAACTTGCTTGACCGGTTAGCTAAATATAAGTCAAGGGTTTTGGCTTTTATGTATGACATTGACGTTCCGTTTGACAATAATTTAACGGAACGGGATATCAGAGTGGTAAAGGTCAAGCAAAAAGTGTCTGGTGCTTTTTGCATACATGCTGGTTCAGATGTCTTCTATACGATTCGGTCTTATATCTCAACAGTTCTCAAACATGGGCACAATATGATTGATGCCATGTATGGAGCTTTTATAGGTCAGCCATTCATACCCTCAGGGGGAATGGCTTAGTATTTACGTTGATTCGAGTATTGTTAGCAGACAGCCACCAGTTACTACATCTTGGTATCCACGTTGCGTTATCCTCAGTTAGCGAAATAACGCTAGTTGAGACGGTTGTTTGTCCTCACCAGCTGCGGCAGCTTTACCGCCAATGCCAGCCCGATGTCATTCTGTTGGCATTAAATATAGTTGAACCGCCCTGTATAGAGATTGTCAATAACATTCAACAGCAATGTCCAGCAGCAAAAATTTTGCTACTGTTGCATAATCCCAATGAAATTTGCTTGCAACAGCTCAGGAAAACGAACGTAGCTGGTGCCATTCTCAAAAGCGACACCCCTGAGAAGTTAATCGAAGCCATCCAAACCGTTGCGGCTGGGCAGCCTTGGTTTAGCTCCATTCTATTGTCTCAACTTTTGCAGTCACGAAAAAGTGAAGAAGGCAACAAGTTAACGGAACGGGAAGTAACCGTGTTGCAATTGATCGCTGCTGAAAAAACTGACAGAGAAATTGCACTGGAACTGAATATAGCAAAGAGTACAGTCCGCTACTATTTGGAACAAAGCAACAACAAGCTGGGAACTACAACGAGAGTAGGGGCAGTTGTAGAGGCCATGAGACAGGGATTTATTCAATAGAAATCGCTGTGTTCGAGAATGCATTGATTGTCGGATCCGGCACTGGAACCCTGTTATTTTTGATAGGGAGGACCCTGTTAAAAATAATAGGGTATTTCTGTCACGCGATGTTGTAAGCTGATGGTAAGATGCGCATTCTGCCTGATTTATCATCTGACTCTGTTGTTAACTTACCAGTGGATACGACCCAAGAGTGGGCACTCCGCAATGTCTGACAATATCTCTGAAAATTTTTTATTCATGTGTCATTTATAGATAAGGAAGGTATGGCAATGAAAAGTGCAAATATTAAAGCTGTTTTTATTGGCGATAAGTCTGAGAATGGTGATACCTACTTAAGACTTATGAACAAACTTATGGAAGAGCATCTTGGTTGGAGAGAAAACTATATACCTGAAGATTTAGAAGCTATCTCGATTGAAGATAAGCACGCAAAAAACTTTATAGAAACTACTGAACATATGGAGTCTGTTCTTAATGAAGTAAGCATAAGGCTTAGATCTGGTTCTATTCCTTGGCAATCGGAACGCTATTGGGGACATATGAATTCAGAAACTTTAATGCCTTCGCTCATAGCATATAATTTTGCTATGCTCTGGAATTCAAACAATGTAGCTTTAGAGTCTTCTATGGGAACATCTCAAATGGAAGCAGAGGTTGCAGTTGATTTTGCTAAGTTATTTGATTTTGAAAATGGTTGGGGGCACTTATCAGCTGATGGCTCTGTAGCTAATTTGGAAGGATTATGGTATGCAAGAAGTTTTAAATCAATACCTTTGGCAATTAAAGATGTCTTGCCAGAAAAAGTAGCTGGTAAAACCGAATGGGAATTATTAAACATGTCTGTTGAAGAAACCCTGGACATGTTAAAGACCTTTACACCTGAAGAAATAGATAAAACAAAAGCTGCATCTTCTAGAAGTGGAAAGCATATATCTGATTTAGGTAAATGGTTTGTCCCACAAACTAAACATTATTCTTGGGAAAAGGCAATGGATATTTCAGGAGTAGGTTTAGATAATATAGTAAATATTCCTGTAAATCCAAATTATAGAATGGATGTTAATGTTTTAGAGGATGAAATCAGAAAATGCGTGGAAAATAAAACCCCTATCTTAGGTGTAGTGGCTGTTGTTGGGACTACAGAAGAAGGACAAGTTGATGAAGTTCACAAGATAGTGGAGCTTAGAGATAAGCTCATGAAAGAAGGGGTATATTTCTACTTACACGTAGATGCAGCTTATGGAGGTTATGGAAGAACATTATTTATAGATGAAGATAGCAACTATGTTGAATATGACAAACTTAATGAAATGTTTAAGAAATATGATGTTTTTAAGTATCCTGTAAAAATTTCAGAGGAAGTTTATAATGGCTATAAAGCTATTAAATATGCTGAATCAGTAACTATAGATCCTCATAAAATGGGATATGTACCTTATGCAGCAGGCGGTATAGTTATAAAGCATAAGGATATGAGGAATATAATTTCCTACTTTGCCTCTTACGTGTTTGAAAAGAATACGAAGTCTGCTCCTAACCTTTTAGGTGCATATATTTTGGAAGGGTCAAAAGCTGGAGCAACTGCAGCCGCTGTTTGGACAGCTCATAGGGTTCTTCCTCTGAACATTACAGGCTATGGTAAGCTTATAGGCGCTTCAGTAGAAGCTGCACAAAAATTTAGAGAATACATTAGCGGAATTACATTTAATATAAAGGGAAAGGAGGTTGAAGTTTTCCCACTTAATCATCCAGATTTCAATATGGTAGACTGGGCTTTTAAAGTTAAAGGGACTACTAATTTGGCTGAAGTAAATGAACTAAATGAAAAAATGTACGACTATTCATCATATATGGATGGACATGTATACAATAATAGATTTATCACATCTCATACAATCTTTGACTATGACGGGTATGGTGACTCACCATTGCCATTTGTTGAAAGTATGGGAATAAACAAAGAAGAATGGAATAGAGTTCATTCAGTAACATTACTTAGAGCTTGTATTCTGTCTCCTTATTTAAATGATGATAAAGTTTTTGATTACTATACAAAAGCAATAACGGAATCTATAGAAAAAAAACTAAATGAAATATTGGTAAAGCCTTGACTGATAGCATCATAGAAGCATGATAGCTCAGATAATTGTAAATCACTGCACACGATGTCAAAGTGAAAACATTGGCAAGACTGAAAAGAGGTGATGCAAAATGAAAAAAAATTTAAAAATAAGTGAATTTACTTTTATAGGAATGACATGTGCTTTAGTTATGAGCATAAGGAATATTCCAGATGTTGCAGCCACTGGATGGACAATGTTAAGTTTTATGCTTATAGCAGTGATTTTTTATGCTTTACCTATATCAATGATAGCTGGAGAATACTCTGGAATGTACCCTGGTGAGACAGGTGGAATGGAAGCTTGGAATAGTAATGCTTTAAGTAGTAAATGGGGCTTTGTTACATCATGGTTGCTGTGGGTTCAAATGTTTCCAGGTATGGTTATGATATCATCAGCATTGTCTCCACTTATAGCAATAGTCGTTGGTAAACCTGAACTTGGTCAAAACAATATGTTTACTTTTGTGACTATTATAATAGTTTATTGGTTTGTCACTCTTCTTAATTTTAAATTTGATATGGCTAAAATTGGTGGACAAATTGGCGTTTGGTTAGGTGTTTATATTCCTATGATCGCAATGCTTTTGCTAGGTATTGTGGCCACAATAAAAGTAGGTTTAATGCCTAATAGTGTTTTAGGACAGTTTGAAGCGGCAAAATTAATACCTGATACAGCTGATTTGAAGGTATTTCAGTATTTAGCTCCCATAATGTTTATATTTACGGGAATTGAAATGTCAGCAGTACATGCCAATAGATTGAAAGACCCTGTTAAGGGTTTCTTCAAAGGTCTGATGATAGCTTTAGTATTTATATTTATTTTAAATATAGGTAATGCAATTATGGTATCAAATATAGTTCCGGCAGGTAAAATGGAACTAGATAATATAGCTCAATCAATAGCATTGTATTGTAAAGTTTTAGGCATACCAACAATTATGGTAAATATATTTAGCCTTATGGTTATAATGGGTGTTTTGGTTCAATTGTCTGCATGGTCAGTAGGGCCAAGCATGACTATTACTTCAAGTGCTCGAAGAGGTTTGTACCCACCTAAATTTAATTTTTGGAAAACGAACTCTCACGGAATATCTACAAGCGTAGTTTTGACACAAGCTGTTATCATTTCAATATTTGCAGGATTTTACCTTTTAATCCCTGGAGTAAATAATGCATTTTTAATGTTGGTAAATGCCACTTCAGTGCTTTACTCGACAGCATATGTTATTATGGCAATTGGTATTATTGAGCTTAGGGAAAAAAGCCCTGATTTAGATAGACCTTTTAGTTTAGGCAGTAATACCAGAGCTAAATTTATCGTAGGTGTTTTACTATTTGCTATAGTAGGGTCAATAATATTAACGCTTGTATATTCAAGTATGTATAATGCAATAGCGGTTATTGTAATTTCTTTAGTGTTATTTACAATACCGTTTATCATAAATAAACAAGTTAAACCTGAATGGAAAACTAAAGTAGATCAATACTTATCGAATGCAAAATAGAGAATATATATTACTACTGCTTGATCGAGGGGGTGTTTACTTCACGTAAATGCCCCTTATTTTTCTAAACTTAAATGCTTATTGGGATCTGATCATCTGTAAAAAGGGGAATTATCTCTAGACGGTTCACTTAGTTTGCCTAATGCAAGGATATGATTATAATGCCATTATAATTTGATAATCTATCAGGGAGCTGGGATTAGCCTGGCTGAGAGGGTAACCAAATTTGTTGCCGACCTGTGAACCTGATCCGGGTAATGCCGGCGGAGGAATTGGTTTTGTTTTGAATCTGCCGAGCCACCCAATTAGGGTGGCTTTTTTATTTGGGATTGTGTCATGAGTGTGTTGATTTTTGCTAATGGTGAAATGTCTGATGTTTGTTGGACACGGCCGTTTTTGCAGGAAGCGACTTTTATTATCGCGGCAGACGGGGGGTGCCGCCATCTCTACCGCCTGCAATGGCAGCCAGATGTTGTCATTGGAGATATGGATTCGTTGCCAGCAGAGGTGTTGACTTGGCTGCAAACTTGTGCTGTGGATATGCGGCACCATGATCCTGTTAAAGATGAGACGGATCTTGAGTTGGCTTTGCTTTATGCCCGGAAATTTGATGAAGATATTTTGTTATTTGGGATGTTAGGAGGGCGAGTGGATCAGATGTTGGCTAATGTATTGCTGTTGGCTCATCCTCATTTGCATGATAGCTCGATTCAGTTAGTTGAAGAATATGAGCGGGCTTGGTTGATCACTGCAAGATCCCGGATTTGGGGCCGGCCTGGAGATACGATTTCTTTGATTCCTATTGGGGGGGATGTTTTGGTGCGGGCAACGGTTGGGTTGCGCTGGCCGTTGGCCAATAGTGTGCTGATTTTTGGTGAAGCCAGGGGGGTGAGCAATGTGATGACGGCCGTTTCTGCTACGGTTGATGTCGCTTCAGGACAGTTACTTTGTATCCATACTTTGGATCATAAAAAGAGGTGAAATGTGAAAAAATTTTTATTGTTGTTGACGGTGTGCATGTGGTTGGTGGCTTGTGGTGCATCGGGGGCAAACCCCACAGAAGAGGTGCCTGAGCCAGAAACGGCCGTTCCTGAAGAGGATGAACAGCCCGTGGAGCTTACCCTGATGAGCCATAATAGCTTTGCCGTTAGCGAGGAAGTGTTACTGGCCTTTGAAGAAGAGCATAATGTCAAAATTGCTTTGCTGCCTTCTGGTGATACCGGAGCAGCCTTGAACCAGGCTATTTTGGCCAAAGATAACCCTTTGGCTGACGTGTTTTTTGGCGTGGACAATACATTCTTGGGTCGGGCATTGGCTGCTGAGATATTTGAAGCTTATGACTCTCCCAATTTAGCTGACATTGATGATGCTCTGAAACTAGATAGCAGCAATGCCTTGCTCCCTGTCGATTATGGCGACGTGTGTATCAACTATGATAAAGCGTGGCTGGCTGAGAATAATCTTGATGCGCCAGCAAGTTTGCGTGACCTAACAGACCCGCGCTATGAGAGTTTGCTCGTTGTGGAAAACCCGGCAACTTCCAGCCCGGGGCTTGCCTTTTTATTGGCGACGATAAGCGAATTTGGCACCGAAGGTGACTACACTTACCTGGATTTCTGGGCAGACTTACGTGCCAATGACGTGTTGGTGACGAACGGCTGGGAAGATGCTTATTATGGTCATTTTACCGTGGCTAGTGATGGGGAACGGCCGTTAGTCGTGTCATATGCCAGCAGCCCACCGGCAGAATTTATTTACGCTGATCCGCCCGTGGACGAATCTCCTAGTGCCAGTTTGGTAGATTCGGGTATGTGCTTCCGGCAGATTGAATTTGTGGGCATTTTGCAGGGAACGGAACATCGTGAACTGGCAGAATTATTTGTGGATTATCTGCTTTCCCCCAGTTTCCAAGAAGATATTCCGTTGAACATGTTTGTTTTCCCAGCAAATCAAAAAGCGGAACTCCCTCAAGCTTTTACAGATTGGGCGCAAATACCAGAAGAATCCGCATCTGTGGATCCAGCAGAAATTGATGCACATCGAGATGAATGGATTGAAGCGTGGACAGAAGTGGTACTGCGCTAGGTAATCTGTGTCATCCGTGAAATCTGCGGATAAAAAGAGTTAAATAAAAAAGCCGCATCTGGATTAGAATGCGGCTTTTTTGTGGCTAGGGGACAACACAGCCACCAGGGATGTAATTGTTTGGATCGATGTATAGCTGCCTGGAAATTTGGGTGGCTGTGGCATCGTCAATGGCTACGATTTCATTGTTATAGGCAGCGCACCGGCGTGCTTTTGCAAAATGATAAATGGGAAATGAGCCTCTGTATTCTGCGGGTTGCGTGTTATCAAAAACAAACACGGTGTAAGGGCCGCCGCCGCCGCCATAAGGCGTAATTTGTACCTGACAGCGATACTCACTGCCAATATATTCACAGTTGTTGACCACGTAAATCAGGTCAAGCGGTTGTTCAACCGTTGCTGTGGCCTCAGCTGTGGGTGGTGCGCTCGGTGTGTTTGTCGGGGCTGGGGTACTGGTAGCTTCAACATATATGTTTAAGGTAAATTCCAGGGCGGCGCCTATCGTTTCATCCGTTTCTGCATCAACAAGTTTCCAGGTGCTTTGATAGTTACCGACTTTAGATGGAGCGGTAAACTGCGTTGAGATGGTGGTTTGTTGGCCTGGCGCTAAAGGTTCTACAGGGATGGGATCCCCGTCAAAACTAAATTCTTCGCCGCTATCAAATAGCCATACCGCACCCTCTGGCCAAGGACATGTACCGCTATTTTCGAGTACCCAATTGATGGGGAATTTCCGGCCTATTGGCGCTGCCTCAAAGTTCTCGTTGGTGTAGGTGTAGGTGTTCACCAGAAGTATATCCATGGTGCAGGATTCTAAGAATGCCACGGTGGGATCGATGGTCGGCTTTGGTGTCCTGGATGGTGTGGCGGTGGAGGTAGCAGTCGCAGTGGCGGCAGTTTCTTTTGGTTCATCTGTCGGCTTGCTTTCTTCCGTTAGTAAGATAGCAGCTGATATGGTGGCTTCTGTGTCTGGCGTCTCTTTTGGTTTTGGTGTTTGTGTGGGCGTGGTCGTCACGTTAACAGCCGCACCATTGGGATTATTACGGTTAAACTGGTTGAGGACAACGGCCGTTCCCCCGAGAAGAATAAGAGTTAAGATGATGATACTCACATACAACCAGGGAAAGCGTTTCTTTTTTACCTCTGTTGGTGGTGTGGCGGCTGGTGGCTGGGCAGGCAAGGGGACGCCTTCAAAGGTGGGAGGGTTGATGTGTGCGTCGAGATTAAACACGGTGGCTGAGGCAGCTGTAACAGCCTGGCTGGTGTCGTCCAGGCTTCCGGCTGGTGGGGTTTGCCCTGCATCCCTTTGGGGAACAACGGCCGTTGTGCCTGTTAAAACCGCAGCGTCGCGGGGGGAACCTTGCTGGATAGCGCGTAAATCTTGAGCCATTTCACCCGCAGTTTGATACCGCTTGTCAGGCTCTTTGGCCATCGCCTTCAGGATGATATTTTGCAAGCCAATCGGCACATTGGGATTAAAGGTAGCCGGTTCTGGTGCCGGCTCATTCACATGCTTCATAATGACTGCCAACGGCGTATCGGCTGTGTAAGGCAGTTGCCCAGTCGTCATTTGAAACAACAGAACCCCTAACGCATAAATATCGACGCGTTTATCTCCGGCTTCACCCATCGCTTGCTCTGGGGACATATATGATGGGGTGCCAATCAAAGCGCCCGTCATGGTGTAGGCCATAGTTTGTCCACCCATCATCTTGACAATGCCAAAATCTGTCAACAGCGCCTTGTCATTGTCATCCAGCATGATATTGGCTGGCTTGATATCACGATGGATCATGCCTCGATTATGGGCATAATCTAATGCGTCAGCGACTTGATAGCTAATTTGAATGGATTTGTTGAGGGACATTCCTTCTTGTTCTTGGGCTAATTGTTCTAAACGCTGCTTGAGAGTGCCACCAGCAATGTATTCCATCACCAAATAGTAAGAATCTTCCTTGTAAGCATCAAAGTCGAAGACGCCCACAATATTGGGATGATTCATGGCTGCCATTGCCCGCGCTTCACGTTTGAATCGTTGCAGAAAATCTTGTTCGCTGACCAAGAAGGCGTGCATAAACTTAATGGCGACGTAACGGTCTAAATTTTCTTGATAAGCTTTGTAGACCTCAGCCATGCCGCCACGGCCTAGTTTTTCAAGAATTTGGTATTTGCTTATGGTTTGGCCTGTTAGCGTATCTGACATAAAAGCTCCGATGAGGATAGGATGTTGGAAAAATTGATTATCGATTGTTCATTTTTAGTTAGCGGTTGTCACCTATTACTCACATCTCCCAGTATACCAAGTTTATGCCAAGCAGTAATTGTTTTGGTTTACAGTTTTATATAAAGGTAATTTACGTTATGGACGTGGCTATACTTTTTAATTGTCCGCAGCCAGCAGCAATATCAATGCCGCGTCGTTGGCGCACGGTGCTGGGCAAGTTGTAAGCTGCCAGGATTTGTTGAAATTTTTTAACCGTTTCAGAACGGGTGGGCTGGCCGTTGTAGCCGCCTGTGGGGTTGAGAGGGATGAGATTGACGTGGGCATCTAAATCTTGCAACAGTTTGCCCAAAGCGTGAGCTTGCTCAGGGGTGTCGTTTTCCCCTTCGATGAGGGTCCACTCGAAGAAGATGCGCCGGCCGCGCTTTTGGCTGTAGGTGTGGCAGGCGGCCATTAGGGCAGACAGCGGCCAACGACGGGCTAAGGGGACCAATGCTTGACGTTCTGTATCGGTGGCTCCGTGCAGGCTCACTGCCAGGCGCACGGGGCGTTTTTTGTCGTCTGCCAGACGTAAGATGCCAGGCACTACGCCGACGGTGCTGAGGGTGATGTGTTTGGGAGCCAGGGCTAACCCTTTGTGATCGGTTAAAATGTCGATGGCGGCCATTGTCGCCTCGTAGTTGTGCAACGGTTCTCCCATGCCCATCAGGACGATATTGCGCAGCCGTTGGTTGTTTTGTTTGAGGATTTTGTTGGTATGCAAGGCTTGGGCGACGATTTCACCTGGGGTGAGATGGCGGGTGAAGCCCATTTGGCCGGTGGCGCAGAAAACGCAGCCCATGGCACAACCGACTTGGGTGCTGATGCAAGCGGTGGCTCGGGGGGTGCCATCACGTCCGGTGAAGCTCATGAGGACGGTTTCAATGGTTTCATGATCGCTTAGTTTGAGTAGGAATTTCTGGGTGAGGCCATCGTTGCTGACAACGGCCGTTTCTGTGGCTAATGTTCCAATTCTTGTGTCATTCTCTAGTTTGAGCCGTAAATCATCTCTCAAGTTTATTTCGGATAGCGATTGTGACTGGGTGACGTAGAGGGCCTGCCACAGTTTGTGGGCATGAAAGCTTGAATAGCCCCATTCAGTGAGAAGCTGTGTGAGTTGGGGGCGAGTGTAGTCGTAAAGATTGTGGGTGGCAACGGCCGTTTTCATGAGCTGATTGTATCGAGTGGAGGGGAGAATTGCCAGAAAAGAGGGAAAGTGTTGTGTGATAACTGCCCGATGTTCTCGAACAAATTTAAAAATTGGTGCAAAATAACGGTATCTGACAACTAAACCTGGAGAGCAGAGGAGCAAAATGAACGAGTGTATTCTGGCATTGGATTTTGGAGGCACGAAATTGTCGGCCGCTGTGGCAGCGGTAACTGAGTTGGAGCAGGATTCCCCTCACTGGCTGGCACGAGAGCGGGTGTTTTCGCCTGAAGATGGCGCCGCTCAGTTTGATATTGAGACGATGATTGCCTTGGGGAAGCAGTTGTTGTCAGGAGAACGGCCGTTTGCTGTTGGTGTTAGTTTCGGTGGCCCGGTAGATTACCATGCGGGGATAGTGAGGTTATCGCACCATGTGCCTGGTTGGGAGAATATCCCCTTGCGCGACATGTTGACTGAGGAATTTGCAGCCCCCGTGCAGGTGGATAATGATGCCAATGTGGCGGCGTTGGGGGAGTGGCGCTTTGGCGCTGGGCGTGGCGTAGACAGTTTGTTTTATGTGACGGTGAGTACAGGTGTGGGCGGCGGTTGGGTGCTGAACGGCCGTTGCTGGCGTGGGCACGCTGGCATGGCTGGTGAAATTGGACACACCGTTGTCGAGCCAAATGGACCTGTCTGCTTGTGTGGTAAACGAGGGTGTGTTGAACGCCTGGCTTCTGGACCATACATGGCGCAGGATTTTATGGCTTTGCACCCTGATATGGAAGTGACTGGGAAGGAATTAGCGGAACTGGCGGTAAATGGGCATGTCGATGCCGAGCGTATTTTGCTTCGAGGGGCTAAAGCGTTGGGGGTGGGGATTGGCAACGCAGCTAACCTCCTCAATCCCCAACAATTTATCTTGGGTGGTGGCGTTACCAAATCGGGGGAGAAGTGGTGGCAGACAGTGCGCCAGGCCGCTCAGGAAACGGCTTTGCCCGAAGTTCATTTTGAGGTTGTCCCTGCCGCTTTTGCTGATGATGCGCCGTTGTGGGGCGCGGTGGCGTTGGCCATCGGGGATTGAGAAAGGAAGGAATTTTGGAGGCTGAATTAGGTGAATGGCTGTTAGCTCAGCCAGAAACGGGGAGCGCAGCTCCAGGAGTGGGAGCCAGCGATGTCAAAGGGCATACACATATCTTGGCTGTGCCGGGTGAGGCGAGCCTGTTGTGGCCAAGGATCAGCGCCGCAATCAGTTACTTTGGTGACGACCTATCTCCAAATAGTTGACGGCCGTTTTCCCCACCGCTATAATGCCAGGCATACTTTGATAGAAAACGGCCGTGATGGAGAAAAGTAAGTTTGGTCAGGTTTTTAGAGAGTTGGCGGCAGGTGCAAGCCAATAATCCCCAAACCGAAATCCACTCCGGAGCCGATGTCGAAAGCAAATGCAGCGATTAAGACACTCCGGGTTCGCCCGTTATAGCGTTTTTGAGGTCAGTATTCAGTGAACGGTAAAACCTATTACCGACAACCGGTTACTGATAAACACAGGTGGCACCACGGGTTCTCTCGTCCTGAATAGGCGAGGGAATTTTTGCTTTAAAGGCAGCAGACAGCATGATGAATACAGCATTGGACTGGGTAGCAAAAAGATTAGGCAATAGACATGTGTATCTAACTGGCCTGCCTGAATCTGCGGCCTTTGCCGCAATTTTATTGATAATTTTGGCTTGACGAGTGACGATTGGGATTGACGATTTGACTAAACAATTAAAGGACTAGACAAAAATGTTAGACATTAACGTGATACGCGAAAAACCAGAGTGGGTGAAAGAACAAGTTGCTAAGCGCAATGATATTTCGCCTATCGATGAAATTGTGGCGGGAGATAAACGCCGCCGAGAAATATTGCGAGAAGTTGAAGAGCTGCGCCGTCAACGAAATGAAGCCTCGAAGCAGATTGGTCGGGTGATGGGTGATCTCAAGAAAAAAGAGGCGATGCTGAAGCAGGCAGAAGCGGGTCAAGATGTGGGTCGGCCGGTTGTCGAACTGCAAGCTGAAGTGGCGATGATGCGAGCGAATGCTGAAGCCGCCAAAGCAAAACCCCGAGAAATCGGTGACCATATTGCCGGGCTGGATGAGGAACTGCGCGAGGTGGAAGAAGCATTGCGCAAAAACATGTTGTGGGTGCCCAATATCCCGCACGAGAGTACACCTGTGGGGCCTGATGAGAGCTTCAATGTTATCCACGACCCGCAAGGTGCGCCGATTCCGCAGTTTGATTTTGAGCCGAAGCCGCATTGGGATTTGGGATCAGAATTAGGCATTTTAGATTTTGAGCGCGGTGTCAAGCTGAGCGGCAGCCGTTTTTATCTGTTGAGGGGCGCCGGGGCGCGTTTGCAACATGCCGTTATCCAATTTATGCTCGATTACCATGTGCAGCAACACGGTTACGAAGAAATTTATCCGCCCTTTATTGTGCGTTCGGTAAATTTTGAGACAGCTGGGCAACTGCCAAAATTCTTTGACAACATTTATCGGGATGCGGAAGAAGATTTTATGCTTCTGGGCACAGCTGAGGTTGCGCTAACCAATGTGCACCGCGACGAAATTTTGGAAGAGGATGATTTACCGATCAAGTATGTGGCGTATACGCCTTGTTTCCGTCGTGAAAAGATGAGCGCGGGCAAAGATGTGCGTGGTATCAAGCGCGGTCACCAGTTTGATAAAGTGGAGATGTATCGCTACACCACCCCAGAAACGAGCTATGAGGCTTTGGAGGAATTGAAGCAAGAGGCGATTGATATCTGTGAGGCGTTGGGTTTTCCATACCGGGTGCTGGAGTTGGCGACGGGCGATATTAGTTACGCTTCGGTCAAGACTTATGACATCGAGGTGTGGGCAGCTGGTTGTGGTGAATGGTTAGAGGTTAGCTCGGCGAGCAACTGCACTGACTTTCAGGCGCGTCGAGCGAATGCCCGGTATCGTCCTGCGGGAGGTGGTAAGACGCGCTTCTGCCATACGCTGAATGCTAGTGGCCTGGCGCTGCCTCGCGTTATGATTGCGATTATGGAGAATAATCAGCAGGCAGATGGCAGCATTGTGGTGCCTGAGGTCTTACGTCCTTATTTGGCTGGGCTTGAGGTGATCCGGTAGCAGTGGATGTGTGGCGCGTAAGACGAGTGGTTTTAAACACAACAAACGGCCGTTTTCCCTGGGTGCTTTTCCTTGGCACTTTTCTTTTGCGCCACCACTTCTTCAAACACCCGCAACAGCCGCTGCACGATAATTTCCCAATCATACTGGAGGGCATAATACCGTGCCTGACACCCTAGACGATCCCGGCAAGCCTCATCTGTGAGTAGGCGGTAGATGCGATCTGCCAGGGCTTCGGGGTCGCGGGAGGGCACATGAAAGCCATTCTCGTTGTCACGCACCAGGAAAGCCAGCCCGCCGACTTCTGAGGCGATTACCGGCGTGCCCATCGCCATTGCTTCTAGAGCTACCATGCCAAAGCTTTCGTAATGTGAGGGCATGATCACCATTTCAGCAGCGGCGTAATAGTTGGGCAAGATTTCCTGATCCTTAGCTCCTAAAAAGGCGACTGTGTCAATGATGCCTAGTTCGGCACGCAGTTCTTGTAACCGTGCCATCTCTGCATCTGGGGTTTCAGCCCAGGGGTCTCCGCCAATGATGGCCACGCAAACTTGCTGGATGAGTTCGGGATGTCTATTGCGGATGAGTGCCATGGCACGAAGCAGTGTCTCTACGCCTTTGAGTGGTTCAATGCGCCCGGCGAAGATGATGTTTTTGTTGCTGCACGGAATACCAACGGCTTTTTTGGCTTGGGCTGTGGGGATTGGACTGAACCGCTTTAAGTCAACACCTGGTGATACCACGCGCACTTTACTCATGTCTGCGTCGTATAGCCAATTGAGCTGTGCTTCTTCAGCTGGGGTGGCGGCAATAAGCCGGTCGGCGGCATGTATGACGCGATGTTCGCCATCGATGCGTTCTTGGGGAGCGCGTTCACTTGCGCTTAAGGCAATGCGATTTTTCATATGTCCTAAGGTGTGGAACATGTGGACAAAGGGAATGCTCCACACATCGCGCAGTTTTTCGGCGACTAAGCCAGAGAGCCAGTAATGGCTGTGAATGAGATCGTATTTGATGCCTTCTTCGTTGGTAAATGCCAGCACACCAGCGACAAATTCATCAAGATAGTTGATGATGTGGGCGATGGGGATTGGTTTTTCGGGACCTGCGGGGATGTGAATGACTCGTCCGCCGTAGCCGAGATCATGCTTGATCATCGGCTGGCAATCGTCTTGGGATCGGGTGAAGACATCAACCTGGATGCCTTGACGACTTAGTTCGCGGCTGTAATCGCGCACGTAGACGTTCATGCCACCTGTTTTTTTACCGCCTAGCAGGGCTAATGGGCAGGTGTGGACGGAGAGGATGGTGACACGTTTGATAGGTGTACGACAGTTCAAGGTAAATTCTCGTTTGCATGATGAATGCGGTGGTGGATTTTTTATCGTTTCGCGTTCATCATTCGTCATTTTTGCAAGGTTATTTTGAATATTTCGGTGTCTTTGGCGCCAAAGCGGTATTTGTAGGTTTCGTTTCCGCGTAAGAAGTCGAATTCGGAACGGCCGTTTTCGATGGCCCATTCAATGGCTTTGGCGGTAAGCACCACGCCCAGGCTCAATTGTCCAAAGGCTTCGGGTGCTAAACCAGAGTTGTAGACCCATATGCGGTTGTTGTAATCGAAGTTGAATAGGGTTGCTGCTTTGTGGCCTTCTACTTCTATAAACATGAGCTGCAGGGTACCTGCTTTCATGGCGGCTTGGGCTGTTTCGTGGAAAACGGCTCGACGTCCCTGGTTGAGCCAATCTCGTTTTTCAAAGGTGCTTTGCTGCAAGAGATTTAAGAATTCATTGACAGCTTGCTCTAAATCATCTTCAGGGTTAATGATGACGAATTGAGCTTCAGCGCCATTGGCGCGGCGCAATTTTCTTTTGATTTCGCGGCGTTGTTTGCTGTCTATCTGTGCTAGATAGGCTGCAAATGAATCGGGAAGAGGAATGATGGGACACACTTCAAAAATCTCTTCCTGGCATGACAGGTTGTGTTTTTTAGCGAGCGCAGCCACCAGCGAACGGCTGGGGGAGGCGGCGGGTATGTTGCACAGTTCCATGGTGTGCCAGTGGGGGAATTCTGGATGATGCAATGCTTCAAAAACGGCCGTCCAGCCGGTTTCTGCGTGTTCAGGTGTGGTGATGAGATCCAGGTAGTCTGTTTCTTCGACGCAGCCGTTAAAGTGGATGGTGCCATTATCGTGGTAAAGTGAAGCGATGGCGATTAGCTCATGGTTGTCGCTGCGCACGGTGATGGTGATTAAACGGCCGTTGTCGGGGTGTAAATTTCGCCACCATGATTCCTGGTAGGCTAATGTTTGAAATGGGGTGTTGGTGATCCCCTGTTTTGCTAGAGAATCCCATTCGGGGGAAAGTTGGGTGAATGCCTCTGTCCCAAAGATGGTTTGAGTGTTCATCATGTTTTGCAATCCTTCGTTTTTCCTAGGTAAAGGTTATTTGAAGCATATCGATCAATTCTGTCACTGATTGATGGAGGCGCACTTACCGTTTGGGCAAGCGAAAGCGCCAGAGTAATCGCCACCAGTCGATGAAATTGGGCATATTGCGTTCATACCGGACGAGCAGCACGCTTAATAAGATGAGCAAGGCGCCAAGCCACTGAACGGCCGTTAACTGTTCACCCAGGAAGATGATAGCTAAAACGATGCTGACAATGACTTCTAAAATGCCTAACAAGGCGGTTTGCATGCTGCCTAAGCTCTTTACTCCCAGGAAAAGGGTCAGTCGAGAAAGAGCGGTTACCAGGCCCATCATGAACACAGCCTGCCAGCCTACAGTGGAAACGGCCGTTAAATCCGAAGGAAAAAGTAACCAGGGGATTGTGACCACCAGCGCCATGGCTGTGATGGCGTAGAGCGTCATGGTAGGAGCGGGAATATCATACATGATTCGTTGACCCAAAACAAGCTGAATGGCATAAGTCATGGCGCCGATGAGCATCATGCCCACCCCCACCCAATCTGGGGTTCCCACTCCCCCTATAGTGAGCAAATACATGGCAAATATGGCTAAACTTGTACGAAACAAGGTGAGCCAAGATATTGAGTGGCCGACAATCCGCAAGAAAATTGTGACAAAAATCAGATAGCTGATATTGAGCAGCTGCCCTAATGAGGCGTCAATGTGACTTAAACTGGCGTAAAAGAATAAAGAGCCAATGCCGTTGATGGCTCCAGCCAGCATGCTGCTCATAATGGCTGGAGAAGAACTGCGAATGTAATGTCTGGCAAATAAAATCATGCCAAGCCAAAGTGTGATCGCAGCAAACAGGGTGCGGAAGGCTACCACTGTTAAAACATTGACATTTGCACCATAGGCGACTTTGGCAAAAATTGGAATAATCCCCAAAAAAACAGGTGAAAGCATTGCCCAGAATAAACCTTGTTGCCAACGTTTTAGGTTGAGTTTGTCTTGTTCAGGAGGGGTGGTGGTGGTTTGATTTCTGTTTAATTTTGGGGAGGGGGAGGGCATTAGTAATCAATATGATTTGACATTGTGTCTAAATCATAGGGGGTGTTTTACCAGGTTGGATGGGTAACAGGATATGGAAGGTGCTGCCTGGCAAAGTTTCAGCGTCACGTTTTTCGCTTTCAACCCAAATACGTCCTTTATGAGCCTCAATGATACCTTTGGCGATGGCCAAGCCTAAGCCAAGACCACCCCCTTGAAAAGCGGATTTACTCGTTGAATGATGCTCAATAGCGCCTAATGTATAAAATTGTTCAAAAATACGTCTTTGTTCATCCATAGGAATGCCAATGCCAGTATCCTGGATGATAATGTCTACAGCCTTATCTTTGACTTTAGTGCCGGTTAAGCTAATTTGGCCACCATCGGGTGTATATTTAACTGCGTTTCCGATAACATGTTCAATTGCGGCTTCCAATCGGCGGCCATCTCCTTGTAGTAAGGGCATTTCGGAGAAATCGCCAACGACTAAATCCACGCTGCGTTTTTCACACACAGTTTTGAATGTCTCTTGAACATTTCCAATCACTTTTGCTAACCGAACTGGCCCTAAGGAGAGATCTAACGTGCCTGATGAGATTCTCACTACGCTGATAATTTCATTAATCACTTCTTGCATTCTAGTGACACCAGATTGCAAGCCTTCGGCAATGCCGACTACGGATTGTGCCTGGATGACTTCGTTGTTGCTATTTACTTGTTCTGCCAAAAGATGGGAATAGCCACTTATCAGTGTCAGGGGGGTGCGCAGTTCATGTGAAACTAACACAATAAAGTCGCTTTTAAGACTGTCTAGCTCCATTAACCGTTTGTTTGCACTGCGCAGCTCGCGCACTTTGTTTTCCAGCCGTTCTACAAGATTTTGGGCATGTAACTCTAGATGTTGGCTGCGTTCATCGGCGCTCAACTGATCTGAAGCCCCTTGCAAAAATCGTTGGACATCATAAGGGAAGGTGGCCACATCAATTGGTTTGGTCATGAACCCGGTGCAGCCTGCGGCCAGGGCAAGTTCACGGCTGCCAGGGCTGATATTGGCTGTGAGTGCCACAATGGGCACGCTTGAGAAGTTTGGCAGGCTGCGTAATCTGGTGGTGATTTCTCGCCCATCCATATTGGGGAGGTTGATATCCATGAGGATGAGTTCAGGATTTTTATCACGAGCAAGGTTAATGCCTTCTAGCCCTTCACTGGCCACATAAACTTCATAGCCACGACTGGTCAGGACGCGTTCTATTAAGCGTCTGCTAGCAAGGTCGTCTTCGATGTAGAGTATACGTGCGCTTTCGTTGCTCATGATGTGTTCCGCTAAAATTTTACCCCGGACAATCGCGGTTAGGGTAAGGCCTGCTTGATGTCACTTAATAAGTCTGAGTCCAGGAAGGAGCCTTTTTGTAAGAGTGCCTTTATTTTACCGTCAAGTTCTGCTCTTTCAAAAGTCGAAAGTTCTTTTGCTGTGATGACGATGATGGGCACATCTCTTAGTTTGGGGTCTTTTTTCATTTCTTTGACGATGCCAAACCCATCCATGCCAGGCATCATGAGATCTAAAATGAGTAGGTTGGGCACATTTTTTTTGATTAGCTCTAGCCCTGCTAAACCGTTGTTTGCTTCGTCGATCAAAAATTCGCCTTGGGCTTGCAATATGCGGCGAATGAGCCTGCTGGCATCTGGATTATCTTCAATGATGGCAATGCGCTGCACACGGTCATCAATGTCTTCGAGGGCGGTTAGTAGGCCTTCTGGTTTGCCATGATGATCTGGCACTTCTTCCATGAGAACCATGTCCCGGGCATACTGTTCACCGACAATGTGTTTTTCTACGGGGAAGGTGTGACCAGAGCAGTTGAGGACTACTGTTTCGTGGGGCTGGATGGTGCCTTCTCGAATCAGGTTAATGAGCCCAGCAAAGGTAACGGCCGTTGCCGGTTCAACAGAAATTCCATCCATGTGTGCTGCAATTTGTAATGCTTTGAATGCCTCGGTGTCGTCAACTGCATTGATGGTTCCGCCATGCTGCAAAATTAATGAGCGCAAGACTTCATATACCTCACCAGGTACGCCAGTGGCTAAGGTGGTAATATCTGTAATGGGGTGGTCAACATTTTCGGCTTTTTCTAAACCTTTGTGGAAAGATAAAGCCATGGGGGCACATCCTGCTGATTGAAAACATCCCATTTTGGGCAATCGTTCGATCAAGCCCATGTCATAGATTTCTTGGAAGCCTTTCATGACACCAACAGGGCCAAGCCCGCCACTGACAGCCTGTAAATACCAATCGGGTGCTTTCCAAGGGAATTTATCGCCATTGGGCATGGTGGGATCTGCATTTGCCGCCATGCTGCCCAATTGTTCTGCCAGTTCATACGCCATTGTTTTCATGGCTTCTTTGGCGGCAATCCCTTTGATGCCGCGATCAAGAAAAATGCCTTTGTTGGCAGCAAAGTCTGCGGCTACCTGTTTGCATTGATCATAGGTGCCTGCCACTTTGATCACCTCTGAGCCATACAAAGCTACTTCTCGCATTTTGTCGGCAGGGACTGGGCTGGTGACGAAAACCCATAATTTGATACCGGCTCGCGCACTATAAGCTGAATAAGCAATAGCCACATTCCCGGTTGAGGCGACCACAGCTTCTTTGATTCCCGCTTCTTTCATGACGCTGATGGCGACAGAGGCTTGTCGATCCTTAAAAGAACCAGTGGGCCCCTGGCGTTCATCTTTGATATAGATTTTGTCATGTCCGAGCATGAGCCCCAGATTATGTGCTGGCAAGAGGGGAGTCCAGCCTTCTCCCAAAGAAATGATGTTGTCGTCATTCCTGAGCGGCAGCATGTCCCGGTAGCGCCACATGGTTGTGCCTCGTGTGGAGAGTGACTGGAGCCAGGAATGGGGTTGGGGCAGGTCGTATGCAGCATCTAACCACTCTCTGCCGCATTTGGGGCAGGCTTTTAATGGCTTTTCAAATAAGGTTTTTGTCTGACAATGCTTACAAATGGTGTAGAAATGTCTCATAATCATTTAAGTGTTGAAGGCAACGACTGGTTGTTCTTCTGGTTGAACTAGAGGTAAGCGGACAAAGATAGTTGTACCTTTTCCGTAATCGGTTTCTAAGGACAGATTCCCATTGTGCATACGTACCAACCACAGTGTAATAGGCAGCCCAAGTCCCGTTCCTCCGGCAGTACGTGTGGTGGAATTATCGATTTGTTCAAATGCTATAAATAGTTTGTCTAAATCTTCTTCTTTAATGCCCAAACCTGTATCTGAAACTGTGACAAGCAGTTCTTTTTCACTTTCTTGAGAGACTTTGAGGCTGATATGCCCTTCTATTGTAAACTTGGCAGAGTTGGAAAGCAGGTTGATGAGAATTTGCCGGATTCGGAGCGGGTCGGCTTCTATGGTGGGCAGGTCGTTGGCAATGTCGCTAATGATTTGCACATTGGGTCTGATGAGACTGCGAATATCTGATAAAGTGGCTTGGGCTGCCTGGCCAAGGTCAACCTGTTCAAAGGAGAGGTTCATTTTCCCAGCCTCGATTTTTGCCATGTCGAGGATTTCGTTGATAAGTGAAAGGAGATGTTGCCCGTTGTTGTAGATTGATGTTAAATCTTCTTCTTGTTCTTGTGTTAGCGGGCCATCAATCCCTTTTAAGATGACGCGAGAGAAGCCAATGATTGAATTGAGTGGGGTGCGTAGTTCGTGGGACATGTTTGCCAGGAATTGGTTTTTCATGTCATCAAGCTGGCGCAGGTCTTCGATGTTTTCTTGAATTTGTTCGAATAGCCGGGCATTTTCAATGGCGAGGCCGGCTTGTGTGGCAATGCTGCGCAGCAATTGGCTGTCGTTTTCTTGGTAGGCTCGCGGTTGTGTGGAGAGGACACAGATGAGGCCAGAGGGGGTGTTTTCTCGTTGGAAGGGAACCCAAATGCCGGATTGTGATTCTGCAAATTCTGGAAAGATTTTGTGAAGGGGGTGGGTGGCGTCGGTAATGATGGGGAGATCGTCTTTGAGGAATTGATGGAGCGCTGAATCCTTGTTTATTTCTGGTATAGGCAGTTTTTGCTCTTTGTTCTGGATAATTGAGAGAATTGGCTCGAATTTATTTGTTTCTTGCTCATATTGAGCCATTAAGAACATTGAGGTATTGAGCAGCCGACCAATTTGCTGGTAGGTTGTTAGAGCCAGCTGCTTGACATCTAGGATACTGGATATGTTGGCCTGGATTTGGTTTAGGAAAATGAGTTCTTGGGCACGGGTGAGGGCTTCATCCAGTAATTTTAGATTTTCAAGGTGGGTGGTTAAATGGTCAACGACTGTTTGGGAAAAGATGATATTGTTGGTGGTAAACGGCCGTTTACTGGGAGCCTCCACCGACAAAAAACCAATTAGATCTTGCTGGCTGGCTAACGGAACCAACAGGGCACTGACGGCTCCGAATTGGGTTGCATATTGCGCCAAGGCGTCGGCTGGAATTTCTGCTTCAGTTTCACTGATCAGCAAGGGCTGCCGCTGCTCATTTAGGTAGTCGAAGACAAAATCACCCTCCATGCCAAACTGGATAGTTGTTTGCTGGGGGGCGGGTGATGTTTCCGCGACAATTTGGCCTTGATGGGTTTGTTCATCATACAGGATGATGCGGCACTGAGCCGCACCGGTATAGTCTGCAATTTCGGAGACGGCGATATCTAAAGCATCATCTCGGGTTAATGCCTGGCTGAGAGACCGGCCAATTTGGTAAAGCAGTTCAGCTTGCCTGAGCAATTGTTGGTTGACAATGGTGATGGCGGCTTGATCGACCAGGGTTCTTAAGGGCTGCAAATCTTGTTCGCTCAGTTCAAGTTTGTTGAGAGCTTGAACTGAGAGGGCACCCAGCCAGGTTCCTTCTGCGAAGATGGGAATGAGCACGATTGTTTGTACATATTCTGAAGCCATTAAATTGGATATGGCAGGATTATCTTGTTGAAGCAGCTCGATATGGCTAAGAATGACAATTTCGTTGAGATTTAATTGTGTTTCATAAGGAAACTCTTGGCGCGGCAATTTGGCGAGCGGCTGGTTATCTGATTTTTGGCGGCTCCATTGCATGGGGCGGGCGAGGTAATCTGGGTTTTCTCGTTCTATGATGATCAGTTGCGCAAAATCGAATAGATTGCACTGTGAGGTGAAGTCTAGCAAAACATCATAAACGTCTGCTCGTGTGCGTGTTTCATTGAGTTTGCGACCACTCTCATACAGCCGACTGGTTTCTGCCAGATTTGTTTGTACTTGCGTGAGGAGATCGGCGTTGGTAATGGCAGTTGCTAACTGGTCTGCCAGGTTTTGCAACACGGTGATTGTTTCAGCGGAAAAAGCGTTGATTTCTACGCTTTGCACCGTTAAAGCGCCAATGACATCCCCATGTGAACGCAGGGGTAAAGCTAGCTCTGATTTTGTATCGGGGAGGAGGGGGTTGGGGGCAAACTGTTTTGCTTTGGTCACATCCTGCTCAACTCTTGCTTCGTTGTTTGCGATGGCGGTGCCGATCATGGAGTTGCCCCCAATTTTAAGTTGGTGATTATTTTGAACTTGAGCCTGACCGGCTTCTCCTGTGCCGGCTTCTAGGACAGCCATGTTGTGCAAGCTGTCTACTAAGAAAAGACCGGCATAGTAAAAATTGAACCTGCTCTGAATAAGGTCAACCGTTTCTTGAATTAAAAGGTCTGGATTTAAGATGGTGGTAGCGGCTCGTGAAACTTCGGAGGCTAATTGAAGTTGGTTGGAGTAGGCGCGGGTGGTTTGCAGGAGATAAGCGTTGTTTAATGCCGTACTCATTTCTTTAACAAGCTCTTCAACAAAGATTTGGTTCTCTTGGTCTAAGGAGATGTCGTTTGGCAGGGAAACTTGGCCAAAGGCGTGTTCACCTATGCGTAAAGGAATGTCGTGGGGGTTATAGGCAACTGATTGTTGTGACGCCTGCAATGTTTTGATACGAAACTCTTCCTGGTCAAAATAGGCCTGGACATTGGTGTTCTCATCTCCCCACACAGAATCGATGTATCGGCCTTGTAAAATCTCTAATTCGTGAGCCCGCTGGGTGGTTTCTGTGAGCAAGCTTAGGTTACGCCACATCGTTGTTAGACTTTGGGCAAAGGTTCGTAATAAGATAGGCAGTTCTTGCTCTTTGTCTTTGCTTAAATTTGTGCTAACTGCAATAAGCGCCCCGCTGCGCTGGGCATCGATGGCGAAAGGAATAACAATGGCTAATCCCTTTATTTTTGATGATAGTTGATGTTCTTTTACAAATTCTTCGGCTGATGTGTCTATTTGTGTCAATAGCTCTGCGATTTGGGGATTTGTGGGGTCTACCTGGACAGGATTGGAGGCGGTGCTGCTTCTAATTATCCAGTTGGTGCTTGTTTCTGACTTTTCATAAATGGATACGTGATCCAGGTTGAGGGATTGCCCAATCCCGTTGACTGCTTCTCTCAAGAGTTCTGTTTCGTTTGCAGCCCGGGATAGGCTTGAATTGAGCTGCAGAATTTGATTTAAGCTGCGACTTTGGCGTTCAACGGAGTCTCGCAGCTGCCGTTGTTGTTCGAGTTGTGAATAAATGGCTTGTTGTAAGGCGATTTGGGATTCTTCTTGGGCACGGAGGTGCAGCACTTCTCGAGTTTCAACTAATGCTTCTAAGAATATTAATTGGTATTCATTAAGCTGGATAAGAAGGGAAGTGGGAACCTGCTCGGGTAACAGGGTTTTGCATATTGATTTCAGCATCTGTGAAGCTGTGATGTGGGAGAGTCCCGTTTTTGCAGAATTAGTGGCCAGGGCAGCTACGTCATGTTTTGAGATGGTGCCGTTTAGAAAACCTGTAATTTGCTCGAATATCGCAGTGGCTATGGGGGCTCCAGATTGAACAGATTTCATGGCGTCCCGGTTGTTGTTAGCAAATTTGGCAAAGGTGGTTGCCATATTGGCTATGATGGGGGTTTGGAATGAGAGCCAACTGTCGTGATTGAGTTTCCTGTCTGGATGGGTCTGTGTGTTCATGAAGTTGAGAAGATTGTGTTTATGAATCTGTTTGTGTGCCTGGTTTGCCTAAAGCGATATTGACGGAACGGCCGTTAACCTGTTTAGATAAGGCTTTTAGGCCGATCCTGATAATCTCGTTTGTATCTGCCGTGTTGTGCAGTTGGGTGCTGATCTGGTTCAGGAGTTTCTGCCGTTTAACACGGGATTCAGCAGCTGCCAGCAAACGGCTGTTATCGATAGCTGTTGCCAGCTGGTCACTCATGGTTTGCAGGGTGCTTACCAACTCAGGTGAAAAAGCGTGGGCTTTTGTGCTTTGGACGGTGACAGCACCAATGATTTCTCCCCGTACATTGAGCGGCAGCGCTAGTTCGGAGCGGGTATCGGGTAAATGGATATTGGGACGCCATTCTTCATCCTGGGTGACATCTTGGGTAATTCGAGACCGGCCATCGCCTGTGGCGCCGCCAATGAGAGAACGTCCCCCAATGGTGAGTTTATGCCCATTCTCTATTTGAATTCGACCTGCTTCCCCGGTTGCTGCCTTCAAAACAGCCTGGTTTGTGGCCAGATCGCTCAGGAAAATGCCGGTGTAATACAAGGAAAACCGTTCCTTGATTAAAGAAACCGCTTCTTCTAATAATTCATCAAGATCCAAAATGCTGGTCGTGGCAGCTGAGACCTCAGCCGCTGTTTGCAATTGAAGACGTTGTTCAGATTGGGCGGTTAGTGCAGATTGTAGCTCTTCAAGCTGGAGTTGATTGCTCAGGGCAATGGCTGTGGAGCCTGCAATTGTTTCCAGTAAATTGATATCTCGTTCATCAAAAGCGAGCGGATCATGCTCATTTTCAATGGCAAGAACGCCAATAATTTTATTGGCTACGATGAGGGGGACGCCCAACCAGGCTGCGGATTTGACACCCACATTGAATGACTTATATTGTTCTGATTTTTCCCATAGGTTTTCATTAATTAATAAATGTCTTCTTGACCGGGCAACTTGACCACTAAAGCCTGTAGAAATTGGCAGGGGGTGGGTAGGCAGTTCGAGTTCTTGACCATATTCATAGCCATAAATCCAGCACATGTGCTGCTCATCTTTTGTGATCAGGGAGATTGTTAGGCCGGTTGCTTCAAAAAGGGAGAGAACTTCTTGTCGAGTTCCTTCAAAGATTTGGCGCATCGTGGGCGCCAGGGAAAGCCGGTTACTCAAGCGATTTAAGGCGCTCAATTGCGCTGCACGCCCTCGTGCTTCTGAGGCTGACTTAGCGTTGTTGAGGGCAATGGCTGTTTCATTGGCCATCACTTGTGCCACCTGGATGTCTGATGGGGTAAATTCGGTCTGATCAGCGGCTCTGAAGGTTAAAACGCAACCAATGGGTTTGGAGCCGTGAGCCAGCGGAACCATTAGGCAGTAGGCTTGCTTATGGGTTTCAAAGAAGTTTTCTTCAGCTTTTGTTATCGCTGTATCATGAATTGATTGCATGCTAACTTCTTGTTGTGCCAATACGGTGCCTAAGAATGGGAAATGAGCTAAAGGGAAAGCGAATGGATTTGAGTTGAATTCGCTGCTGGGGGGATCGGGGTTAAGGGTGAAAAAGATTTGGCTGGTGGCAATATCATTTAATTGATTCCAGTCTGTAATGAGGGTGATATTGGCTTGTAGTTGGGTGGAGAAAATCCGTGCAGATCTCCGGTAAATTTCCCCCACATCCATTGTTGAGGTGAGGGCTGCACTTAAGTTTAAGAGAGATTGGGTTTCTGCCAAATAGGATTGTGTTTGCGAGAATAAACGGGCATTTTCTAGGTTGATGGCAAACTGGTTCACCATAATTTGCAAGATGGTCATGTCTTCATCTTGAAAGGCATGGGGTAAATTGCTTTGTATATCTAAGACGCCTAATAGTTTCCCACGAGCGACTAATGGAAATACTGCTTGAGATTTGGTCTCTTTTAATGAAGGAATATTGATATAGGCGGGATCGACGCCTTGATTATGGAGTAGTTGTGTCTTTTGCTTTTGCGCTGCCCGACTTAAAATGGATTGTGAGTCTAGGGCTATCTGCAGTTTTTGTACTTTTCCAATATCGCTGCTGGCTTCAGCAATCGTTAGGTGGGTGCCTGCTGGGTTCAACAAAAAAATGGCAGTAAAGTTGGGGGAAAATTGTTGGTGGATGGTGTTGACAATTTCGGTGAGCAACAAGTCGTAATCCATTAGGTTGCTGATGGATTGTCCTACTGCGGCACTTTGTTGCAGGTGTTGATTGCGAGTTTGCAGTTGGTCAGTTTGTGCTGCCATTTGCCGGGAAAGTTGGGTGGCTTCCCGTAACCATTTTTGTGTTCTATTGGCGGTTAGCCAGGCTATAAGGCCGAGCGAGAAGGTTAGGAGGATGAAGTTAATGATGGCGTCGATATAGTCGGGGTGGGGCAGGGTATAAACGTAGAAACTAGAAATGGAAATGGTGATGAGGATCGCGTAGAGGATGCTGGCACGAATGGATACCATTGTAGCTATGGCCACAATGGAAATAAGCATTAGATAGGGGATGGAGCGCGGTTCGTTTGCTTGTACTATGTAGAGGAAGATGGCGCTGTTGAGATAGATGAATGTGAGATGGGCCGCAAGGGCAGAACGGCCGTTACGTGCGAGCCACAAGCCACCAATGGCAACAATCGGTGAGAGGAGCAGCACGACGAGAACATAAGCGCTGTCTGTGGGCTTCCCCGGGTTGTTGATGAAATTGGTAAAGGCAATAACTGTTAATAATACCCACGCCCCTAATAAAACCAGAATAATGATCTGGGCAAACCTGCTTTTTTGGCGAATTTCTTCGTTATCTGTTTTGATTTTGAGCAAGTTTGCTATGGGAGGCGGCAGGGTCATTGTGTATCAGTAGCCCAGGTTCCAAATGGACTCTCCTCTAAGAATTTGGCGAATTTGGTCTGGGAAGCGATCTGCATCGAGTGGTTTGACCAGGAAGCCATCGAATCCTGCTTCCCTGGCTTTTTGCATTTCCTGGTTGCTGCCATAAGCTGTGATGACTACCACCCGTGTGTCTTTCAGGTTTTCATCTGCACGGATTTGTTCGAGGGCTTCATAACCATCTTCGTGGGGTAAGTGCAGGTCCATCAATATGAGATCGACTCGTTGCATGGTGTTGGCAAAATCGACAACCCCCCAGCCTGTTGTTTTCCATTCGCATTTTTGGACACCCATAAAGGCAAGCAAGCGGGCGATGAGAACAAAGTTTGAAACATTGTCTTCTACAACTAGGATATGTGCATCTTTTGGATCGATTATTTGAGTGGTTGAAGAATCAGTCATGTGATTTACTCGTTATAAACATGGGTCGGATTTTCATTTGTCTGGCGAATTAACTGCTGCTTATGATGCTTTGCAATCATACGCCTTATGTTACATGATACAAAACAAAGAAATTTCAGACCGTTAAGGATACGAGAAATTTATTCTTCGTATACCTGTGCAAGAACGGCCGTTTGGGTGCTGAAAGGTATGTTAACCAGCCCCAATTGAGCCTGAACGCCTCGGTACAATGACCCTTTGCTCAGGAATGATACTCTGTTAGGCCGCTTTGACAAATTTTGCCTTCGTGATTTGCACAAGATCAGAGACGGCAATTTCCAGGTCTAAACCTCTTTTGCCACCACTTACAAATATCTTCTCAAATTTGTTGGCGGACTCGTCCAGGTAAACCTTAAAGTTCTTGTGTGGTAAGGCCAGTGCAGAAATGCCACCGACTTGCAGCCCTGTTAATTTTTCTGCTTGGGTATGGGAGGCCATGACCAGTTTTTTCTCACCGACAGCACTGGCAAAGAGTTTCAAGTTTAATTGTTGATTGGCCGCTACCATGACAAGATATTTCTTTTTTTCACTGTTAGGCAAGAGAACCACAAGGGTTTTGAAAACTTGAGCAGGGGATACGCCTAACCACGCCGCGATTTCTTCTGCATCGCGCATCGTGTCTGGAAAGGGAGTAATGGCGTGCGCCACTCCTTTAAGTGCATATTGGACTAGCTTCGGTAATGGAGACTTTTTTGATTTTGAAGTTGCCATATCAGGCTCATTTTCTACATACACAAGAAATAGAGATACACAAGAAATAGAGGAGATTGTTGTTTTGGGATTAGTGCTTTTCCCTTTACTTTTCTATTTTCACCTACAATGATACCTGAATTTAGTGGTGGATGGCAATGATTGGCATGTAAGCTGTATGCAGTGGTAAATAAGTGGTCACCGATTGCACAATCGGGTTTGTTATGCCATTTTCCAGAAAACATGTAAAAGCTCGTCGTGCGCACTTCAGTGCGCTATTTTTACGCGCTAAAGCACGTCCATAAAGTTCGTAGTGCGCACTTCAGTGCGCTGTTTTTTACGCGCTAAAGCGCGTACTACAAACTAACCTGGGTTTTCAGTGCGCTATTTTTACGCGCTAAAGCGCGTACTACAAACTGACCTGAGGTTTTCAGTGCGCTATTTTTATGCGCTAAAGCGCGTACTACAAACTGACCTGGGGTTTTCAGTGCGCTATTTTTACGCGCTAAAGCGCGTACTACAAACTGACCTGGGGTTTTCAGTGCGCTATTTTTACGCGCTAAAGCACGTACTACAAACTGACCGAGGTTTTCAGTGCGCTGTTTTTTATGCGCTAAAGCACGTACTACAAACTGACCTGAGGTTTTCAGTGCGCTGTTTTTTACGCGCTAAAGCGCGTACTACAAACTGGCCTGGGGTTTTCACTGTCTCAACCACTTCTCTCGATTGGCGGCGCGGGCGATTTTGCCGCTGGACGTTTTGATGAGCCATTTGGTATCTACTAACTGCACAAAACTAATTGTGACCATGCTTTGCCGTGCCACTTCCTGACGGATTGCTTTGCTGATTTCCTGTTTGACTGCGGGATCTGTTTCGTGGGTTTCAGCAACGACTGCGATGAGTTCCGTGCCTTCCCGTTCATCTGGCACGCCAAAGACTACCGCTCGCCCCGCATGCACGCCTGCAACTTCGTTCACAATCGCTTCGATGTCTTGCGGATACACATTTTTGCCAGCGTTAATGATCAAGTCTTTGGTGCGACCAATGACGTAAATTTCACCGTCAGCGATGTAACCCATGTCACCCGTGCGAAACCAGCCGTCGCAGAAGGGTTGGATATCAGGGCGGTGGTAATATTCGGTGAGCATGCAGTTGCTTTTGATGGCTAGTTCACCAACTTGCCTTTCAGGAAGTTGGGTGCCAGCCTCATCAAGGACGCTAACGGCCGTTCCCGGAATCGGTTTGCCGCAAGAGACTTTGACGGTGCTGGTGGCGTTTGTTCTTTTTGCGGATTTCGCATAGCGATTTTCCTCTAACGCCACCCGATCTATCACATCTAAACGGGCAGGTTCTCCCAGCTCTGTTTGCGTGACGGCAAATGTGTTTTCTGCCATGGCGTAGCTCACTCCCAGCATTTCTGCTGTGGCGCCGTTGTCTGCAAATTTTTCCAGGAAGAGCTGATGGCTGTCATGCCGCACCGGTTCGGAGCAGTTGATGAAAGCGCGGATGGTAGCCAGGGAAAGTCCTGCTTTGTCACGTTTGCGGATGCGACGGGCGCAGTGGTTGTAGGCGAAGTTGGGCAGCCAGCACAAGGTGCCTTGGTGTTGATCGATGGCTTTGAGCAGCAGCGCCGGATGCCGTACCCAGTCAAATGGCGACATGAGTACCAGGGGGACGCCTTGAATGAGCGGCAGTAAGAAACCGGCAATCAGTCCCATGTCATGGTACAGAGGCAGCCAGCTGACGATGATGTCATTTGGTGTCAGTTTAAGGGTATCGCTATAAGCAGCAATTTGGTTGAGAACGGCCGTGTGGGAGAGGGCAACCCCTTTTTGCAAGCCGGTGGTGCCGGAGGAATGTTGTAATAAGGCGACTGAGTGGCTCCTGGTTAATGGGGAGTTGTCCCTTGTCCAGTGTGCATTGATGGGTTCCGTTGTCTGTTCCTTGTTTGCTGTTAACTGTTTGCTGGAAATGACAGCACACGCCACCTGGGTGGCCAACTGTGGCGCAAACTCATCGGTGGTGAGGATGGCGCGGACATTGGAGAAGCGGACGAGTGCGGCTATGTTGGTCATGTAGACAGCTGGATCGAGTTTTTCGGTGAGGGTGGGGAACATGGCGGGAACGGCTCCGGCCGCCAGCGCCCCCCAAAACAGGTAAATGCTTTCTAGGTTTTGTGTGTGGGCAATGATGATGAGTTCGCCGGGTTGGATGCCCAGGTGGGTGAGGGCGTGGGCGGTTTGGGTAACGGCCGTTCTAAATGCTTTTCTCGTCACATAAATGTCTGGCTGGTTTGTGGCTGCGTAGATAATGGCGGGCTGACTGTCATTCTCAGCGGTGAGGGTGATGGCGTCAAGCAAGGTGTGAAATTGGTCGCGGGTTTGTTGGGTGAGTAAGCGTGCCATATTTGACTACTTTATATCCCGCATCACTCGAGCCACCATCAAATCTAGTGTGTCCAGGTTATCCACTGTTAGATCAGAATCGGGGATGTAAATATCAAATTCGTCTTCCACGTAGACGCCAAATTCAGCTAGAGAAAATGAGTCCATCAAGCCGCCGGTGATGATGCCCTCATCATTTTTCAGTTTGTAACTTTCGTCCCGAATCAGGTCGGTGACGATAAAGGTTCGGATTTTTTCGCGGATAGTTTGCTCGTCCATGTTATTCTCCAATATTTTTACGCAGAGGCGCAGAGGTTTTTAAGCGATAGTGAAAATACAGAGGTTTGGGAGGGTTGTCAATTTTCGGTCAGGGTTGAATGACCAAAGACTTATGTTGGTCGTCTTGCTGCTGCCCTTGGTCAATTTTGCAGGAACGGCGGCAATGCCGCTGCTACCTGTCTTGCATATAATTGATTTCCTGCTGGCGTCAGGTGAACGGGCGTATCGGTGAACTCTTCAGGAGGGATAGTGTCCCAGAGGTCGAGATAATGCCAGCCTTGGGCAACGGCCGTTTCTTCAACTATCTCTCGGTATTGATCATAGGCCCATCGTGGATAAAAGGCGTTGTAACGTAGGTCGCTGTTTTGTCCGGTGGAGATGAACATTGGTTCGTTGATGAGCAGGATTGGCACATCGCCAGCTATTGTCATGCCCGCAGCCAGAACGTCAAGCGCCAGGTCGTCAGCGGTGAGGGAGGCGGGTTCGGTGAAGGATTGCCAACTCAAGTCTGCGTCGAAATCTGAAGTACGCAGCGGGATGTCATCGGGAACAGCTTGATCGATGCCGCTGGCAGACCAGGAGAACCCGTAAGCTTGCAAGCGCAGCCAGTCGGCTAAATGGCGCCGTTGGCCAATGATTGTGCGTTCCAGGAAGGTGGGATCTAGCAAACGGCCGTCTTCGGGATCCAGAGCCAGCGCATAATCGGTGATCAGGTGGCGCATGCGTTCAGGATTGTGTTGCACCAACGGTGGGAAGAGCTGCTTTTCCTGGGGGAATGAAGCCAGGGTGACGGGCCAGAGAATGAGGTCGGGCTTATATTGCATCGCTTCTTCCAGCAGCATGATGTCCTTGGTGAGCGCCATGACGGGGTAGCCGAGGTTATACACTTGCACGGAACGGCCGTTTTCCGTTACCAAATCCAATGCGTTTAACTGGGCTGCCAGCGTATCCTCGTTAGCTAAAAGCCAGCCCCAAGTGCCGGAATCGCCGATGAGAAGCACCCGGAATTCATTGTCTGCTTTGGGCTGCTGGATTTTGTGGCTGGCGAACATGGCGGGCACGTTGAATGTACTCAGGCTGAAGCTCTCAGCTGGATTTTCGCCATAGGGCAGCCGTTCCCGGCCGGGCAGCAGCCAATTGTAGAGCGAAATGTGTCCCAGGGCGGCCATCGGGTAGAGTGCCGCAAAAATGAGATTGAGCAGCAAGAGGAGAACGGCCGTTTTCAGCAAAATCCGTCCTATTGTGCGCCAGTTGGCAGTTGAAAATTGACTTTTATCCATTGACATCCCCTGCTACCATCCTATGCCAAATAACCGACCAAAAATGGTAACGGCCGTTTCCATTGGCAGCAAAAACCATACCCAACCGAGGCTCACAAAATTAAATGTCAGGAACCAACTAAAAAACGTCCAGGCACGTTTTTGCCACGGTTTATCATTCAAGCCGCGATACCATTGACGGGTGCGGTCGCTCCACTGCTTGTGGGCAAAGAGCGCTATCCCGTGCCACAGCCCCCAAATCACATAATTCCAACTAACGCCGTGCCACAGGCCAATGGTGAGCATCGTTGCCATTTGCGAGACCAGCACAATGAGCGTGGGGGATGGGCGAGGTTTACGCCGCAGCAGCGAGCGAGACAGGGGGGAGAAGACGTAGAACCGTGCCCAGTTGCTTAAGGTGGCGTGCCAATTTTGCCAGAATGTGGTGATGTTGGTTTTGAGATACGGACGGTTGAAATTTTCTGGTAGGTGAATGCCAAACAATAATCCCAGGCCGATGGCAATGTCTGTGTAGCCGGCAAAGTCGAAGAAAAGGCGCCAGGCATAACCATATAACAAGCCCCACAAAGCCAGCACAGATGTGGCTTGCTCTGCATTTGATACTGTTAATGACATTCCTTGAGCCAGCAAATCAGCGATGACGAATTTTTTGAACAGGCCAATAGCGATGCGATACCCTGCTTCCCCAAAGCGGCTGGCCGCTAAGCCGGTCATCTCTGGCAGCGCCCGAAAATCTTTGACAAAGCGTTCGGCGCGGTCAATGGGACCAGCGATGTAGGCTGGAGGGAAAATGACATAGGTGACGTACTCGCGCAAGGACAATATAGGCAGAATCCCTGTTTGCCGGTCACGCAAGGTGTGGATGAGACGAAAGGCGACGTAGGAAAACCCGAGCCAGGCTAGATCAGATGGTTGAGCCAACAAGGTATCTTGTTCAGTAACGGCTCGCCACCATTTGGATAGAAATGTTGTCAATGCGGGTGTTTTCAAGGCTGCAAACAGGATCATGATGAATAGAATGCCCCCCGCCATCACCTGGCGTTGTTCAGCTTTGTGGGAAAGTTTGGCGATACCTAAAAAAATGAGGCTGATGACGCTCACAAACAGTGCTGCAGTTAAGGGGGCGGGTGGACGGTAGGTGATGGGGCGGTAATCTGCTGGCAAAAAGCGCAGCAGTGCTACCCCCAAGATAACCAGGAGTAGTATACCCAGTGTTAAACGATCTTCAGGCCAGGTGGCTTGCTGTGTTTCATCTTCTCGCTTGCGGCTGAGCCACCACATCAACACGGTGATGGCGATGGTGGCCGTTTGCAGGGCATAGCTGGCAAAGCGTGGGGCTAAATTGGGCTGTAACCAGTAGATGCCGATGGCGCTGACGGTGAGCAATGCCCAGCCCCGCCATCGGCCGGAAAGCAGGCCAGCATATAAAATAGCCGCAATGGCAAAAATGAGGAGGCTGGAGAGATCGAGACCCATGAACAAGTATTAATAATCAATGGTAATTATTAATGAGTACGCTCCTCTGGGTATTCGGCTTGGATGGCGTTGTGGATTTTGTCGAGCATCATGATGGTGGCGAGGTTGAGCATGGGGTAGCCTCGTTCAAAGGGTTCTGGGGAGGTGTACTCAAAGGGGCCGTACCAGGTGAGATGGACATCTTCTTGTTGCATGCCGCGATTGGGCAGGGTTTCGGCGAGAATGTCAAAATCGATCAGAGGGAGTTGGTGTTTTTTAGCAATACGGCGGATGCTGATGTTGTTGCGGTTGTCTTCCCCTTCAAAGCGATCTGCTTTGGTGATGAGGACGGGAATGATGCCTTGCTCCATGGTGTAGGTGACGATTCTTTCCATCCGTGGCTCGAACTGGTCGCTTTTATCGTTGGTGCCTAGGACAATGAGTAAAATGCTTGGATTAAATAGGCGGAATTCACAATCGAGCATGTCGGTATCGAGTTCTGGGTCACACATGTCTAAATCCATCAAGTCGGGTACGAAAACGGCCGTTGCGGGTAAGCCGATTTTGAGCGCAGCACCGAAATGCTGGAATGATTTGTGGTAGTAATCGATTGTTTCCTGGAGGTATTCGTATTGAGCGAGATCAAAGGTGCGTTGATCGAATCGCACGAGAAAATCAGGGGAAGCGGCGCTGCTATCTCCCAGTTTTGAGAAGGCGTTGGGGCGGCGCCCTTTTTCTTGCCCTAATGCATAAATTTCGAGCACGTGGGTTTCTACTTCGGGGGGAAAGGTGATAAATTCATTGACATGCAGCCCATTTACCAGTTCACCTGGGGGAATAGTGGTGGGCGTCGGTGTGGGGAGGGCTGTGGCTGTGGCGGGGAGGGTTTCTGTAGGTGTGTTGGTTGGAGGGGGGAGGGTTTTTGTAGGCGTGTTGGTTGGGGTGGTGGTGGCTGTTTTGGTGGGGGGGATGGTGGCCACTTCTGCTTTTGTCGGGATAAATTCTGTTGTGGGGGGGATGGCCGCGGCAACTCCTTGTGTGGTTGAGGTGCAAGCTGTGGTGAGGAGGATGAGGATGATGGTAACGGCCGTTATGTTCAAGAAATAGTGTGGCTTGTGTGATGGTGCATTGTGGAGGAGCATTATTCACTCTCTACAGTTTCCAGGATGGTGTTTAGCATCATTAAGGCTGTCAGGTCGCTTACGGGATAGCCTCGTTCTAGCACTTCAGGATTGGTGTAATCGTTGGTGTCGTGCATGGTGAGGTGGGCGTTATCCCCACTCAAGCCACGAAGCGGCATGGTGTTGGCTAGCAGGTCAAAATCCCATAAGGGCACGGCATACTCTTCAGATAAATCACGGACGATTTGATTGTTGGTGTTTTTTTCATCATCAAAGCGATCATTTTTGGTACCCAGAATGGGCACGATGCCTTGATCGATCAATGACTCGAGGAGTTGGCGCAGATTGGCTTCCATCGCGGAGGGCACACTGTCGTTTGTGCCCATGCGGATGATGAAGATGCTGGGATTATGATGACGGATTTCGCAGGCGACCACGTCTTCTTCTGGTTCGCAGTACTTTTCATCTGGCCAACCCAGTTCATACAAGGTACGGAAGGAAAGCCCCACATGGGCTGATTGCCCATATCGGGAAAAACTGCCTGCAAAATGATCAATAGTGGGTTGGAGGTAGTCGTAAATACCCAGGTTGTAATTGTCGCTGTCGAAGCGTGCCAGGAAATGGGGGGTGAGGACTACGCTGTCACCAATTTTGGAGAAAGCATAGGGATTGCGTTGTTGTGTTTTACCGTTGGCGTAGATTTCTCGAACATGTTCGGCGACATTTTCGGGCATGATTAAGAAATCATTTAGGGCGATACCATTGACCATCTGGTTTTCAGGAATTGGTGTGGGGGTGGGCAGTGGCGTGGCCGTGGGCGGGGGTGTTGGGGAAGCTGGAATTTCGGTTGGTGTGGCGGTGGGGGGAACGGCCGTTTCTGTTGCTGCTTCTGCTGGGGCTGAGGTGGCGTCTGGGACGGCTATAGAGGTGCTGTTTTCTGTTGTTTGGGCTGCTTGTTTGCTTGAGCCACAAGCCACTAGCCCTAGAATCCATGTGAGTAATAAAATGTTGCGTATAGAGATCTTCATTAAAACCCCTGATAAATCCACTGTGGCGCACTATCACTTGTCATGATAATCAGCAGGAGGATGATCATACAAAGCCCTAGAGCCAGCAGATTTTCTTGATTAAATATTTTACGGAGCATGACTATGAATGTTGAATGATGAATGTGGCGTTCCTGCTCATCTTTCATCTTGCCTAACTGCTTTCGCCACACCATTTCCATTCACCATCTTCTTTGACAACGCGATAAGCGGTGAGGGGGAACTCTGTGTCTTCACTGCCGTAAGTGGCCATGATGGAGCCGGTGCAGTTTACGCGGCCACCCCCTTCATCTGTGCAAGCCATGTCTTCAATGTGGACGCCGGTCACGCTTTCAAAGGTGCGGGATTCTCTTTCGAGGACGCTTTCCATTTCAGAGCAAAGTAATTGCTGAATGGTGTCGGTATCTCTGTTTGCTTTGGCTTGCAGATAGCGCTCAACTGTCTGTGCGGGGTCTGCTGTGGCCTTATTGCCACAGGCGGTCAGGATGAGTAAGAATAGTAAGCTGATTATGATTGTTTTTTTCATTTGGCTTCTTGTTTGTTTAAGCTCAGGCGTCTATGAGCAGCGTGTCAATTAGCGGCTTGTACCATGATTTGACGCAGTTCATCGAGCATCATGAGCGCGATGAGGTCGTGTACGGCATGACCGCTTTGCATGGTTTCGGGCATGGTGAAATCGTGCGGGGCTATCATCTCTTCCATGTGAACATCGTTTGGCTTTAGCCCGCGATTGGGGAGTGTTTCTGACACGATGTCAAATTCTAGGATGGGGACACTCAATTCTACGGCTAATTCTCGCAGAATGTTGTTGTTGATGTTGCCTTCTCCTTCAAACCGGTCGGCTTTGGTGACAAGAACGGGAATGACGCCATTTTCAATGCTTGTTTCTATGACTTGTTTCATGTTGTAGCGATACCCATCGGGGGAACCGGCGTCATTTGAGCCTAAACGTACAAAAATGATGCTGGGGTTGTTTAGGCGAAATTCACAGTTTAGAACATCTTCGTTAGCCTGGCACCATTTTTTGTCTGCCCATAATGGGTCAAAAACAGACCAGGAGTGCAAGCCATTTTTGGCGGAAACGCCGTAGCGGGAAAAGTGCCCGGTGAAGTGATCGATGGTGGGCTGGAGGTAGTCGTATTGTCCAAGGTTGACGTTGGCTGGATCGTCGAAGCGGCCTAAGAAGTTGGGATTAAGGGATGTGGAATCCCCGAGTTTTGAAAAGGTGGTGGCGCTGCGCCCTCGGGCTTGCCCTTCCTGGAAAATTGCAATCACATTTTGGCGTACTTCTGGTGGCAGCACCACAAAGTCTGTGACTGGAATGCCATTCACGTTGGGGAAAACGGCCGTTTCGGGAGGAGGTGTCTCAATGTTTTCGGGTATTGGGGTGTTGGTTGGTGCCGGGAGTGGTTCTGCTGTGGCTGTGGGCGGTAGTGTGGGGGGAACGGCCGTTGGTGGTTCTGAAGCAGGGTCGGTGGGCTCGGTGTTAACAGGGGGGGGCACAGTGGCAAGTGCTGCCATGGTCACAGGCGGGGCGGGTTGTGGGCTGCTGCAAGCGGTTATGGTGGCGATAGCCAGTATCATCGTTAAAAAAAGAAATGTTCGCAATTGTTGCATGTACTGTTTTAATTCCTCAAAAGTTTAGAACGTAATTATAGCCCTATTTAAAGTGTCTGGCACTTAACTTAGGTGGCCTCTGTTTCCTGGTGGATGACGGCTGCTTTGATGAATGATTGGAACAGCGGGTGGGGGCGATTAGGCCGGCTCTTAAATTCAGGATGGAACTGACTGCCTAGCATAAATGGGTGTTCACGCAGCTCTGCAATTTCAACTAAACGGCCGTTAGGAGAAACCCCGCTAAATTCTAAGCCGCTTTGTTGCAGTTGTTCACGGTAGGTGTTGTTAAATTCCCAGCGATGACGGTGCCGTTCGTAAATCAAAGATTGTTGGTAGGCTTGTGCAGCTTTTGTCCCTGGTTCTAATTTGCAGGGATAAATGCCTAAGCGCATGGTGCCGCCCATATCAGTCAGATGGGTCTGATCTGGCATGAGGCTGATAATGGGATGCTTTGTTTGGGCATCAAATTCGGTGCTGTTGGCTGCATCTGTGCCTAAAACATGCCGGGCAAACTCAATACACATCACCTGCATCCCTAAACAAAGCCCTAAGTATGGCACTTTGTTTTCTCGTGCCCAGCGTGCTGCTTGAATTTTCCCTTCCACGCCACGTTCGCCAAAACCACCCGGGACAACGATGCCATCCAGCTCTGCAAATCGTTCCCATCCTTTCCCTTTTTCCAGATCACCTGAATGAATCCATTCAACTTCAACTTGTCGGTTATTGGGTATGCCCGCGTGGTACAGGGCTTCTCGCACGCTCATATACGCATCATGCAGTTCTACGTATTTGCCTACAATGCCAATGCGCACGGTAGGTTTTGGCTGACGAATCTCTTGAATGAGAGCTTCCCATTCACTCAGATCTGGTTTCTTTGCTTCCGGCAGTTGGAGGCGTTCAATAACATATTCATCCAGATTGGTACTGCTCAATTCTAAGGGGATAGCATAAAGAACATCGCTTGTCACGGCGGGGATGACTGCTTTTTCGGGCACATCGCAGAAGAGGGCTATTTTTTGAATATGCTCTTTAGGAATGTGATGGTCTGCCCGCGCGATGATCACATCAGGTTGAATGCCAATGCTACGGATTTCGCGCACACTGTGTTGGGTTGGCTTTGTTTTTAACTCCCGACTGGCACCAATGTATGGCAAAAATGTGACATGAACATAAAGTGTGTTCTCAAAGCCAACATCAGAGCGCATTTGGCGCAAGGCTTCCATAAAAGGAAGGCTTTCAATGTCACCAACTGTGCCCCCAACTTCTACCAACACGATGTCTGCGTCGCTTTTCTGGGCTACGAGGTGAATACAGCGTTTGATTTCATTGGTGATGTGTGGGATGACTTGGATGGTACCTCCCAGATAATCCCCCCGTCGTTCTCGTGCGATGACTTCTGCATATACTCGTCCCGTTGTTACGTTTGAGGCTTGGTTTAAGTTGATATCGATGAAGCGCTCGTAATGGCCCAGGTCAAGATCTGTTTCGGCACCGTCATCAGTGACAAAGACTTCGCCATGTTGGTATGGAGACATTGTGCCGGGATCAACATTGATGTACGGATCTAATTTTTGGACGGAAACGGAAAACCCACGAGCTTTTAGTAAATTACCCAAAGCGGCCGCCGTGACGCCCTTGCCCACGGAACTAACGACACCCCCGGTAAAGAATATGAATTTTGTCATCCTATCTTCTCCTAAAAAGAGAGAGAGGCATGTCACCTCAGGTAACATGCCCCTCATTGTTTACGTTTTATTTGGTGTTTGCGAAATTCCCTTTCGCATATGTCCTTGCTATAGGAGTCGTTCCAGATCTTCTGCTGCACGCCCCATATCTAAGAATATAAGACCGAGCTTGGCCTGGGCTCGAGCTAAAATGGTGAGTACAGCGTCCTCACCGACGGCCATTAGCACAATAATACCATCGCTGCCTTTGATGAAGACACGCTCAAGGGTGCCACGGCGCAGTTCACTGGCGATTCTATCACCAAGTGAAAGCATGGCTGCCGACATGGCAGATATACGATCTTCATCTACATCTGCGGGTAATGAAGATGCCATAATCAGGCCATCTACGCTAACAACGGCAGATGCTTCAATATCGGGTGTTCCTGCTTGTAGATCGCGTAAGCGGTCGACCATCATTTCAGTACGGGATCTCATCCTGAAATCTCCTTGTTGAGCTTGTTGGATTCTAATTTTATGTTAGTTAGAATGCAAAAAATCATAACATACATGTATTTGACTGTCAAACAAATTTACCAGTGAAAATTGTAGGCGGAACGGCCGTTATTGACCAGTGAATTTTTGCTATTTGCCTGGTACTTTTGTATGGTTTTGCATCATAGTACCCTGTAATTGGTAAGCTGAACTGTTGAGATACTTGAACACATTCTGAGTTCTCTGAAATTCCGTACATTTCATAGAAAGTGTCTATATCTGTACCTGTTTGTACCGCCCATGTCTAAGCATTGAACAACCCAATTTGTAATATTTGAACAAACTTCGACCATGCCGTCCTTTATCCAATTACCATGAACATTAATTTCTAACTCGGGATAATACAAACTGGCGTCTATCATTGCTTTTTGTTCAGCACTTAATGTAGGGATCGGTGTTAATGCAAGACTAGATAAGCCGGTTGGTGATATTGCTGGAGAAGGAAGTATTTTAGGTTCCGTTGGAAATGTAATAGATCAAGGTGATACCCATAACTCCGATGGCGTTTGCAAACATTCTGTGGAACTTGGATTAAGTAAAGTTGTATACAATGTTTCCTCATCCCAGTTACTCACCTCACTAATCGGTTGATACCCTTCCACAGTGAGTTCAGAACTCTCATTTGCGCGTTCTACAAAACCTTTGCTGCCATCAGGA
>PDWJ01000895.1_pt1 | contig 40157 bp, 25 predicted proteins | sample 1430881 | NCBI WGS metagenome assembly PDWJ01 (sample SAMN01162460, study PRJNA174530) | Oral metagenome, whole genome shotgun sequencing project. | biome: Marine environment; feature: Marine mammal; material: Swab sample of the gingival sulcus; isolation source: swab sample of gingival sulcus...
CAAGGAATGGTAAAACGAGATTTTTGCACCACACTGAGTTGGCAGCCATTCTGCTTCCCGGATGGTGCGTGGTTAAATGCGTTGTTCAGCAAACCCTAACTATTTTTTGATTGTTGCAATCATTTTTTTAGCATGTTATCGTAGTTTAATAGAAAACCACCTTTAAAGCTTTGCCCTTTTAAAAGCGTGAATAATTATATCCTGAAGTTCATATATATCGTAAATCTAAACCCAAAATCATTCAAAACAGGGTGGAAACCCGCAATCCATGTGCCCCTTTATTTTCTTGTTTTTGGGATAAAAAATCAGGTGTAAGGCACCAACAGGAGGTTTTATGTCTATAATGAAATCGATCTTTTTCGTTATCCTTTTTTCAATCTTTTTGGCTGGAAATGCGTTCGCCACCACTGAGCTGGTTGTATACACAACAACCACATCCGACGTTATAAATAGATTTGATACTGGATTCAAAAAAGCGCACCCTGATATTAAAATTAAATGGGTCAGAGATTCAACGGGTATTATTGCGGCTCGTATGCTTGCCGAAAAAGACAATCCACAGGCTGATGTTGTATACCCAATGGCGGCAACGGTTTTATTGTCTATGGAGGATCAAGACTTTTTTGTACCTTATAAGCCTGAAGGGCAAAAGAATTTAAATCCTTTGTTTACGGATAGAAGCGACCCTGTCAATTGGGTAGGCAATTACGGATGGGCAGCCGCTGTCATTTACAATAAACCTGAAGGTAAAAAAAGAAATATATCACCTCCGAAGACCTGGAAAGACCTGATAAAACCAGAATACAAAGGCCAAATCGTTATGCCTAATCCTGCTTCTTCAGGCACTGGCTATCTAATGGTTACAAGTTGGATGCAAATTTGGGGAGAGAAAGAAGCATGGGATTATATGGATAAATTGAACGAAAATGTTGTAATATACACCCATTCCGGATCAAAGCCAGGTAAAATGGCGGCATCCGGCGAGTTTACAGTGGGGTTGACGTTCCCATTTCGCGGAGCACAATTAAAAGAACAGGGTGCGCCTATTGATATTATATTACCTGAAGAAGGTTTAGGATGGGAAATGCAAGCGATTGCGATAATGAAAGGAACCAAGAAGCTGGATGCGGCTAAAAAACTGGTGGATTGGTCCATCACGAAGGAAGCAGCAAAGATTTATTCAACCGCATATTCAATTTACGCCTATCCCGGAATCAAAACTTCGAATCCCTATTTCCCACCTGACGTTGCTGGTAAAATAATTGATAATGATTTCGCTTGGGCTGCGAAAAACCGAACAAGAATTCTTGAAGCGTGGCGTGCCCGTTATGAGGGTAAATCCGAACCAAAAAAGAAATAGGCTTAATGCCAAGCATGATAATATGCCGTCATTAAACGGATTCAGTGTCTCCCCGTTTGGATACGATCTGTTTCAGATTTTTTTATTCTGTATGTGCATTTCTTACGGATTGTGAGAAATGCACACCAAACAGGCGATGCCAATATCTGTAGAGCGTAGCCGGTAAGCGTTTGCTTCGTGTCTGTCCAAAAATAGGCAAATTGGGCCGAGACCAAGGCTTGCGAACATTTTTACCGAAGGCATATAGTTGATATTGTCGAGGATAAAAATGTTCGGATAACGCAGATATCGGACAACTTTGCCATTTCCGGATGGGCCACGACTTAGGTTCCGCAGGTGCGCGGCTTCGGGTACGCAGACGTATTGGGCATACTTCAAGTGCTCGATAAAAAAGCAGATGCGGTGCCCTGTGAACGCTTACAAATCCAGAACATTAAAGATGGTATTTGTAGGGTGAACCTATGAGTAATAAAAACGCCAAAGAACCTTACCTGATAATTCGTAATCTCACCCAAAGGTATGGAAAATTTACTGCGCTGGACAATATCTCGATTTCAATATATGAGGGCCAGTTGGTATGTTTTCTCGGACCGTCAGGTTGTGGGAAAACTACGCTTTTACGTTGCATCGCCGGTCTAGACTTTCAAGCAGAAGGAAAGATTTTACAAGCAGGGAGAGATATTTCACTACTGCCCTCATCACAAAGAGATTTCGGTATCGTCTTCCAATCTTATGCGTTATTCCCAAATTTAACAGCATATCAGAATATTGCTTTCGGCCTTCAAAATCAGAAGCTGCCAAAACAAGAAATTAAAGCACGTGTTAACGAACTGCTTGAAACGGTGGGCTTACCCGGTAAAGGGGATAAATATGCAGCCCAACTTTCCGGTGGAGAACAGCAACGCGTGGCTTTAGCACGCGCACTGGCGCTATCACCGGGGCTGCTTCTGCTCGATGAACCGCTATCCGCTTTGGACGCCAAGGTAAGAGTGCGTTTGCGCAGGGAAATCAAAGCCCTTCAGAAAAGGCTTGGGGTTACCACCATAATGGTTACCCATGACCAAGAAGAAGCGCAAGCCATTGCAGACCTTATCGTTGTAATGAATTGTGGTTCCATTGAACAAGCTGCGGCACCGATTGAAATATACAATAATCCATCTTCAAGCTTTGTCGCGGAGTTTGTTGGCGTGATGAATTTTTTGCCAGGCGAGATCTCTCGTCAAGGACAGTTTAAAATCAATGATACCCATATTAATTTGGGAAATATCACCGGTACGTTTAATAACCAGGAAAAAGTATCCATTGCCTTTAGACCGGAAGATATTCGGATTCTTAATGGCAAATCTGAAATGGAAAATGCTTTCGAGGTTGTTATCAGGGAAATTGAGTTCTTGGGACCTTTTTTTCGTGTCGTAGCTACCTGCAACCGTTTTGATGAATATCCAATTATTGCTGATTTTTCTGCAGAGGCAGCAAGGGGCATGCAGATTGAAGACGGTACATCCGTGAATATTCAAATTCCGGCCGAGAAAATCAAATTATTCCCACAAACACAGTGCAGTGGTGAAGATGGCTAAAGTATTAAATGATATTTTCAATTTTTTCGTGCCAAGATCAAAACCCAAGAATGATATCAACGATATTGCTATGCGAGTGGGACTTGTGCTCATCGCCATATCGTTGGTCATCACTATGATCTTACCCCTTTTCACTTTAATTCAAAGAAGTTTTTTAAATGCCGAAGGAGATTTTGTAGGATTACTTAATTATATAAAATACTTTACCACACCAGCGCTAATTGGTTCATTTTTTCGCAGCATGTTCGTTGCTTTGATTTCAACCATAGTCGTCGTTACATTTGCCTTTTTTTATGCTTACGGTCTGAAACGGACCTGTATGCCCTTCAAGGGGTTCTTTCATCTTATTTCATTTGTTCCTATACTAACCCCATCCCTCCTATCCGGCATTTCATTGATTTACCTTTTTGGCAACCAAGGATTGCTCAAACCGATATTGCTCGGGCAGTCAATATATGGCCCCATCGGTATTATTATTGCCTCTTGCTACTGGACCTTTCCCCATGCCCTAATCATTTTGATCACGGCACTTTCCCTTGCTGATTTACGTCTATATGAAGCTGCTGAATCTTTAAAATCTAATAAATACAGAGTGTTTTGGGTGATCACCTTGCCAAGCGTGAAATACGGCCTGGTGAGTTCCGCTATCGTCGTATTTATTCGCGTCTTTACAGATTTTGGTGTCCCCAAGCTTATTGGCGGTCAGTATTACGTTTTGGCAACGGATATTTACAAAGAGGTGGTTGGACAACAAAATTTTGCAACGGGTGCGGTTATTTCGGTGATGTTACTTATTCCGGCCGTTATCGCTTTTTTTATTGATCGTTTTTTCCAATCCAGGCAAGTTTCACAACTATCTTCAAGAGCCGTTCCTTTAAATCCAAAACCCAACAAGACTGTAGACACAAGCTATTTTATTTTTTGTGGATTAATCGCCATTTTTATCATCGGTATGCTAGGAATGTCACAGTTTGCCGCTTTAATTAAATTTTGGCCTTACAATTTAAGCGTTAGTTTACAAAATTACCGTTTTGATATGATGCAAGGCGCCGGATGGAGGGCATTCACAAACTCTATAAAGCTATCCTCCTGGACGGCAATCATTGGTACTTGCGTGATTTTTTTCGGTGCTTACTTATATGAAAAAACCAGCCGGTTTGAATTTGGGAAACAGGTTTTAAATATGTTGGTGTTAATGCCGTTAGCGGTTCCAGGAATGGTGCTGGGACTAGCTTATATCCTATTTTTCAATCAACCAAATAATCCCTTGAACTTTATCTATGCCACTATGTCAATAATGGTTCTAAATACAATTGTACATTACTATACAGTCGTTCATCTCACTTCGGTTACGGCTTTAAAACAAATGGACCCTGAATTTGAATCAATTGCCGTCTCTTTGAAAAGTCCTTTTTATCGAACTTTTGCTAAAGTGACTGCTCCTGTGTGCCTTCCAACTATTCTGAATATTGCGATTTATCTGTTTATGGCGGCCATGACATCCGTATCAGGGCTTATCTTTCTTTATTCGGGGGATACACCGATTGCCTCAATTTCCGTATTAAATATGGAGGATGATGGAAATATTGCAGGCGCGGCGGCGATGGCAATGATGATTTTCTATGCCTCGACTATGGCACGCATTCTTCATTCACTGGTATCAAGATTTGTTTTAAGGCATTCTCAGGCTTGGAGGTCTCGAACTTGATAGCTGATAATTATCCACAAGTAAATGAGAATCCAATTGAAAAATAACGAAAATCAATTTCTTTTTACTGGGGTCAAACATGGAAAGAAATAAAAACAATACTTCGGTAGCTGTGAATGAAGACGAATTTCCTTTAGAAGCTTACTATCCTAAATTTACATCGGAACATAATAACCTCATGTCGAAGCTTCTTACCCCTAAAATATATTCAGAATTGAGGAACAAGCTTACGCCTAAGGGATTTACGTTAGACCAAGCCATTCAAACCGGAGTGGATAACCCTGGCCATCCATACATAAAAACAGTTGGCATGGTTGCAGGTGATGAGGAGTCGTATAAAATTTTTGCTAAATTATTTGATTTGGTGATTAAAGCCAGACACGGTTATAATCAGACCGATAAACATAAAACTGACTTGAATCCAAAAAAATTAAAAGTACGCGATTTTGACTACGAGGATAAGTATATTATTTCTTCAAGAATCCGGTCAGCACGTAGCATACGTGGATTTAGGCTTCCACCTGCTTGTACAAGAGCGGAGCGGCGAGAAATTGAACGAATAATATCCAAGGCTTTGGTTTCGCTTCATGGCGACTTAAAAGGTAATTATTACCCGCTTGACCAGATGACCAGCGATCTTTGTGATAAGCTTAGAACGGACCACTTGCTCTTTCAAAAACCGGACTCACCTCTTTTGATATCGTCCGGGAGCGTACGTGATTGGCCGGACGCTAGAGGTGTATTTTTAAATTCCGCCCAGAATTTTATAGTTTGGATAAACGAAGAGGATCACATGCGGATCATTTCAATGCAGAAGGGCAGTAACGTTGGGGAGGTTTTTGATCGATTCTGTCGGGGCGTGTCTTCAGTGGAGAAAGCCATTAATGGAATGGGCTTCGAATTTATGTATAATGATCATCTTGGTTATATCGTAACCTGCCCTTCAAATTTAGGCACCGGCTTAAGGGCAAGTGTATTGCTAAAGATCCCGAATCTTATCAACCATCCTGAATTCAAAGATATTTGTGAAAAACTAAATCTGCAGGCCAGAGGCTCCGGCGGAGAAAATAGCGATCTTGAATCAGGCATTTGCGATCTTTCTAACCATGCACGTCTTGGTTACTCAGAGGTCGAGCTCGTAGAGATAATGGTAAATGGTGTAAAGAAGATTATAGAAATGGAAAAAATGCTGGAATAATCCGCAGCCTCACGCTCTTGTTTTTTTGATAGAAACTGAGGCGTAAGGCACCAACGCATTTGTCGCGAGGGATCAGTACTGCCACGGGCAGCCACTTTCGCCTTAACTTTTTCATTTTTTTATGCAACCATGGGGGTAACAAAGGCCATGGATAATAAACAGGCCCGGGCCGACGTTCAAGATAAAACGCAAAAGGGCGAAAAAAGATCTGCACTCATTTTTTTGCAACTTTGACTTTTTACGGGTTTGTCATGGGGGAACGGGTACATACGTCCGATGAAAAAAGAAAAATACTGGTCGTGGAGGACGAGGCGGATATCCGCCAACGGGTCTGCTGCGATCTGACACGGGATGGTTACGCAGTGTCCTGTGCGGCTTCAGGGGAAGAGGCGCTCAAGGCCATTGAAAACGACCCCGTGGATCTGGTGATCCTGGATCTGGCCCTGCCCGGTATCGGCGGCCTGGAAGTGGCCCGGCGAATAAGGCAAAGCGCCGTCGCCAGAGATACTCCGATTGTCATACTGACCGCCAAAGGTGAGGAGACAGATGCGGTCGCGGGCCTGGAGCTGGGTGCCGACGACTATGTGGTCAAGCCTTTTTCACCGCGCGTCCTGGCTGCACGCGTCAAGGTGGTGATTCGCAAGCGCAGCGGCGGGGCCGTGGAAAAAGATGACGTGTTGACGATCCGCAAACTGAGGATCCATCCGGGGCGGCACCATGTGAGCGCCAACGGCCGGCCGCTGGCTCTGACCTTTACCGAATTCCAGGTTCTCTATTGTTTGGCAAGGCGGCCGGGATGGGTGTTTACACGGTCTCAGATCGTGGATGCCGTGCGTGGTGAGGATTACCCGGTCACCGAACGCAGCGTGGATGTGCAGATTGTGGGGTTGAGGAAAAAATTGGGTTCCCTGGGGACGTACATTGAAACCGTCCGCGGGGTCGGCTACCGATTCATTGAAAACTGATCTTGTGCAACCATGGGGGTTGCCTGGAATACCCGCGCTGAATGCGTTGGTGTGGAGTCATTTTCGTTTGAACTATTAACAACAATAGATTGTTGCATTAAACAAAACGTCGGGCTGTCCTCGAAGAAAAAAGGAAAGGATACTATATTGCGAGAAAAATCGTGGTCCATGAACAGGCAAGGTCATGATACGGGGTCTCAGGATCTAACTTGCAGGCAAGCACGCATGGGCAACCGGCACCTTTTTGCGACCGGTCTTTTTCTCCTCATGTGGCTGTTTTTATTGGGGCTGCCCACCCCGGTGCTTGCCGATCCTCCGCTGACCGTCACCCAGACAGTCCCCCAGGCATTTACCAACGACAGCGCCGGCCGGACCTACCAGATCAACATCGCCAACCCTGCCGGAAGTGTTTCGGCCGAAAATCTTTCCGTTGAAATCAATATTCCCGATTCGGGCTTTACCTATGTAAACACGTCTTTGCAAGCCAATGACGGCGCAGATGTGCCGGTTAACGTCAGCGGCACCGACCCGCTGACCGTCAGCTTTGTATCGCCATATAGTCTGCCGCCGGGCCAGACCCTGACCATCACTTACAAGCTGTCCACAGGCTGCACGGCAAGGGAGGGGACATATCCCCTGGGGACAACCGTTTCCTATGACGGCGACAGCGATGTATCCAACGAGTTGATTACCGTCTCCCGCCGCTCCATTGAGCTGGAATTCACCAATACGAATCCTTCCGGAGAGCCTTTCCAGGTCTCCGTGGGCGATATGGTCACCCTGCGGGCCCAGGTCAACAACACCGGACCGAGCACGGTCACCAACATCGTTCTGGGTGCCGAGTGGGGCACCGGATTGGGCAACCCCGCACTCGGCACGGACAACATCGACCCGACCATCAATCTGAGCGGACCGCGCTACGAAGTGACCATCCCGGAAATCGCTGCCGGCGCATCCGCCTTTTTTGAATTCGATCTCCAGGTCTTGGCCTGCAGCGACATCACCGTCGAGGCCGATGCCCAGGACCCCTGTGAACCCGCGACCCAGTACAAGCGCGACCGGTCGCCCCGGCTGGTTCTGGAACAGCCCAACATCTCCACCTCGGCCAGCGACGCCGCCATCAATTACTGCGGCACGGGAACCATGAGCGTGACCATCGCCAACGACAATACCCCCGGGGACCGGGGGCGGGCATACCATTTCAGTCTGCAGACCGTCATCCCCAATGAGATGCAGGTGGTCCCGAACAGTTGGCCATCCGGTTGGAGCTTTGCGGATGCCACTGGAACCTTCAGCTATACGGCCAATGGTGGGCATATCGATGCCGGCGTCACGCAGGTACTGGATTTCGAGCTGGAACCGGCTTCCGATGTCTGCGCCGATCATCAGGGCGATGTCCTGTTCCTGCCGGAGTATGAGAATGCCTGCGGTGACCAGTTTTTTACCGACCCTGTATCGGCCCGATACACCACTACCGGACGGCCCACCCTGGGTGTCACCAAAACCGCCGCTGCCGACGACGGCGAAAGCCAGCGCATCTTTCTCGGCGAAGGGGTGACTTTCACGATCACTCCCCAACTGACCCTGCCGGCCGAATGGTCCGGAAACATCGTTGTCACAGATGCCATCCCCGCCGGATTCACCATTGATAATATCAATGCTTCAGCAGGGACAGCAACCCCAACGGGCAACACGGTTCAATGGACACTCACACCGGCCCAGGCAGCCGCATCACCGAGTCTGACCATCGACACCACGGCCACGACCGATAGTTGCAGCGCCGGGCAACCCCTGACCAATACGGCCCAGATCAGCGGCAGAACCAATTGTGGATGCGACGAGAACGCATCGGATTCGGTCACCCTGTTGCTGCAGAGCCAGGAACTGGCCGGGCAGACGGAAAACAAACATCTTTTGAATACCGGACCCTTCGATGTATGTTCCGGTACCCCCATCCAGTATGAACTCAGTTTCACCTTTGCCGCCGGTGCCACCGGCGTATGGACGGGATCGACCCTGGTCGATGAATTGAACGACAGCCAGGTCTATGTGGCCGGCAGCGCCGAATACGATCTGCAGGATGGAAACGGATTCCGCGCCGTACCCGGGGCCGCCATTACGACCGTCGATTCGTTGACCATCAGCCTGTCTTTTTTGGCGGATGCTGGGCCCGTCGGATTCGGCAATGACAGCGTGGCCGACAAAACCATCGTCTTTCGCTACGATGCCACCCCCACCCCGGCGACCTTGCCGGCCTGCACGACCAGCGGGACGATTCTGTCCCGATCCGTGTTGAATCTGGCCAATGCGCCCACGGGCTGCGGCGTGGACCACGCATTCTACCAGCTCGTTCAGGTTCCCGTGGAGCGTGCCGTCATGGACCTCGATATCGCCCTGCTGGACATGGGCGATGCCCCCCTGCAGGAGGTTTCCAAAGGCCAGCCGGTCAAGGCCAGGATCGATGTGGGCAAATCCGGCAGCGGCGCCAACGACCATGTGGTCGTCAGCGTGGACATCACCCATTACGACTACCGCGGCAACCCGGTCTACACCGGTTTCGGCGACATCACACCGACCGTGGACACCACCACTGACCCCACCCGTGTCATTTTCGATTTTGGAGACAGCGTGGATATTTCTGCGGGCGGCACGATCACCTTCGATGCCATTAAAACCTGCGACGCCTACGACATCTCGGCGACCCTGGCCTACCAGGACCAATGCACACCGGCTGTCGCCTGCAGCGACACGGCCTCGGCCGAGCCATTGCTGCAACTGGAAGGTGAGCCGCTGCTCAATTTGACCCCGGATCAATTCCAGGTCACCGGCGACGAGCTGTCCTGGGTTGTTTATGTGACCAACGCCGGCACGGGCACGGCCTATGACGTGCGCTTCACGGATACCATGGCGGACATTTTCACATACGTAAGCTCCCAGGTGGACGGCGTTTCCTTCACCCCCGAACAGACCTCGAATGGAACCACCACAGACCTGGTCTGGAAATTGGGCGATCTGCCTGTCAATGCGGTCAAGGCCATTGAGATCACGGTGAATACCTCCGGTACCGACTGTGACTATACCAATGCCAACCAAGTGCAGGTGACCTCCGGCTGGGAGGATCTGAGCCGTACTTATACAGTCTGTAATACCAAACCGGCTCAATCCACCCCGGTGTTCACCGAGGCGCCGGCTGCCCTGACCATCCGCAACCAGGCCAACCCCGTTTCCTTGTGCGGCACCGGCACGGTGCAGATCACGGTGACCAACACCGGTGAACTGAGTATTTACGATTTGGACCTGAATCAGAACCTGAAAAATATTGGGCTGACCTACCAGAACGGTACCGCCCGTATTATCGACGATAATGGTTCGCCAGTTAATACCAGCGTAAGAAACCCGACGATCGCCACACCCGGCGGCGGGACCCTGCTCTCCTGGAATTACAGTGATAATCCGGGCTCCGACCCGCTGGATGCCTTGCTGGAGGAACTATCGCCCGACGAGACCTTCACCATTGAATTCACCGTGGAGGCCGCTGAGACTTTCAACAATGTGGCAGCATCCGACCGTGTCATTGAGGCCGGGGCCGCATACCACACCCCCTGCGAGATTGGCAGTGGTGCGATCAAAGATACCTCCGCCGGTACCGGGTTTACCCTGCCCATCGTCCGGCCGGAGATCCGCGTCACCAAGCAGGGCAAGCTTTCCGGGGAGCCCGATACCGACTACCGCGACACCGTGGCGGCCGTTCCTGGCGATACGGTGATCTGGCGCATTCAGATTGCCAACGATGGCGCCGTGGATGCGCAAAACGTTCAACTGACCGATACCATCCCGGCTAACTTGAGTTTTGTAAGCATCACGGCTCTTGCCCCGGCCAGCACCCCCACCGGCACCAGTCCCTGGGATATCGATGATATTCCTGCAGGCGACACGGCCACCTACCTGATCGAAACCACGGTCAATGCCGGCGGGTGTGAGGCCGGTGCGAACAATACGGCCGAGGTCCTGTGGGGCTGCACATCACCGCCGACGCTGTCATCCCCGTCAACCAACAGCGACACGGCCGTACTGGTCACCCAGCCCTTCGTGGGCACTGCCGATATCTCCCAGCGCATTGCCGGTTTCACCACCACCGGCGGCCAGGTGACCCTGACCATGAATGTGTCCGGCACTCCCATATACGATGCCGTGTTGACCGATGCGATCGGCACGCGTTTTCGCATCGACCCCAACAATGCGACCATCACCTATTCACCCAATACGCCACCCTTTAACACACCCAGTGCGGCCCCGTCCGGCGGTGACAGCGGGGACCTGACCTGGCAATGGAACCAGCCGTTGCCGGCCGGCACCTATGAGATCACCTTCAATGTGATCGACGACAACGGTAATTGCGGCAACAGCAGCGCCTTGACGCCGACCCTGTCCCTGACCGCCGAGGATGCCTGCGGCACCACCGGTGTGGTCAATACGTCGCGCAGCAACCAGAACTTCACCCCCGGCATTCCCGTTCTGGGGGTCATCAAGAACGAGGCGGTGCAGGTTACCACCACCGGCACCGATGTCACCTGGACCATCACCGTGTCCAATACGGGAACGGCCGATGCGGTCAACGTGGATATCGTCGATACATTGGGTGACGGTTTCACTTATCAGAACGCCTCGATCGCCCCGGACAACATCTCCGGCAACCAATACACTTGGGACCGCACCATCGCCCAGGGCGACAGCTTGACCTTCACTCTTACCGCCCGCTTTGCGGCCAACGGCTCCCATCTGAACACGATCCAGGCCACGGAACGCAATACCGCCGAAGATTGTGACGTGGCCCAGGCCGGGGATCAGGCCGCCGTGGCCGGTTTTGCCTTTAGCAAGAGCCTGGATACAACCAAAGTTCCGGCCTGGGACGCCGTGGCCGATGCGCCCGGCGAAGTGGTTGAGTATACCATTACCGTCGATTTCCAGGGCAACGACAGCTACCAAAATATCACCGTCGCCGATACCCTGCCTGAAGGACTGGAATACATCACCGGGTCCCAGAGCGTATCCGCCGGTCCCTGGTGGTTACCGGCCGGCACATTCAGCGATTCCGGCAAGAACCTCCAGTGGCAATTCCAGGATTTCACCGGCACCGGTACGGCCACGATCACCTACCAGGCCCGCATCATCGGCGAAGGTACCATTGCCCGCGGTGACACCCTGACCAACCAGGCCCGGGCCAGTTTTGACATTGATTTTGGCAGTGGCGCGGTCATTAGCTTTCCAAACACCCTCAGCGCCCTGCAGGACAGCCAGTCGACCGCTTATAAGGAACCTCTGCTAACCCTGAGCCGTGCGTCGAATCCCGTTTCCGGCAGCCAGGTGGCCGGCGGGCGGAGCCTGACCCACACGCTGACCGTCACCAATGACAACGATGCCGACGCGTCGGCACCGGCATACGGCTCACAAGTGGTGGACATCCTTCCGGTCGGCGCCCGCAGCGTTGATCCCCGTACCTCGCTGAACATTGCCAAGGGCGGAACACCATTGGTCAGTGGTGTGGACTATACGGCCAGTTATGATGCCTCTACCGGTGAACTGCGTATCGTATTCACCGAGAACCCAAACGGTATCCTGCAGCCCGGCGAAGCGTTTACCATCACCTATACCAGTGTGGTGGATGCCAATATCGGCGCCGGCCTGACCTTGACTCACGATGCCGATATCCCCGCCTATCACAGCCAGCCGACCGGCACCACCGGCCGGAAAACCTACGATAACGTGGCCAACCAGACCGTGAATCATCACACCCAGGGGACCTCGGCCACCAAGGAAATCACTAGTCCGGCGGGCAAGGCCCTGCCGCCGGGAAGCGAAGTGACCTTTACGTTGACCTTCAATGTTCCGGCCAATACCAGCGTTTTTGACATCAGTGTGGTGGACACCCTGCCGACGGGCCTGGAATTCGTTTCCGGCTCGTCCAGTGGCCCGGGCAGCGGGTCACCGGCCCTGGTGGACCTGGGCAATCCCGCGCCGACCCCAACCGGCCAGGTGCTCACCTGGTTTGCGGCCACAGACAATCGGGACGTGGTCAACAACACCGTTGCTGATGTGACCTACACCATCACCTACCGGGCCGTCGTGCGTGCCGATGCGGGGTTGGTCCGCGGCGACAGCCTGACCAACAGCTATGTATTCGATTATAACGTCTTTGATGCCGACAGCACCAGCCGCACGGCCAACGCGCCGGTCAGCGATACGGCCACGGTGATGCTGCCCGACCTGCAGATTGCCAAGACGATCGCACCCGCCGAGGCCGATGCCGGCGACCCGGTCACCATCACCCTGGTCGTGACCAACCCCAGCGGTTCCAATGTCAGCACGGCCTATGACGTGGCGGTGTCCGACCTGATCAACGACACCGATCTGGACGGCGACGTGGACAGCGACGATGTGGTGGTTTACGACGCCGCCACCATCAGCGAAGGGACCACCCCGGCCGGATTCGCCTTTGCCATAGAGGACCTGGACAGCAATCCGAGTACCCTTGACGACAAGCGGGTGGTCTATTCCCGCGTCGCCGGCACCGGTGACCTGGCCCCGGGCGCGTCGCGTACCTTCACCTTCACGGTACGCGTGGCCAACGGTGCGGTTTCCGGCGGGGAGTATGCCAACCGGGCCAATGTCTCCGGCCATTCACTGGACGTGACCTCACCCAATTTCGGCAATGGCAATTACGACAGCACCGTGTCGGCCAGTGACGATGCCACCTTGACCATTGCCGATCCTGTTAAACCGGTGAAGCAGATCACGGCTTCTTCCGAGACCTTCACCGTGGATCCGTCGGTGGCCGTGGGCGAGGTGATCACCTATGCCGTCACCTATCCCCTGCCGGCCGGTATCACCCGCGAGGTGGTGCTCACCGACGTGCTGCCGGCGGGTCTGGCCTATTTAGGTTCATCGTTGGACCGCAGCACGGATTCCGGTTTCACCTGTATCAACGATCCCGGCAGCATCAACGCCAACACGCCCGGTACCCCCGTGACCGTAACGCCCACGGTAAGCGGCAATAATGTGGTATTGTCCCTGGGCGAGGTCCAAAACAACAGCGGTGACACGGCCAACTTCATCTGGGAAATCGACTGCCTGGTGCAAAACACGGCCGGTAACGTGGCCGGCAGCGACCTGACCAACCAGGTAAATATCGGCTGGCAACTGCCCGACAATACGCCGCTTTCCCTCAGCAGCGAATCGGTGACGGTGACCGTTGCCGAACCCCATCCGACGGTCACCAAGGCCGCCGATGTGTCCGTGGGGCAGCCGGGAGAGACGATCAGCTATACCCTCAACATCTGCAACCAGTCCACGGGCGCCAACGATGCCGTGGGTTACGACTGGATCATCACGGATACCTTTCCCGATGCGCTTGAGAATCCAAGCAATGTTAGCGTTATAACCTCGCCGGCGGACACGACTTTTACAGATTTGGGTTTCGAAGGAACATCCAACCGCTATCGATTCTATCTTTCGCAACTGGCTCCGGGCGAGTGCGCAGAGCTCCGGTACACAATGGACATCAAAGCCACCGCTGCCTTTAGCGCGGACCTGGTCAACACCGTCGATCTCAGCCTCACCACCCTGCCCGGTGACAACGGTACAGGTAACGCCACACCGGGCAGCCCGGGCAGCGGAACAGGTGAGCGCAACGGCTCCGACGGCGCCGGCGGCCTCAACGATCTGGTGGCCTCGGCCAGTGCCACGGTAACCATTGCCGAGGGACGCATCGGCGATACGGTCTGGGTCGACCTGGACGGCGACGGGCTGGTGGATGCCGGCGAACCGGGTCTTTCCAACGTGCGTGTCAATTTGTACACAGATGCCGGTGATCTGGTGGCCACCGTACTGACCGATGCCAATGGTCATTACCTTTTCCAGGGATTCAAAGCCGGGAATTATTATGTGGATGTGGATGACACCACCGTGCCTGCCGGTTTGACCACCACCAACGATCCCAGCGGCATTTTCAACCTGCCCGCGGGGGGCGCCTACCTGGATGCCGATTTCGGTTACGTCAATGCCGGGGCCACCGGCATCATCGGCGACCGCGTCTGGAACGATGCCGACGGAAACGGCCTTCAGGATCCGGGCGAGCCGGGCATCGGCGGCGTGACCCTGGACCTGGTTTCGGCCGGTCCGGACGATGTGCTGGGAACGGCCGACGACATCGTTTCCGCCACAACCACCACGGCACCCGACGGTATCTACCGGTTTACCGGGGTCGCCCCCGGCCGTTATCATGTGGCCGTGACCGATACGGGCAACCAACTGGACGGTTTCAGCCTGACCGGTGGAACGGATCCTTCCGTGCCGATCCTTTCAACGGCCGGCGGTGTTTACCTGAATGCCGACTTTGGCTACCAGCACGGCACCCGCTATGGCATTGCCGACCGGGTGTGGCAAGACACCAATGGTGATGGAACGGCCGACGCCGGTGAGCCCGGCATCGGCGGCGTCATGGTCAACCTGCTGGATGCCGGCGGTGCGATCATCGCCACCACCACCACAGACGCCGACGGCAATTTCAGCTTTGAGGGTCTGGCCGATGGCGACTATACGATCTCCATCAGCGATACGGCTGACCGGTTGAACGGATATACGGCAACCACGCCGGCTGCCGGGGCCGGCCAACGGGCGGTCACCATTGCCGGTGGGGACAGCACCGGTGTCAACTTCGGTTACAACCGTGGGGGCACCATCGGCGACACGGTCTTCAACGACGCCGACGGTTCCGGCCTGCGTGGTGCCGGTGAAGCGGGCATCGCCGGCGTAACCATTGATCTGTGGCGTGACAACGGGGACGGGATTTTCGATGACACCCTGGATACACGGTTAGCATCCACTGTTACGGACAGTTTCGGCAATTACCGCTTCACCGGCCTTGCTGCCGGCACCTATTTTGTCAGTGTGGACGAATCCCAGGCCGCCCTGACCGGTTTTTCCAGTACGACGCCGGCTGACAGCCAGACCGGGGCCAATGCCGGCGGACGTCAGATCACGGTGACCCTGGCCACGGACAATGCCAGCGATCTGACGGCGGACTATGGATACCGCAACGCGGCCCTGTCCGACCTGTCCGGATCCTTGTGGGAGGATCGGGACACCAGCGGTGCCGATGAGGGCGAGCCGGCCATCGCGGGCGTCACCGTGGCCCTGGTGGACGCCGGCGGCAACACGGTGGCCGTGGCCGTCACCGACGCGAACGGCGACTACCTGTTTCCGGATGTGCCGCCGGGAAACTATACGGTGCGGGTCACCGACGACGCCAATATCCTGGACGGGTACAGCCTGACCACCCCGGCGGACAATTATGCCGTCACCGTGTCGGGCACGGATATCACCGATCTGGATTTCGGCTATGTGCGGGAGCCGGTCACGGCCAGCATTGGAGACAGCGTCTGGTATGACACCAATGCCGACGGCATTCAGGACAGCGGCGAAACCGGCATTGCCGGTATCACCGTCAACCTGATTGATGCCCTCACCAATGCAGTCCTCGACACGATGGTTACGGATGCTGCCGGCCAGTATCGTTTCGACGGCCTGGGTGCCGGCAGCTATCGGATCGAATGCGTTCTGCCGGCCGGGTACCAATTCAGCGATCCGCAACAGGGATCGGGGAGTCTGGCCTACCGTTTCGACAGCGACATGGATCCGGTCACCGGGCACAGCCGCATTATCAGCCTGGCGGCCGGTGAGACCGTGGACCATGTGGATGCGGGCATGTATGTGCCTGCGGCCTCGCCCGCCAGCGTGGGCGACCGGATCTGGCACGACACCGATGGAAACGGCGTTCAGGATGCCGGGGAACCCGGTGTGGCCGGTGTGACCGTTACGCTTGAAAATATCCTGACCGGCACCACGGCGGCCACCACGGTGACCGACGGTGCAGGAGGTTACCTGTTTACCGGACTGGCGGCCGGAGAATACCGCATCGTGGTTACCCTGCCGGCCGGCTACACCTTCAGTCCGGCCAATAGTGGGGGGGACGATGCCGCGGACAGCGACATCGATCCACTGAACGGCAATAGCGATACGGTCATCCTCACTGCCGGAGCCGCCATCACCGACCTGGATGGCGGCATGTCTCTGGCCGCCGCGCCGGCCGGCATCGGGGACCGGGTGTGGGAAGACAGCAACGGCGACGGCATCCAGGATGCCGGGGAACCGGGACTGGCCGGCATGACCGTGCAATTGCTGCAAGCCGGCACCAATACCGTCATCGCCACGACAATTACCGACGGCAACGGCAACTATGCCTTCAGCGGCCTGCCCGCCGGCAATTACGACCTGTTGTTTGTGCGGCCCGACGGGTATGTCTTCTCTCCCCAGGGTGTCGGTGCGGACGGCGACGGGGACAGCGATCCCGACCCGGCCACCGGCCGCGTCGCGCTGGGTGCGCTGGCCGCCGGAGAGATCCGCCAGAACATCGATGCCGGTCTGGTCCGGACCACCACGATCTCCATTGGCGATACGGTCTGGCTGGACGACAACCACAATGGTTCCTACAACACCGGTGAAGGCATTGCCGGCGTGACCCTGATCCTGTACGATGGATTGGCCAACCCGGTGGCTTCGGTGACCACCGATGCCCAGGGACGCTACGTATTCGAAAACCTGACACCGGGCACCTATCGTGTTGTGGTGGACACCGGCACCTTGCCGCCATCGGTGGTTGCGATTTATGACCGCGACGGTGGTAACGATTCGCTGACCGACCTGCCGGGATTGACCGCTTCGGTTGCCGATGCGGATTTTGGATACCGCAACCCCGCATCCCCGCCTGACCCTGACCCTGACCCTGACCCTGACCCTGACCCCGATCCCGAACCGGAACCCGAACCGGAACCCGAACCGGGTCGCGGGGATATTGCCGGCATCGTTTTTCATGACCGCGACGGAGACGGGCAGCGGGACGGTACCGAACCGGGGATCCCCGGCGTGCGCATCGACCTGCTGGATGCGGACGGTAATCTGGTTGCCACCGTCTATACCGATATCGATGGCAATTTTGCCTTCGACGACCTGGAGCCAGGGGACTACACCATCGTGGAGTACGATCCCGACGGATTCGAATCCACCACCGTCAACCAGACGCCCGTCAGTGTGACCGAGGGTGAAACGGCTGCGGTCGAATTCGGCGACTGGCAGCTGCCGGATCTGACCAATACCACCAAGGTGGCCGTGGACGTCAATGGCGGCCTGCTGGTGCCCCAAGACGTGATCTGGTATGCGGTCACCATTTACAATGCCGGCAGGGGCGACGCCCTGGATGTCCTGTACGAAGACAGTCTGAATCCGTTCACCCGGCTGGTTGCCGGATCGCTGACCACATCGCGCGGAGAGGTGGTTTGGGGCCAAAATGCCGATGATCGCCAATTACGCATCGAAATCGGTGAGGTCGCATCCGGACAGGCCGTGGTTATCACCTATGCGGTTCAACTGGCCGATGACGTAACCGATGGCCTCTGGATCGGCAACCAGGGTTATGTCAGTGCCGGGAACCACCCATTGGTACCCACTGATTATCCGGACACGGAAGCCCTGGACGACGAAACCGTGATCGGGCCGGTGGGCGGGCTCGCCACCGATGCCAGGTTGACCGCCGAAAAATCGGCCACCGATACCAACGGCCGGCCGCTGCTGGCCGGAGATACCATCGCCTATGATATCCGCATCACCAACACCGGCACGGATGTTGCCATGGGGGTCGTCTTTTCGGACAGCGTGCCGCTCTATACGGAACTGGTGCCAGGCAGCCTGACGATCACCCGGGGAACCGTCGAAGAAGCGCAGCCCCTGCATGCGACCATCGGTGATCTGTCACCGGGCGAGCATGCGGACATCCGTTTTCTGGTGCACGTGCAGGACGATGTGCCGGCCAACATGGTTATTTCCAACCAGGGTGTCGTGCGGGCTGACGGGGGACTGTTGGTGCAGACCGATGCGGATGTGACCACCGCCTTCGAAGATCCCACCGAGGAAACCACCGACGGTGATCCGCCGGGCCTGGAAGCCTATAAACGTGTGGTCGACTTAGACGGCGGCGCCGTCTGTCCCGGCGATCTGCTCGATACTGTCATCGTGGTCAAGAATACGGGTACCGAACCATTGTCAGCGGTCCAAATCACCGATTCACCGGGAAGCTATCTCTCCCTGGTTTCCGGAACGGTGGCGGTTTCCAGGGGCCGGATCACTTCCGGTAATGGCGATGGAGACACCGCCATTGAGGCTATCGTGGATGTGTTGAACCCCGGGGAGGCGGTCACGGTCCGCTTCCAGGTACGGGTTTCGGAACAGGCCCCCGAAGGTGCCGTGCTGGCCAACCAGGGGCGGGTCCATGCGACCGGGGTCACGGGTAAAGTCAGCGATCATCCCGTCACTGTCACCGAAGACGATTCCACGGTGGTGGTGGTCGTACCGCAACCCCATGTTTTTGATCCGCCGGACGCCTACAAAACCGTTTCGGGCGGCCGTCCGGTGATCCGCTGGGAGATGGTATGGATCAACGACGGCAATGTCGATGCCGTGCTGGTGCACATCGAAGACTCCCTGGAACCGGGGCTGACCTACATCGACGGCAGCCTGAATGCCGATTACGGCAGCTTCCGGTTCGATGCAGCCACTCGCACCATCGTGTGGGATGGTCACATTGCCGGTAACGGCGGTCAGGTGCGCATCTGGTATGAGACCCGCGTGCCCGAGGATATGACCACCATCGACAATCAGGCCTGTTCCGTGGTGGACATCAATGGTAATGGTACCTGGCAGGATGAAGCCGACAGTGGTGTGGGCGAGGCCTGCTCCGACGATCCGGATACCCAGCCGAGCAATGATCCCACCCGCTGGGAGGACACCTGTGTGCTCAGCCTGGGCGACCGTCTCTGGGAAGATGTGGATCGCAACGGGGATTGCGGAATGTCCGAAGGCCGTCCACTGGACGGCGTTGTCGTCAACCTGTACCGGGATGCCGACGATGACGACCGGTTTACGCCCGGGGTGGACCCCCTGTTGGCTGCCACGACCACGGCAACCATTGAGGGCCGCAGCGGCACTTACCGATTCGACAAATTGTGTCCGGGAGACTACATCGTGCAGGTAGACCCGGCGGCCTTTGCCGACGGCGGTGCGTTATCCGGGTTGGAGAGCACCCCCGGCGTTTTTGATCCGGACAACGGGGTGGACGGCGACGATAACGGCATGCCCATGGACGGATACGGCGTGGTCAGCCAGGCGGTTACCCTGACCAGCGACATGTCCGCCATCGCCGACGGCGACAATCGGGCAACCACCAATTTGAGTGTGGACTTCGGTTTCTATCGGCCGACACCCGATCCGGATGCGTGTCCCGGGTGTCCGGTCCTGAAACCATTTTAATGCGTGTCTGCCCGAAAATGGGCGGAAACTTGTAAGGAGCGAACCACCATGTACCGACAATTGTATCTGCTGCTGTTCGCCGCGATCCTGCTTACCATGGGGGCAGACGCGGCCATCGCCTCCCAGGCGACAAACCAAGAAGCGGTCTGGATCCTTCTGGCCGACCTGTCCGGCAGTATGCAGGCAGACGTGAGCCTGCGGCCCGCGGTTGATGCCAGCCTGCCCGGATGCCCGAAAACAGACGACCAAAACGCGGAAACGGAAGATGACAGGACATTGAGCAAGGCCGCCCTGGTCAAGCGCCTGGTCATGTCCTCCGGTCGGCGGCTGGCAGAAGACCAGCGGGTGTTCGGCCTGCTGGCTGTGGAATACGTCGCCGGGCGCCGGGCCTGCTACCGTGAAATTCTTGCCGTCCAACGTCACGATGCCGACGAGGTGGTGGATCGGATTTGTGAGGATCTGGACACCGACGTTCCGGTGTTCAACCGGCGTTCCCCGCTGGGAGATGTCTTGCGCCAGGTGGATGCGGACCTGCTGGAAACACTGAACGGTAATATCACCCTGGTGGTTTTTTCCGATGGCCGGGATAGTTTTTACGATTTCGATGAAGATCGCGATGCCAGCCGGGCCGACCCGTTAAACGCGGACGACGCGGTGCAAGGACCCATCACGGAAGGCCGACGCCTTGCCGAGCGCTATCCGGGCCGGGTGCGCATGCTCACCGTTCTGGTAGAAACCGAAGATGAGGCGGACGATGATGCGGTCGGTCGCCGGCGGCTGACGGAGATGGCCGAAACAGGCCGGGGTGCCTTTTTCGATACACGGCCCTGGTACCGTGCACCCCGAAAATTCGAAACCCTTATCCGGACCCTGACCTCCAAAGGAACCACAAGCCCATGATTTCTACATGCCCTCCCACCCGTCTGACCGTCCTGCTGATCGTTTTTGGCCTGATGTATTGCGTCCACCCGGTCCTGGCCGAAGAGAACCTGGCCCTTTATCCGTCCAAGGGGTACGCTTATACTTACTCACCGCTGCCGGTGGACGGACTCCACGCCCAGGCGTCGATCATGTTCTCCTCCTATCAGGTCAACAACCTGAAGTGCCGCGACGGTGAGATATGGGCCGTGCCCTTCGGACTGACATGGGGGGACGGCGACCTGGTCGAATTGACCGCCGCCAGCCATTATGAAAATTGGACCAATACCGACTATGATGTGGACGAAACTGGATGGGGCGATATATTTGCCGCCGGCAAACTCCGCGTGTTGGGGCAGGATCGCGATCAGTTCCTGGACCTGTCCCTGATGCCCTACCTGCTGTTTGCCACAGAGGATCGGGACAAGGGCATCGGTGACCTGTTCCGCTACAACCCCACGGATACGAATGAAACCATATACGGCCTCAACCTGCTTTTGGGAAAGCGCTGGGAGCGTCTTTACGCCGGGCTGAACCTGGGTATCAACTACATGGATTCGGACGAAGCCTACGTAAGAAACCGCGCGTTGCAGGCAGGACTGTTTGCCGAATATCAAATGCGGGAAGAATTGATGATCTATCTGGAAATGATCAACGTCGAAAATCGCAACACCTTCACCTGCGAAGCGTGCAGCCCCTGCCACGATGCGGACATCGACCAGGATATCCGCGAAATCGGTGCAGGACTGGCTTGGCTGAGCGGCAAATGGGGCTTGAAGCTGCATGTCGGCGCCGGTCTGTCCAAGACCTCTCCGGATATTCGTACCATATTGATGATCAATCGGCAGCTGGCTTACTGGTAACAGACCTAAGGAAGATCGATATGGGAATCCATGGACTGGCCGGAAAAAATGCGCCGAAAAAGATGCTTGCCAACATCCCCAGACTCGTTTCAGCATATTATACGCACCGTCCGGATGTTTCCGACCCGTCTCAGCGGGTCGTTTTCGGCACTTCCGGGCATCGTGGATCCTCGCTGAAAAACAATTTCAACCAGGACCATATTCTGGCGATCAGCCAGGCCATTTGCGAATATCGTGTATCCCAAAACATCAACGGACCGCTTTTCATGGGCATGGATACCCATGCCCTGTCCGAGCCGGCCCTGGCCACCGCTCTCGAAGTCTTCGCCGCCGCCGGCGTCACCGTAATGGTTCAGGACGGATTGGGCTATACCCCCACACCGGTCATTTCCCATGCCATTTTGACTTACAACCAGCACCGGCGGCAGGGTCTTGCCGATGGTGTGGTCATCACGCCGTCCCACAATCCTCCCGAAGACGGTGGTTTCAAATACAATCCACCCCATGGCGGCCCGGCGGGCGAAGCGATTACCCGGGGCATTGCCGCCCGGGCCAACGAGATTTTAGCAAATGGAACGGATCGGGTCGTCCGGGTTCCCTTCGAAAAAGCCCTCAAGGCCGATACGACCCACGGGTACGACTACATCGCACCTTATGTGGAAGATCTTGCCGAGGTGATCGACATGGAAAAGATCGCCTCCTCGGGGCTCAAACTCGGCGTGGACCCCCTGGGGGGCGCGGCCGTGGACTATTGGGCGCCCATTGCCGAGCGCTACCAACTGTCTCTCGAGATCGTCAATCCTTTTGTGGACCCTGCATTTGCATTCATGACCCTGGACAAGGACGGCAAGATCCGCATGGATTGCTCCTCACCTTACGCCATGCAGGGGCTGATTGATCTGAAAGACAAATTCGACATCGCCTTTGGAAACGACACCGATGTGGATCGCCACGGAATCGTGACCAGAAGCGCCGGACTGCTCAACCCCAATCATTTTCTGGCGGTGTCGATTTGGTATCTGTTCCAGAACCGGCCCCAATGGAGCACATCGGCTGGCATCGGCAAAACCCTGGTATCCACGTCCATGATCGACCGTGTGGCGAACCATCTGCAAAGGCAATTGTTCGAAGTGCCGGTGGGCTTCAAATGGTTTGTGGACGGGCTGCAAAGCGGTGCCTGCGGGTTTGGCGGCGAAGAGAGCGCTGGTGCCGCATTTCTCAGGCGGGACGGCTCCGTATGGACCACGGACAAGGACGGCATCATCATGGATCTTTTGGCCGCCGAGATGATGGCGAACACCGGCAAGGACCCGGGAGCACTCTACACCGCCTTGGAGGCGCAATTCGGAGCTTCGGTGTACGAGCGAATCGATGCCCCGGCAACGTTCGAGCAAAAGGCGATATTGAAAAAACTTTCCGCAGAAATGATCACGGCCGGAGAACTGGCCGGTGAGCCCATCCTTGCCAAGCACACTCGTGCCCCGGGTAACCAGGCTGCAATAGACGGCTTGAAAGTCGTTACGGAAAACGGGTGGTTTGCGGCCCGGCCGTCGGGTACCGAGGAAATTTACAAGATTTACGCCGAAAGTTTCAACGGCCGCGAACATCTGACGCAGATTCAGCAGGAAGCCCGGGAGATTGTCGGCCAGGCTTTTGCTGAAAGCTGACCGCTAACGGCTAAAAGCCAACGACTCAACTCGGAATCAGGCAAGATGGCGCCAACATATAAGAAGCAGATTGAGCGTCTGCTTGTCCGCGATCCTTATCTGAAACCGTATGAAGCGGTTCTGTCCAAACGGATCGAACATATCCGCGAGATGGAAATGCGGCTCACCCAGGGCCGGCGGGCGCTTCACGACGTCGCCGCCGGGCATGCGTATTTCGGGCTTCATTTCAAAAATGACCAGTGGATTTTCCGGGAGTGGGCCCCCAACGCCACGGCGATTTATCTCATCGGCGATATGACCGGCTGGCAGGAGCAGGAAGCGTTTGTCCTTGAGCGAATCAACGATCAGGGTGTCTGGGAAATTCGTTTGGATCCGGCAACGCTGGCCCACGGCGATCTATACCGTCTGCGCGTGCATTGGCCGGGGGGCAGCGGTGACCGCATTCCGGCCTATGCCCGCCGGGTGGTTCAGGATTCCGAAACCCTGATTTTCAATGCCCAGGTGTGGCATCCGGCCGATCCGTATCGATGGCAGTGCCCGGACTTCAGGCGGAAAGATGAGCCTGTTTTTATTTACGAGGCCCATGTCGGCATGGCCCAGGAAGCGGCCAGGGTGGGAACGTACAGGGAATTTCGTGACCATGTTATTCCGCGCATCGTCGCATCCGGTTACAACACCCTGCAGTTGATGGCCATTCCCGAACATCCCTATTACGGCAGTTTCGGCTACCATGTATCCAGTTTTTTCGCCGCCTCATCGCGCTTCGGTACACCCGATGATCTCAAGGCCCTGATCGACGCCGCCCATTTGGCCGGGCTGGCGGTGGTTATGGACATCGTGCACTCCCATGCGGTCTCCAATCAGGTCGAGGGGCTCAGTCATTTTGATGGAACCCCATATCTCTACTTTCATGACGGCCCCCGGGGACACCATGCGGCCTGGGACTCGCGGTGCTTCGATTACGGTAAACCCCAGGTCTGCCATTTTCTGCTTTCCAACTGCCGCTACTGGCTGGATGAATTCAAAATAGACGGTTTCCGTTTCGACGGTATCACCAGCATGCTCTACACCCATCACGGCCTGGAAAAGGCATTTACCTCCTACGACGACTATTTCAGCGATGCGGTCGATGGGGATGCGCTGACCTATCTGGCCCTGGCCAACCAGGTGATTCACGCCGTTCGGCCGGATGCGATCACCATTGCCGAAGATATCAGCGGTATGCCGGGGCTGGCCCTGCCCTTGTCCGACGGCGGATACGGGTTCGACTACCGCTTTGCCATGGGGGTGCCGGACTACTGGATCAAATTGATTAAAGACACCCGGGATGATGACTGGCCCATGGGAGATCTCTGGTACGAACTGACCAATCGACGCGAGGATGAAAAAACCGTCAGTTATGCCGAGTCCCACGATCAGGCCCTGGTCGGGGACCAGACGATCATCTTTCGTCTCATGGATGCCGGCATGTATATGCATATGTCCGTCGATGATGAGGATCTGGGGGTTGACCGGGGAATGGCCCTGCATAAAATGATTCGATTGCTTACCCTGTCGACGGCCGGGCAGGGTTACCTGAATTTCATGGGCAACGAATTCGGGCATCCGGATTGGATCGATTTTCCCCGTGAAGGCAACGGGTGGTCCTATCGACACGCCCGGCGCCAGTGGCGTCTGGTGGACGATCCGGATTTAAAGTATCGGTTCCTCGGGGCTTTCGATCAATCCATGGTGCGGCTGGCAAAACGGACCGGACTGCTCGACACCTTTGATATGCGCCTGTTGCATGAAAATTCGGATGACAAGATCCTGGCATTTGAACGCGCCAGCCTGGTGTTTGTGTTCAATTTCCATCCCTTGCAATCATACACCGACTATTCCATATTTGTACGTTCCGGGAGGTATCGGATGATCCTGGACAGCGATGCCGAAGCATTTGGCGGGCACGGGCGGCTGATTGAGAACCAGGAGCATATCACCTTGCCGGGGCCGGCGCCATCGGCGCTGCGCTTGTATAGCCCCAATCGAACGGCCATCGTGCTTCAGGCGGTATCATAGGCGTAATCAAAATTGACAAACCCGCAAAAAGTCGGGAATGCCAATTGCTGTAAATTAAACCTCGGGCTCAGCCCGGGCAAACCCAAGCGGTTCGGACCGATCCGGCGAGACATGTAACCGGCAGAAATTTTGAGAACGTCGAATAAATCATGTGCCATTGGTACCTTACACCTCAGTTTCTGTTAAAAAAAACAGGAACATAGGGTGCAGGTACATGGACTGCGGGTTTCCTGCCTCAGCACTCAGCACTTCGTCCTTTATGGGTTGCGGGTTTCCCGCCTTAGGCCCTTTTAAAGATCCGTCACGATAAGGAATTCCCCCATGGCCCAAACCATTCTGGTCATCGATGACGATGAAAAGCTCAACCGTCTTCTCAAACGGTTCCTCAAAGACTACGGTTATGAAGTCTATGCTGCCGGCAACGCCGGGGATGGGCTGAAAAAAGTCCGGACCGTCGCTCCCGGTCTGATCATTCTGGATGTCATGCTGCCGGGTATGAACGGCTTTGATGTATGCAAGCGGATTCGTGAGACCAGCACGGTGCCCATTATCATGCTGACGGCCAGGGGGGATGTGACCGACAAGGTGGTGGGCCTGGAACTGGGCGCCGACGATTACCTGCCCAAACCCTTCGAACCGCGCGAACTGGTGGCCCGCATCCAGGCCGTACTGCGCCGGGCACGCAATACGGGGGCGGACCGCCGGCGGCGTTTTGGATCTCTGGTGATCGACTTTCACCGCCGCCAGGCATTTGTCAACGATCGCGATGCAGGGCTGACGACCAGTGAATTCGCCGCTCTGGACCTGCTTGTCCGGCATGCGGGCCAGGCCCTGGACCGGGATGTGATCATGCAGACCCTGCGAGGAATCGACAGCGAGTGTTTCAATCGGGTCGTGGACATCACCATGAGCCGCCTGCGCCAGAAGCTGGGGGACGACCCCAGGCAGCCGCAGTTCATCAAAACCGTGTGGGGAACCGGCTATTTGTTTATGGCCCGGGAGTCGGAAGATGACGCAGCATCCGGTTAAACAGCTTTTGGGGTCCGTGTTTACCCGCCTGCTGGTAACGATTTTCATCGCCGGTCTGGCCATCACCTTCATGGTGATCACCGGATTCATCATGATGCGGACGCACAGCCAGGGAGCCTTCGAGCGTAACCTGATGCTGTATACCGGGTACCTGAAGGCGGATCTGGGCGATCCGCCGGACGAGATCCGGGCCCGTGAGATCGCCCGGCGAAGCGGTATGGTGATCCTTTTCGAGCATCCGCAACAGACATGGCAGACCGGCTCCCTGCCGCAATTTTTCAGTCTGGACCGCGCCTGGGTCCACCGTGATTCATCCGGTTTGGTTTTCGGCAATTTCAAGGGACATCAATTTATCCGCATGTCCCATGGGGGCGGGGAGTTGACCTTCATCACCCCCCGGGGGCCGCGCCACGCCGTACTGGCCGTATGGTTTCTGGCGGGCCTGGCCCTGGCCCTGTTGAGTATCCTTGCCGGCGCCTATTTCATCATCCGGAAAACCCTGAATCCTCTGCGTTCGCTCAAAGCTGGGGTGGAAGCGGTGGGGGCCGGCGATCTGGACCATCGCATTTTGGCATCCGGTGCCGGAGAATTCCGTGACCTGGCCGGAGCATTCAACGCCATGACCGCGCGGCTTCAGCGTCTGTTGCACAGCAAGGACCAACTGCTTTTGGATGTGAGCCATGAACTGCGGTCACCCATCACCCGCCTGAAGGTCCAGGCAGAATTCGTCGACGACGCGGATGCACGGGAATCGCTGCGCAGTGACATCGATGAGATGGAAGCCATGGTGACGACCCTTTTGGAGTCGGCACGACTGCGCCATATGGCGGATGCCATGGAACCGGCCGTCGTGGACATGGGAGACCTGATCCGTTCACTGCTGCTGGAATTCGAGGCGCGGCCGCCGGGCATTGAGACCGGACCGCTGGTTTCCGCCCCGGCCAATGCAGATGCGGAAAGGATGAAGACCGTGTTGCGCAATCTGCTGGACAACGCCCTGAAATACTCCCTTTCAGACGACTTGCCCGTCGCGATATCTCTGAAGGAGACGACGCAAACCTTATGCATCACCGTCGAAGATCACGGTGAAGGTATCCCTAAAGAGGATTTACCGCATCTGTTCGAACCTTTTTATCGCGTGGATCGATCGCGTTCGCGGAAAACGGGCGGATACGGCCTGGGCCTGAGCCTGTGCAAAGCCATCGTGGATGCCCACGAAGGGGATATCTGCATTGAGAGCACGGTGGGAGAAGGTACGCGGGTGACGGTGAGGCTCCCGTTGGGGAACAAAAACGGTTGATGCACGGCCTGGAAAAGCGTGATGCGGTAAGCAGATGGCGGAAAGCAAAGCGCCGCTTTCCGCCATGTGAAGGCTTACCGGTCGTGTTTTACCGGGTCTTGGTTGCTTTTAACCGGCGAACAGGTACCTTAGCGCTTATATGTTCCATTCAGATGGTGATGCGGTGTTAAAACGCGATATCTTTTTTGCTGCATCGCCTTTTAATTGGTAATACGTGCCTTGATATATTTTCCATCGACACAAATCGATGGGTGTAACTTCCGACGCATTTACGGTTCCTACCGCACCGGCTTTCTCTAACCCCGCCGCGACCAGCTCCGAACAGAAAAATTTGCTGAAATCTTCCCGGTTGTAACCAGGACCATTCATCCCGAATGGCAGGCTGTCGAGAGCGTCGAGTGACGACTTGATGGCCTGCGGCATATCATACGGCTTGCGTTCTTTTGCCTGATTGAACAGAAAATCGTAAAAAGCCTTCTGGTCGAATCGTTTATTTCGGATCTCTTCGCTCAGAGGCAGCCACCACAACTCTCCGTCATAGGATTCAAGACGATCACTAAAGCGCGAGATGTTTACACCATTAAAGCCATGTAAGGATGTAGATTCAATGATTTGGTTAAAAAAACGAACCTTTGTGTCATCCTTGATTTGAGTTTGCAAAATGACTCCGACATGAGATACATCGGAACATGTGGCGAACTTGATTATTTCTGAAAAATGTCCTTTTCCGCCAAAGGCAATAACATCGCCTGGGCGCATCTGAGCGCGAACCTTGTCGTATTGGATCTGTGTTACTGCCATTTTCTTCTCCTTTTCATGTTGCCTGGGGTTGTAGAAGCAGAATATGTGGTGGTTCGTTTGAACGAAACACGCACCTGACCGCTTACCGTATCCCTATCCATCTCAAAAACATCGCAATGGGATAAAAGACGAACCGGTCCAGCACATCGAAATACATCAGGGCCACGATGATAAGAAATCCGTACGGCTCGATGCGGCTGTAAGCGTATGCCTGCCTGGGCGGCAGCAATCCCACCATTACCCGGCCACCGTCCAGCGGTGGAATGGGGATGAGGTTGAATACCGCCAGAAACACATTCAATTGGATGGCAATGATGAGGAACAGGAGCATGCCCCGGTTGTAGATACCGGTCGTCAGCATGAGCTTGAAAACGAGGGCCAAAACGGCGGCCAATAGAAAATTCATCAGCGGGCCACCCAGTGCGGACCACATCATGCCCCGCCTGGGATCCTTGAAGTTGCGCGGGTCGATGGGTACCGGCCTGGCCCAGCCGAATACCACCGGGGAATTCATCAGGATCAGCAGGCCCGGCAGCAACACGGTACCGAAAGGGTCAATATGATCCTTGGGATTCAGTGTCAGGCGGCCGTGGGCCTCGGCCGTCCGATCTCCCAGACGCCGGGCCATCCAGCCGTGGGCGAATTCGTGGAAAGTCAGGGCCATGAACAGGGCCACGACCTGCAACAGTATCATTGGAATATCCATATTAAGCAGAGTTTCCCCTTTCCGTTGACCATGGGCACCAAGGGTACATCCACGATGCTGCCCGATCTCGCCCTTCGGTTGGGTCAGTAGAACCTGGTGCTGGGCCTCGGTAACGAACCGATGGCGAACAGACGAACGCTTACAACCGGTATACCGTCGGCTTGCCATCGGTGTCGATATCGATACCGATGGTGTCACCAGTTCTGAAACCGACCTTTTTGAAATCACGCACCACTGTATCATGCCGCCCCATATGCCAGTATACGGTCCACAAAGGGTTTCTTACCGTATCGATGCCGTAGGCGTCATGACTGCACAAATTCATACGAACTCTGTCCTTGGCGATCAGGGTATCGGCTTCGGCGAGAAAAATATCGATCTGATAGAGATTGTTGTGAAGGGCTTTGGAAAGTTCCGCCTGGAGCTCGGGCGTGTCGTCGAGGTAGTGGTTGGCAATCTGGTATAGCTCTCCGGGATCCTGGATCGCCAGGCCCAGGACGGCATAACGCTGGTGACGCAGGGCGAAGGATTCGAAATCGGCCTCGTAAGCCTTGATGGACGCGATGATGCTGGAGATATCCGGCAGCCCTTCTTGGGTGCCCCCATGCACCATCTCTTCGCATTGGGAGATGATGTCGATATAAAAGGCCTTGTTGTCCATGACATAAACCGGCCGTTCCCGGTAGTTGCGCCGCTTGCGGATGCGTCTTATCCCATCAAGGGCGATGGACTGCCGGCACTCTTCTTCCTCCAAGGTCTCGATATCGGAAATATCCTTGGCCTGCACCACATGAATGCCGCCGTCGGTCGAGATAATGTATTCGATTTCACACCGAAATCCCAGATGTGCCTGCACATCCTTGGAAAGCTGCACCAGGCGGCGGTCATGGGGCGTACGGGTAATGTACGGTTCACGCTGGACCTTGTGGATGCGGTCCCGGCAGTAGCCGAATTCCCAGTTGCCTCCGATCTGTTTGGCCATTACGCTGGATCCATCAATGAACGGCATGACGATCACACCCATCTGCGTCAGGTCCAGTTCAGGGGCATGGTTGAATCGCTGCTGGCGGGCGATACTCAGGTGCCGACTGGTCCCGGCAAGTTTGATCATCTTGTTGCGTGCGTAACGAATGCCGCCTGTATCGGCATAAGTTTCCAGAGAGTCGAACGTGCCGCCCTTGAATCGCCGCTCCTTTGGGTGTGCACTGCGGGCGATGACTTTATAACTGTCACGATGCTTATCCAGAAAGGCTTCCAGTGCCTCGAAACGCTCGGCTTCAAAATCATGGGCAGGGACGAAGATGAAATCCGGAACGGCAAACCCGGCCTGCCTGAGTTTGGAGAGCAGCTCGGCCTTTTCGGGAAGCGGATGGGATGATGCTTTGGGCTTTGACTTTTCCATTCATCGACACTATAGGAAAAACCGGCTGATCATTCGGTTTACAAATACATACAGCTACCATATGCTCAAACGAAATGCAATCCTTGCCCCCGAAACCAAAGGAGTACAGGTATGTCCGTGATGACGATCTTCAGTGGCAGCTTCTGCAGTGCAGATGCGGTGATCGGTGACGTCATCGAGCGCAGCAGCTATCGGAAAATCGGTGACAACCAGGTGGTCGAACGGGCAGCGAACCTTTCAGGCATGCCGGAAAACAAGATCCGGCGCGCCTTTTCCTCCCGGACCTCGGTGTTCAACGAATTTACCCATGAAAAGGAATGCTCTGTTGCCTGCCTCCGGCTGGCCCTGGCGGAGTTTCTGGAAGCGGGCCCGGCGGTGGTGCATGGATTTGCCAGCCTGCTCATCCCGGCGACCATCAGCCATGTGCTGCGCATCTGTCTGATCGCCGATACGCCCTATCGGATTGAACAGGCCCATGTCATCCAGGGCCTCCCTGAAAAAGAGGCCTTGAACCAAATCCACGCCCACGATGCGGACTGTGCCGCCTGGACCCGGACCCTGGCCGGTACCGATGACCCGTGGGCCGCGAACCTGTACGACGTCGTCCTGCCCATGAACCGGATGGACGTATCCCGGGCGGGTGCCATGATCCAAGCGAACCTGCTCAAGGACGCCATTCGGCGAACGAATGATTCCGTCCAGGCCCAGGCGGATTTCCTGCTGTCCGCCAAGGTACATGTGGCATTGTGCCGGGCCGGTCACGACGTATCCGTAACCGCTGAAAACGGTTCGGTTACCCTGACCATCGACAAACAGGTGCGGATGCTCAACCGGCTGGAAGAGGAACTCAAATCGATCGCAGGGCCGCTGCCCGGTGTGGCCTCGGTGACGATACAGGCGGGGCAACAATCTCACCCGGCCAGCATCTACCGCAAACGCAATTTCGAAGTCCCCTCCCGGGTGCTGCTGGTGGATGATGAGGAGGAATTCGTACAGACCCTGTCCGAACGGCTTCAACTGCGCGACATGGGATCCGTGGTGGCCTATGACGGCGAGTCCGCCCTCACCCTGGTGGGCGAGGACGACCCCGAAGTGATGATTATGGACCTGAAAATGCCCGGCATCGACGGCATGGAAACACTGAAGCAGGTCAAGGCCACCCGGCCGGAAATCGAAGTTATCGTGGTCACCGGACATGGCTCCGAAGACGACCGCAAGCGCTGTATGGAACTGGGCGCCTTCGCCTATATGCAAAAACCCGTGGATATCGACAAATTGAGCGCCATTTTGAAAAAAGCCCATGCGAAAATCAACCGCCACCCGTTCTGATGCCGGCCGGGATGGATACAGAACTGCTCAAGGATCGACGCCATGCTGAATCTGTCCCGTTTCAAACCCCGGTTCTGGGATCACCGCGATGCTGCTGCGGGGCCGGAAGACCCCCCCTTCAATTTCCGGCGCAAATGGCTGGTCATCGTGGTATTCATGACCCTGGTAACCCTGACGCCGCTGTCGATCATGGCCCTGGTGGACTATCGGCTCACACGCCAGGCCGCCGAAGCCCAATTCAGGGCCGAAACCCTGCGAACCGTCTCCAATATCCGGCGGCGGATTTCCTTTGCGCTGACCCAGCGGCACGCGGTGCTGGCGTTCATTGCCCGTGACAACACCCTGCCGGCGCTGCTGGCGCCTGGACGGCTGGAGACCATTTTAGATCACCTGCGCAGCCGCTCGGAAGACGTGCTGGCACTGGAGGTCAAAGACGCCGGTGGAACATCGCTGGCCTATGCCGGCCCGCATGGTCCGGCCCCCAAAAACGGCGTTTCCGAAACCGATTTCGACCAGACTGCCGTCAACGGATTTTTTCTCGGTGACATCAGCACCGGCGAAGACCGCAAATACCGTCTGGTAATGGCCCTTCGTCACAAACCGGACAGCGGCGACGCTTTTATCCTGCGGGCCACCCTGGAAGCCGATTTCATGAACGCACCCGTCGAACAATTGACGCTGGATGATGGTGCCGATGCCTTCATCGTCAACACCCGGGGCATTTTGCAGACGACCACCCGGCATCATGGCAACCGCCTGGACCAGGCGCCGCTGGCCATACCCGGCGGCAGTGCCGATACGCGGGTGCTGGCCGCCATGGATGACAATGGTCAGCCCATCCTCATGGGGATTGCGCGTATCGCCGACAGCCCGTTTACCGTCGTGACCACCCGCCTTCAGGCCGGCATCGGGGAGTCCTGGCTCACACCGCGGCTGCACCTGATCGGATTCCTGAGCTTCAGCATGGCCATGATCATCGTCGCCATCCTGGGCGTGGCCACCTACCTGGTCAATCGGATCTACGGCGCAGACCGGCGGCGCGTCGAGGCCCTGCACCAGGTGGAGTACGCCAATAAAATGGCCTCCATCGGCAGGCTGGCCTCCGGCGTGGCCCATGAGGTCAACAACCCTTTGGCCATCATCAACCAGAAAGCCGGACTCATCAAGGATCTGTTAACCATCAGGAGCGACTACACCGGAGACGAAAAATTGCTGGGTCTGCTGGACGATGTACTGGCATCGGTGCAACGCGGCGGTGCCATCACGCGGCGGCTGCTGGATTTTGCCCGCCACATGGACACATCCGTGGAAACGGTGGATATCGAGGCTGTCATCCGCCAGATCCTGGCTTTTATGGAAAAAGAAGCCCAGCGGCGCCGCATCGTCGTAAACATTGCGATCAGGGATCGCATTCCGGCATTTCAAAGCGATCGGGGCAACCTTCAGCAGATTTTCCTCAATCTGGTGAACAATGCCTTCGCGGCCATGGAGGACGGCGGACATCTGAACATCGTTATTCGCCGCCAGGGGACAGGCCATATTCTGGTATCGGTCAGTGACACGGGGCACGGCATCGCGCAAGCCGACCTCAAGCGTGTGTTCGAACCTTTTTTTTCCACCCGCCGGGGCCATGCGGGGACCGGACTGGGACTGTCCATCACCTATGGTATGGTATCGGAAATGGGAGGCCGCATCACCGTCGACAGTCAGGTGAACCAGGGCACCACCTTTTCAGTGGTGCTGCCTTTGCACCCGCCCGGTCAGTCATCGGCCAAGGCCTGTGACATCGCACCCCGACACGCGTCCGAGATTGTTCCCGGATCGAAAACGGATAGGGAAATCCCATGAAAGACAGATCCCAGACACTTGCCACCGAAGGCGTCCGCTTTTTCGGAGAAATCTCTGCGTCCGTTTCCCATGAACTGAAAAATGTGCTGGCCATCGTCAACGAAAATGCCGGCCTGCTTGAAGACATGGCACGTATGGTCGAACAGGGCATGCCCTTGTCACCCGAGCGGTTCATTGCCATGGCCCGTTCGGTGGCCAGACAGGTGGAACGCGGAGACCGCATCATCAAAAACATGAACCGTTTCGCCCACAGCGCCGATAAGGCCAGGGAAACCGTGGATGTGGGTGATCTGGTCCAATTCATGGTCCGGTTGACCGACCGGCGGATCCGCACGAAAGGGAACCCGCCGCAAATCGATTTGCCGGCATCGCCCGCGATCGTGGAAACCAATTGTTTCTATCTGGAAAGTCTGGTCTGGTCCTGCCTTGACCGGTCCCTGGATGCCTGTGCGCGGGATGAGACGGTGACCATCCGTGTGGACCGCACCGAAGAAAATGCGATTCGAATCGGTTTCAGTGGCGGGGCAGCGGGCCTGTCAGCCGCCGCAGAGCCGTTTCCATCCCCGCGAGAGAAGACTGTGGCGGACATGCTGGATGCCCGCCTGACACTTAATGAACAAACAGGTCACATCGGTTTGATATTACCTTGAAAGGAGTCAACAATGACGGAAAGCGTATTGCTGGTAGACGACGAAGTGGAATTTCTGGATATCATGGCCGAGCGCATGCGTGCCCGGGATATGGAGGTCACCACCTCCACATCGGCCAGCGAAGCCTTGTCCCTGATTGCCACCGAGTCCTATGATGCCGTGGTCATGGATTTTCAAATGCCCGAAATGGACGGCATCCAGGCCCTGAAAGCGATCAAGGAAAAAAAACCGGAAATGCAGATCATCCTGCTCACCGGTCATGCCACCGTTCAAAAAGGTGTCGAAGCCATGAAAGCCGGTGCCATTGACGTCGTTGAAAAACCGGCGGATCTGGATGCCCTGTCCGATAAAATCAAAGAAGCCCACTCCCAAAAGGCCGTCATCGTTCAGAAACAAAGCCAGAACAAGGTCATCGAGATGCTGAAAAAATACGGCATGTAAATGTCCTTGGTCCAAAGGGGCAGATGACACGGAGCACGGCAGCGCCCACCCCAATGCTGTGAGTGCCTTACACCTCAGTTTCTGTCAAAAAAAACAAGAAAATGGGGTGGGCATGGGATGCGGGTTTCCCGCCTTAGACCCTGAGACCCTCCGGTTTTTGCGGCGTTGGGGTTCATAAAGGCTTTTTCCAATGTGTTATCCGTGCCTTGTTGGCTCGCTGTGTGGTGAAGCCGTCTGCCGCCGGCGTTCCCGGGAGGGGTTCAGGTGTTGCCGGCCAGCACTTTGCCGGCCATCATTTCGAACACCGCCGCACCCGAAGCGGCCGCCTCGGCTTCGCCGGAAGCGACCGATTCCAAACGGTCAAATCGTCCTTTGTCACGGCTGCCGAGCGGCCCTTCCAGGCAGGTGAGGGTCTCGTGGACCAGACTGAACATCACCAGGGGCCCCAGGGTCTGCTCGCCATTGGTTTTCTGGCCCGTTTTACCGTAAATGTCGTGGTGTTCAAGGGCGAAGGCCTTGGGCGCCGGTACCAGTTCAAGCAACTCGGCGAACAGCATCAGTGTTTCCCGAACCCCATCGGCATATCCGTCCTTAAGGGACGCGGTCCCTTCGGCCGCCAGCGCGGTGATATCTGCATCGGTGAAGTCCAGATCCAATTCACCGACGCAAATCTGATGGATAATCTCCAGGGATGCTTCCTTCTTTGTCAATACAACATCCTTGTCATTGAGAATTTTAATGGCGTTGCGGAAGCTGACCATCTCTTTTACGGTCGGGCTCTTGCGCAGCACCACATCGTCGGTGGTGGCGCGGTAGATGGTCAGGTCATTGTCCAGCACCAGAATTCGGCAGGGCTGGGCATCGGATTCCAGGTAAAGGTCCAAATCCCGTTCCTGCCGGTGGATCCAGGGGAAGAATGTCATCAGACGATGCAGCAGACCGGTATTGATCCGCTGGCCGCTGTCCACCGTACCGATGCCCTGGCCGATTTCCCGGACGAGGCGATCGATCTTGATTTTATCGAGCAGGTTTGACTTGAATGTCATGGCTGCCTCCTTGGGTTTCCCTGCAGGAACACCGAAAGGTATTTGACAACTATTCGATGCGTGCCTATTATAAAGAGTTGCTGTCCAAAGCCTTACCCCCCTGCTGTTCAAATCCAACGTGGATCACCGTCATACCGATTTGACACAGTACCAGCCCGGTGCCGTCACGGCCATGGGTGCAAATGGGTGGTACCCCGGTGAAAACTGCCGCTTTGGCTCCGGTCTGAGATAACGGCAAGGCCATCAACTGATTTTTATACCGTCGAATCCGGCCATCAGGCAAGACAAATCGTTCGTGGCCAAACACGTTCATTGATGCGCCCGGGCCGAACAACGTCAAAAATCCAGGCGGAAAACGGATTGTTCCGGAAAGAAAGGAGTTTCCATGGATGAATTCGCAACGATCACTTATAACGGCCGTGCGTTCAAACTGCCTGTCGTCATCGGCAGTGAAGGCGAAAAGGCTATCGACATTTCCAGACTTCGCTCCGAATCCGGCTTCATCACCCTGGATCCCGGTTACGCCAATACGGGCAGTTGCCTGAGCGCCATCACCTATATGGACGGTGAGCAGGGCATCCTGCGCTATCGCGGCATTCCTGTCGAGCAGTTGGCCGAACGTGCCACATTCAAGGAGACCGCCTATCTGCTGATCAACGGCAAACTGCCCAACCGGGATGAACTGACCCGGTTTTCGGTAATGCTCAACGACCACAGCCTGGTTCACGAGGACCTCAAGACCTTTTATCAGAATTTCCCCCGGGCATCCCACCCCATGGGTATTCTTTCCGCCATGGTCAATGCCCTGAAAAGTTTTTATCCCGAACTCGAGACCCAGGAAGAAGAGATCACCATCACCATGACCCGGCTGCTGGCCAAGGTCCGCACCATGGCAGCCATGTCATACAAAATTTCACGGGGCCACCGGGTGGTTTACCCGCGCCAGGATCTGACCTATTGTGAGAATTTTCTCAACATGATGTTCGATACGCCGGTCAGGCCCTATGAAATCAACCGGGCGGCAGTCAACGCCCTCAGGGTTTTCTGGATCCTGCATGCCGACCACGAACAGAATTGTTCCACTTCAGCCGTGCGTGTTGTCGGCAGTGCCCGGGTCAACCTGTACGCCGCCATTTCGTCAGGCATCGCGGCCTTGTGGGGGCCGTTGCACGGGGGCGCCAACCAGGCCGTCATCGAAATGCTCACCCAGATCCAGGCAGAAAACGGCAACTTTAAAAAGGCCATTGAACGGGCCAAGGACAAATCCGATCCCTTCCGGCTGATGGGGTTCGGCCACAGGGTTTACAAAACCTACGATCCGCGGGCCAAAATCATGAAAAAGATGTGCGACGAGCTGCTGGAATCGTTGCAGATCGACGATCCATTGCTGGACCTTGCCAAGGAACTCGAAGCAGTGGTCCTGAAAGACCCCTATTTTGTGGACCACAACCTGTATCCCAATGTCGACTTTTACAGCGGGATTGTGCTGCGGGCCATCGGCATTCCCACCAACATGTTCACGGTCATGTTCGCCATCGGGCGGCTGCCCGGTTGGATCGCCCAATGGAAAGAGAGTATGGACGACCCCAAATGGAAGATCTGCCGGCCGCGTCAGATATACACCGGCCCCCAAAAATATGATTACGTTCCCATCCATGCCCGCAATTAACTTCATTGTTGCAAAAGGCGGAACGATTGGAAGCCAAGGCGCCAGGGGTGCCGTCGCAGGGATCTGCCCCAGGTTGCGGGTTTCGCGACGCCGGGACAAAAAATCGTGGGGTTAAGGGCTTGTCCCCTGGTCCAGAACCTCTTGTTGCTGTTTGAAATGTCCTTCCAGCAACGCTTTGGCTTCTTCCGCCCGGGCCTTGATCTTCATTGGATTCATCGGAATAAACGGCTCAACGGAATCCGAATTCGATGGTTGTACTGGATCCGGCGCGGGCGGTTCAACGAGTTCTATATCGTGGACCGGCAAGGTGGTGATACCCTCGTTCCGGTCCATGACGACCATTTCCCCGGTACCGTCGGTGGGCGGCCGGTCAGTATAGTGCCAGTTTCCATGGTCATCCTTCCATCTATATACGGTAAAATGGCTGCTGCCTTCGTCTTCCTTTTGGGTCGGCAGCAACGCACGTATCCACTTGGGAAGGGACAGCGATCGATCTTTCGGAACAGGAATCGGAACCGGCGGCGGCTCGGCCGGTGACGACGCAGGACGCATACAACGACGTATTGTAATCGCCCCGGCAATGGACAGGACCAGCAATACGACCATCACCTTGACCAGCCACCGCAGCTTTTTGTAGGGTTCATCTTTTCCCATATCTGCCCCCCATCAATCAGCGCTCAATCAAAATATGTTTTTGGCAGGCACGGCAGCCTTCACGTACACTTGGGTTCATCGTTTTTTCATTGAACGACAAGAACCGTTCTCGGCACCCATGGAAAGGGCTGGAACCGTGGTTTCCGAATCTGCCATTCGACTTTTTACGAGCTTGTAAGCATTATACATGCTTTTTTATTATTTTTCACTACTATTTGACTAATAATATATTTATGTTTATTGTTCACATGTCAAAAAGGGGGCCACCATGCTCACACAATACCAGACACCGGACCCAACCATCGATCTGAGGACACCAGAAAGCCGCAAAGCCCTGGGCAAAATGGTCACCCGGCTGTTCGCATTGTGGGAATTGAACGCCGCGGATCAGCTCAACCTGCTGGGCCTGAGCCATACCAGCCATGCAATGCTGACAAAGTACCGCAAAGGCACCGCCATCCCGAACTCGCGCGACATGCTGGACCGGGTCGGCTGGCTGCTATCCATCCACAAAGCGTTGCGCCTGTTGTTTCCTTACAACCGAGAATTCCGGAGTCGGTGGATTTCAAAACGCAACCGCCTGCTGGACAACATGCGCCCGCTGGACCTGATGAAAGAAAAAGGGCTTATCGGCATTGCCACGGTTTCCCGGCACCTTGATTCTCTGAGGGGACAATAGTGTTTGCCCAGGATCTTTTTATTTCCAATCGATTGATCGATACGGATACCTACAGAAACATCGTGTCCCTGCGCGAATCGGCCAATCTCTTCGACGACCTGTCCGACGACCCCTTTGAACAGGACGTGGCTGTTCAGGCTGAGCTTTCCACCCGGAAAGACATCCATCCGGCAAAGCCGGCGCCAATTTACAAAGGCTTTGCCTACAACGCCGCAATCGCTTATCCCTTTTTGACGGAACCCTTCCTTGATACGCGTTTTGGCGACGGTTCCTATGGTGTCTGGTATGGTTCTATGGCCTTGGTCACCACTATTTTCGAAACCTGCTACCACATTTTCCGGGCCATCGTCAGTGTTGAAGATCACCCCCATCTGGTAAAACAGGAACGCGCCGTTTACACCGTGCACTGCCACGGGATTCTGATCGATCTTTCAGGCAAGGTTGATGATCATCCGGATCTGGTGGCCAAAGACCACGGTTTTTGCCAGTTGATCGGCAAGAGGCTGCAAAAGGAAGGGTTCCCGGGTATTCTTTATCAGTCTGCACGGGCCGATGGGCTCAACCTGGCTGTTTTCAATCCGGGGATTCTCAGCGATCCGCAAAACGACTGCTATCTTACATACATCATTTCCACCCGAGACAAGATGGTTCGTGTGGAACGGGAGGTGGCCAAGGAACTGCTGACGATTGACGTGGCCGAGGTGTTTGGATTTTGATGGTGCGGAGATCGCTTCACGCAATTTTTTTTGAAAATCAGTGAAAATGAGTGAAAATAGATGAATTTCGTGCCTTGTTCGATCCATTCAAAGTTGCTATAAACTGTATACCTGTTCTGATTTTGTATTCTCGGAGACTGCCTCCGGTGCGATCCAC
>PDWJ01001576.1_pt1 | contig 40118 bp, 30 predicted proteins | sample 1430881 | NCBI WGS metagenome assembly PDWJ01 (sample SAMN01162460, study PRJNA174530) | Oral metagenome, whole genome shotgun sequencing project. | biome: Marine environment; feature: Marine mammal; material: Swab sample of the gingival sulcus; isolation source: swab sample of gingival sulcus...
ATCGCAGCGATTTCAAGCGAAATAGCGCCTCAGCCCAGAGCTGCCGGCACCCTCTCAGCCAACGACCCACACCTATAATGCAAGCTAACTCACGAAAAATCGTGTTGGCGAGCCAACTGGGGTCGGGGCTGGGTCGGGCTAACTGGGGTCGGGGCTGGGCTAACTGGGGTCGGGCTGGGTCGGGCTAACTACCAGGGTCGGGCTAACTACGCAACCTGGGTCGGGCTAACTACGGTCGGGCTAACTAACGGGAACTGGGTCGGGCTAACTAACGGGAACGATGACTCGACTAGGCGACACGCTGGAGAAACGCTTCAACCGCGGGCAACACCGCCTGGGGCTGCTCGAGGAGCGCGAAGTGCCCGGCGCGGCGCAGCGGCAGATGCTCGGCTCGCGGGATCCGCCGCGCCATGGTGTACGACTGCCGCGCTGGCGTGAGGATGTCGAGGAGCCCGCTGATCAGCAGCGTTGGCGCCTCGATCGCCGGCAGCGTGTGATAGACGCTATGAGCGTCGAGTTCTTGGAAAAGGTAAAGGTAGTTGTCGAAGCTTGGGCCCATCACGTCGTCGGTGTACTGAGCCATCAAGGGCAGCAGCTCACTCTCCTCGCGCCGAACCAGCCGGGCCATCGCACGGGCGACGAGCGGCACGCCGGCGCGGGTGACACGGGCCATCGTGTGGAGCGGCACGGGGCGCGATTGCAAGAGCTCGATCATCCGATGGGCGATCGGCCGCACGCCGGGCATCGGCAACAGCGGCTGCAGCGCCGTGCTAAGCGCGTGACCGTAGGTGCCGTTGATCAGCACCAGCCCGGCGACGTGCTCGGGGTGGGTCACGGCGAGCTCGAGGCCGACCTGGACGCCCATTGACCAGCCGAAGACCACCGCGTCGTCAGCCCCCTCCGCGTCGAGGATCGCGTGAGCGTCGATCACGTGGTTGGGGATCGCGAGCATCCGCCGCTTCGGTGGTGAGCCCGAGTCGAAGAGGCCGCGATAGTCCCAGGTCACCAGCCGGTAGCCACGGTAGAGCCGGTCGATCAGCGGCAGCCAAGCGTAGAGTCGTCCACCGAGGCCGTTGGCCAGGAGCAGCAGACGCTCCCCCTCGCCCACCACCTGGTAGGCGATCGACGTCCCGTCGGCGGCGGTGACCGTGTGTTGACGCAGCGTGGGCAGCCAGGGGCGATCGGCGAGCATCGCCAGGAGCTCCGGGTGCGTCGCTGGTGATGGGTTGCGCGTCTCGGCGCGGGTGGTGGGAGCGACGGCGAACGCCGACGAGCCTACCTGATGTCGTTCGGATGGGATCTGCGACATAGGCAAGCTGTAGCGCACGTGAGTTGGTCGGACCAGTTTTGTCTAGCCATCCTCGTCAGAGAGTCGACCATCCTCACTCTCACCCTCGCGCTGAAGACACCGCAGATGTCTGTCGAGATCGCGAGGTTGGCAGACGGCACAGCAGGCTTGGGTGTGCTAGGTTTTGGCGCCTCGCAACCACGGAGCTCTTCTCATGACTCGACAGCTTGGTCGCGCGCTGGTTTTGCTCGCGGTCGTTGGCGCCACGACGCCAGCCGACGCCACACCGCTCTATCTCCGCACGGCCTTCGCCAAGGACGCCTCGAGCGGGATGCATATCGCCTGGACCTCGTTCTCCAACCCCGAGGCCAACATCGAATACGGCAACAAGCCCGGCGTCTACACTCAGACCGCCACCGGGACAATGGACGCTATCGACGCCACCCTCGGCACCACCAGCGAGGTCACGCTGGGCGGTCTGAAGCCCGACACGACCTACTACTACCGCGTCGGCGGCAGCACCGGCGGCTGGTCGGCGGAGCACTCCTTCACCACCGGGCCGCCACAGCATCCGCAATGTGGGTCGATGCGTTTCGTCTACGCTGGCGACTCGCGCTCGGAGAAGATCTTCTCTGGCCAGGGCCCGTCACCGCTGTGGATGCAGCTTCTCGCCCAAGCGCTGCCCTACCAGCCCGACTTCCTGCTCCACGGCGGCGACATCGTCTACACCGGCTCGGAGCGCGAGCTTTGGGCCGATTGGCTGCAGAAGACCGCGCCCTACAGCGCCAAGCTGCCGCTGATGATGGGCCTCGGTAACCATGACGACGGCCCCGGCGAGGGCGCCAGCGCCAACTTCAACCGGATCTTCAACCTGCCGCGCTCGGAGAAAGCGAACGGCGGCAGCGGCACCGAGGACTTCTATTACTTCACCTATGGCAACGCGATCTTCATCGCGATCTCGACGGCGACCTTCAGCGGCGGCAGCTCGAAGTGGCAGCAGCAGGCCGCCTGGCTCGACAAGGTGCTGACGCAGAACCCCAAGCGCTGGCGCTTCGTCTATCTCCACCACCCGATCTACACCGAGAACCTCTTCGTCAACCACCCCCCCAACGAGGTCGGGCAGAACGCCGCCTTCGTGCCGGTCTTCAACAAGCACCATGTCGATATCGTCTTTCAGAGCCACAACCACTACTACGAGCGCTGGGTGCCCTCGAAGTGCAGCAAGGCCGACAGTGAGACCATCTGCCCCTCCGGTGGTCCCGAGACGGGCACCGTCTACATCACCTCCGGCGGCGCCGGCGCGCTGGCCTTTCCCTGGGCGGGCTTCACCAACCAGGTCCGCCCCGCGGCCAACGGCGGCCACCACGTGATGCGCGTCGACGTCGACGACCACGAGCTAAAGCTCATCACCTTCGCCGTCCCCGGCGGCAACCAGCTCGACACCTTCACGATCACCAAGAAGGTCGTCGGCCCCGATCCCTGCGCCGCCCCAGCCGTCGACGCCGGGATGCCGGATACGGGCGTGGCAAAGGACAGCGGGGCCCACACCCTCGACAAGGGCGCTCAGACCGACAGCGCCCCAGCGGCCGACCAGGGCACAACCGCCAAAGACCAGGGCACAACCGCCAATGATCAAAACCTAGTGACCAAGGATTTGAGCGCAGCCGGCGACAGCGCTACACCAAAAACTGACGGCCCAGCCAAGGACGCCGCCAGCGGCGGCTGCGGCTGCACCCTCGAGTCGACCCCGTCGTTCGGTTCGCTAGCCCTCTTTGGGCTCTTGGTAGCTCTCGCGCTTTGGCGGCGGCGCGCGTAGCTCCACGTCCTCTTCTGCCTAGCCTCGAGTCAGCCTCGAGGCAGTCGCCTGTCAGCACGCTGCAGCACGCAGCAGCGCTCTTGCCCTAACTCGGTCAAGCGCTCCAGGCCCCCAGCGACTTGACCCGCGACGCCATTCGAGCCGAGCTCGCGGAGCGAAAACGCAGCCATCGTGGCGCTACACCGAGTGTGAGCGACAACGAGCTCGATTCGAAGGGCTGGTCGCGACGGGAGGGCTCGATCAACAGGTTGCTAGGTAATCGGACCAAGCGGCCCGAAATTTGCTAATGTGGGCGGCGATGGCGACGCCGCAACAGCACGTCCTGACCGTCGACGACGAGGCCGGTCTGCGCTGCAGCCTGCAGAGTGGGCTGGCGCAGGTCGGCTTCACGGCCGACGACGTCGAAGACAGGCTGACGGCGCTCGATCGGATCGAGTCGTCCTACCACGCGGTGCGCCCCTACAGCGCCATCGTCGCCGACATCAACCTGTCGGACATCAAGGGGCTGACGCTCCTCGAGGTGATCACGAGCCGGAGCTGCCGGTGGTTGATCAGCGGCTACGGCACCGAGGCGACCCCCGACGAGGTCGCGGTCAGGCGCGGTGATGGCTACCTCAGGGCACGGCAAACCTCCCAAAGAGGCACAACCTCCCAACGAAGTAGCTGGATAGGACGAACACGTGACAGACACCCCAACGAACAAGACCCAGAGCGAGGGCGAGAACAAGCTCCCGGAGCTGAACCAGGCCCTCTGGCAATACGACGGCCAGCCGGGGCAGCTGATCCCGCTTCTGCAGAGAGCCCAAGAGACCTACGGCTACATCTCCGAGAAGGCGATCTCCTATATCGCCGGCATCACCGGAGAGCCGGAGGCCAAGATCTACGGCGTCATCACCTTCTATAAGCAGTTTCGCCTCGCCCCCGTGGGCGACTACCTGATCCGCGTCTGCGATGGCACCGCCTGTCACGTCAACGGCGCCAAAGACCTCCTCGAGGTGATCTACGACGAGCTGGGGATGGATGGCTCGCGCGACACCTCCGACGATGGAACGTTCACCGTCGAGACCGTCGCCTGCATCGGCTGCTGCAGCCTCGCGCCGGTGATCACGGTCAACGAAGACACCCATGGTCGCCTCACGCCGATGAAGCTACGCAAGGTGCTCAAGCGCTACAAGCGCCGCGCCAAGAAGGAGCTCGCCGAGGCCACCGCGGCGGCGCCGGCCGAAACCTCGAGCGCAGGAGCCTGAGATGACCACGCCTACCACCATCACCGTTGGCACCGGCACCTGCGGCGTCTCCGCCGGAGCGGTCAAGGTGCTCGAGAAGTTTCAGAGCGTGCTCGAGGCGAAGTCGATACCCGAGGCGACCATCGCCGAGACCGGCTGTATGGGCATGTGCTACGCCGAGGTCCTCGTCGAGATCAAAAACGGCGACGGCGTGAAGGTGGTCTACGGCAACGTCACCCCAGACCGCGTCGAGCGGCTGGTCGACGAGCACGTGGTCGGAGGCAAGCCCGTCAACGACTGGGTTGTGCTCCGCGACTACGGCGCGACGACGTTCGCCGGCGCCGAAGAGGGCTTCGTCGCCAAGCAGAAGCGTATCGTGCTGCGCAACTGCGGCCAGATCGACCCGATGTCGATCGACGACTACATCGCCGCCGGCGGCTACGAGGCGCTGAAGAAGGCGCTCGAGACGATGCAGCCCGAGCAGCTGGTGCAGGCCGTCCTAGACTCGGGGCTCCGCGGCCGCGGCGGCGCGGGCTTCCTCACCGGCATGAAGTGGAGGTTCGCACAGCAGGCGCCGGGGCCGATCAAGTACGTGATCTGCAACGCCGACGAGGGCGATCCCGGCGCGTTCATGGACCGCTCGGTGCTTGAGGGCGACCCCCACGCCGTCCTCGAGGGGATGCTGCTCTGCGGCTACGCCATCGGCGCGAGCGCGGGCTTTCTCTACTGTCGCGCCGAGTACCCGCGGGCGATCGTGCGCCTGCGCAAGGCGATCGAGCAAGCCACCGAGCGAGGCCTCCTTGGCGAGAAGATCCTCGGCACGGAGTTCTCCTTCGAGCTGAGGATCAAAGAGGGCGCGGGGGCCTTCGTCTGCGGCGAGGAGACGGCGCTGATCGCCTCAATCGAGGGCGAGCGTGGCACGCCTCGGGTGCGACCTCCCTACCCGGCGGCCAAGGGCCTCTGGGGCAAACCCTCCAACATCAACAACGTCGAGACCTTGGCCAACATCCCCTGGATCGTCGAGAACGGCCCAGAGGCCTACGCGGCGTTGGGCACGGAGAACTCGAAGGGCACCAAGGTCTTCGCGATGGCCGGCAAGGTCAAGCGCTCGGGCCTGGTCGAGGTGCCGATGGGGATCACGATCAACGAGATCGTCTACGACGTCTGCGGCGGCATCCTCGGCGATAAGCCCTTCAAGGCGGTACAGATGGGCGGCCCCTCCGGCGGCTGCATCCCGGCCTGCCTCGGCGACACGCCAATCGACTATCAGCGGATCAACGAGACCGGCGCGATCATGGGCTCCGGCGGGATGATCGTCGTCGATGAAGGCACCTGCATGGTCGAGCTGGCGCGCTTCTTCCTCGAGTTTACGCAGAACGAGAGCTGCGGCAAGTGCACCAGCTGCCGCATCGGCACGCTGCGGATGCTCGAGATCCTCGAGCGGCTGGTCGTCGGCGAGGGCAGAGATGGCGACATCGAGGCCCTCGAGGAGCTGGGGCATCAGATCATCGCCACCAGCCAATGCGGCCTCGGTCAGACCGCACCAAACCCGGTGCTGACCACGATCCGCTACTTCAGAGATGAGTACGAGGCGCATATCAAAGAGGGCCGCTGCCCAGCCCATAGCTGCCCACAGCTGGTCGACTACGTGATCAACGACAAGCTCTGCAACGGCTGCCAAGCTTGCGTGAGGGTCTGCGAATCCAACGCGATTTACGGTGAGCGCAAGAGCCCGCAACACATCGACACCGAGCAATGCAGCAAATGCGGCAAGTGCATCACGATCTGCACCCTCGAAGCGATCTACAAGAACTGAGCGAGGCTCTGAGATGACCTGCAACAGCGATACGATCACGCTCAGCATCGACGGCCGCCAGGTCTGCGCCGACGCTGGCAAGACGATCCTCGAGGTCGCCCGCGACAACGAGATCGAGATCCCAACTCTCTGCCACGACCCGCGGCTGCCGCCCTATGGCTCTTGCCTGGTCTGCGTGGTCGAGGTCGAGGGCCTGAAAAAGCCCGTGCTCTCTTGCACCACCGAGGCCAAGGCTGGACAGAAGATCACCACCGAGTCCGACACGATCTTCGCCGCCCGTAAGGCGGCCCTCGATATGCTGCTATCGAACCACCACGCCGACTGCCGCGGGCCCTGCTATGAGAAATGCCCGGCCGACGTCGACGTGCAGGGCTACCTGGCGCTGGCCCACGAGGGTAGAGACAAAGAGGCCCTCGAGCTGATCCGCCGCACCAACCCGCTGCCGCTGGTCTGTGGCCGCGTCTGCGTGCGCTACTGCGAGGGCGCCTGCGCGAGAAATCACATCGACACCAGCCCCGTGGCGATCAACTTCATCAAGCGCTACGTCTCGGACCTTGAGCACGACAACCTCGACCCGCCGGTGAAGGCTGAGCCCAACGGTTATAAGGTGGCGATCGTCGGCGGCGGCCCCGGCGGCCTGACGGCGGCCTACTACCTGGCGCAGGCCGGCTGCGCCGTGACGATCTTCGAGGCCCACCCGAAGCTCGGCGGTATGCTGCGCTACGGCATCCCGGACTACCGCCTCAACCAGGGCGTGCTCGACAAGGAGATTCAGTACATCATCGACCACGGCGTCGAGGTGAAAACCGAGACGCGGCTGGGCAGAGACTTCACCCTCGACCAGCTCATAGAGCAGGGCTATGACGCCCTCTTCCTCGCCCTCGGTGCGCAGAAGGCCAAGTCGATGCGGGTCAAGAACGAAGACGCCCCCGGCGTCGTCGGCGGCATCGAGTACCTCGACCAGGTCACCAAGCAGGGCACGCCAACGCATAGCGGGCATGTGCTGATCGTCGGCGGCGGCAACACCGCGATCGACGCCTCCCGGACGGCCCTGCGCAGCGGCGCCGACAAGGTCTCGATCCTCTATCGACGCACGCGCAAGGAGATGCCCGCCGACGACGTCGAGATCGAGGACGCGATCGAGGAGGGCGTGAACATCGACTTTTTGGTCGCCCCCACAGAGGTGCTCAAAGGCGAAGACGGCCGCGTCAGCGCGCTGCGCTGCCTGCGGATGGAGCTCGGCGAGCCTGACGCCAGCGGCCGTCGCCGCCCGGTGCCGATCGAGGGCTCGGAGTTCGACGTCGAGTGCACGCTGATCATCGCCGCCATCGGCCAGGACGCCGACGTCTCGGGGATCCGCGGCAACGAGAAGCTCGGCGAGATCAAAGAGAGCCGCTGGGCCACGATCGACGCCGATCCCCATAGCTTCGGCACCAACATCCCCGGCGTCTTCGCTGGCGGCGACGCCGTGACCGGCCCCGAGGCCGCGATCGACGCGATCGCCCACGGGCGCAAGGCCGCCGAGGCGATGCTCCGCTACCTCGGCGAGAAGGTGATGCCGAAGGTCACCCCGGAGTTCCTCTCGCGGCGACAGAACGTGCCCGAGAGCTATTGGGAGCGCTTCGACAAGACCGAGCGGGCGACGATGCGCCAAGAGCCCGTCGGCGAGCGCATCGTCTGCTTCAAAGAGGTCGACATTGGCATCGACCCGAGGGAGGTCGTCGCCGAGGCCGGGCGCTGTATCTCCTGCGGCTGCAGCGACGTCTTCACCTGCCAGCTGAAGAAGCACGCCACCGACTATCAGGTGGAGCAGGCGCGCTTCTCGGGCAAGGCGATGCGCTTCGAGCCCGACACGCGCCACCCCTTCATCACCCTCGATCCGAATAAGTGCATCGTCTGCGGGCGCTGCGTGCGCACCTGCGACGACCTCCAGGGCGTCGCCGCCCTCGGCTTCGTCAACCGCGGCTTCGACATGATCGTCAGGCCCTCGATGGGCAAGCCCCTCGCCGAGACGTCCTGCATCTCCTGCGGCAACTGCATCGAGGCCTGCCCCACCGGCGCGATCACGTTCAAGCTGCCCTTCGAGCGCCCCGGACCCTGGCGCACGGAGCCGAGCGAGACGGTCTGCAACTACTGCTCGGTAGGCTGCAACCTGGTGTTCAACAAGACCAACGACGCGATGTGGAACATCACGGCGCGCAAGCAAGACGCCTGGACGCCGGGCGAGCTCTGTGTTCGCGGCCGCTTCGGCCACCGCGAGATCCTCGAAGAGAAACGGCTCGTTGAAGCCAAGCGCAAAGATGGCGCAGGCCAGGTGACGATCAGCGTCGAGCAGGCGTTGAAGGACGCCGTAGCTGGCCTGAAGGCCGTCGCCGACGAGCACGGCCCCGAGTCGTTGGGCTTCTTCATCTCGCCCAAGGCGACCAACGAGGAGACCTTCCTCTTTCAGAAGCTGGCCCGCGAGGTCTTCGGCACCAACAACATCGCCAGCCTCTACGATCTGACGCAGGTCGGCCTCGGCGCCGAGCTCGACGGGATGTTCGGCGTCACGGCCTCGACCATCGCTCGCGAGCAGCTCGAAGAGGCCGACGTGGTGGTGGTGATCAACGCCAACGTCGCCGATGAGAACCCGGTGCTCGGCTTCGCCGTGCAGCGGGCCTTCCGTCGCGGGGCGGAGCTGGTGATCGTCGGCTCGACCTCAACCGGCCTCAAGCAGCGCGGCGTGCGCTGGCTCGACACCCGGCGCGGCAGCAACACGCAGCTACTCGAGGGCGTCGCAGCGGAGCTCCTACGCTCTGGCGCGATCGACAAAGAGGCGCTGGCCGAGGTCTCGGGCTTTACCGCCTGGGCCAAGCGCCAGAGCGCTACAATGACCCAAACAGCGAAGGCCACGGGCCTCGACAGAGCGGCGATCAGGGAGCTGGCCGAGCTCTTAGGCAACCCGGACAAGAACATCGTCTTCGTCTACAACAGCAGCTCGGTGCTCGATAAATGCCCTGGCGACCTCGAGGCGATCGGCGCCCTGCTGCTGGCCACTGGCCACATTGGGCGCGAGAAGAGTGGCCTGCTGCTCTGCCACGAGCACTCCAACTACCAGGGCCACAAAGACCTCTTCGGCGCCTCCGACGCCGCGGCGTGTCTCGGCGCGACCTTCGCGGGTGCCGAGAGCGTCGCCGAGCTGGGCGAGGTGCTCCAGCAGCGCAAGCTCAAGGGGCTCTTCATCTTTGGCGAAGACTTCGCCGTCGACAAGGAGCACCAGGAGCTTCTTGCCGAGGCGGAGTTCGTGGTGGTCTGTGATACGTTCGAGACTAACACGAGCGCCCTCGCCCATGTGGCCATCCCCGGCTCGGTCTACGCCGAGGCCGCCGGCAGCGTGACGACCCTCGACCGAAGGGTGCGCGCCTTCGACCCGGTCTTCCCGGCGCCGGCGGGCAAGAGCGGCTTCGAGCTGCTGGCCGAGATCTACGCCTCCGCGGCAGAGGTCGAGGCGCCGAGCCTCACCACGCTGCGAGCCGAGATCGGCCAGGCCAACCCGCGCTACGCCAAACTCGCCGAGCTCTCGGCTGGCGAGTCCTACGCCTGGAATGAGAACGGCGGTGGGGCGGTGCTCTTCGCCGAGCGCTTCCTCACCGACGACGGCGCGCCGCGCTTCCCCGAAGAGCGCAAAGGGGCGCCGCAGATACAAGACGGCAAGCGCGTCTGCTACTCGACCATTGAGCAAATGTATCGCCACACCCGCAGTCACCTGCTGTTACCGAAAAAGCAGGTCGACACCGCCGCCACACCTCGTTAGCAGACCTCACGCACCTCTCGTTTACCTGGCGTCGCGACCTACGCCATGACCGACCAACGACGAGCAACAGCAGCAAGACCAACAGCGACGAGACGGCTGTCGTGCGATCACCGGCGGCGAGCTGGCAGCCTCCGGCGGCGGCCACGCAGAGCCTGCGCGAGCCGACGGTCTGGCAGGCGTGGTCCCCGGGACAGGGGCTCGCGGGACCGCAGGCCCGGGTGCAGCGAGCCTCGCCGCCGTCGATCGCGCGACAGAGCCCCTCCTGGGCGCAGCTACCGTTGCTCTCGCAGGGGGCGCCAAAGAGGGCGCCCTGCGGTGGCGTCACGGGCGCAGGGGGCTGCCAGCCCGCGTCGGCCAGGCAGACCTTGGCGAAGCTGAACATCGTCGTATCGCAGCTGCTGCCGCTCGGGCAGCTCACGGCCGGATCACCGCAAAAGAGGCTACACCGGGGCCCGTGGTCGCGGGTGTTGAGGCAGCTCCCGGCGTAGGCGCATTGGCCACGGCCGTCGCAGGGTTGGCCGAAGCCGAGCTCTCCGGCGCTGGCGGGCAAACAGAGCGTCGTCTTGGTGGCGCCAATAGCGAGGCAGTGCTCGCCGCCGGGGCAAGCGCTGCCAGCTTGCGTGCAGGGGCGAGAGCAGACGAAATGCGGCGACGAGGCGCAGACGAGCCCCTCCGCGCAGTCTTTCTCGACGCCGCAAGGGTCACCCTCTTCGCCGGGCGCTCGATGCTCACCACGTGCCTCGATCCAGCCTGCGAAGACGTCGACACGCAGGTCTTCGCCAACCCCGATACAGCTCGCCGGCGCGCCTTCGCTGGTCGAGTGCACGCCGATCAGCTGCTCCACGCCGTCGCGGACGACGAAGCTCGGACCGCCCGAGTCGCCGCTGCACGTGGTCGGCCGCATCTGATGGGCGGCGCCGAGCCAGAGCGTCTGAGCGGTGACGGCCACGATCTCGGTCTCGGCGACGCGCTTGACGCCGTAATCGTCGAGCGCCGCGTTGGTCTTGCCGAAGCCGACGATGAGCAGCCGCTCGCCGACCCGCGGAGGTGTCGCGGCGAGCACCGCCGGCTCGATCCCCGAGACCTCTTCGGCCAGCTCGATCAGCGCGATATCAAACGACGAGGGGGTATGACCCGGAGCGCCTTCCTCATAGCGCGGATGCACGATCTTGCGCCGGATCGAGACCTTCACGCCATCGAGGATCAGATCGAGCGCCGCGGGCAGAAGGCAGTGGGCAGCGGTGAGCGCGAAGCGGGGCGCGATCACCGTCGCCGTGCAATGTGCGGTCTGGTTGCCGGTCGTCAGCCAGCCCACGGCCGGATGTCTTGGATCGGGTCTGCCGTCGACGATCGCCTTCGCCATGACCGACAGCGACGGATCGCCGCAGCTCGCGGCGACGAGCAGGGCGGCGAGGGAGAGCGCTCTGATCGGGAAGGAGACCATGCTCTGAGGATAACCCGCGCCGCGCCAGCGGGAGGGTTGAAAGGCGCTCCGCGATGTGATCATGCCGCGCTTTTCGAAGACGCTGCGCTGGAAAGGACGCTCCGCCAGCGACAAGGTCTCGAGCGAGCCTGCGCCTGAGCCACCGATCAGCGGCGGAGCAGCCGCGCCGCCGCTCTTCGAAGCGCCTTGGGCGCGTCCTTGGGCAGGCGCTGCGCCGCGGCGCGACCGGCTACTGGATCGATCTCCCCGATCACCCTCAGCGCCTGTGCACGTCGAAGTGGCCGCAGGGAGGTGTCTCTCGCCAGCCGTCGCGCGAGGGCGAGGGCGCGTCGACGCGCCTCGGGCGTCGGCTTCCGATAGGGATGAGTGCAGGAGCCGACCGCCGCGAGCCACCAGTAGTCGAAGCTCGGCCTGGCCCGAGGTCGAGAGAGCGAGCCACCTCCAACGTGCCTGCTAGACGCGCGGTACGCCGCGTCTCGTGACGCGCGCTCCACGATGTCGAGGACCAGCTTCGTGTGGGTCTGGTGACAGACCAGCGCCAGGGTGTAGGTCGCTCGAGCGGCGACGCGTTGACGCGCGGCGTTACGCGCGACGGTCCTGGCGATCAATGGACAGACCGCCCTATGCTCGGCCGCGCCGCGCAGATCGGTCAGCGCCCGCAGCGCCGTCTCCACCTGCTCCTGAGCGTCGCTCTCGAGGTAGCGTCGAAACTCGGGCAGCACCTTCAGCCGTCCGTAGGCCCAGAGCCCTCGTAGCCCGACATAGCGGACCTCTTTCGGCGCGCTGCGCAGGTAACGTGCGATCGCCTCGCTGTGGCCAAGGCGGGCGCCGATCTTGGCCCAGATGCTGGCCAAGCGCTTGCGGTGCTCGCCACCGGCGCGTACGTACCGGTCGAGGCAGCGAAAGATGGTGGCGTCGAGCGCCTCGACCCTGCTGGTGTAGAAGCCCCCGAGGCGATGGGCGGCGAGCGCCTGGAGCGTGTCGTCGCGAGCGACGAGCAGCTTGCAGTAGGCCTTGGCGGCGCTCTGCGCGCCGACTCGCTCCTCGGCGACCCGCAGCTGCTTGGGCAGGTCCTTGGGCTTGCAGCTGCGTAAAGAGCCCCGCCTCGAGACCTGACAATCGCGGCGCAGGCGCAGCAGGACGCGCTCGATGCTGCCAGTCGACTCCAGCGGTACCGCCGCTCTTGCTGCCGGCGCCTTGCTCGACCTGGGGGCGTCGGGAGGCGGATCGGAGAAAGCGATGTGTAGGTAGGCGGCGATGCCACCGGCGATCAGCAGCATCAGCGCCACGCCAGCGAGCGCTGGAAAGAGGCGGCGCCGCAACGGAGCCGGCTGGTGGTCTTCAGGGGCTTGATGCAGGCGGAGCTGCTCGAGCTCGCGCTCGGCGAAGCGCAGCTTGCCGCGCAGCTGCTCGAGCTCCTGTTCTGCCGAGTCCGCGCGCTCCTCGGCCTCTGCGAGAGCTCGTTCGAGCTGCTCGGCGCGAGCGACCGCCGCCTTCAGATCGTCTCGGAACACGTCACTTAGGTTAGCGTTAGCAGGTGTTGGCGCTACCAGAGATTGGCGCGCAGCGCGAGAGTAGGCCATCATGAGCCAGCCATGAGCGATCCTCGTCCACAGCTCGACTCGATCGACGCCCACCGCCAGCTCGACAGCCTGACGTGGCTCTTCTCGCATTCCATCGCCTTCGACGGCGAGCTGCGGCTGGTGCACCTCGGGGAGCTCACAGCCAAGGCCCTGGGGCTCGACCCGCCACACGCGATCGGTCGTGATCTCGACGCGCTCTGCGGCCGCCCCTCCGCCACGCGGCTCCGCGCGACCCTGGCCGAGCTCGACCAGCTGCCCCTCGCGGCGGTGATCGAGGGGCCTGGAGGCGCGATGGAGCTCGGCTGGATCCGCCTGGGCGCCCCCGACGACGACACAGCGCGACCCCTGCTGGTCGGCCTCGCGGCGTCTCGATTGCCTGGCGTGGCGACCATGAAAACCGCGGCGGGCGGCTCGGGGCTCTCGGCGCGAGAGCCGATGACCGTCGAGCAGCTGGCGTTTTCGCTCGCTGTCGGTGAGACCGACGAGATCGCCTATCTGATCGACGACGACTACCGCGTGCAGATGCTCGACGGCCGCGGTCAGGGGCAGCGCCGCTGCTACGAGGTAGTGCACGATCGCCGCGAGCCCTGCGAAGGCTGCCTGGTCGAGCTGGTCAAGCGCAGCGGCAAGCCCGCCTGGCGCGAGCGGATGCGCGGGGAGCGTCGGCAGCGCCTCACGCTCTATCCGCTCGGCGCGGGAGACGATCGGCGCCTGCTCGAGGTGGTGCGCGACGTGACCCGGGAGACCGAGCTCGAAGAGCGGCTGGTGCAGGCCGATCGGCTCAGCGCCCTCGGCGAGCTGGTGGCCGGCGTAGCCCACGAGGTCAACAACCCCAACGGCGTGATCCAGGGCAACCTGCGCATCGTCGCCGAGGCGATGGACGATCTCCTCGAGCTCGCCGACGCGCGAGCCGCCGAGGAGCCAGACTACCAGGTCGCCCGGCTACCCTACGGCTACTTCCGCAACCGGATCGGTCAGCTGATCCTCGACATGCAGGAGAGCAGCGAGCGGATCGAGAGCGTCGTCGGCGACCTGCGCCACTTCGCGATCCGTGGCGACGGTAAGGCCTCCGAGCCGGTCGACCTCAACCCGCTGGCGCGCCGAGCGCTGCGGCTCCTCGAGCGACGCCTCGGCCGCGCCGCTCACGTCAAGCTGACCCTCGCCGCGCGACCACCGGTGGTGCTCGGCAGCGGGCAAAAGCTCGAGCAGGTGCTGGTCAACCTGCTGCTCAACGCGGCCCACGCGATTGAAGAGCGACCGAGCCCCGGCCTCTCCGCCGACCAACGGGAGGACCCCCTCGTCGACGCTCGAGGCCACATCGAGGTTCGGACGATCACCCGATCCGGCGTCGCCGTGCTTGAGGTCGTAGATGACGGGGTCGGCATCGACGAGCGGCTGAAGCGCCGCCTCTTCGACCCCTTCTTCAGCACGCGACGGGCTCGGGGCGGGACGGGCTTGGGCCTGTCCATCGCTTTCGCTATCGTTAGCGAGCATGGGGGGACGATCGAGGTCGACTCCTCACCCGGGGAAGGGAGCGTCTTCCGCTTGACGTTTCCCCTGGTCGCCGCCGCGGGAGACGAGAGCGCCGCTGACGATGAAGCCCAAGAGCAGCAGCCCGAGACCAGCCTCTGAGAGCACTGCGGGAATCGCGAGACGGATCATCACGTCTCGCCGATCTCGAAGACCAAGCAGGACACGATCGATCTGCCGTGAAGGTCTCTTGAAAGCCCCTACAAATACCTCCCGTCGCCTGGCACAGCACCGCGGGCCGCTTTCTATACCTCAGAAAGCTCGCCGTACCGCTAGAGCGCTGATCAGCTTACCGGACTGAGCTGCGCGAAGGATGCGGAATTGTGGCGTAGGAGCGAGCAGGGCGCCTGCTGGCGGCACGCAACCGACGAGCGACAACCGCGGTGACGTCGCAGATCAGCGCGCCGACGGGAGGTCAGTGGGTCAGCGCTCTAGTATGGCTCGTTTCTTCGGCTACGAAAGCGGCGCGGCAGCTCAGCACTCGGCTCGGTCCCGAACGTGTGGGGAAGCTCTTGAGCGAGGGAACTCGGCGACTTCGCGCGACTCGGTTCGAAGGACGAGCGTCGCGGGAGTACGCCCGAGAGGCCGACAGCGCTACTTCTTGATCGAGAGCTTCCAGCGGCCCCCGTCGGCGATCCAATAGAAGGGCCAAACGCTGCGCTTTTTGCCCTTGACGATCAGCGTCGGTGAGACCATCGCGAAGACCGCGGGGCGTAGGAGCTTCTGCGAGCGCGACAGCAGCTTCACGTCGAGGATATGGGGCTTGCCAATCCTGATCTTGTTTTGGCGCTGCTTGGCCTCGCGGAGCTCCTTGAAGAGCTTGTCGAGCCAGCGCTCGACCATCTTGCGGTAGCGCGCCTTCGGCGGCACGCGGGTGCTGATCCCCGCCATCTCCTTATGGGTCAAGAGCATCGCCTTGGCGGCCTTGCGATCACCGCGGAGCAGCGCCTCGAGCACCGCGCGAGTGCTCTTGCGCACCGAGGCCTCGGGCTTGCGCGCAAAGCTCTTTGAGGGCGTCGCGAGGAGCAGCGTCGAGAGCGCCGCGAGTGTGAGGAGGGAACGAAGAGAGACTTGCATGGCATGAGCTCCTGTCAGCGATCGGGTTGGTAGGCCCAGAGATAGCGGATGCCGAGCTGAAACGAGTCGGCGCCAGCGGCGCCGAGGTTGTCTCGACTCCATAGCACAGGCACGAAGGTGCCGCGAAGCTCAAGGTTGTAAGAGAGGCGAAAGCGCGCCAGCACACCACCACGCCAGACGACGAAGCGGCGAGCGGGGAGGCCAACGGCCTGTACTACTGGGCCCACGCGGAGGGCGCCGTTTTTCAAAAAGCGGAACATGTAGCCGACCATCGCTCGCCACACCCACGGCGGCTTGAAGACCGCGCGGATCGTCTCTTCGTAGACCCACCAGCCGTCCTTGACCAAGGTCACGGCGGTCAGCGCCAGCTCGCTGAAGATGTTGCCCGCGCCGAGCTGGCCGTTCTTGCCGAAGGGTAGAGATCCGGTCACCTCGACCTCCCAGGAGAGGTAGTTCGAGGGCGGCCCGTCGCGCAGCTCGATGTCTTCGCGCTCATAGCTCGCGCGGGGCTCGAGGAAGGAGCGGCGGAAGGTGTAGCGATAGCGTCCACCGATGCGGATGTCGATGAAGGGCAGCGCGGCGCGGAAGCCCGCGTAGAGGCCGATGCCCTCGCTGGAGATGATCGGGTTGGCCTCGACGCCCATCCACCGCCAGTGGGGTTGACCGTAGCCCACCGACACGCGCGGTCGAAAGAAGAGCATCCCGAGGTCGATGCGTCCCGAGATGAAGCGCCCCAAAGGCTGCAGCGCCCAGCTCTTGCGTGGATGCCAGGCGAGCTCTGGCACGACGATGTCTCTCGGCGGGGGGACGTCGGCCGGCGTTCGATGCAGCTGCTGTGCCGCTGGCGGAAGGTTCGGCGGCGTCTGCGCGGCGACAGACGAAGGGAGGGCAGAGAGCGCGATAACGAACGCGCCCCCCCGCGGCGACCCGAGCCCTCGCAACAGCGAAGGCCACATCAGAACGTCCCCATCGCGCCGAGACCGAGGCCCATCGGCGCGAGCTGGACGCGCAAGCCTTCGTCGCGCTTCACGTCGCCCTTGCCCTTTCCCGGCGTACTGTGGCGATAGTGAAAAAGCCAAGGCACGCCGAAGCCGACCAACGTGCCGACGGCGACGCCGATCATCACGTCACTGAAGTAGTGCTGATCACCGACGACGCGCAAGACGCCAGTGGTCGCAGCGACGGCGAAACCAGCGGCGCAGGAGAGCCCATCGGCCCAAGGCGCTCCATAGAGGCCGAGCCAGATGTGGTGGGCACAGTTGACGCTCGCGGCGGCGAAGGAGGTCGCGGAGTGGCCCGAGAAGAAGCTGTAGTCCAGGTCGTTGGAGTCGCAATCACGGGTGGAGGGCGGTCGCGTGACGCCGCAGACCCGGCCGTAGGGCCGCCGCCGGGCGCCGAGGGATTTGGCGATGCTCGTCACGCCGAGAGTGATCGCCAGCACCTCCATATCGATCAGCGCCATCTGCATCGCGACCTCGGGGCTGCGGCGATACCAGCCGGCGATCAGTACGGCGTCGATCAGGGGGTAGGAGTTGATCGTCGTCAACAAGACATCGCTGGCATCGCGGGCAGCACGGCGACCGCCGAGGGTTGGGGCGACGAGGGCGTCGCGGACGCTCTCGTCGACGCCGAGCTTCCCGTCGCGGGGACCGGCTCGGGGGCCGAGGATCGCGAAGGTCAGCGCGGTGGCGCCGGCGACGCTGCTGAGGATCCACTCCCAGGCGCGGAAGGTGGGCCACGCCGGATCCCAGCGCGAGGGCGCGCCGATGGCGCCACTGCGGTGGTCGCGGTGCTTGAAATCGGGAAAGTCCAGGCCTGACGGCGCGGCGATGGGTTTTGTCGTTGGCTCGTGGGTTGGCTCGCTTCCCGGGGCAGCCTCGGCAGGAATCGCGAGCGACACCGTGAGCATAACACTCGTGGCGAGCAGAGGTTGGCGCAGAAGCCCAGACATCGCGGCGGACAGTAACACCGATCGTCCCTACTGACAGCGGGTCGGTGAGCAGCTCGCCGCGCTGATCGCTCAGGTCGATCAGCGCCTGCTCGGTCCCGAACGGCGCTCCTTCCTCTCCCTCGCGGCGCCCGCGATGGTGGCCCTGACGCCGGACCGCCGGACGCATGCCTCGAGGCCGTGGACAAGCTCAACGCCGCCGTCGCCCCGCGCCAGCTCAGCCCTCCACACCCACAGCGAGACCGCGGCATCCGCCCTGGTCGTCCACAGGCCGACCCTTCATCGAACCACCGCCTGTTGTCGTTGAGGACGTAGAGCCAGCTGGTCGTCAGAAAGGGTGACGAGAAGGGCGAGGTCGCAGCCGTCGTCTGGGTGAGGCAGAGCGCGGTCAGCGCTGGAAAACGCGCGGATCAGCGCTGGCGTTTACCTCGAGACCAGCGCGTCTCGTGGAGCTTCTTACCCTTTTGATCGTAGGCGATCCACACGCCATCCCGTAGACCGTCGACATAGGAGCCCGAGAGCGCTTTCTTGCCGTTCTTATGCCAGAAGGTCCACTTGCCGACGCGCTCGTTGTTCTGGTAGGTCCCCGCCTCGGAGCGCGCGCCAGAGAAGTGAAAGAGCGTGAAGCGCCCCTCGAGCGCGCCGTTCTTATAGGTGCCCTTGCCCGAACGCGTGCCGTGGGTGTACCAGGCCTCCCAGGCGCCGTGGGGTACGCCAGCGCGGTAGCTGACCTTCAGCTGTCGCTTGCCGTTCTGGTGAAAACGGATCACGGCGACCTTCGCGCCGTTATTGAAGATCGTCTTGGTCGCGATCTTCGCGCCACCGGGGTACCACAACGCGGCCGGGCCGTGGCGGCGGCCGTTGGGCTTGGCACACCACTGCCGTTGACCAGCCTTGCCCTTCGCCGCGGTGCCCGCCGGGCATTGCAGCGGAGTCGCAGCGTTGGAGACGCCGGGCGCGGCAAGGACCAACGCGAGGGCGGTAGCAGAGATCTGGCGCAGCGCGTCGCGAGAGACCATGGTGTTCGCTCCTGTATCCGGGCTCTGCCCGTCGCCCAGAATGGTTGCGACGTTCTGTCGCCCACGTCAAATAGTGTTCGCCTCTTCGCTAGCGCTCGCCCCCCTCCCCCTGGCGGACTGCGACGCCCAATCAACGGACGCCACGCCCTTCATGTTTATCCGTCTTCGCGGTACCCTGCGGCCTCGGCGTCAGCATGGAGGAGTTCTGATGCGCCAAACGAGGTACCCCTTCGCGTTATTGTTGGCCACCTCGTTGTTCGCCACCTCCTTGTTCGCCACCAGCCGCGGCGATGACAACACCCCGGCCAACACCTGCTCGCCTCGTACCTGCAACGGCTGCCGCAAAGACGCCCATGCCGGCCACCTCGACGGCACCTGTGGTCTCGGCGGTGGAGCCTGCGCCGTCTGCGGCGCGAGCTGCAAAATGGGCCAATGCGAAGGCCCGTCCCGCTGTGATACGGGCTGCCTCGATGCTCAGCAGGCCTGCCAGCCGGGCGACACCAACGACGCCTGCGGAACCAGCGGCACGGACCTCAGCTGCGCCCAAGGCGCCTGCATCAACGACTTGGTCTGGGAGGTCTGGGCGATCTCATGACCGACATCGTCAGCACGTTGCGCATGCGCGCGCAGCGCGCACCCGCGCGGGTGGTCCTCCCCGAAGGTGACGACCCGCGGATTGTTGAGGCGGCGGCGCGTTGCCGCGACGAGGGCGTTGCAGAGATCGTGCTGCTGGGCGCCGAGGAGACGTTGCAGGCTCTCGCGGCCGAGCGCGGTGTCTCCCTCGAGGGCCTGACGCGGATCGACGCTGCGCGAGATCCGCGCAAGGTGACCTTGGCCCAGCGGTTTCGCGACGCACGCAAGAGCGTCGCGCCGACACCCGCCCAGGCGCTTCGTGAGCTCCAAGACCCGTTGATGTTCGGCACGATGCTGGTCCACGCTGGCGAAGCCGCGGGGCTGGTCGCCGGAGCCCGCACATCCACAGCGCGCACGATCGAGCCGGCGCTGCTCTTGCGCACCATGCGCCCGGGGCTTGGACCGATCGCGTCGAGCTTCATCATGCACCTGCCGAAGCGGCCAGAGATCGGCGTCGGGGGGACCCTGCTGTTCACCGACTGCGGGCTCAACCCGGACCCCTCGCCGGCGATGCTGGCGCAGATCGCGATCGCCGGGGCGCGGGTCGGCGAGGTGCTCTGCGGCTTTGAAGCGCGGGTCGCGCTGCTCTCCTTTTCGACGCTGGGCAGCGCTGAGCACGAGCGCGTGGAGAAGGTGCGCGAGGCGCTGGCGCAGGTGAGAACGCGCGCCCCGGAGCTGGTCGTCGACGGTGAGTTGCAAGCCGACGCGGCGATCGTCGAGGCCGTGGGGCGACTGAAGGCCCCGGGCAGCCCGGTGGCCGGCCGCGCCAACGTGCTGGTCTTTCCCAGCCTGGAGGCGGGCAACATCGCCTACAAACTGGTCGAGCGGCTCGCCGAGGCGCGCGCCATTGGGCCGATCTTTTCTGGGCTGAATTGGCCGATCAACGATCTCTCTCGGGGCTGCAGCGTCGATGATGTAGTCGATATGGTCGCGATCACATCGATCATGGCCGCCTCGAGCGCGGAGGCGAAGAGGTCCGACGAATAGCGCAGTTGGGCTACGGGCAGCTCTCGAGGCAGTGCGTCAGCGCGTCGTCGGCGGCACGAAAGCACGCCGAACGACGCGCCCGGCTCATCGGGGGGATCTGGCGGCAGCGCTGATAAGCCTTTGATTTCTGTTGATAACAGCGCGTATGGCACGGGCCCATGGGGGTTGACAGGGAAGGCACGAACTCGACCCGTGGGCGTGTCGAGGCCGAGGCTGGCTCGGCTCGAGCTGGCAGCTCGGCTGCCGAAAACAACGCCACGCCGAGCGCGAACGCGAAGATGGCCTGAACACGCGCTCCCATATGAATAAGGATACCGTGGTGGGCGTCAGCCGCAATACCCCGAAGAGCTCCCCCCACACATTCGGGACCGAGCGGGGTGGTGAGCTGCCGAGCCGATTTCGTCGCCGAAGAAAGCAGCCTAAGGGTGGTCTGGCGAGCTTGTTGAGGCATCGAAAGCGGCCAGCAGTGCCGTACCCGGCGACGGGAGGAATGTGTGAGGGTGCTCCTAACGGGCATCGCTCCCCTTGCCAACGGCCCGAGGATACCGGTAGCTTCGGGCCGACGAGCCGCGCTGCGGCCCGTTGGACCTGCAAGGAAAGAACCCTGCTGGTCCCTAGCTCTACCCTGCCCGCCATGTCGCGGGTATGACCGCCACGGCCGATCCGGGCCGTGATGAGGTGATCGCGTGCTACGTCGCTTGACCTTGCTGCTGCTCCCGGTAGCTCTGCTGCTGTCGGCCGTCGCCGGCCCGGCGGAGGCGGGCCCAAAGAAGAAAAAGAAGCTCAGCCTCGCCGAGCTGGCGGCCCTTGAGTGGAAGCTCGAGCAGGCCTCCACCGCGCTGGCGAGCAAGGCCGCGCACGGGGAGCGCCTCAAGGCCCTCGCCGAGCTGGCCAAGATCGACGACCCGCGTGTGATCAAGCCCTTGGCGATGGCGCTCCGGGAGGACCCGGTGGCGAAGGTCCGCCGGCGAGCTGCCGAGCAGCTAGCCAACCATCGCACACCCGAGGTGAAGGGCCTGTTTCTGCTAACCAGCCAGGCCGACCCGGACGCCGACCTGCGCGCCTTCGCCAAGAAGGCGCTCAAGAAGTTCCCACGGCGAATGAAGCCAGCCAAGCTGCCGCTGAAGGGCCTGCCTTTCAAGGCCCCCGGCAAGGCCGACGCTGCCGCCGTGAAGCGCGCCCTCGCGCTGCCGTCGGGGAGCGCGAGGATGTGGGCCGTCGAGCGCCTCGGCGCCGACAAGGGCATCGGCGGTCGGGTGGCGCTGCTCAAGACCCACCTAACTCAAGACCCCTCGCCGCGGGTGCGCATCCGCGCCGCGCAGATCCTCGCCACCTTGGGCAAGGGCTCGCTCGGCGACCTGATCCGGGCGATCGGCGATGGTGACCCGCGAGTACGCTTCAAGGTCGCGCGGGTGCTCGCCGGCTTCGACGATCGCGGCGTGCTGGCCGTGCTGCAGAAGCTCGCCACGTCCGATCCCGACGCGATCGTGCGCGCCGAGGTCAAAGACCTCCTCGAGCCCTCGACCAAGATCGGCCAGCGTCTGCTACGCGAGCGGATCAAGTTGCTGCGCTCGCCGAACCCAGCCAGCCGCATCGCCGCCCTCAACGAGCTGGCGAAGTTCACCGAGTGGCGCGCGATGGTGCCGATGGCCTGCACCCTGCTACGCGACAAGAGCGTGCTGGTGCGGAGCAAGGCCGCCGAGGTGCTGACCAACATGCACGACACCTCCGTGCTCACGGCGCTGCGTACGGCGGCGGTGGTGGAGCCCGACACGAAGGTAAAAAAACGGATCCGCAAGCTGATCGTTAGCCTGGCCAAGCACGTCAAAGCGCTGATCACGCAGCTGAAGACGGGCGACGACCAGACCCGCGCCAAGGCGGCGCGCTTGCTCGGCCAGGCGGGCTACCCCCAGGCCGTCACCCCGCTGGTGGAGGCGCTGAAAGACAAGAGCCCGCGGGTGCGCCTCGAGGTCGTGCGAGCGCTACGAGGCTATGGCAAGAAGAAGGCGAAGGCCGCCTTGAAGACCGCGGCGGCCGATCCCGACAAGAACGTGCAGCGCGCCGTCAGCCGCTTCATGAAAAACGAGAACGCCTTCAAGGGCTGGCGCACGTTCTACAAGAACACCAACCAGATGGTCGCCAAGACCTTCGACAAGAGCGCCACCTGGCGGATCGACGCCGCGATCGCCCTCGGCGTCGCCGGCGCCGAGCGCGCGGCGATCAACCTGATCCAGCTGCTCCACAAAGACAAAGATGAGGCCGTCCGCCTCGCCGCCGCCTGGTCGCTGGTCCTGATGGGCACCGACGCCGCTGAGAAGGCGCTGAAGAAGGCCGCCGCCAACGACAAGAGCGAGCGCGTACGCCTCACCGCACGCAAATACCTCGTGATCACCAAGGTCAGCGTCGACGACCTGCGCACGCAGCTCCTCGACGGTAACGCGCAAGACCGTGTCGACGCCGCCGAGGCGCTCTCGCTGCGCGTCTCCGGCAAGGCGCTCTACGACCTGGTGAAGGCCGCGATGTGCGACAGCTCGCCGCGGGTCCGCTCCGCCGCGCTACGCGGCCTCTCGCGCATCGGCAAGCCGCTCGCCAAGACCGTGCTCCGAACCACGATGCGTCGCGACGAAGACCCCAAGGTCCGCCGCGCGGCGCTCGTGATGTACATCCTCGCCGGCGGCAGGTAGCTCTCGTCAAGGCTCGATCGACAGCGCTAGCCGCCTTGTTTGTAGATCTCGTCGATCAGCGCCTTATGCTCTTTGTAGAGCCGCGGCGCCCACCAGCGAAGCTGCTTGGCCACGGCGTAGCGAACCCTCGGTGGGCCGCTCTGCATCAGCGAGAGCACGCGCGGATAGTAGCTGCTGCCGCGGTAGCGAGCGAGCATCACCGCCGCAGTGCTGGCGACCTCGGCGCTGTTGTCGTCGAGAGCCTCGACGAGCAGCGCGCTCGCCTGGGGGCTGTGCTGAGCGCCGCCCACGTGGTTCACGAGGACCAGGCGAGTGGCATCATCTGCGGAGCGGAGGTGGTTCTGCAGCATCGTCAAGGCCTGTTTGCTGCCATGCTGCGCGAGCGCTGCGGCGACCAGGTTGATGTTCTTCTTATCGTGCAGCGCCTGACCCAGCGCGTTGATCGCGCGAGAGGTGCCGAGGTGGGCCAGACCTTTGAGGGCTGCCCGCTTGATCGCGGGGTCGGCGGCCGCGTCGATCAGCGTCTGCTCGGCGTTGGCACCACCGAGGCGGCCAAGCTGCTGTAGCGCGCTCTGGCGCACGTTCTTATCCGAGTGGCTCGCGGCCGCCAAGAGCCCCGCCGTGTCCCGCTGAGCAGCGAGAGTGTAGACCAGGTTCGACTTCGCGTTGGCGCCAAGGGTCGGGTCGTCGAGGAGAGCACGCATCCGACGCCGCGACTCCGGGTCGCGCATCGAGCCCAGGGCGAAGCGAAGGTTGTGGTTGTAGGTGTTCTCGCGCAGCCGCTTGATCAGGACCTCGCGCACCTCAGAGCCGCCCATTTTGGCTAGGTAAGGCATCAACGTGTCACGCACCGTGCGGTCGCTGGTCTCGAACAACTTCAGCATCGCCCGCCGCGCCTCCGGGGTGCGCTCCTTGGAGAGCGCCTTGAGCGCCGCCTGCTGCAACACATAGTCGCCGCTGGTGCTGGCGGTCTTGATCAAGAGCCCCTGGAGCTTGGGCCCACGCAGCTGGATTAGCTGCCGCAGCGCGCTGCGTCTCACGGTTATGCTGCCCTCATTGAAGGCTCGCTGGAGCAGCGGCAGCGCCTAGCTGGCGAATTGCGGCGAGGCGCACCTTCTCGGTCTGCGCGCTGTGGAGCATCTCAATGATCTGGCTCACGGCGCGCGCCCCGCGGTCGCGGACCAGGCGGCGTAAGATGCGCACCCGCTGGGCCTGACCGGCGCGGGAGATCCGCTGTCTAAAACCGTCGAGGTTGACCTCCGCCGCTTCCGCGCCTCGCCCCAGAGTGGGATCGCGGACCCAGCCGTAGGTCGCCAGACCGGCGAGAATCAGACAGACAACGAGCAAGGCTCGCGCCCGACGGCGTAGCTTGATCAGCTCCGACATTGATCTCCGAGTTCTTCAAGGCGTCGTGCTGACACGGAAGCGGCGGGGCTCGGTGCCTGACACGTTTGAGACAGCGCCTGATACCCCTTGTTCCCAGGACGCCAAAGAAAAGGGGATCTATTGCGACGTGAGGGAGACGACTCGGCGACCGAGACGACTCGGCGACCGAGACGACTCGGCGACCGAGACGACTCGGCGACCGAGACGACTCGGCGACGGAGACTACTCGGCGACGAGCTCGATCTCGGGCTGCTCGTCCGGCTCGACGCTGGTGTTGATCGGCACGATCGGCTCGCCTCCCCCATCGGTCGTCGCGGGATGCTCGCGGATCACCGCCTCGGCCGCCTCGTTGAGGCAGGACCAGAGCACCGGCAGGGGTATATGCTCGGCAAGCTGTTCACAACCGAGGTGGTTGACCAGCGCAGCCGCGTCGAAGGAACCGGCGTCAAGGCCAGTTTGAAGCAACGAGGCGACCAGCTGAGGGGGCAGGTCGGTGGCGAGCACCGTGGGGTTGGCGTGTCGCAGTACGTCGTCAGGCTCAACCACGCCCCGCTCGAGGGCTTCCTGCAGGCAGACTCGCAACCAGGCTCTACGCTTGTCCATGATCAGCTCCTGCGTCCTCAGGCCGGGATCTCAGCGCGAGCAGAGCCAGCGCTGACGGCGCCCCAGATCACGTTGAGCGGAATGTAGCGGGCTAGCACGTCCGGGCCAACCGCCCGCAGGATCACCTCCGCGCTCATCCGACCCGCGGTGAGCGAGGCCGAGAGCACGTTGCTCATCACGTCCGGCGGCAAGTGCGCTGCAAGCACCTCGGGGGTGACATGGCTCAGCACGTCATCGGGCTGCAGGATATCGTTGTCCAGCGCCGCGGCGAGCACCACGGCGACCCAGGTTTCGCGTTCGCTCTGCGAGGCGCGCATCGATCGACTCCTTGCCTCGAATCAAGTCGCGAGACCGTAGCACGAGGCCGGAGAGACCCCAAGGGGCGACCCGCGCCTCTCTGCCTCCGCCTGGCGAAAGGCGAAGGAGACGAGGGAGGGTCGAGAAGCGGAGGGTAGCGCTATCCCATCCCGGCGGGGAGGAAGCCGGGCGAGCAGCGGCTCGCGACGCGCGGGGGTCGCAACTCAGAAGGTGAAGAAGCGAGCGGCGTCCTGCATCTCGTCGAAGGAGAGCTTCTCCTGCGCGGTCATGGGAGCCTTGCGCTTGGGCTCTGGCGGCGCAGCGGCGGCCGGCGTCGAGAGCGTGGCGCCATTACCCGAGAAGAACTGACCGATCAGATCTTCTACGAACTCGCTCATGCTCAGGTCATGCTTCTCGCAATAGGTGCGAATCTTCTCGTATGTTGCGCCGCGGATCGAAACGCTTCTCCGCGTCTGCTTCTTGGCCATCGAGTCTCCTCCCATGATCTTGCTGGCTTAGGCCAGCTCCTTAAGTTTGTGAGGCACGATCTGCGCAGTCAAGGGGTAAACATGATTCAGGTGCCTCTGTCAACGTCGCGCCCTGGGGATAGTGAAGGTCATGAGCAGACGACGTGTTTTCGAATTGATAACCATGATCTAAGGCACTACTGTCCCCATTGTTCTTCTCGTTACCCACATGGTTATCCACAGGCTGTCCACAAATCCTTTGCGCCCTTTGAGTTCACGACAAGCTCTCAGGGTTCTCTTCACCCTGATGGGCACGGGCCTTTTTACGGGGTGTGAACGCAGTCCTCACCCCAGCCATGTGTCTAGCGAGGGGCCTAAGGCTGCCACGAAGGCACCCCTTGGGCCTGTGAGCAACGACACGTTACCGACGATCGATGAAAAGCGTGGATGGCTCTTCGTTTTCTTCGACCGGCGAGCGGAGCTGAGGACCGTCGACGGGGTGTCGAAGGTCGAGCAGACGGCGCGAGCGGCCGTCCAGGTGATACATCCCAAACACCAGCTCAGAGGTGACCGCATCCTCGTTGCGGACCTGCGCAAGAAGACGACCGATGGCTACAGGCGCTGGGTCACGACCCGAGCCGCTTGGCTCGCGAACACGATGCCGAAGTACTCCCGGCTCAAGGCGCCGCTGAAGCCAGCCCCCACCATCGACGACGCAGCGATCAAGCACGCCGCCAAGAAGGCAGCCACGCTGGCCACGAGGCGTCGACGTGCTCGTCTGCGCCGCTTGCGCAGACTCCGCGCCAAGCGGGCGGCGAAGCAGGCCGCTGCCGAGGCTGCGACAAGGCAGGCTGCCGAAGCTGCGGCGAAGGCTGCGGCCGCAGTCCAGGCTCGTCATCGTCGTGTCCTGCTCTTCAGCACGGCTTGGTGCCCCTCGTGCAAGCGAGCAAGGGCCTATTTCCTACGCCACAAGGTCGCTTTCGCCGAGTTTGACGTCGAGCGCGATCCCCGCGCGGCGCGTCATTTTCTCCTGATCCAGAAGCGAGCCGGACTCCGACCGGGGGTGGTACCCTTGATCATGGTCGGCAATCGTGCCTTTCAAGGCTTCTCCGAGCAGCGAATGGAAGAGGTCTTGATCCGCTACGGGGTGCTCAAGAAGCCATAGCCACAAAGCGCCTCTCGGAGCTCAACGCAACCCTCAAAGCGCAGCGCCTGCCAGCCGGCGTCTCGGGCGCCTGAGCAATTGCGCTCACGGTCATCGATCAACAGCAGCGGAGCGGGCTTAGGAGCATCCCCACACATTCCTCCCGTCGCCGGGCGCAGCGCTGCCGGCCGCTCTCTTTGCCTCAGAACGTTCGCCGTACCACCCGTACCACCTGTATGGCTCATGTCTCCGGCTATGAAACCGGCTCGGCAGCTTAGCACCCGGCTCGGTTTCGAAGGTGTAGAGGTGCTCTTAGAGCAGAACTGCGCAGGCGATGTTACCACTCGCTCCTCACCTTGGATCCGGGCCGCGGCGCGCTGGTACGCTTGATGCTCAGGCTTGCGCGCCTGCAGCTGATAGGACGCCAGCATGCCATCGAAGAGCGCGTCGAGGCCAAGCTGCGCCCTGGCGTGCTCGATCCAGACCGGGTAGTTGGACAGCGCCCACAGCGCGTGCCCCTCATGACGAAGCTCGCCGAGCAGCTCGGGCATCCCCTCGACGAAGCGGTAGCTGCCAATGATCGCGTCGCGAAGCTCCACCGGCGTGGGCGCCTCCGCTGGGCAGCCCTGAGGGTAGAGCCTGGCTAGAAACCCCTCCTCATCGAGCTCACCGCGCTCGAAGGCAGGCCAAGCCGTCGGGTCTCTCGTCTTGTGGAGCGCCGCGAGGCGAGCGCCGAAGAGCCGCGGCAGCTCAGTGAAGAAAGGATCGACGACGACCGTGTCCATCAGGTCGAAGACCAGGATCGGCGTGTCGGGAGAGGCAGCCGAAGAGCAGATCATGACTGAGGATGTCTAGAGCGCTGATCAGCTTACCGGACCGAGCTGCGCGAAGGATGCGGAATCACAGCGTAGGAGCGAGAAGGGCGCCTGCTGGTAGCAAGCAACCGACGGTCTGCACACCAGCCTTGGTGGATCCACGGCCAGAGACCGAGAGCGTAACATCAGAGCCGGCACCGACGACCGTCAGACCAGATGCCTGAGTGTTCTCATGACGGAAGGCTTGGGCCAACATCGGGGTGCCGGTGGCGGGATCGATCACCACGCGGTAGATGTAGCTGTCACCGATGCCGATGCTCTGGCAGGTACCCGCGATACAGGTCTCCCAGCTGTTGCAAGGCGAGGTGCTGGTGCACGCGGCGCCCCCCGCGGAGCAGATGTTCGCCGGCGGGTCGTAAAGCACGAAGAAAGCCTCGGTGCGGTCACCAAACTTGAGGTTGCGGGCGATGATCGGCGAGGAGACCACCATCGCGCGCTCGCTCGGCGCCAGACAGGTGCAGGGCCCGCCGTTGCAGTTGGTCGCGAAGTCCGCGGTGGTGCTCAGCGTGCAGATGTCGGTGGCCTTCAAGCTCCACTTCTCCGTGGCCGAACTTGTGAAGTCATCCTCGTAGATGTAGAACGTGGTCTCGAAGTCCCCCATCGGGCCTTCCTGCATCACCATCTTGCCGCTGTTGGGGTCGTACTTGATGTCGTCGTCCTGATAGGCCCCGCTGGCGAAGGCCAGCATCACCGTGTTCGAGCTCGTGTTGTAGGTCGCGGCCGGCGAGAAGTGGATCGGCTGCTTTGTGCCCAGGTTGATGATCTTGCGCACCGTGTCGGCCCTGCCGTCATCGTAGGCCCAGATACGGCCTTCCAGATCGGCCTGGTAGCTGACCTTGATCTCGCTGACGTTGATCGGATCGACCACGGCCACGGTGTCAGCGAGGGTGGCGAAGTCGACGCGGGCCGTGGACGCCGCGACATGCTCCTCGGTCTCCCAATCCCCCGATGCGGTCGAGAAGGGAGCGGCGAGGTTATCGAAGAAGTTGTAATGCCGGTTGTCGTCGGCGGCCGAGCCCAGATAGCCCGTCCCCATGCTGATCCTCGGCCCGAGTGCTCCGGTCCAGTAGATCGCTGGCGTCGACCAGGTCTCGCCGAGCTTGCCGTCGATCGCTGGGCTGGCGAAGTAGGATGAGAAGAGCACCTTCGGCTTGACGTGGGTATCCGGCGAGGTACAGACCGGCGGCGACGCGTCGCTGCAGGTTGGCATCTCGCTGATGTCGAGCGCTACGAAGTTTTCGCCGCCGGGGCCGGCGCCCATCAGCAACAGCGTCCGCCAAGTGCCGCCGATTCTTACATCATCGACCCGGGGAGAGGCGGCAGCGACATACTTGAACTCGCGCGGATCCTCACTCTGGCCGCCCGCGACATAGAGCTCATATGCCTTGGGGAGCAGGTGGGGCGGCATGAAGGCCCAGACCTCGTCACCCGTGCGGGCGTCGAAGGCGTGGAGCAGGCCCTCGTTGGAGATCACATAGACCAGACGCTGACGCAGCGCATAAAGCGCCTCGAAGGTGCCGTGGTCACCGAGCGCAGAGTAGGCTGGTGGGGGCCCGATGGAGGCAGGTACGGAGCGGACGATTGGCGGCAGCTTCCAGTCGCGATCCTTGCCCCCGAGCCAGCGAATAAAGCCCTGCAGCTCCGAGGTGGTGGGCACGGGCATCACCGCCGTGGGCCAAACCGCGGAGACCGCGCCGGTGTCGACCACCCCCGACGAGTCGAAGAGGCGGAAGGGCTCCCCGTTGTTGTGTGTATGGGTGCCGCTGAGGATCAGCCGCGTCTTCCAGTCGCGACCTTCAAGCTTGGCGCCGGCCTCCCACTTCGTCGCAGGGAGGGGTGTTGCCAGCAGGTCCTTGGCCTCGAGCAGGCCTCGCCAGCCTGGAAACTCGGTGGAGGGGGTGAGCGAGACGTCGCCCTCGATGTTGCTCTTGGCGCTCCAGGTTACGCCCGAAGGCGCCGTCGTGTACTGACCCTTGATCGCGTTGAAGATCACGTTGCGCAGGTTGTCGACCAGCTCCTTTTCGGAGTTGGAGAGCACAGCCTGGGAGCTGTGGTTGTAGCAATTCCCATCATCGCCGCAGTCGGAGACGGCGTTCATCTCCTCGATGCCGGAAGAGCTCGAGCCGGGGATCGCCATGCCGATCACCCGCACGCCGAAGTCGGCGTAGAGCCTCCTGGCCGAGGCTTCCACGAGAGGCCTATTGCATCCGGTGTTTGAGTCACCATCGGAGAGCAGGATCACGAAGCGGCGGCGACAGTCTTTAGCCTCGTCGGGGTTGCTGAAACCATCGCCTGAGCCATTGCGACGACGCTGGATATGTGTGTAGGCCCGGTCGAGCGCCCTGCAGGTGGGCGTGCCGCCAGAGGCCCAGAGGCCGCCAACACGGGCGTCGTTCAGGTGGTTCATCACCTTGCCGAGGTTCTCATCGAATTTGGCCTGCGGTGTGTCCCTCTTGGCCTCCACCAAACCGACCTTGAGGTTGCTCCACGAGTTCCCGTAGATATGATAACGTTCTTGGTAGCCGCCGTAGCGGTTGAAGACCCAGCGGGTGCCAGAGCCGTCGTAGTACTCCGGACCTCTGAAGGTGGAGAGCGTCTGATCGTGCGGGAGGTCGCAGACGTCGCCATCGGTCGGCCAGCTCGTATTGTAGAGCTTGGCCTTGTCATGGACGCAAACCAGGCCATTTTGACAGTCGGAGTCGTTGTCGCAGTCGCCCTGGCCAGCGGAGCATCGCGACCCGCTCGTGCAGGCGTCCCAATTCCAGGAGCCGACGCCGCCGACGCCGGCGCGGTGGATATGATGCGCGGGGTAGGTGTAGTAGGAGCCTTGGTACTCCCATTTGTGGACGCCGTCGTTGTGCACGCGGCCCCAGCTCGCCCAGTTGGCGCGGCGGAAGACGTAGCGCTTGCCGATCTTGGGCGTATACACCCAGGTGCCGAGGGGATCGGGGATGCAGACGTCGACGGCGCTCGACCAGGGGCCCGTGCCCCAGAGCGCGTTGGCGTTATCGTTGCCGCACTTCAGCCCGGCCATGCAGTCCTCGTCTACGTCGCAGTCTCCCTGACCAGCGGCGCAAGGGTGGGTGGCGGTGCAGCCGTCATTGCCCTTCCAGTCACCGGATTGGTCCGCTGTCTGGGAATAGCCTTCGATCGCGCGGTAGAGGCTGTTTCCTGCGCAGGGTAGATCGGTCGAGGCGGGATTGCAGGTGGTGACATTGAGCAGGGTGTAGGTGACGTGAGTTGTCGCCGGCGGGGGGGTGCCCAACAAGAAGCTACTCCGCGGCGCGTCGCCGGAAGTATTCCAGCCCTTGCCCTCCGTCCAGCTGCCGGAGGAGCGAAGCTCCCACTCGTGGAGGAAGATCGCGGTGTCGACGGGGGACTGCGTGGTGTCGGCGCGCTGGTAGTGGTAGTAGCCCGTCTGGCCGAAGGTGACCAAGCCGAAGTTCGCCACACCACGAAACTCGCTTATCACGTTCCGCATCGCGCGCTTGGAGAGAAACATGCGGCTTATCTCCGGCGCGCTCCAAGTGAAGTAGCATTGCTCGCTCGAGCCGGCATGAAACGAGTCGTCATCGAAGATCTTGCAGTCGCTGCAGACCGTACCGGCCGAGCCGCGCCTACATTTGCCACCTATGCAGGACAGCGAGGTCGAGTGCTCGACGCAGTCGCTGTTGCTTACGCACGAAGTCGGCGCCCAGCGCTCGTGGCCGCTGCACATCTTGTCGCCGCAGATGTCGATCTGCGCTTCATGGCCCGAGCAGTCGTTGCCCGCCGTGCCGCCAGCGATCGACGCGAGCATCGAACCTGAGGTGTCGAGCACGAAGATGATCTCCGGACGGACCACCTGGTCGGTGAGGTAGCGCAGCGGATCTATCTTCGCCTCGGTCTTGCTGCTGGGGATCAGCAACGCGAGAGCGAGCAGCAGGATGGCGTGGCGCGCGAGCAGGGTGCGTCTCTTCGATCCGCGTCTCATTGGTCCTCCCGACCTGGTCGATACGGCATGGACAAGGATGGGCTTCGGAGATGCACTGCTCGTGCCAGTCTTCGATCCCGCGCCTTGGCGTGTTTTCAGTGGGTTAGGCTGCTCGGGAAGGGGGCACCCAGGCAACTTCTTGCGAGACTCCGCAAAAATTGCGTAGTCGCTGAGGTCGGGTCCTGACCCACCTCGAGGGCAAGCGTAAGGTCTCGTATATGTTGCGGTTTTCTGATCCGTTGAGGTTTTCTGATCAGATGGCGCCGCATGTGGTGAGCACGGCGACGTCGTCGATGAACACACCCTCGCCGCTGTTGCTCCAGCCATCTTTGGTGTCGAAACCGAAGACGATGTTGATCGACTGGCCTGCGTACGCCGAGAGGTCGATCGTGACCGGCACCCAGCTCCTGTACAAGCTCTGGGGCAAGGTCTGCTTGCTCTTGGTCCAGACCGTCTGAGTGCCGACCTTGACCGTCAGCACATCGAAGCCATCGGAGGCCTCGGCGTCGAAGTAGAGCCAGAAGCTGAGCTGAGCCTTCTGTCCGGCGGGCAGGGTGATCGCCGCGCTGGTCGCCGTGCCGCTGTTGGCCGTGGTCCCGCTAGCGTAGCTCTTCGTGGTGGGGTTGCCATAGTAGAGGCTCTTGACGCCGGCCTTGGCGCGCAAGCCATCGGACTGCCAACCTACGCCAGAGACCGCCGCGCTGACGGTGTAGCCGTCAAGGCCGGCCTCGAAGGTCGTGGTCTGCGTCGCGGCGCTGGCGGTTGGCGTCCAGGCCGTGCCGCTCTGGCTCGGATCGCAGCTGAGACAGGCGCTGGAGCTCGCGAGGTCACCCGAGGCGTAGCACTTGCCCGCGATGAAGCATTGGCCGCTGTCGGGCGTGAAGGCGCTGGTGCTCGTCTGCGGGTCGCAGCTCGCGCAACCTCCGGCGTGCTTGGCGCCAGCTTGGTAGCACTGTCCCTGGATCAGGCAAGTGTTCGGCGCCGGGCTCCAACCCGTCTTGTCTTTGGCCGGATCGCAGACGCCGCAGCCCGTGCTGTCGAAGGCGCCCGCCGCGTAGCAGCTCGCGCCGATCGTGCACAGCGAGGTCAGCGGGGTCCAGGCGTGCTGATCGGCGGCGGGATCGCAGCGCGCGCAGCCGTCGACGCTTGCCTCGCCCTGCTTGTAGCAGACGCCCTTGATCAGACAGGTGTTGCTCTTCAGCGTGTTGGTGCAGCCGCCCTTGCCGTCGCAGACATCCTCGGTGCAGCTCAGCTGGTCGTTGCATTTGTTGCCGTAATAGTCACCGTCGCAGAAGCCGCTTTTGCAGGTGTCGTTCATGGTGCAGGGGTTGTGATCGTCGCAGCGGCCACCTTCGCGACCGCTCCACTTGCGCCCATCGGTGTCGTGGTTGCAATAGCGGCATGGATCGGTGGGGTTGATGTCGCCGTCTTTAAAGCAGCGCTCCTCGCTGGGGGCACCGGCTTGGGTCACCAGCAGCGCGCAGAAGCCCTTCTTCGGCTTGTTGACGCAGAGACCGTTGCCGCCGCAGGAGTCGTCGGTGCAGTCGAGCCCATCGTCACAGTTCTGCCGGCCCTTGGAGCGACACCAACCGTCCTCGCCACAGATAGGGTCGATCGCGCAGCTGTCGTGGGCGTTGCAGGGGAGGCCCGGCTTGCTGCACGGCCAGAGCTTGCCACCAGCCTCGTTCACTGGCGCCTCTCCGAGGCCCGCGTCGGTGGACGTGCCGTTGTCGTCGCTGCAGCCGACGAGAGCCAAGCCCGAGACCAGCGCAAGGATGGGGAGGAGTCGAAAGAGCGTGCGCCGAGCGCAAGGTAAGCACCGTAGGGCCATAGTGTACATGGCCCTAGGTTCGCTCAAGTGGAGGCCATGAGGCAAGCCCCCAGGAGGATCACTTGCAGCCCTTCAGCAGCCAGAGGTCGTCGATGAAGATGCCCTGGTATTTGGAGGCCGGCATGTAGGAGACGAACTGGATCCGGATGTCGACGCTCAGGCCAGCGAAGCTCGAGAGGTCGACGGTCTGCTGCGTCCACGTCTTGTAGTTGGCGCCCGAGATCTTGCTCTTACTCCAGGCGATCGCCGAGGAGGGCGGCTTGGTGGGCATCGGGTGGGGCGCGACGTAGATGACAAACTCGTCAGAGACGCTGATGGGGTCGATGTCGAGCCAGGCCTTGAAGACCAGCTCGGACTTCTGGCCGCTGGGTATGGCGATGTTCTCGAGGGTCACGGCTCCACCGTTGGCGCCGACATCGTAGTTCATCTTCGTGGCGTCGCCGTAATAGAGCGCGTTGGTCCCCGAGAACGACTGCTGATTGCTCACCACTTGCCACTTCGCCGAGCTGCTGACACCGAGATGGGAGTACTTCAGCTCCTTCGGCAGGGTGGTGCCGCCGTCGAAGTCCCAGGTCTGCTTGGTCACGGTGTTGTTGATCGACCAATAGCTTGGCGTGGTGGCGTAGCTGCACTGTCGACAGCCGTTGGTCGCCTCGATCGCGCCGTCAAGGTAGCAGCTCGAGCCGATCTTGCACTTACCGGCGACGGCCGACCATTGGTACTTGTCTTTGGTCGGATCACACTCCTGGCAGCCCGTGGTGTCGGTGTCTTGGGGCTTTCTACAGGTGTTGGCGATCAGGCAGTCGTTGCCCTTGACCGTCCAGCCAGTGGCGTTGCTCGCTGGATCGCACTCGGCGCAGCCGCCGCCGTTCTTCTCGCCCGAGCTGTAACAGACGCCGAAGATCTTGCATTTGCCGCTGATCGGCGACCAGGCGTACTTGTCTTTGGATGGGACGCACTCTCCACATTTGATCGAGTCTTGGTCGTTGGGATCGTGGCAGACGTTGTTGATCAAGCATTTGTCTGCGACCTTCACCGTCCAGCTCGAGGCGTTGATCGCCGGATCGCACTCGGCGCAACCACCGGGGTGCTTTTCGCCCGAGTTGTAGCATTTGCCGCCGATCAGGCAGGTCGAGGCAGCGGGAGTCCAAGCGGTCTGGCTCTTGGAGACGTCACAGGTCGAGCAGTTCCCCGGGTTCTTCGCGCCGTCTTGGTGGCACTTGCCGTCGATTAGACAGAAGCCGGGGGCGATCGGCTTGGTGGTCAAACAGCCACCCTGGCCGTCGCAATCGACGGTGCAGTAGAGGTTGTCGGTGCATGTATCGGAGTAGTCCGAGCCTTTGCAGACGCCGGCCTGGCAGTAGTCATCCTTGGTGCAGGGGTTGCCATCGTCGCAGCTGCCGCCGTTCTTCGGCGTCCACATGCGGCCGGTCTTCTCGGTCTTGTTGCCTTTGGAGTCGACGGGCTTGTCCGGGTCACAGACCTGGCAGGCGTCGTTGGGCTTGGTTTGGTCCTTGGTGTAGCACTTGATCTTCGTCTTGCCGTTTTCACGCACGCGGAGGGCGCAGAAGCCTTCTTTCGGCGGGTTCTCACAGGTGCCCTGGCCAGCGCAGATGTTCTCCGTGCACTCGAGACCATCGTCGCAGTTCTGGTAGTTGTCGGCGATACAGACGCAGCCGGTGGGCGAGGCCGACGACGACCGCCCGATGGGGTTGATTGCGCAGGCGTCGTGGGCATTGCAGGGCTTGCCGATCTGATCCTTTGGACAAGGCCAGCCGCCGAGGTCTTGGCGGGTAGGGATATCAGCGCCTGCTTCATGGTGCGTGACCGTCCCGTCCGACTTGCTGTCGTCGTCGGAGCAAGCGCTCAGGCCAAGCAGGCCGCCGATCAAGACTGCGGTGACTAGGACTCTCCAACAACACATAGAATTCTCTCACTTGCTAAGGGTTCGCACAGACGTCACGGACACCGATACGGGGGATCCGAGCGATCCCGACCGCAGCCACCCCTGCGATCGAATCGACGCCATGACAACGCGAAATTGTACCCACTTGTGCCGCGTACGCACGTCACGCTGTTTTCGAAACGGAGAGAGAGGCGTCAGCCTTCCCGCCGGTCTTTCCTTGTGGTGTAACGATAGCGGCCCCGAACCGCGCCGTCAAAGCAGCGCGATTGATATTCTGTCGAATGTGCTAGACTCATCGTGCAGGGAGCGGGCGAGGCAATCGTTGCGGAGTCCTGCACTTACGCGTTGTGTGACCGTCACGTGACACGTCTCACGCTCGCCCGCCGGGCGGCTCGCGTGTCGAAGGAGCCGTACTCGTGAGAGCCATCGTTATTGGCGCGCTATCCGCCACCCTGTTCTCTACGACCGCTCAGGCCGCTCCGCCCAAGCAGGTCGAGCTGCATCCCTCGCTGAAGAAGACGCACGATTCAAAGGTGATCCATCACTATGGGCACGACTACCTGCCCTCGCCGAGCTGCCAAAAGTCGGTGGATCTGCCCGACACGATCCCCTTCATCGACGACTTCCGTCACAAGGTCTTCCTCAACTTCGACGGCGCCAAGCTGACGCAGGGGCAGAGCAACTCGCAGAAGAACACGACGGGGTTGATCAAGGTCGCGACGATGGACTTCCCGGCGATGGTCTGGGGTGCCTACGGCGGCCGCGAGAAGGGGATCAAGGACACCCTCGAGGAGCTCGTGCTGCTCTACAACATCTTCTCGGTCGAGTTCGTCACCGAGCGCCCAACCGAGGGCGACTACACGATGGTGATGATCGGCGGCAACGGCCAGGGCATCGCCGGCGGCAGCGCCGTGGGCCTGGCACCGCTGGATTGCAACAACGACAACAAGAACGACATCGCCAGCGTCTTCGGCGCCAAGATCTCTCCCTCGCCGAAAAAACTCGCCTTCGTGATCGCCCACGAGCTTGGCCATACGTTCGGCCTCGAACACGTAAAGGACCCCAAGGGCATCATGGCGCCTGCGCTCTCCGAGCAGACCTGCTGCTGGGTCTCCGACGCGCTGACCGAGCCGCCGGGCACCTGCGGTCGCAATGGGCAGCAGGACTCCGTAAAGGTCTTGACCGAAAACGTCGGAGCCGGCCCCGGTGACACCGTGCCGCCAAAGATCTGGTTCGTCCGCCCTGGCGATGGCGCGATCTTGCCTTCGAACTTCGTCTTCGAGGTCACCGCTGGCGACGACCTCCGCGTGCATCACGTCGAGCTCTTCTTCGACAGCAAGAAGGTCGCCGAGCTGGACAAGCCGCCCTTCCTCGCGCGTGTCACCGGCGCCAGCGATGGCGAGCATACGCTCGAGGCGATCGTCTATGACTTCAAGCCCAATAAGGTGAAGATCGCCAAGGAGGTCTCCATCGACGGGCGCTGCGTCCTCGATGGTCGCTGCAACGGCGGCATCCCCGGTCCGGGGGCTGGCTGCTCGCGCGGCGCCGACTGTGGCAGCGGCATCTGCGTGCTCGACAAGGCGGGCAAGGGGCTCTGCGCCCAGCGCTGCGATGGCGCCGACGACATCTGCCCCGAGGGCGCGGAGTGCAAGCTCCCCGGCGGTACGACCCCAGCGCGGACGCCAACCGGCAGCGACGCGGGCGCGGGCAGCTCGAGCAAGCAGACCTGGGCCTGCACCAAGGAGCTCGACGGCTTCACCTTCGACGTGGTCGATAGCGGTGGAGGCTGCGCGGTCTCGAAGCAGACCAAGAGCATCGGCGGGCTCGCCTCGAGCCTGCTGCTCCTCGGCCTGCTCGCCCTCGGCCGGCGGCGCAGGCGCCGTTCGTTAAGAGCGAGACACGCCCCACCAGCGACGTTATCCTGAGGCATGGCAGAAGACGTAGCGCCTCCCCTCTCGCAGGCTCCCACCGAGCCCCTCGAGCACCTGCAGCGCTTGCTCTACCGCGAGTTTCTCGCCGAGAGCGATCTCTACAAGGAGGTCGGCCTCGAGCGGCTGCCGATCTCGCTCTCGGCGCTCCTGGGCTGGCCGGCGGATGAGGTGATCTGGCGGCTCGCCGAGACGACCTTCGTCGAGGAGCTGTCGCTGGAGCAGCTGGCCACGTTGTTTCGGATCCATGACATGGAGCTGGTCTCCAAGACGGCGGCGACGATAGCGCGAGAGCTCCGCGAAGCGCACGTCAGCTACGAGCAGGCTATCCGCGTCGGGCTGGCCTACGCCGTCACCGGGATGCACGCCCACGCCTTCGCCGCGCTGCGCGCCGCCGCGCGCAAGAAACCCCAATGGGCGCGCCATCACTACCTCTACGGTGTCCTCGCGGGGCTGATGGGTAACCACGCTCGCGCCGTTCGTGAACTCGAGCGGGCGCTCGAGCAGGAGCCCTACGAGGACGCCCGGCAGCGCGTCCGCGCCGCGATCGAGCTGCTCGCGCCGATGCGCCAGACCTTCCCCGGCTACTGAGCGGTTCTGGTCGCAGCGGGGCCCGCACCCGCCGCCTCTAACAGCGCCGCTGGCGCCGTGCTGGCTTGTTGGTCGCGGTGACCAGGGTCCGCTGCTCGACCGAGAGGGTCCTCGGCAGCGGCTTGGCGGCGGGCTCGGGGTCTTCGACCTCGAGGTCCGTGGTGGTCTGCGTGGTCGCGCAGCCCGCGCAGAGCAGGGCGACCGGCGGCAGCGTGAGGAGGCGTGAGCTGATCGAGCGGAGCCGGACAGACTTACCGCGACTCTACACCGCGACACAGCATCCAAGCTACTCGGCGGCGAAGGCCCCGCTCTTGGGCTCGTCCGCGCCCTCGTCTTTACCGCCACCCATGCCGAAGAGGCGCTTGACCTTCGAGCCTAGAGCGCTGATCAGCTTACCGGACCGAGCTGCGCCAAGGATGCGGAATCACGGCGTAGGAGCGAGGAGGGCGCCTGCTGGTAGCAAGCAACCGACGACGATGACCTCGTCTCCGTTGAAGACCAGCAGCGTCGGGATCGAGCGGATGCCAAGCTCGCTGGAGACGTCCTGGAGCTGCTCGGTGTCGATCTTGAGGAAATGCACCTTGCCCTCAAACTCTTGGCCAACCTTCTCGAAGACCGGCCCCATCGCCTTGCAGGGTCCACACCACGGCGCCCAGAAGTCCACGATCACCGGCCTGTCGTCGTCAAGGTAGCGCTCGAACTCGGCTCGTGAGCGCACGTTGATCGGGTTACCTGAAGATACGTTGCCCCCACTCGCGCCGCCGCGCTTCTTGGAGAGCAGACTCGAGCGGGGCACGCTCTTGCGCTTCTTTTTGCTCTTGCTGTTCTTCGCCATCGGTCGCTCCGATCTCCCCCGAGACGCTTCTGTCTCGAGGAGAGACTTCGAGGCCGGCAAGTGCAACGCCGCGCGCGGTGGGATCACGCTGGCCTCTGTTCCTACAGCGAGGCAGGCTTTCTGCCGGGAGTCGGAAAGAGGAGACGATGGATGCCCCGCGCCGGTCTGTTGCTGCTCAACCTCGGGACCCCGGACGCCCCGACGGCCTCCGCCGTTCGCCGCTATCTGCGCGAGTTCCTCTCCGACCCGCGGGTGATCGATCTGCCCGGTCTGCAGCGGAAGCTGCTGCTCGAGCTGGTGATCTTGCCCTTCCGCCCGCGGCGCTCGGCCGAGGCCTATCGCCAGGTCTTCGACCCCATACGCGGGTCGCCGCTGCTCTATCACGGCCTCGACCTGGTCGAGAAGGTGCGCCAGCGCGTCGACCCTGCGGGGGTGCAGGTCGAGCTGGCGATGCGCTACGGAAAACCCACGATCATCTCAGCGCTCGAGCGCTTCACCGAAGAACATGTCGACCGGATCGTCGCCATCCCGCTCTATCCCCAATACGCCACCTCGACCACCGCCTCGACGATCGAGGCCGTCGCCCTCGCCCTAGGGCAGCGCTGGGTCGCGCCGAGCCTCACCTTCGTGCCGCCCTTTTATGATCATCCGGCCTTCATCGAGGCCTTCGCGGCGCAGGCGCGGCCGATCTTGGCCGAGATGGAGGCCGAGCGCGTGGTCTTCAGCTACCATGGGCTACCCGAGCGGCACCTGCGCAAGGGCGACACCAGCGGCGAGCATTGCCTCGAGCGCCCCGACTGCTGCGAGCGTATCGGACCTCATAACGCCAGCTGCTACCGCGCTCATTGCGTGACCACGACGCGGCTGCTCGGCGAGGCGCTCGCGATCGAAAAGGAGCGCCGTGTGCTCTGCTTCCAGTCACGTCTGGGTCGCACCCCCTGGATCAAGCCCTACACCGACGAGGTGCTCCCCGAGCTGCTCAAGCAGGGTATCAAGCGCGTCGCTGTGCTGACCCCGGCCTTCGTCACCGACTGCCTCGAGACCCTCGAGGAGCTCGGCCTCCGCGCCAAAACGGAGTGGCTCGACGGCGGTGGCGAGCGCTTCGAGCTGGTGCCCTGTCCCAACGCCTCGGACGTCTTCGCTGACGCGATCCTCACCATCGCTCGCGACCACAGCCCCTGGCTCGGCGTGGCGACGGATGACCCCACCATCGCCTCCTAGAGCGCTGACCAACTTACCTCCCGTCGCTGCACTGGTCTGCGAAATCACGGCGGTTGTTGCTCGTCGGTTGCTTGCTACCAGCAGGCGCCCTCCTCGCTCCTACGCCGTGATTCCGCATCTTCGCGCAGCTCGGTCCGGTAAGCTGATCAGCGCTCTAGGAGCTTGATTCACAGGCGACCTTGACACGATCGCCCGATTATGATCCACCTTTGAGATG